>MPMF02086169.1_pt1 | contig 59763 bp, 42 predicted proteins | sample 1617271 | NCBI WGS metagenome assembly MPMF02 (sample SAMN05944812, study PRJNA350692) | marine metagenome | biome: marine; feature: ODZ; material: water; isolation source: 120 m water sample prefiltered with 30 um filter, filtered on to 0.2 um... | place: Pacific Ocean | collected 2012-04-09... | reverse complement strand
TCAAGGAGGAGGTGGACAAGTACAAGAAGAAATCTCAGGGCTGGGACAATGCGACCAACGAAAAGCCCAACCCCGTCTACGCCGCCATGATCACGGCGGTGGACGAGAGCGTCGGGCGCATCCGCGGCAAGCTCAAGGAGACCGGACTCGATAAGAATACGATTTTCATATTCTCATCGGACAACGGTGGCACTCCGGTGACCAACATGGAACCCTTGCGCGGCGCCAAGGGCGCGCTCTTCGAAGGTGGCATTCGCGTCTCCACCTGCGTCACCTGGCCCGGGGTCATCAAGCCCGACTCCAGCTGCGACACACCCCTGACCAGCGTGGATATCCTCCCCACCTTCGCCGAGATCGCCGGCGCCCAGCTGCCCAAAAACCAGCCGGTGGACGGCCGTTCCTTTCTATCCCTGCTCAAAGGCAAGAAAGCGCCGGATGAACGCTCCATCTTCTGGCACTACCCGCTTTACCTGACAGGCAACGGCGCCGGCAAGGTCAAGCCGGTCCACGGCACGACCGAGCCCTACTGGCGCGCCGTACCCGCCACTGTAATGCGCAAGGGCGACTGGAAGATCTTCTACTTCTACGAAGACAAGAGCGTCGAGCTCTATGATGTGAAAAATGATATTAGCGAGAAAAAGAATCTCACCACCGAGCAGGCCGAGCGCACAGCGACAATGAAAAATGAATTATTAACCTGGGTCAGAAACACCAAGGCGCCGACCCCGGACAAGATCAATCCCAAGTTCGGCAGAACAAGCGAGACGGCACCGATAGGCAAGGGGCAAAAAGCACCTTGAGATTCTCAACACACGGAGTGTGAAGAGCTGTATTTCCCCAGAAAACGGGGGATTCGATGTTCGTTGGGTTCGATTCCCAAAACACATTCCACTCTTTTCCACACCATCCCAGGTGGAATCTGTGGATTCCTGGAATTCCTGTAACTGGGTTCAGAGGGATGGTCAGAGGATCAGTCGTGGAAAGTAAGCTCCGGACAGGTCGCATGCGTTGCCGAGGTCAGGGCAGGAATCCCTGCTGGAATGGACCTGCTTGCGACAGAATTCATTTTTCCATTCTGAGCGAATTGGCAGGTGACATTGGATGACAGATCACACTCGAGAGGAAGAGAAAAACGGGTTAACCAGTGCTGTCAGACCAGGATCAAGCTCTCGTGTTTCGCGAGAGGAAGAGCGCTGGATGCGGGCCGGCCGGTCCGATCCTAGTTGGAGTCGGTAACATTGATGTTGTCAATGGTCAGCCCGCTGAAGGCGTCCGGGGTGCTGTCGCTAATAAAGGTCCATTCGATGATTACGTTTTCGCCGATGGCTTCCGGGACCACATCGATGCGGATGGTCGAAAAGTCGATGTCGAAGACGGACAGGTCGAGGTCGGTCTCTCCCCCGAGCTGGGCGAAGTCAGAGGCTCTCAGGAAGCGGACGAATGCACTGTCTCCAAAGCCGTCGGCGTCCCGGAAGACCTCGAACGTCAACTCTGCTCCAGTCACGGTGCTCAGATCGATGGCGGGTGAGCGAAGGGCGATACTGGAGTCGGGACCGTAGTCACCAAGGTTGGTGCTCCATGCGTTGGCGGAATTGCCGGCTCCGGAGAGGGGACCCGTCGATCCGCCGGGCGTTCCAAACTCCCAAAGGGTGTTTCCAACAGTGTCGTTAACCAGGGTGGTCCAGCCCTGCACCCCTGATTCAAGGTCATCGTTAAAGAGAATGACGGGAGGGGCTTCAAAGCCCTCGATTACAAACAGGCGGGTGAGATCGGCAGGCAGGGCAATGGTCAGGGTGTTCTCGGGAGGGGTTGCCGCCATTTCCGTGTTGTCGCCATGGATGGGCCAGTCGAGAGGAGGAGCAGAGCCAGGATCGAGTTCACTGCGCAGATTGTAGAGCATTCCCGCTTCGCTCTCCCAACTGATGCTGAGATTGTCCGTTGCCTTGTCGTGATGAACGTCGGTGATCCGGACATTGCCCTCATCCGGCAGGTCCGGACCCTGGGTCAGGCTCTCTGCCACTTCTTCCGGAGTCAGGGGCTTATCGTAGATGCGAAACTCCTCGAAGGTGCCGTCCAGGGTTCCATCGTTTATCCAGGTCGAGCGTCCCAGCCAGTTGTTGACATCGTTAATCTCGGAGAGTGTCGTCTGGGCGATCGCGTTGGACGTTTGCTGTGTGCCATCACGCCAGTAATTGATTTCGGTTGTTCCATCTCCGAGGTCCTTGACCGTCACTGCGAAGTGAATCTGCTCACCGAAGACGGTCACCATGTCGCTGTCAAAGGTGTTGACCCCGCCACCGGGCGGATCCTCATTGCGGATTTCTATTCGTTGCTGGTCGTAGTTCCCACCACGTGAGGCCGACAGCATGATGTAATCGCGACCGTCCGTGCCGCCGCCGTTGGTATTGCCGGGACCTGTGATCTCACCGGCCACCGGGGATCCTTGAGTGTTGCCGAAATCAAAGAAGCGAGTCCAGTTTCCTCCGTTACTCGAGTCGACAGTCACCCATCCCTCGAAGGTGGCGTCGGTCAGCGAGGAAATCAGTCCATTGGGGAGATCCCCATAGGCCGCCCGGCCGTTCAGGGAATCCCCGCCGGGGAGATCGAGTCCCGTCCCGGTGAAGTTAGCTCCATCTCCGCGCACCGCTCCGTCGGCACCGCCTATCGAGTCGGAGAATATTTCCCCGTCAGGAGCCGTGCCTGCTGGCTCGTTGAAGGCCCACCGATGAATGAGGCCTCGTGGCTGTGGCTGGCTGCTGGGATCCACAGGGTCAGATCCCCGCCGGACTTCCACGCCGTCCGGGAACCTGTCGCCATCGGTGTCCGGATCGAGAGGATCTGTCCCGAGATCAGTCTCCACGCCATCAAGCAGGCCGTCATTGTCGCTATCCGGGTTGTTGGGATCCGTGCCGGCATCAATCTCGTCTCCATCGTTGTCACCATCCGCATCGCTGTCGGGATTGTCCATGGTGGTGTGGCTGGTGAATTCCCCCAGGTTGTCGAGGCCATCGTTGTCTTCGTCCTCGGTCGCGTCGTTCGGATCATTTGGATCGAGGAAGTCGAAAAGGTTTTCAATTGTGTCAGGGATGCCGTCGTTGTCGGAGTCCGACGAAGGGACAGGACCTGTATTGAAGTTTCCGGTGATTTCCTGGGGACTAAGGGCCTCATCGTAGATGCGAAACTCCTCGAAGGTGCCGTCCAGGGTTCCATCGTTGATCCAGGTCGAGCGTCCCAGCCAGTTGTTGACATCGTTAATCTCGGAAAGGGTCGTCTGGGCGATCGCGTTGGCCGTTTGCTGTATGCCATCACGCCAGTAATTGATTTCGGCCGTTCCATTTCCGAGGTCCTTGACCGTCACCGCGAAGTGAATCTGCTCACCGAAGACGGTCACCATGTCGCTGTCAAAGGTGCTGACCCCGCCACCGGCCGGGTCCTCGTTACGCCATTCCACCCGCTGCTGGTTGTAGTTTCCACCACGCGAGGCCGACAGCATGATGTAATCGCGCCCGTCCGTGCCGTCGCCATTGGTATTGCCGGGACCTGTGATTTCGCCGTTCAGTCCTCCCGGCATGGTGCTGCCAAAATCAAAGAGGCGAGTCCAGTTTCCTCCGTTACTCGAGTCGACAGTCACCCATCCCTCGAAGGTGGCGTCGGTCAGCGAGGAAATCAGTTCATTGGGGAGATCCCCATAGGCTGCCCGGCCGTTCAGGGAATCCCCGCCGGGGAGATCGAGTCCGCTTCCGGTGAAGATTGCCCCGTCTCCGCGCACCGCTCCATCGGCTCCCCCGACACTATCGGCGAAGGTCGCTCCATCGATTGCATTGCCCACCGGTTCGTCGAAGGCCCAGCGGTGGATAAGATCCGGACAGGCCGAATTCGTTGCCAGAGCCAGAGTCAGGATTCCTATTGGAATGGGCTTGCTTGTTATCGGATTCATTTTCCTATTTTGAGCAGATGAGATGTGATGCCAGATCACATGTAAGAAAAGGAGGAAAAGAGAATTAATAGTGCGATTAAAGAAGGAGCAAGCTCTCGTTTTTCCCATGAGGAAGATGATAATGAGAAGCATGATCCCGGAACCCTCGGGCTATTTTCTTTCGGGAGCGCAATCTCGACAGCTGCTGATGTGTTGAGCAGACTCTCATCGATATGAGACGTTTACATGCTGCTCTGGGCCTTTTCTGGACCCTTCCTTTCCTCGTATGGGCGGACCATCCCGGCAAGGCAGGGGGCAAGTCCATTTTTGATGGGAAGACCTTGGCAGGATGGCAGGTGAACAAGGGGGAGGAAAAGTGGTGGAAGGTATCCGATGGTGCGATTGAGGGTGGCTCCCTGACCCAGCACGTTCCGCACAACACCTTTTGCGTATCTGAAAAGTCCTACAAGGACTTCGAGTTAAATGTGAAGTTCAAGATCACGCCGGTGAAGGGCGGGATCAATTCCGGGGTCCAGATCCGGAGCCAGCGCATTGCGAACCATCACGAGATGATTGGCTACCAGGCGGATGCGGCGAAGAATTACTGGGGAAAGATCTATGACGAATCGCGCCGCCGAAAGGTCATCTCCAGGGTGCTGGATCCGGAGACCCTGGCCAAGGGGGTCAAACCGGAGGGCTGGAACCACTACCGCATTGTATGCGAGGGTCCGCGGATCCGCATGTGGCTCAACGATGTGGCGTGTGCCGACTACACCGAGAAGGATGCCGGGATTCCTCTCGAGGGCTACATCGGCCTGCAGGTGCATGGTGGCGGAACGCTCACGGTTCGGTTCAAGGAGATCACCCTGAAGGAGTTGTCCCCCTCCAAAGCCGGGCAGCAGAAAGCGGAAGAGTAGAAGCGGTTACAGGACAAATCGCATCTCATGAAAGCGATCCTTGCGTTCCTCGTGGTCACGGTCGCCAGTTGTGCGGGTGTCGTGAACGGGCGTCCCAATGTCGTCGTCATCTTCATTGATGACATGGGCTACGGTGACATTGGCCCCTTCGGTTCCAAGCTCAACGAGACGCCACACCTTGATCGCATGGCGAAGGGGGGACGGAAGCTCACTTCCTTTTACGTCGCCGCCCCGGTCTGCACTCCGTCGCGCGCGGCCTTGATGACCGGTTGCTATCCCAGGCGGGTGGGGCTCGCGAAGGGCTCGGGGCACATCGTGCTCTTCCCGGGCGATCCCCATGGCCTGCAGCCCGACGAATGGACCATGGCGGAGATGTTCAAGTCGGCGGGTTATGCCACCGGCTGTTTCGGCAAGTGGCATCTCGGCGATCAGCCGCAGTTCCTTCCCACCGCCCAGGGATTCGATTCCTACTATGGGATTCCCTACTCAAACGACATGTGGCCCGGGTTGAAGCGCTGGCAGTGTCCGGATCTCCCCGTGATGCGTGACACCAAGGTGATTTCACTGGTGAGGGATATGAATGATCAGGCCGATCTCTGCCGTCAGTTCACCGAGGAAGCGGTAAAGTTCATTCGCGCCAACAAGGAGAAGCCCTTCTTTGTCTATCTTCCCCATGCCTTCGTGCACGGTCCGCGTGCGGCCCGTCCCGAGTTCATGAAGAACGCAAAGGACGCGACCGAGGCGCAGATTGAGGAAGTGGATTGGAGTGTGGGAGAAATTCTTGATGTCTTGCGGGAGGAAAAGCTGGCGGAGAAGACGCTTGTGCTCTTCACCTCCGACAATGGGGGAGCGCGCGGGTGTGTGAACCTGCCCTTGCGGGGCGGGAAGGGGAGTGCCTTCGAAGGCGGAATGCGCGAACCGACCGTGGTTTGGTGGCCGGGCACGATTCCGGCCGGGACAACGTGTGACGAGGTGATGACCGCAATGGATCTGCTGCCAACCTTCGCGAAGATGGTGGGCGGAACGCTGAAGGAAGGGCGGACCATTGATGGGAAGGAAATCGGCCCGCTCCTGCTTGGTGTGGAAGGGGCGAAGACCCCGCACGAGTCGTTCTTCTATCACCAGGCCGACAATCTCCGCGCGGTGCGATCGGGCAAGTGGAAGTGTTTTCGCAAGGGCGAACTCTATGACCTCTCCAAGGACATCGGGGAGAAGAAGAACATCGCGGCGCAGCATCCCGAGGTGGTCGCACGGCTGCAGAAGGTCATGGACACCTTCGACGAAGAGATGGTCAGGAACTCGCGGCCAGTGGGCGTGGCAAAGAATTCACGGACGTTGGTGCCGAGACCGGGCGTGGAGGGCGAGGAGGCTTACCGGCCGACCCTGTCCCTGAAAGGCAGATAGGGAGATCCATGTGTCCGGGGCATGTTCGCCCCGGGGCGGTGGTGACTATCGACCGAAGAGCAGGTGGAGATGGTAGAGGTAGAGTTCGCGCAGGGTGAAACTTGCGCGGGACTTCATCGATTCGAATCGCGAGGTGGTGGTGCCGGAGGGCGAGGCTTCGATGCCTTGCCTGCGGGCGATGAGCACCCCGCGCTTGAGATGCCAGGGGTCGCTCACGATGAGGGCACTTGCGAAGCCCTGCTGATCCAGGATGTTCTTGGCTTCTTCCAGGTTCTGGATGGTCGTACGGGAACGGCTTTCCACGAAGAGCACGTTTCCCGGAATGCCCCGCTGGAGGCAGTAATGGCGAGCCACTTCTCCCTCCGAGTAGGGTGCGCCCGTTCCTTTTCCCCCGGTGAGCACGAGCGCCGTGACGCGGCCCTCCTGATACAACTTGATGGCGTGATTGAGGCGTTCCCGAAATACGGGAGAGGGTTTGTCATGCCAGGCTGCTCCCCCGAGGACGATGGCACAGTCAGTATTCCGTCCGTTGTCGCGAAAACCGTAACGGCTGATCGAAACGGTCTGCCAGGTGAAATAGAGTGCGAGTGCGCCGAGGAAGCAGAGGATGAGGCGCCGGAGATTGCGCGGCTTCCGTTTCGGGTTTCTCCGATTATCCGGCGTGGCCTGAGGAGCGGAGTCGGCAGCGCCGTCCGGTTTCTGATCCGTGGTGCGGACTTGACCTGTTGCCTGACCGTCGCTCATACCAGCAGGCTTTACTCTACCCCAGTCTGGAGAGATGGCGAGGAATCAGTGGCCAATCTGCCGGAGACGGTGTGCCATGGTGCGGGGGACATCGGATAATGCCGCCTCTCTCCGCCGTTGGACATTCCGGAGAGAGGTGCTGGACCAGGATTTAATGTGCTTCCAGCCAGTTTGTTCCCGTTCCGGCATCCACCTTGATGGGAACGTTATTGGGAAGAGGCAGGGCCATCTGCATGGCTTCCACAATGGCCGGGATTAATTCATCGGCTTCTTCTTCGGACAGATCGAAGACCAGTTCGTCGTGGACCTGCAGAAGCATGCGACTTCGGTAGCCGCCGTCATGCAGGATCTCCTGCACCCGGATCATGGCAAGTTTGATCATGTCGGCGGCGCTCCCCTGGATGGGGGTGTTGATGGCAGCCCGTTGGGCATTGCCGCGCACAGTGGCATTGGCCGAATTGATGTCGCGCAGGTAGCGCCTGCGCCCGGTGAGGGTCTTGACATAGCCATTCTCCTTCGCTCCCGCCACCGTGGAATCCATGTAATCTTTCACCTGGGGATACTGCTCGAAGTAGGTGCTGATGATCTCACCGGCTTCCGCTCGCGGGATGCCCAGCCTTTGTCCAAGACCGAAGGCCGAGATGCCGTAGATGATCCCGAAGTTGACCATTTTTGCAGCGCTGCGCATGGCTGGTTCCACCTCTTCAAGGTTGACCCCATTGACTCTCGCGGCAGTGGCGGAGTGGATGTCGAGGTCCTTCCCGAAAGCCTCGATCATGCCTGTGTCGCCCGACATGGCTGCCATGATGCGCAATTCAATTTGCGAGTAGTCGGCCGAGAGGAGCGTAAAGCCCTCTCCCCGCGGCACGAAGGCGGTCCGGATTCCGCGTCCGAGTTCGGTCCGGACCGGGATGTTCTGCAGGTTGGGGTCGCTGGAGGCCAGTCGTCCGGTGGCGGCCACCAGCTGGTGGAACTGTGTGTGCACGCGTCCGTCTTTTTCCGCCACCCGCTCGGGAAGTCGGTCGATGTAGGTCGACTTGAGCTTGGCGGCTTCCCGGTAGGAGAGGATGTCGGCTACAAAAGGGTGTTTGACCGCGAGGGACGTCAGGGTCTGCTCGTCAGTCTTGTACTGTCCGGTAGCGGTCCTGCGCGGTTTGTCTGCCAGCTTCATCTCATCAAAGAGAATCTCACCGAGTTGCTTGGGGGAGTTGAGATTGAATTCCCGGCCGGCCTGCCCGACGAGAGACCTGGAGAGGTCATCGATACGCTTCTGCATGTCTTCGCCACAGGCAGCGAGAACCTCCAGGTCGAGGGCGATTCCCTCATCCTCCATCGCCACCAGAACGGGTAGGACCGGTGCTTCGATGTCGTAGAAGACGCGGTGCTGACTCTTCTCCTCAAGACGGGGGCGCAGCTTGTCAGCCAGTTGGAGAGTGACGTCGGCATCCTCCCCGGCATACCGGGCGAGCTTCTTCACGGGAATCGAAGCGACATCGATGATTTCCTTTTCCTCGAAGAGATCCCCCTGGGTTGAACGTTCTCCCGCCTTGGAGGGATCGCCCCCGGTCAGTTCATTGAGCTTGATGGGCGTATAGGCCAGGAGGGACTCCGCGAGGTAGTCCATGGTGTGGCGCTGATCGGGTTCCAGCAGGATGTGAGCCAGGAGGGTGTCGAAGAAGGGGCCTTGCACTTTCATCCCGTGGTTGCGGAGGACGGCGAGATCGTATTTGAGGTTGTGACCGATCTTTTCAGCCGGGCCCGTCAACGCGGTCCGGAAGATCTCCAGGGCCTCCACGTCCGGGAGAGTGGCGAAAACTGCCGTTCCGCTCTTCCAACTGAACGAGATGCCGAGCAGCCTGGCATTGAAGCGGTCGAGGGAAGTGGTTTCGATGTCGAAGCAGAAGCGTTTCCGGCTCTCCAGTGATTCGGCCAGTTTGCGGCGTTTGGCGTCGGTGTCGGCGAGGGTGTATTTTGTGCTGACGTCCTTGATGGTCTTGAGATCGGCAGCGAGGACTTCCTCTCCTTTCTCGTCGACCACCATCGCAGTCTGTCCGCGCCCCGCCACGAACTCCTTGCCAAAGAGGCGTCGCCCCAGGGCATTGAACTCAAACTCCGTGAAGATCGACTTGACCGCTTCGTCGTCGCGTTCCTGCAGGGCAAGGTCTTCGATGCTCTGCTCCACCGGGACATCCTTCATGATGGTGGCGAGCTCCTTCGAGAGCCGAGCCTGGTCGGCGTTTTCGATCACGCGTTCCTTGAGCTTTCCCTTCAGCGCCCCGGTATTTTCCAGCAGGTTCTCCACGGATCCCCACTCGGCGACCAGTTTCCTTGCGGTCTTTTCACCCACTCCGGGGATGCCTGGGATGTTGTCGGACTTGTCACCCATCAATCCCAGAATATCGATGACCTGGTCGGGGTGCTCGATCTCCCAGAGTTCGCACAGTGCGGAGAGATCCACGATCTCGTGTTCGTTTCCACGCCGTCCGGGCTTCCACATGACACTGTGTTCCGAGATGAGTTGACCGAAGTCCTTGTCCGGGGTCACCATGAAGGTTTCGATCCCGCCCGCTTCATCGGCCTGGTGGGCGAGGGTCCCGATGATGTCGTCAGCCTCGTAGCCATCGAGTTCCAGCAGGGGGATGCGGAAGGCCTGGCAGAGGCGCTTGAGATTGGGAAGGGCAGCGGCCAGGTCCTCGGGCATCTCCTCCCGGTTGGCCTTGTATTCCGGGTAGATTTTGTGGCGTGGGGTTGGAGCCCGGGTGTCGAAGGCGACTGCGAGGTGAGTGGGTTTTTCCTTCTCCAGGATGGTCAGGATGGTGTTGGTAAATCCCAAGAGCGCAGAGCTGTTTACCCCTTTAGAGGTAAAGATGGGGCTGCGAATCAGCGCAAAATGGGCCCGGTAGGCCAATGCCATGCCATCAAGCAGGAAGAGTCGCCGCATGCCGGAGGATTCCGGTGGGAGCTCCTCAGGTCAACGGTTTCCCCCAATTTGACAAATCCACGGAAATAGCTCTTTATTGAGAGGTAGACCGTTTATCAAAATGAATAAATATGCCATCTGGGCTGCCGCCATCATCATCAGCTTCTTCGTGGGACGCGGGATGTACCCCCCCCTCAGCGGAGCTCTTCTCGGCGAGGGGACGTCCGCGACTACGCCGCAGGCGTTTCAAGAGGTAAAGTATGGGGCCGGTAGCCGTGAGCTCCTCATCAGGATCAATCTGGAGACCATCGAGGAGCGTGAAATGCCGGCGACCGTCGAGTTGAGGAAGCGTACGGCCGTTTCCACAGGCGATGGAAGACAGGAGACAGCGCTTGAGGTGGGAAGCACGGTGGACGTTCGTAAGATGAACGGCTACAACCTTGATATTTCGGTGGGACCACTTGTTGGACTGGTTGCCATCGTTGATACCGACTTTGTCGAGCACGTGATTGCCTACCGTGCGCGTCGCTATTTTGGAGGAGACACTGCCATCGCGGACAATCCGGAGCCGAGCCCCGTGCCTCCGCCCACTCTTCCGGAGGTCGCGGCCAACACCCCTCCCAAGGTGAATCCCAATCCGAGTCCGGCACCTGCCCCAGAGCCAGACCCCGCCCCAGAGCCGGCACCCGCCCCAGAGCCAGAGCCCGCTCCAGAGCCAGAGCCCGCGACCCTGAACGCCGAGCAGATCGTGGCGGCTATGCAGGAGAGCGTGAAGGGAGGAGGCATCAAGGAGTTCAAGTTTGAGCAGGTGGAAGGCTGGAAGGCCGGCGAAGAGGAGAACGTGGACGGGGAGATGTACCAGACCGGGTTGGCTGCCTACAAGGCGCAGACCATCTTCGGCGAAAAAACCGTGCAGGCCAAGGCCCTCATCAAGGAGGGTAAGGTGGTCAAGTGGATCTACGCCAAGACCGGGATGGAAATCCGCTAGGCGGGTTTCCATTTTGTTCCGGGTTGACGGTTGATGGCAGTGGGAGAGCGAAGGCTCTCATGCATGCTCCTTCACTTCAGGGAGAGGTCCTGTGGGTGGGATGCGGCCCGGGTGATTGCTTTCCGATGTTGCCAGTTTCCAACCGGCTTCTGGAACCGTTTGCCCTAACAGAACCGCGTTCGCAGGTGAGTCAGGTAATGCTCCGGATTGGTCCGCTCCCCGGTGACGGATTCCATCAGATCCTGGGGGAGCAGGGTGGATCCGGTGGCGTGCACCTTGTCCTGCATCCACTTGAGGAGGGGGAGGTAGTCGGCACGGGTGCAGGCGGAGGCGACCTCTTCGTCTCTGATGGCGGCGGCGTGCAGCTGGGCAGCGTTGAGATTGCCAATACTGTAGGTCGAAAAATAGCCGAGCCCACCCATTGACCAGTGGATGTCCTGCAGGCAGCCGTTGGCGTCGTCGGGGGGTCGGAAGCCGAAGAGGGATTCGAATTCCGTATTCCACGCCTCCGGGACGTCAGCCACTTCCAGGGTCCGGTTGAGCAGGTGCCGTTCGATGGAGAAGCGCAGGAGGATATGCAGGTCGTAGGTGGCCTCGTCGGCTTCGACGCGGATACACGAGTAATTCGCACGGTTCACTCCACGCAGGAAGTCATCCAGGGAAAGGGTGTGGAGGTTGGGGAAGATCTCCGCTGCCCTTGGAAGCCACTTTTCCCAGAAGGGGCGGGCGCGTCCGACATGGTTTTCCCAGAGCCGGGACTGGGACTCATGAATGCCGAGGGAGACCGCCTGCCCCGAGGGCAGGCCGTGCTCGCTCCCGGGCAGGCCCTGGTCGTAGAGGCCGTGGCCGGCCTCGTGCATCACTCCGAAGAGCGAGGAGAGAAAGTTCCGCTCTTCGTAGCGGGTGGTCAGGCGTGTGTCACTGGGGCCGAGGTGGGTGCAGAAGGGATGGGTTACAGTATCGATGCGGCCTGCCTCGAAATCGAATCCAAGGCTCTCTGCGATTTCACGATTCAGGGCTTTCTGCCCCTCTATGGGGTAGTGCGCGTCCAGCAGGTCGGCAGGGGTGGATCTGGAATTCTCAACCGCTTCGCGGGCGATCCCGGCCACCGGTTTGCGGAAACGGTCGAAGAGGTTTGCCACCTCCGCAGTATCGGAACCACGCTCGTACTCCTCAAGGAGGGCGTCATAAGGTTCGCCATCATAACCCCAGAGTTCGGCCTTCTCCCGGGCGATATCGAGGAGGTTATTCAGGGAGGGAGCGAACCTTGAGAAATCAGACTCCTTGCGGGCTTCGACCCAGGCAGCCTTGCCGTGGGAGGAGCTCTCGGTGTCACGTTCCACCAGTTCCCGGGGCAGCTTGGCGGACCGGTCGAAGTGGTGGCGGAACTCCCGCAGGTTGGCTGCCACCACCGGGTCGTCGCTGCCTTCCGCCTCGGCGGCTTCCAGGGTGGCACGCCATCGGTCGGAGGTGGTCAGTTCATGGGCCTTTCCCGAAAGCCAGGCCAGTTGGCTTGCACGGTAGCTGACCGCGGCGGGCGGGAGGCCGGTTTCCTGATCCCAGCCCAGCACCGAGGCAGTGGTGGAAATGAGAGCCCGTTCCCGGGCCAGTTCGCAGAGGGACTGGTAGGCGCTCACACTCATGAGCGAGCGCTTAGCGTTCCGGGCCCCCGTGGGCAAGGTAAAGCTCGATTTCCTCCTTGTGGGAGAAAGTGTCGGCGCCCAGACTGGAACTGGGTAGCACTGAGAACCCCGGAATCTCCCCGTTCATGAGTATCGTCAGTAGCAGCTATGCCAGTCCGGATGCCGCCGAGGCTCTCAAACGCCAGCGGCGCATGGCGAGCATCACCAGTCTGATCATCGCTATTTTGTTGGTGGCGCAGGTTGTGATTGTTCTTGCTCTCTTCCTCCTGCCCGCCTTCAGGTTGGAGGTGGCTCCCATCGTGGCCTACTCGGCGGAGAGTGAGGAAGAGGAGGTCGTCGAGCGGCCTGAGGTCACGCCTCAGGTGCAGCGACAGCCCGCTGCTCCCAGCTCCACCATGGCAAAGGTGATAGCGACCTCCGTTCCCAGTCCCACAGCTGTCCCGGTGCCGGAAACCGATACTCCCGATCCGTCCATGGAGTTCGGGGACGGCGACGACTTCGGTGAAGGCTGGGGAGAAGGATCCGGATCCGGGCTCGGTGGGGGCACCAGCTTTTTCGGGGTAGCTTCCCGGGCGGAGCGCATCGCCTATGTCATCGACTACTCGGCCTCCATGCGAGGGCAGGGGAGGGAGGAGCTGATGCGCAAGGAATTAATACGTTCGGTGGACCGGATCGCCCCCAAGACGAATTACGCCCTCATCTTCTTTGCCGGTCCGGCGTGGGTGGCGGGGGATGAGGTGGACTGGACCAAGCAGAAGGCGACCGTGACAGGGAAGGGTCGACGGAAGTATGACTGGAAATCGCCCGGCACCGCTCATGAGTGGGAACAGGTCGGCAAGAAGGAACCCGTTGATTGGCTCGGAGCTACCGACGGACAGCTCTCCAAGTCACGCAGGATCATCAAGGAAACCCGCCTGGTGTGGGGGACGCGCTGGGACAATCCCCTCCAGATGGCCCTCGACATGGATCCTCCGCCCCAGGTCATCTACTTCATGACGGATGGTTCGGCCAGGGGGTCGGCCAAATGGGCGCGCGAGATCGGAGCCAGGGCCAGGAGCCGTGGGATCAAGATCAACTGTGTGGCCATGATGCAGCCCAAGGCGCACGATGACATGGAGGAACTCGCCAAGAGAACCGACGGTCACTTCACCATCGTCATGCAGGGTGGACAGCGAAAGAAGGTGCGCTAGCTCCCCCGCTTCCCTCCTGAATCAATTCGGGATATGCCGTAGTGGCAACCTTGCTGCAGAGTTGCACGATTTGCTTCGTTTCGGCGGCCTGCAGGCACTGGTTGGCCAGCGTTGAGCACTCCTCAAAATCGAGCAGGCGGACAGCTTGTTTCACCAGCGGAGCGAGAGGAGCGCCCACCGAGAGTTCATCCACGCCGAGGCCCACCAGGAGGGGAAGCAATATCAGGTCGCTCGCCATTTCGCCGCATACCCCGGTCCAGATGTCATGCTGAGAAGCGCCGTCGATGACCATCTTGATCAACCGGACGATACCCGGATGGGCGGAGCGATAGAGCTTCGCGACGCGTGGGTTCACGCGATCGACCGCTACCGTGTACTGCACCAGATCGTTGGTTCCGATGGAAAAAAAGTCGACCTCGGAGGCGATGTCGGCGGCGATCATAGCGGCGGAGGGGACTTCGATCATGGCACCCACCGCGATATCCTGGTTGAACTCCACTCCACGGGCGGCGAGCTCCGCTACGCACTCGGCCAGCAGGCTCTTGGCCTGTCGCACCTCCCCGATCCCGGAGATGAGGGGAAACATGAGTCCGACCCGGCCCGCGGTGCCGGCTCGCAGAATGGCGCGCAGCTGTTCCTTGAAGAGGTCCTTGCGGTCGAGGGAGAAGCGGATGCCTCTCCAGCCGAGGAAGGGATTCGGTTCCGGCTCGCTCAGGGGTTCCCCGGGAAGCTTGTCGCCCCCGGCGTCCAGGGTCCGGAAGATCACTTCGCTGGGTGCGACGCGTCGTGCCACCCGCGAGTAAAGCGCGGCTTGCTCCTCCTCATCGGGACATTCCTCTTTTTCCAGCAGGAAAAACTCGGTCCGGAACAGGCCCACCCCCTCCGCGCCTGAGCGGTCCACCAGATCCAGTTCATCCTCGGATTTGATGTTGGCGGAGAGGATGATGGAGTGTCCGTCGGTGGTGATCGCCTTCAGATCGCGCAGCTTATCAAGTTCAGCCCGTCGGCGCTGGTGCTCCTCTTCCAGTTCGCGGTATTTCGCGACAGTTTCCGGGGTGGGATTGGAGATCAACTTGCCCTCGTATCCATCGAGGATACAGGAATCGAGGGCATGCAGGTTGAAGACAGCGTTGCGCAGGCCCACCACCGCGGGAATGCCCAGGGAACGGGCGAGGATGGCGGTGTGGGAGGTGACGCTGCCCTGTTCGGTTGCGAATCCCAATACCTGGTGCCGGTTGATGGCTGCGGTGGCGGAGGGGCTGAGATCGTAGGCTACAAGGATGTGCAGGTGATCAGGTTCGTCGGGAGCGGTTTCCTCGTGTTCCGTGTCAAAATTGCGCAGGACCCGCTGGCAGACATCCTCGATGTCGGTGGTGCGATCGCGCAAAAAGGGGTCGGGGATGCGCCGCATCGACTCAAGCTGGTTCTGCATCACCGCGTAGAAGCAGTATTCGGCATTCTGCCGTCGTTCCTCGATGGCCTTGGGCACGCCCGTTAGCACAATAGGGTCCTCCAGGACCAGCATGTGGGCCTCGAAGATACGTCCCTCCTCGTTGCCGGAGAGGGATTCCATGTGTTCACGGAGTCCTTTGAGCTGCCTGTGGGTGCGGCGCAGGGCGTCTTCGAACCTCCCGGTTTCGCGGGCCACGTTGGCGATGGGATAGACCTCAGGAGCTGAGAATCCCCGGGCCACCACATGGATCGGGCCGAACACGATCCCGCCTGAGACAGGCGTCCCCGCATAGACCATTTGCTTCCTGGCTCCGCCCATTGGCCCGAGCTTGACGGGCGGGCGAGGCATGGTCAATGCCGACAGTATTCACCTGAGAACGATCAGATTTCCTCGAAGTTTCGGTTCACCAAATCTTCCAGAGCTTTCAGAGCATCCTCAGCATCAGTGCCTTCTGTGATTACATTGACGACGGAGCCATGACCGGCCGCCAGCATCATCAGGCCCATGATGCTCTTTCCGTTCACCTCTTCACCGTCCTTTTCGACCCGGATGTCGGCTTTAAACTTACTTGCCGTCTTCACGAATTGGGCCGCGGGCCGGGCGTGAATTCCGAGTTTATTGGATATGGTGAGTTCCTTGCTGGTCATAGACAACATCTCAGCACGGGAAGCTTAGGTGGCAGTCCCGTTCGGTGGGAAGGCAAAACTCCCCGCCGTTCGTGAAGAATTGGTCATTAGCTTCAACGAACTTGATTTTTTGGGTGTTCAATCCACCAATGCGGGTCATTTCGGGGGGAAGCTCCAGAGCCCAAGCCCGAAGATAGCACCTGGCCGCTTTGTCCAAGGGGCCAGCCCATCCAAGCTGGGTCCGCGGCAATCGGCGGAGGTTGGGGAAGGGGTCCAAAGCGGATCGCCACCTCGAAAGACGGCTGCTCCCGGGCGCGGCCGAGGGAAACGAGGGGATTGCGGGGCTCCCGGCTCCTCAGATTGCCGGGTCGTTGCCCTGCATTTTGGCGAGGAGCTTCTGGTTGAACTCGTCGGCCATGTCGTAGCCGAGGCGGCGCAGTTGCAGGTCAAGGGCGGCCACCGTTACGAGGCGGGCGGTGTCGCGTCCGGCGGCCACCGGAATCTCCACGTGGGGAATCGAGTGGTCGAGGATGACATGGCCTTCTCGGTGGAGGCCCAGACGATCGACATTGTTGAGGTCGCTTTCGTCCTTCAGGGTGACCACGAGGTCGAGTCGCTTTTCCGGGCGGATGGCGGAGAGTCCGTAGAGGTTGGCCGCGTTGATGATGCCGATGCCGCGCATCTCGATGTAGCCGCGGGCCAGGTCCGGACAGGAGGCGATCAATTCGTCGCCGTGGCGTTGTATGCGCACCATGTCGTCCGCTACCAGAGCGCCACCCCGTTCGAGAAGACCGATGGCGGTTTCACTTTTTCCTGATCCGCTGCTGCCAATGATGAGGATGCCCACGCCGCGGAAGTCGACCATGCAGCCGTGCAGGGTGATCGATTCCGAGAACTCCTGTTCGAGGAGAATGGAAGCGAGGTTGAGGAACTGCATGGTCACCATCGGGGTGCGGAAAATGGTGAGCTTGTACTCGGAAGCGATGGCCAGTAGTTCGTCGGAAAGAATGTGATCGCGGGAGGTTACGACACAGGGGACCTTCTTTTCACAGACCTGGCGGAAGCGCTGGGCACGCAGGCCGGGGGAGAGTTTCTTGAGATAGGAAGCCTCCGAATTGCCGATGATCTGGATGCGTTTGTTGGCAAAGTAGGTGAAGAATCCCGCCAGCGCGAGTCCGGGGCGGTTGGGGGCCGGTTCACGGATGGTCCGTTCGAAGCCGTCCTGCGAGTCGCCGACCAACTTGAGTTTGAGGGCCTCGTGGTGGCGTTCGTAGAAGCGGCCCACGCTGATGGAGGTGATCTTTTTCACCCGGGATGCCATGGCCCCAGGGTAGTGCGTCCGGGAAATATCTAAATGCTAAATCTCAGTTTCGGGATCTCAAACCGCAGATTCCGGAGCTCAGGGGGCGGACGGGACCTGTCCTCATGCGAAGGCGGTGGCATTATGAGCGGCAATTCTGCCGGAGGTGCTGCGCCCAATGCCCTGCAGGAATTGGGGGTCCCCCTTGCAGGATTCCATGGTTTTAAGCGGTGGTATCCAGTTCCACGAGGGCGTACTCACCGTCCTCTCTTCGCTTGTAGACGATCTGGAGGACACCCCGTCGGGCGTTCTTGAAGAGGACGAACGGGCGGTCACTCAGTTCCAGCTCCATGATCGCCTCTTCCTTGAAGAGAGTGGGCAGGCGAAAGGATTCCTCGTGGATCTTGCTTGGTTCCGGTTCCGTTCCGTCGTGCTCCTCCTCAATGACGTGGGTATCGAGGAAATCAGACGCATAGATTTTCTCATCGAGAAACCTGATGGTATCCTTGGCGCGGGGGCGGTGTCGCTTGAGGAGTCGCGTCTTGTACTTCCGCATTCGGCGGGCGATCTTGTCGATGGTCTCGTCGATGCTTTTGTACATATCCTCGGTCTCCGAGGAAGCATCGATGGTGATGTGATTGGCGCAAAAGAGGAGAATCTCAGCGGTGTGGCGTTTGCCCTGCACGTCGAGGATCGCCTTGGCCTCGATGATTTTCGGGTAGTCCAGATGAAGGCCTTCAATCTTGTTGGTGGCGTATTCCTTGAGGAAGTCGGTCGCCTGTTCGTGGCGGACGGTTATGGTGATATGCGGTTCGAGGTTTGCGCTTTGCATTGGAGTCTTGTTGTGGATGAGGACGGCAAAAGAACTCTCGAACTCTCCGTCCATCATCTTTCAACCTAGAGTAATGAAGCCGCGAGCGCTACACCCTTCTTTGGGGGATGTTTGATTGTTGATTAGTCGGATGTTCTCATCCGAATGGATGATCTGCCAATTCGATCCCTCGATGAATCGCGACGGGTCTTCCCCTGACCAGGAATCCTCAAGACCTGCAGGAAGTCCTGGAGATATGCTTACATGGAGAAGTTCTCGCCCAGGTAGTGGCGACGGGCCACGGGGTCGTTGGCGAGTTGCTCGGAAGGGCCCTCCAGGACCACGCGGCCTTCGAGGAGAAGGTAGGCACGGTCGACGATCTGCAGGGTTTCGCGCACGTTGTGATCGGTGATGAGCAGGGAGATGCCGTAGTCGTTGCAGAGTTGCTTGATGATCTCCTGGATATCAAGGACTGCGATGGGATCGACGCCGCTGAAGGGTTCATCGAGCATGAGGAGGCTGGGTTCGGTGCAGAGTGACCGTGCTATTGAGAGACGGCGTTTTTCTCCACCGGAGAGGGTGAGGGCGGAGGAGCGGCGCACGCCGTCGATGCCGAAACGCTCCAGCAACTCTTCGCAGCGGGCATGTCGTTGCCTGCGATTCAGGTCGCGACGGGTCTCCAGGACAGCCAGGAGATTCTGCTCTACACTGAGCTTACGGAAGATGGATTCCTCCTGAGGGAGATAGCCGAGGCCGTGGCGGGCTCGCTTGTGCATGGGCAACCGGGTAACGTTGCGGTCGCCCATGTGAACCTGCCCGGCATCGGGAGGGATGAGGCCGGCGATCATGTAGAAGGTAGTGGTCTTGCCGGCCCCATTGGGGCCAAGCAGGCCAACCACTTCGCCTGGGCCCACCGTGAGGCTCACGTTCTCCACCACCGGACGTCCGCTGTAGACCTTGCGGAGGCCATCCACCTGCAGGACAGGTGAAGCCGCTTCCGGGGCCGGGGCGGGTGTCGGTTGCGGTTGTTGTTCAGCGTTGGCGTCCACGTTAATACCGATTGCTAGTTTTCTTTCTCCTTGCGAAGCTTTTCGAAGTTTTTGTCCTTGAGGTCAAAGAATTGTTCCCAGGCGCCGCGGGAGAGCTCAAAGCTGCCATTTGGATGGAAAAGGATGTAGAGGCCGTTCTCGCGGGCCTCGAAAAAGCTCTTCCCCTGACGGATTCCAGGGCGGTCTCCGCGCAGGGCGAGGATTCCCGAGCTGGCCTCGTAGGTGGCGGCAGCGGAGTTGGCCACCACCGGTTGCGCCCCGGCCCCGGGGATGCGGGTGATGATGACCTTCCCGAGGGCCACGATCTTATCGACATCGGAGAACGCTTCCGGCCCTTCCAGGCGGTTTTCCGTGGCATTTATCCGCCGGGCCAGGGTGATGCGCATGCTATCACTGCAACGCAGGCGGAAACGTGGTTCGTGCACCACAATCTCACCGAGGTAGACCACCTCGCCCTTGATTGAATCGAAGTAGAGCCCACCCTCGCAGGTCACGGTGATGAACTCGGTCGTTTTTTTCTTTTCACCCTCCCTGCGGCGCAGATTGGCGAGGTCGCCAGTGGTGATCCACGGGCCTGGTTCGGCGAAGAGGCTGCCGTTTTCGTAGAAGCGCATGTAGAGGTCCGGCTTTCCGGCCCGGAGCGAATTGTCGCCCTGGCTGATGGTGGGCGTTCCTCCGCGTAGAATGATGTTGGCAGTCGTCACGTCGAGAATGGCATGTTGAGCGGTCGCAGTGACGGCGGCGCGTTTTCCGTCCGGATCTTCCCGGATAAGACGCACCCTGCCGCTGGCCACCACGTGGTCAACATCGGAGAAGGCTTCCGGTCCGGCCAAATCCCCGGCCGAAGCTTCGGGTTTCCTTCCCAGGAAGATCTTAATCTCTTCGTCGGCCTGGACGTAAAATTGCGGATGCTGGACCTTGACGTCCTTGAGATAGACGATGTGCCCCTCCCGGGCGTCGAAGTAAAGGCCGCCACGGGAGGTGACGACGATCAGTTGCGGTTTTCCGTTTTCTCTCCCGGGTTTGGCCTCCGTCTTTTTGTCGGCTTCACCTCTCTCGCTCTCCTGCGAGGAAGGTTGGTGGGCGGGCGCAGCGGGTTCGGAGTCTCCGGTTGTGGCCGGTTTTGTCGGGGGCGTCGCGTCAGGTGAGGGCTTTTCCCCATTTTCGGCGCCATCCCCCAGGTGTTTGAGGGCAGAGAGGTCGCCCACGGTGGTCCAGAGGCCTTCCTCTGCATAGAAGTCCCCGTTCTGGGAGAGGCGGAGATAGAGATCGGGGCTCCCGGCAGTGAGGGAGTTGAGTCCCTGTCTGATGGTGGGGGTACCGCCCTGCAGGACGATGTCTCCGGTGCGGCGGTCGATGACGGCGGTCTCACCGGTGGCAATGCTGGGCGGATTCCTGCCGGATGAATCCTTGAGGGTCACCCGCACTCCACCTGAGACCACGAAGAGGTAGGGATCGATCAGTTCCGAGAAGGTTTTGTCCTTTTCCCCGCTCGCGCTCTCATTCCCCACCTGTGTCCTGTTTTCGCTGCTGGATGTATCCGAATTCCTGATGGCCTCGGAGAGGTCCTGCGGGGGGAAGAAGACCTTGAGGTGTCCGGCGCAGGTCAGCGTGAAGCGGGACTCGGTAACCTCGATATTGCGAAGGTAGGAAACGTGCCCGCGCTCCGGGTTGAGGAACATGCCGCCTTCCGCCGTGATCAGGACTTCTCCCGCGGCTACATCGACGGGCGGAGGAGTTACAGGATTTCCCTGTGGGATGCGGGTGAGGAGCCTGGATTCCGGAATCTCTACGGTATGCGAAAAGCTGCGAAGGTCGGTATCCGCCTTCCCGCTCGACTGGCGGCTTTGCGTCATGAAGTTGCGCGTGGGAGCACGGTTGGCGAGGACCGACTTGGTGCGTGACTGGAGGAGGGCATCGATCTTGCGACGTTCGGTGCCGGTCAGGCCTTCAGGCCCGGTGAAAGCGGTGGCGAGTTCGCTAAGGCCCGCAGACGAGAGGGGCTTCTCCGGGGGGTGTTCATTTTTTTCGGAGGCAGGATGATTCCCTTTCTGGTTGTCCGGTGCGGCCAGGAGAGTGGAGACCGGACCGCGCACGAAGCCGGAGCGGGACTCCAGGTGGAAGACACCTCCTGTCCCCTGTCCCCGGATCTTTCCACCGCGCAGGGTGATGACCTTATGGGCCCGGAGGATTCCCGTGTTGAGGGAGAAGTTCGCTGAGCCCATCCGCATGCGGATTAGAACCGAGTCGTTTTGAAAATAGCGGAGGGCAATATTCTCTCCGAGGAGGTCCCGCTTGGTGAGAACCTTGAGGAAGCCGGATTGCAGAAGCGCCATGCGCTCGAGCTTCTTGTTGAAGACGGGGATGCGAACTTCCTTCAACATGCTCCCGGCCGGCAGGTTGTCCATTATTGGTCCGAGCTTCTGGTAGGGGAGTTCCGGATTTTGTCCCTCCGGCACCTCCTGTGCCGGTGCGCGTTCGGGTCCGGTCCCGAGAAGGACGAGGGCCAGAAGGAGCGGAGCAGCACGCATGGGAGGGAACTGGAGCGTAAGGATCTGGGTTATGAACTGGACGTTCTAGCTGGAAAGGGCAGGGCAGTCTCTCCGGCGCGGTGAGCACCGTCAGGTGGAGAGAGCCCGGTGAATCTTCATCAGGGAGATGAGGACGGCTTCGATCTCTTCAAGGGAAATCTGGTTGGGTCCGTCGGAGAGAGCTTCCGCGGGGTTGGAGTGCGTTTCCATGAAGATGCCATCCACTCCGGTGGCCATTGCGGCGCGGGCCAGAACGGGAGCCAGTTCTCCGTCGCCTCCGGTGGTCCCTCCCAGGCCGCCCGGGCGCTGAACCGAGTGAGTAGCGTCGAAGATGACGGGGATGCCCTCCTGCCGGATCCAGTAGAGGGAGCGCATGTCGGCCACCAGGTTGTTGTAGCCAAAGGTTGTCCCGCGTTCGGTGATGAGGAACCGTTCGCAACCGAAGGAACGCAGCTTGTCGGCAATATTGGTGCAATCCCAGGGGGCGAGGAACTGGCCTTTCTTCACGTTCACGGCACGTCCGGTAGCCGCACAGGCCTCCAGGAGATCGGTCTGGCGGCAGAGGAAAGCGGGCACTTGGAGAAGGTCGACATGCTCGGCCGCGAGCGCAGCCTCTTTCGCTGTATGGATGTCAGTGGTGACCGGAATGCCAAGTTCCTTCCCTATCTCACCGAGGATGCGGCATCCCGTTTTCACTCCTGGTCCACGGTAGGAATCGATAGCCGTGCGGTTGGCCTTGTCGTAGGAGGCCTTGAAGAGGAGGGGCACGTCCAGGCGGGAGGAGATTTCAGCCAGGGTGCGCGCCATCTCCCAGGCAAATTCCTCGCTTTCCAGGCCACAGGGACCAAGGATGAAAAAGGGGTGCCCTCTGCCAACTTCGACGTTCTGGATCGTGAAGGAATCTACCATCGCTTCTTGGTGCCACCACCATGCCGTAGGCTGGGGACTGATTCAATAGCGGGATTGGGTCAGGGGGACTTCTTGTCTCCGAATCCAGTTTCCCGGGATTCCGATGATGGTGAAAGGTCCTGCCAGGGATGGCTGTCAGCGGCAAAGGGCCGGAGGTGTTCTCAGGATTTCCCCTGCTTGCGGCACCAATCCGTCCGGATCGGCACCCTTTCGTTACAGGCGCTGCAGAAGGTTGAATCAGGCTCCGGCAGCCTCCCCCCGTGCCTCAATCTCGGCGTGGAGGGAGCGTAGATTCAGCAAGGCGGTCTGAAGAAGCTTGTCTTCTTCCGGTGTTCGATTGCCCGTGGTTTTGTTTTCCAGCATCTCAAGCGAATCGAGAACCGAACGGGCGGCCTTGATATTCACTTCCAGCTTTCCGCTGGTGGGATTGGGGACCTGTCCGAGGAACATTCCTGCGTTCTGGGCCTGCAGGATGACAAAGTCGGCGAAGCGTGGGTCGTTCTCCATGTGGTGTCGCCGGGACGGTTACACCGGATGAAGGTGGAAGGCCAGTCGTTACCACCCGCGAAATCCTTGAGGCCCCCGGGTCTTGCCGAATCCGGACGGGAGGGATGGCGCTCAGGGCTTGGCCTGAGGGCTGACTGTTGCGATGACCGGGTCTCTCCCGAAGTACCTCCGGGCGGTGGCGAGGATCTCTTCACCAGTGAGGGACTTGATCCTTTCAGCGTGTTCGAGGTGGTGGAGGGGTCCAAGACCGAAAAGGGTGTTGAGGGCACAGACCTGCGCCATGGAGTGGTTGCTCTGGTTTTCGAGTGCGTCACTGGCCAGAACGCTGGTCTTGGCATGGGCCAGAGGATTCTCCGGGATGCCTTCCTGGGTGAGGATTTCTATCTGGGCAAGCAGTTCGCGGCGGGCCACGTCGGCTTGGTCAGGCGCTGTTCCCACGTAGAAAGCGAAGAGTCCGCTACCCAGGCCGTGAAACTGGGTGGCATTGACGTAGTAGGCCAGTCCCAGTTCTTCCCGTAGTCGCGTGAAGAGGGGCCCAGCCATGTTGGAGCAATACTCGTGGATCAATTCCAGGGCGGGGATGTCCTCGGAGGTGATGTGGGCACCCGGGTAGCCGATGGCGATGACGGCCTGTTCCTTGGCCAGATGCCTGGAGATTTCACCGGAACTGGTCTCTTGCCCGGTTCCGGAGTCGGCTTCGATGGCCGACCCTTCGGGGAGGGAGGCAAAGATCCTCTCGCATAAGTCTGCGGTGGCATCGGGATCGATGTCTCCAAAAACGGCCAGGACACCGTTCTGGCGCGTCATGAAGCGGTGGTGGTGGTCGAGGAGGGCCTGGCGGTCGAGTTTTTCGAGCGATTCCTCGGTGCCGAGGCGCGGGAGGCCATAGTGCCGATCTCCAAAAAGGGTGCTGCGCAGGAGCCGGAAGGTCGTCTTGAGGGGATCTTCCCTCGCCTCCCGAAGATCCGCGCGTTGAATCTCACGTTCCCGGTCGAGCGTGTCTTCCTGAAAGGCAGGTGCGCTCAGCGCTTCCCCTGACAGACTGAGGACAGTAGCGAGGTCGGGCTGGAGACAGAAGGAGGACACGATGCTGGTGTTGTTGCCCGCGCTGGCGCTCACGGTCGCACCAAGGGACTCAACCGCCCGGGCGAATTCACCACCGGGGTGGTCCGTGGTGCCCCTGGTGAGAAGGGATGCATGCAGCGGATTGATGCCGCAGTTCCCGGGAGTCTCCACCGGGCGACCCGTGCGAAAGACACCTTGAAAATGCACGGTGGGCACCCTGGGGTCAGATCGCAGCACGAGGGTGAGTCCATTGTCGAGAGTCCGCGTCGTGATTTCACCCGGGGCCTTGCCCGGACGTGTCACATGAGCAGGGGCATGTGCCTCGGTGGGATCGAGAGAGGTGATGGTGAGCCCATCAGGTCGGAGGTAGTGGTGAGCCACCCGGATGAGATCGTTAGGGGTCACCTGATCGAGCAGATCAAGGTAGTCACGGGTGAAATCGAGGTTCCGTGCCTCGTGCCAGTTGGAGGCCAGATCAGCAGCGCGTCCCGAAGCGGTGGTGAGGATTTTGAACTGATGGGCGAAAATCTGCCGACGGGCCCTCTCGAGAGCAGGTCGCAGTTCGCCTTCGAGGGCCGGGGTGAGGTCGGCGAGGATGGCCTGCTCCAGACGGTCACGCTGATCATGATCGACCTCCGCGGAAATACTGAACATTCCGGGACCATCTGCGGGACTCCAGGCCCAGGATCCGATGTAATGGGCGAGTCCCTCCTGCTCGTGAAAGCGGCGGTAGAGGTGGGACGAGCGACCTCCTCCGAGCACGCCGGAGAGCAGTTCAAGGGCGGGGATGTCCGGGTGATCGAGTCCTGGCGTCTGCCACGCCAGGGTGGTTTTACTGACCGGGATGGTAAAGGGTTGGCGCTCTTCCCGTCGCCCGAGCTGTCGCGGTTCCTGCAGATCATTGACCCGGGAGAGAGCCCGTCCGGGCAGGCGCTCACTCATCTGTTCCAGGTTGGCCAGGACGGTCGAGCGATCGAAGTCGCCCGAGAGAACAAAGATGCTGTTGGAAGGGAGGTAGCGCCGGCGGTGATAATCCATCATGTCCTCGTAGCTGAGGGCGTCGAAGAGTTTGCGATGTCCGATGACTGGATGGCGGCGGGGGTCGTGCTGAAAGAAGGTTCGAAAGAGGAGTTGGCTGGCGGCGGAATCAGGATCGTCCCGGCCCATGTCAATCTCGCGCCGGATTACGTCGCGCTCGGTCTCGAAATCTTCCTCCGGGAAGCTGGAGAGGAAGGCCAGTTCGAAGAGGATATGGACAAAGGTGTCACAGGAAGTGCTGGGACCATCGATGTAGTAGACAGTCCGGTCCAGGGAGGTGTAGGCATTCCATTGCCCTCCCGCGGAATTCACGCGCGTGGCCAGTTCCGCTCCCGGAAAGGAATCCGTGCCTTTGAACACCATGTGTTCGAGGAGGTGCGAGAGCCCGCTGCCGGAGAAGTGCTCCTCGTGCTGGCTGCCGGTTGCGATCCAGCACTGGGCGGAGACAACCGGGGCGGTTTGGTCCACCTGCATGATGACAGTAAGCCCGTTGGAGATGGTGTGCAGCGAGGCGTCGGTGGCGGGGAATTGCATTGAGTTACCGGAGGAGAGGCATGGTTATTGGGGCGAGTGGTGAGGCAGGTCAAGCGGGATGCCTGTCCCGACCGTTCTGCCCAGGGCCGGGATTCCCCAAATTCCCTTGGCGTGGGGAGGTGATTTGCTAGAACACCTGCATCTAAGTAATGATGTCGAAAGATTTTTCCCACCCCACTCATGGCCGAGGAAGATAATAAGAAGCCGGATACGCCTGAGGAGGCGGCTGCCGAGGAGAAGCCCGTGGTGGAAGAGAAGCCCGCGGTGGAAGAGAGTGCCGCAGAAGAGGTGAAGCCTGTCGCTGACGCGAAAGAGAAGTCTCCCCCCGGCTACGAGAACCGCAGGCCGGTAGTTATTGTTATTGCCGTCATATTGCTTCTCGGTCTGGTAGGGGGAGGGATTCTGGGCTGGATGTACATGAGCCGGGACCGGGTGGGCGTTCTGAATTACCGGGTGCAGGTGGGGGAGGAGGTCAATATGCGGGAGGTTATTGCGAAGGAAGAGAAGTTCCTGGAGAGCGATCAGGTTCTTAAACAGGTGATCAAGAACCTGAGCCTCATCGAGGGGTGGCGTATGGATTCCGAGGAGGAAGTCCTCGCTCACATGCGCGCCAAGCTCATCGTGAAGGAGGACCGGATGGGTGCCCTCGTGCGGGTGATCTACCGGGACCGCAAGCAGGATCGGGCCCTGGAGATCCTGCAGGAGATCAAGAAGGTCTTCACCCCGATACGCTCTGAGGCCGTCCGTAGGAATGAGTTGCCAGCGCTCATGCCCATGGATGACGAGGGAGCTCCCCTGCCGACAAGTCCCTGAGCCTGGTCAACAAGTTGCCCTCGCAGGAGGTTCAATCGGCGCCGATTTTCAGGGGCAGGTTGATGGAGGGAAACTCGCGGAGAGTGAGACCGATCATGGCGCCAAACTCGTCGTTGTAACGGTGGTTGCGGTGGAAAAGTCCGAGTGAGACGACCCAGTTATCGAAGGTGCGGTGGACAGAATAGTGCTGGTATTCCAGGGTACTGTCGTCGATTTCCCAACGGTGACTGAAGCCGGCTCCCCAGTCCTTGTTGAATCGTTTGAAGGCTCCATACTCGAAGCGGATGGAGTCCTGCAGGATGGGATGATCGTTGAGGAAGCGATGCCGGACAGTGAGCTCCAGGTTGTCGGAGGGCATGTAGCGGAGGGAGCCCATTATCTCGGTGAAATCTCCCACCTTGCTCAGGAGTGGAAACTGGGTTTCCAGTCCCAGTTCAAGCCAGGGGACGGGATGAAAGTAGATTTCATTGTAGAAGTTGGAAAACTCACGATCAAATTCCGGATCTTCCTGGAACCAGTCCAGGTAGGAATTGATGGAAAGCCACTCATGGCTGCCGCCGTCGCGCCTTGTAAGGAAGCGGTTGCGAACACCCAGGCGGATGATGGTCCAGTCTTCAATGTCGTCGATGGCAGTGAAGCGACCTATCCCCAGCGGGCGGGGACGGGTGCTGGCGGTGAGACGGTCGATGCGGGGAAAGCTGGAGTCCAGTTCGTTGGTGGCGATCCACGAGGCCCCCGCGTAGGGTTGGATGACGTGCAGGAGACTGTCCAGACCCAGGGCGTCGCTTTCGACTTCGGGAAAGGAGCGGGAGAACTTTACGGAGGCGTCGATCCCGGCGTAGATGTGGGTGCGTTCTTCGTTGTCTCCAGGGCCGTCAACATTGTGGTAGGTGGTGGAGCCGAGTCCGGCCCGCGGGACGAGGTTGAGTCGGTTGTCGAGGCGCATGGGAAGGGAGAATTCCTGCCAGAGGTGCAGGCGGGTGTAGCCATGTTCGGCCAGGATGGTGTTGATTTCGGAGATGCGCGGGTCGCCGGGTTGCAGGGCGGCCGCTTCCGCCTTCAGGTTGCGACGCTCAAAGGTGGGAAGGTGTTCGTTGTAGAGACCGGCCACGAGTTGTCCTTCGTGCAGAATAGGCGAGTTGAAGAGGGGATGGCGGACCTGGTCGAGGGCGAACTCGGGCAAGCGGGTATCGGTCTGGTAAAAGGAGTTGGGACGCAGCCGGGTCCACAGGGTGAGCAGGTTGCGCTCGCGCCGGTGGGTGAGAGCAAGGGTGTTGTCGGGATTGGGTTCTACCCGAAAGGTGCTTGGGTCGTAATCCTCAAGGTAGAAGCGATCACTGAGGTAGGTCAGGTTGGCGTCGAGGCGGCTGTTGCCGCCCGGAATGATGTCGGGGAGCTGGAGGCGGTGGCGTAACTGGAGGCGAAAACGGTTTTCGGTCACGTTCTCGCGCCGGATGCCACTCCGGTTGTGGGTCGAGTCGAAGTCGTGGATGTGGTAGAGCTTGAGCCAGCCCAGGTTCGGGTTTTTGTGCTGGTGGGTGTCGAAGAAGTCGACCCCGGTTCCTGCCCCGCGTTTGGTAAGCAGGTCGAGGTGCCACTGGGAGAGCAGCCATGCGTCCCTGCGTTCGCCGGTCCGGGGGTCCTTGTCGCCTCCGAGCATGAGGCCGTAGCGGTTGAGGAGGTAGGGGCCCCAGTTTGAACGAGCTCCCGGGATGAAGTGGTATCCCAGTTCCGTGTTGAGAGGCTGGGCCAGGTAGGGCAGCCAGAAGATCGGCCTGTCTCCGGCATAGAGCTTCATGTCGCGGAAGATAACCTTCTCGCCCGGGATGACAGTAGTCCTTGCCGCCCGCACCCAGAAGGCGGGATCCCTGATGTCGTGGGTGGTCACGCCCGCATCCTCGCCCACGAAGAGGGTGCGCCCATCACTCTGCACCATTCGAAATCTGTCTGCCTCAAGGAGAATGGGATCCATGCCGATGCGCAGACCGTCGCCCTCCAGGCGCTCTTCCTCATACCAGAAGGTGGCCGATTTGCCGCGATGCAGGATTGCACCCTGGTAAACGGACACATTTCCGGTGAAGCGCACGAATTTCCCCTGCAGGTTTATGACGATGTCGTCCGCAAAGAGCTGAATGCCGTTGTTGGTGCGGCATTGCATGTTCCCGTGATAGAGGATGAGTTCCTTCTCCGCGTCCCACCTGGTCTCGTAGTCATCGCCGATGATGCGGAGATTTCGGGGCATGGCGGGGACCAGGTTGAAGGGATCGCCAGGCACTCCAGAGCCGTTCCCTTCCGGAATGGTCAGCAATTCCTCTCCGGTGGGCGGGGGATCGACCTCCTGGCCGGAGCAGGGCAGCGGGACCAGCAGGACAAGGGCGCAGGACAGCGAAACGATCGCGCCTTTTGGCGCTTGATCGGTATTTCGCTGGTTTCCGCCCGCCACTCGCCGCAAAGGCATAGGGTAATGGACTCTCATTCGGAGGCTCGAAACAACCAAAATTGTTTGGGAAATGATCCTGCAATTGATTGAGAAGGGTGGCACACCCGATCAAGGCAAGAGGCGCGAGTGCCGGGACGCCGGAGATCTAGAGGGTCGCGATATTTCTCGATGGGGATTTTGACTGGGTGCCCTGCCAAAGGATCGGTCATGGGCGCAGGTGTGAAGGGATCCGCGTATCGCTGTTTAAACCTACAAGGGTGCTTGAGGTTCCCTAACAGTGCTGAGATCACCCCCTTTCTGTTGGGGCTGTTCGAAGGAGCGGCACTCCCTGTGGGGGCGACCCGAACTTGTCCTTGTGTCGGTCCCGGTGCACTGCATGGTTAGGACACGAATTTGACCCATGGCGATTCCACAGAGCACGATTGCCCTGATCTACGATTACGATCAGACGTTGAGTCCCAGCTATATGCAGGATGACGTGCTTTTTCCCGAATTCGGGATTGATCCTGAGCAGTTCTGGAGGCGGTGCGACACTCTCGTCAGGGAGCAGCAGTGGGATGGTGAGCTGGCCTACATGAAGTGTCTGCTCGACTACCTGCAGATGGATGCAGTGACCAATGCGCGCCTGGTCGAACTGGGGAGCGGACTCCGCTACTACCCGGGGGTCCCGGAACTTTTCGATGAGATCCGGTCCGCGGTTCTGCGCCCCGAGCATCACGCCGCGGGAGTCGCCATCGAACACTATATCATCTCATCGGGGCTCAAGGCCCTCCTGGAGGGAAGTAGTCTGGCGGGCAAGATGACAGCCATGTTCGGCTGCGAATTCGGCGAGGACCATGAAGGGCGCATCAGTTTTCCCAAGCGCACCATCTCGCATACCACCAAGACGCAGTTTCTCTTCCGGATCAACAAGGGGCTGCTCAATCACGAGGATGACGTGAACGATCATATGCCGCCTGAACTGCGGCCCATTCCGTTCGAGAACATGATCTATGTGGGTGACGGTCCTACCGATGTTCCCTGTTTCACGGTAATGAAGAGAAATGGAGGGCACGCCATTGCGGTCTACAATCCCCAGGATCCAAGCGGGCGCAGCTTCCTGAAGTGTTACAAGTTGTGTGCGCACGCTGACCGGGTAAAGCACATCGCTCCCGCGGACTACCGGAAGGGAAGTCACCTTCGAAATCTGCTGGAAGAGATGGTGTGTGAAACAGCGGACCGCATCCTGGAGCGCCGCCGCGAAGAACTGGATACTGCCACGGTGGCAGCGCCGGGATTTTGAGAATTCCGGGTGTTTAATGTTGAATGAGCGAAGCGGGATGCTGGATGATTCACTGATGACGAATGGCTGAGAAAAATCACTATCATTTCATTGGTGTTTGCGGGACGGCGATGGGTGCGGTGGCTGCTGCCATGAAAGAGCGGGGGATCACGGTGACAGGATCCGATGAGCGCGTTTATCCACCCATGTCCACCTTTCTTGAGGAGAGCGGGGTGGAAATCATGGAAGGCTATCACGCATCCAACATCCCGGAGAGCGCGGATGTCATCATCATCGGGAATACGATCAGCCGCGGCAACGAAGAGGCGGAGGAGGCCCTCAATCGCAAACTTCTCTACCAGAGCCTGCCTGAAGTTCTGAAGGATCAGTTTCTGCGCGGAAAGCGGAATTTTGTGGTGACAGGGACACACGGCAAAACCACTACCAGTGCGATTCTGACCTGGGTTCTGCAATCGTCCGGGCGTGAACCCGGTTACATGATCGGGGGTATCCCGGCCAACCTGGGGCGGGGGGCATGCTTCACCGATTCCGAGTTCAACGTTCTGGAAGGCGACGAATACGACACCGCTTTCTTCGACAAGCGCTCGAAGTTCCTGCACTACCTCCCCGAGTTTGTCATCATCAACAACATCGAGTTTGATCACGCGGACATCTATGACTCACTGGACGACATCAAACTGACCTTTCGGCGATTCCTGAACATTGTTCCCAGTGGTGGGTTGACGGTGGTCAACGGGGATGACTCCAATGTCCTGGATGTGATCGAGGGGGCTCTCTGTCCGGTGCGCACGCTTGGATTCGGGAAGCGTTGTGACATGAGGATCGAGGAGGTTTCCTACGAAACGGATGGCAGCAGTTTCACTCTGGTGGACGAGCGTTACACCATTCCCATGGTGGGTGAGTTCAATGTCCGCAATGCTGCCATGGCGGTGGCCGGGGGAATATTTGCGGGACTGAGGCCCGATGAGATTCGCAGTGGGTTTGCGAGTTTTCAGGGCATAGCCCGCCGCCAGCAACTGTGTGGAGAGGTGCGCGGGGTCAGGGTGATTGACGATTTTGCTCACCATCCCACCTCGATCAGGCTCGCGGTGCAGGCTCTGCGGCAACGCTATCCCGACGCCCGACTCTGGATCATCTTCGAGCCGCGTTCCAACACCACCAGGCGCAACATTTTTCAGTCCGAGCTGGCGGATGCACTGGCCAGTGCCGACCGTGCGGTGGTCCCCGCCATCGCGGATCCGGAAAAGTTTGCGGAAGAGGAGCGGCTTGACCCGGAGCAGCTTGTGCGTGACATCGCCGCAGGGGGAGGGCAGGGAGTCTACCTCCCCACCGTGGAGGAGATAGCAGGGCATGTGGCGGCCGAGGCCGAGGCAGGTGATGTGGTGGCGATCCTCAGCAACGGAGGGTTCGGAGGTCTGCACGGGATCCTGCTTGAAAGACTGGGCGATGCCGCAACAGGGCGGTGATCCAACGACACGGTATCCATTCGATCTGATCTGAAGGATAGGCTCCCGCGTCCATTAGCTCTTGTTGCTTTGCGCGGTCTTGGCGTTTGTGCGTCCGGCAAGCCGATTGTTCAGCGTGATCGAAAGAGTGAGGGCGGCCATCTGATTGATGAGGCTGCGGTGCTCGGAAGCCACTTTGGCAACGGAGGGATCGTGGTGGTGAGAGAGGATGTAGCGACCGATTTGCGAGAAGAGAGAGATCATCTCGCTCTCCAGGGAGCCCCTCTTCGCACGGTTGCTGGAGAGGTCCTGGTTGGCCTTTCCAATGTTCTGGTAGTTGCCCAGGGCTTCGTCCCGCATCTCGGAGCGCCGCGTTTCGATACGGGCATCAATGTCCTTAAGGGCGCTTTCGATCGAATCGATCCTGACGACCAGGGCATCGCGGCGATCGCGCAGTTCCTTGAACTGCGTCTTCAGCCTGAGGAGTTCCTGCCTGGAGGCATCGAGTTTCGGAGACTGCTGGTCACTCTCACCGACGAGGACTTCAAGCTTGGCTGTGACTCCGTCATGGCGTCGCTTGACGGCGCGGGCATCTTCCACGATTATTTCACGCTCGGATTTGAGTCGTTCGCTTGTTTCGGCCAGGGTCGCCCGTTCGTCCGTCAGGTCCTTGGAGCTGTCAACCACCATGCCCAGCAGGTCTGTCCGGTGCTCGTTGTAGTCCGACAGGTTGACGTTGGCAGATTCGATTTTCTGGGAGAGTTCCTCGTAGTTCTTGGTGAACTTGCGCAGGTTCCAGTATTCCACTGAGAGCTCCTCGATTCCTTCGACCTCCGCCCAGGCAAGGCGCCCCAGGATTTCCTCGGCTTCCCGCAGGAGATGAAGTTCGGTCGCGGCGTGGGTCGCATGACGTTGCCTCATCGAAATACCGAAAGCCCGGGCTAGACGCCATAGGAGATAAGAGGTTTGGGTCATCGTTGGGGGGTGGGATGCTGGGCGGCTGCGGCTTGCTGGGCAACGTAAAATTATTTTCTCAGGTTCTTCTGCAGGTTGCTGACCACGGTGAAATCCTCGAGGGTCATGATATTACCGGTCACTCCTCCAGTGGCCACCAGCTCCTTGAGAATGCGGCGCATGATCTTTCCGGAGCGGGTCTTGGGCAGAGCGGGGGTCAGGTGGATTTCGTCGGGGCGGGCGATCGCCCCGATCGCTTTGACGACATGCGCCTTGAGATTCCTGTCAGTGGTGGCAGTTGCCTTCACGCTTTCCTTGAGGGTGACGAAGGCCGCGATCCCCTGTCCCTTGATCTCGTGAGGACGGCCCACGACCGCAGCTTCCGCCACGTCCGGGTGAGCCACCAGGGCGCTTTCTACTTCGGCAGTGCCGAGGCGGTGCCCGGAGACGTTGAGGACATCATCGAGCCGGCCCACGATCCAGAAGTTTCCCTGCTTGTCGGTGCGGGCGCCGTCACCCGCGGTGTAGATACCCTTGTAGTCGTTCCAGTAGGTTTTGCGGTAGCGGCCCTTGTCGCCGTAAATGGTGCGCAGCATGGAAGGCCACGGTTTGCGGATGACCAGCTTGCCACCCTCGTCGGCCTGGCATTCGTTGCCTTCCTCGTCGAGGATAGCGGCATCCACTCCGAAGAATGGCAGGGTGGCCGTGCCCGGTTTGGTGGGAGTGCATCCGGGTAGGGGCGAGATCATGATGGCGCCGGTTTCCGTCTGCCACCAGGTGTCGACGATCGGGCAGCGTCCCGATCCGATCTTCTCGTGATACCAGATCCACGCTTCGGGATTGATGGGTTCACCTACCGTCCCGAGCAGGCGCAGGGAGGAAAGATCGTGGGCATCGGGAAACTTGTCACCGGCCTTGATGAAGGCCCGGATGGCGGTGGGAGCGGTGTAGAAGGTGGTCACTCCATACTCCTCTACGATGTTCCAGAAACGGCCGAAGTCGGGGTAGTTGGGTGCGCCCTCATACATCACCTGGGTCACTCCATTGGCCAGCGGGCCGAAGACGATGTAGGAGTGTCCGGTGATCCAGCCCACATCGGCCGTGCACCAGTAGATGTCGTCGTCCTGCATGTCGAAGATGTACTTGCAGGTGGTGTAGGTTCCCACCAGGTAGCCACCGCTGGTGTGGAGGATCCCTTTTGGTTTTCCGGTGGATCCGGAGGTATAGAGAATGAAGAGCGGATGTTCGCTGTCGAATCCCTTCGCGGTATGGGAAGCTGATACCTTTTCGGCTTCCTTGTGCCACCACACGTCCCGGCCGCGTCGCATGTTCACCTTCTCGCCGGTTCTCTGGTAGACGATGCAGCGCTTGACACCCTTGTACTTCCGGAGGGCCTCATCAACGCTTTTCTTGAGTTCGACGACCTTGCCGCGCCGGTAACCACCATCCGCGGTGATCACCGCGGTGGCCCCCGAATCCTCAAGGCGGTCCACGATGGATTCGGCCGAAAAACCACCGAACACGACGGAATGCACGGCCCCGATGCGGGCACAGGCCAGCATGGCGATAGCCGCCTCCGGCACCATGGGCATGTAGACCAGGACGCGATCCCGGGCCTTGATGCCGTTTGCCTCCAGGATGTTCGCGAAGCGGCAGACCTCCCGGTGGAGTTGCTGGTAGGTAAGGACCCGCTTGTCGCCCGGTTCCCCTTCCCAGATGATGGCAGCCTTGTTCCTGCGGCCGTTGGTCAGGTGGCGATCCACGCAGTTTTCACAGACGTTGAGACGGGCTCCGGTGAACCATTTCGCAAAGGGAGGTTTCCACTCGAGGACTTTCTTCCAGCGCTTCTGCCAGTGCAGTTCCCTGGCCTCCCGCGCCCAGAAGACGGAGGGCTTCTCGATCGACTCCTTATACATCCGCCGGTACTGTGCCATACTGGAAATGCGGGCCTTCCTGGAGAATTCCTTCGAGGGTTTGAAAACCCTGTCTTCGATGAGGTGGCTTTCGATCTTCTTGCTCATGGCCTGACTGGGAGCTTGCGGTGAGTGGTTGTTTACTCGACGGGGCGGTTGGTTGCAAGGAAGGGTGCGGGATCAGGAATGGTGGGGCGGATCGAGACTGAGCATTTCAGTTTCGTGGCGTTCCAGGTGGCGCCACCGGCCGAGGGGCAGGTCCGGGTCGGTGAGACGGCCGATGCGGATGCGGAAGAGTTTATCAACCTGTCGGCCGAGCGTCTTGAACATTTCACGGATCTGGCGCTTGAGGCCGGTCTCAAGGACGATGGAAACGCGGCGGGGCGAGAGCCGTTTGAAAGACTTGGCGCGGGCGCGGCCCTCCGGAGTATGAACTCCGTCGATGAGTTTTTCCAGGTCACGATTATCGACCGCGGCGGTGAGGGTCACCCGATATTCCTTTTCGACCCTGTTGCTTGGATGGGTGAGCCGGTTGGCCAGTTCGCCGTCATTGGTCAGCACAAGGAGACCTTCCGAATCGCGGTCGAGACGACCCACGTGATTGAGGTGTTGAAACTTGGGGGGCAGAAGTTCGTAGATGGTGGCCCGGCCCAGTTCGTCCTGCTTGGAACAGACGTAGCCGCGTGGTTTCTTGAAGAGGATGGTGGTGGTCTGCCGGGGGGAAACCCGTTTTCCGTCGAAGCGCACGACATCATCGTCCTGCACGCGGGTGGCGGGGTTGGTGCAGGCCTCTCCGTTGAGGGTCACACCGCCTTCCTGAATGAGGGTGTCGCAGGCACGCCGGGAGCCGATTCCGCAGGAGGCGAGGAACTTGTTCAGGCGGGTGCCTTCGGAAATCATGACGGGACGCAGGACAGAGAAGGCGGAACCCTCCGGTTCCGCCTTTCTCGAAATTTGCAATATGAAGGGAAAGCGACCCTAGTTCTCGGACTTGGTTTTCGGCAGGCCGATGGGGCTCTGGCCCTCCTTCCACTGGTCGCGCTCCTTGAGGAGCTTGACGCGCTCAAAGCGCTTGAGGACCGAGCGCTTGCCGATGGCGCCACCGCTGATTTTCAGGCTGTTGTGCTTGGACATGAGATGAGGCGGTTCGGGGTGGGGGGACGGGACGCTAGGGGGAATCCTGACCTTTGGCAAGGGGGAAGTCCGGACTGCCCCACCTGCCTGGGAGATCAGATCATCCCAAGCTTCATCTTGCCCTCTTCGGAGATCATGTCCTGGTTCCAGGGAGGATCCCAGACCAGTTCCACCCGGGCGTCGTCAATCTGGTCGATCGTCATGATGCGGGCCTGTGCATCAGCCGCGATGGCGGGGCCCATCCCGCAACCAGGGGCAGTAAGGGTCATCTTGATGGACACCACGTTCTGTCCGTCTTCATCGTCCACCGTGCAGTCATAGACCAGTCCAAGATTGACGATGTCGACGGGGATCTCGGGATCGTAAACCTGCCTGAGCTGGTGCCAGATCTGATCAGTGACCGGGGCGTCCTTCATGCGCTCATCTTCCCGGGGCCTTTCCTCCTGGCCGCTCTGATCGATTCCGAGGGCATCGGCATCATTGGAAGAGATGCGGGCCAGTCCGGACGAGGTCGCCACCGTGTAGGTGCCACCGAGATTCTGAGTAATCACCACCACGGTGCCGGTCGGAAGGGAGATCGTGTCACCAGATGGAATCTGGATGGCATTGATTTCGCGGGAGAGCGTAATTTCCTGGTTCATGGGGAGGTTCGAAAGCCGGCGTCCCCTGGGCGTTTGTCTTCCTCGTCCAGGGGAACGATCCGGGAGGAAGTGACCGTGATGGCGGTCTGGCGGGCTCTGTCATCAAATCCGTCCATTGCCTGAGGCAACAAATCATGAGGATGCGGTGGGATCAAATCTCAAAATGTGGAAAGGAGGGCAGTTTCGTGACCCACGCAGGCCAATCAATGGCGACTGCGGTCACTCGCTTCTTTGTTGCCTCATCGTGCTTGTCACCTGCCCGGTGCCTCCCTTCAATCGCCGTGGGCGAGTAATATGTACTTCATCGGTGTGGACAACGGGGCGACGCGCACGCAGATGGTCGTGTTCAACCTGGAATCCGCCTGCGCGGGCATCTCCCCGGAAGAACCGCTGCGGTCTGTGGGATGGCCTGCCGGAGCAGGGGACTCAGGGAGCGGAAGGACTGGCTGGCGGAATCGTTGCAGGAAGGCAGTTTCTGACAGATGAACAACAAGGAGAAGGAGCAGGAAATCCGGACCAGCTGGAAGATGCGGACCCTGGGCACTTTGGTGGGCTGGGTGATGCGATCTGTCGCCGTGACCCTCCGCATGGAGGTGGTGGATCGGTGCGGGTTCATCGATCGCGCCAGAAACCGCTCCCCGCGCATCTGGTGCATCTGGCACAGTCGCATCGCCGGGACCCTGATGTCCCGCAATCGCATCTTTCCCTGGCGGAAGGGCGTGGTCCTGACCAGCGCGAGCCATGATGGGGCAGCCCTCGCAGGGGTGGCCAGGGTGATGGGACTGGAGGCCGTGAGAGGATCCAGTTCGCGGAGGGGATCGGAAGCCCTGAGGGAAATGGTGCAGGCGGTGCGCAAGGGGCTGGATGTGGCTGTGACCCCCGACGGTCCGCGGGGTCCGCGCTACCGACTGGGTCCGGGCCTGATAAAACTGGCTCAAGTGACCCGCGCTCCGGTGATGGGAGTTCATGTGCACTACAGTCGGGCGATCCGCCTCAAGACCTGGGACCGTTTCGTCGTTCCGCTACCCTTCAGCAAGCTCACCATCATTTTTGACGAGCTGCTTGATGTCCCGCGGAAGCTGGATGACGATGCCTTCGAATCCAAGCGTGTGGAGGCCGAGAACATGATGCGCGCCGGAGTCGACGATCTCGATCTGCCAACTTATGACCATTCTCAACGGAAAAGAAATCGCCGCTGAAGTCCTGGCGGAGTGCCGGGAAAAGGTGGGAACCCTTCAGTCAAGAGGTGTGACCCCGGGACTGGCGGTCGTGATTGTCGGGGATGATCCCGCTTCCCATGTCTACGTGAATTCCAAGGTGAAGACCTGCGGCGAACTTGGAATCCACTCCCGTAAGATCGAGTTGCCGGCGGAAACGACCCAGGAGGAAGTGCTGCAGGTGGTTCGCGATCTCAATGGGGATCCCGCCATTCATGGAATCCTGGTGCAGTCTCCGCCCCCGCCCCATATTAACGAGGAGGAGATCATTCGCCTCCTTGATCCCCGCAAGGACGTGGACGGTTTCCACCCCGTCAACGTTGGCAAGCTCGTCATGGAGGATGAAAGCGGGTTTGTTCCCTGCACGCCGCAGGGATGCATCCATTTGCTCGAGAAGGCCGGGATCGAAACGAGTGGAGCCAACGCGGTGGTGATCGGGCGCAGCATGATCGTGGGCAAACCGATGGCCCTGCTGCTCATGGGGAAGGGCGTCAATGCCACCGTGACGGTAGCCCACTCCCGCACCCGGGAACTGGCCGCGGTGTGTCGGCAGGCCGACATCCTGGTGGCTGCGATCGGTAAACCCGGGTTTGTCACCGCGGATTTCGTCAAGGACGGCGCGGTCGTGATCGACGTGGGGATCAACCGGGTGGAGGACTCGTCGAAGAAGCGCGGATTCCGCCTGGTCGGGGACGTGGCTTACGACGAAGTGGCTCCCAAGTGCCACGCGATCACGCCGGTGCCCGGCGGGGTGGGCCCCATGACCATTGCCTTCCTCATGAGCAACACGGTCAAAGCGGCCGGGGGTTGATGTTGAGCGCGGCAGCTACTTGCCGATCCCGGGTTGTGTTCTGGAAAAGCGGTGAGCGTCTACTGCTCCCCGAAGACAAGCTGCAGACCCCGTGAGGACCAGTATTTGACGAGGCGTTCCTGGATCACATTGGCCTCTTCGGTGGGAAAGGCAGGGGTTGCAGTGGAAAGTTTCTGCAGGCTGGAAAGGTGAACAGAGGCTCTTGCCCGGCGATCTGCTCCGCCGTGGAAGTGATAGTGGACCAGCAGGAGAGCGGTGGCGTAGGGAAGGTAGGCATTGCCGTCGAACTGGTTCTGCGAGGCCTTGAGCCAACCCGGATGATCGAGCTTGAGGATCTCGGCAACGGGAATCAGGTGGAACTTCTCTCCCGCCCTGTTTTTGCTGATGGCATGGCGCAGGTGGTTACGGATGAGGCTTTCGAGGTCCCGGAAGAGATACCAGCCGTCGCCCTGGTGACACACCGCAAAGTATTCCGCCACCCCTTCCGAGAACCAGGGAGGCAGGCGCCAGAGAATTCCCGACATGCTCATGTGGATCAGTTCGTGCACAAGAAGGTCCTGGTTCGGCCGTGGTTGCAGGCGGGAATTCGCAGGTTGGGGAGGGGCGAGGAAATAGTCGGCGCGAATCAGGGCACGGCCCCGGCGGCCATCCCACCATCCGACCGCACCTTCGTCGCCTCCCGCCCGGATGAAACTTGCCTCGTCCTTGCAGAGGATGATGTCGATATCTTTCTGCTGACGGGGAGCCCACAGCGGCAGCGGATGGGCCCTGATAAGTTCAGGAACAGACTCCACCACCCTGGCGAACCGGGCGAGATCCTGGCGCGCGATCCTGGTCTCGACCACCATGCGGAAGTGCCGGGTGGTCACAACCTGGGTCCCGTTGGTTTCGTCATTGACGATCTTCAGGGCTGCCGGCTTGCCCTTGAACTCCCAGGGCCAGGGTTTCGGTTGGCCCCCGGCGGATTGCTGGGCCGGAAGGGCGGCAGGGAGCAGCAGCAGCAGGGGGAGAATCCGGAGCACAACTCACTCTCGGTGCAGCGGGAGGAGGAGACAAGGGAATCACAGCAAATTCCTCCAACCGGGGGAAGGAAGGCTGGAATCTCCCCTTTACATGGCAACGGGACCGCCCTTAGGTTGCCGTCCGCCAAGTGGAGAGGTGGCTGAGTCCGGTTTAAGGCACACGATTCGAAATCGTGCGTAGGCTTATACCCTACCGTGGGTTCGAATCCCACCCTCTCCGCCACTTTGCCCCTACTATTGCAGGACGAGAGATTGCGGTGGACCGCAGGTGGACACCTTCTTTACGCAGAAACCTCCGACACGCGGCGACCGGAAATGAGAGGCCACGTATCGGAGGATACCCTGTTCCTGCAAAGGTGTTCTAGCTCTCGACGCCCCGCTTCTCCAGCCAGGGAAGGAGGTCGCCGAACGGCGTGGAAGGAGCAGGATCGCCACCGAGGCGATCCAGGGTCTTAACGCAGTGCTGCAAATGGTTGACCTTCGCCGACCGGACGTATGGAAATTTCAGCGCCTTCGCCTCATGCCTCTCCTGCTCTTCCATCTCGGCTGCTTGCTTTTCGGCTGCGCCTTTGGCGCGACGGAAAATCGGCTTCAGAAATCCGGACAGCGGCCCTTTGGTGATGGATTGCCGAATGCCCTCCAAGGCGCTCGTGATCGCATTGGCCTCGTTCTCGGCGTGACCATCGCAGGAGAGACACTCGCCTAGCTTGGTGGCTGCGACAATAGCTTTGGGGACGTTACTGATGTCACTGGCGGTTTTTCTGAGTTCCTCTTGGACGTCCCGGCGCAATTGCCGGTCGTGGAGTGAGGCCGCTTTTTTGATGGCTTCCAAATCCTTGTCGAAGGATTTGAGGATCTTGCCCTCCTCGGGCGTCAATTTAGCGAATGCTTCCATGGTTACTGAAATGCTTTGAGATATCGGTTTCGGAGATCTTTGCGTTTTTCGGCTCCGCCCCGTTCCGCGAGATTTATGCTTTGGTAAATAGCCCAGATGGCGCGCCTCCCGGCCTCCAGGTCCAACGACGATGGTGTGCGCTCGAAGAGATCGGGACTCTCTTTGCGGAGCCGCCTCCGCTCGTTCGGTGACGCCAATTCTGCCATCGCGATTGCGGTCGTGAGAGGCACCTTGATGTCGCCCGCTGATCTGGTATCCGCACTCGCGTGGAGGGCTAATGCGGTTTCGACCACCTGACTTCGAGGCTTTCCTTGCATATGCTTGATCAGCTCAGACCGGCTGAGATTTTGTGGATGGCTCATGGCAAATAAAATCGATTTGGCGTTGCAGATCTCTTCGCACGACGCTGTCGAGCAGAAGGGCGAGGAGCGGCCCAAGGTGCTTGAATGGGGGCGCCAGTCGGCGGATGGAACCTGGATCGGGCACGGAACTGTGACAGGCTCCGTGCCATCTCGGTGCGCAGGGCAGCAACCCTTTTGAAGGGAGTTGCCGGAACCTCTCTAAGCCCGTTTGGCCCTGCAAAAAAGGAAGTGCTCGAGGGAGGGGACTCGAACTACCACAGGTATTTTCCCGCGTAAATATTTAGTCGCAAAGTTAGCGGGAGAACCGACCATCTCCGCGAATAAAGGGACAAGGAAAAATCCCGATTTGAGGGCACGAAAAAAAAAGAGCGATTTTTGCAAAGAGCGATTTAAAGGCCGGCCGGATTACAAAAGGGGCCGTTTTGACTACAAACTCCACTTGGGCATGGGAGCGGTTCAACGAGGTCCTTGTCTCCAGGAGGAAAGCTATTCTGCAGGACTACCACCCCCCAGGCGCAGTCGGCAAGCGGGGAGAGGCGACGCCACGCGGATCGGGGCGGGGTGTGGTTAGTCGTAGGACCCGGGCCTCTTTCCTCGCCTCAACCTCTTCGCCTTTCTTGTAGGTTTCTTCGTGCCACTTCTGGCCGTTCACCTTCTTTTTTTTCCGGCACTCTTCTTCTTAGTTTCCGATTTATCCGGGCTGAAATACCCTGACACATACCGGACCGCCACGCACGCCAGGGCCAGGCAACTAAAGATCACCGCGATCATCACCCCAGGTGAGCGCATCCATTTGCTGCCGCCTGCCCACTCCTCCCACAACCCCCAGGTCACGGCCAGCATGACCATCGGTATCATCAGGAAACAAAAAGCCAGAGAGATCGCGAAGGACCCGATCATGAAATATGCGAATAGTCTAATAGGGAGGGGCAGGTCCTCGATTCTATCGCCGCGCTCTTTCAGCTTGGCTTCGTGCTTCTCAATTCGTTTCGAATGCTCTTCAGCCTCAACCTCACGGCCGGCTTTTCTGGCTTCTTCCCTAAGGCGGCGAAGCTTCTCAACTGTCCCTTCCAGCTGGAGCCCCTCTATCTGACTTAGAATATCCTTGCGCCCCTCCTCGAGCGCCTTGACCGCTTTCTCCTTACCCTCACGCCGGGCTTCGCTCAGCTCTTCCTCGATCTCATCGAGATAATCCTCCAGTTCCTCTCTGTCCTCGCCCCAGTTATCGTCATCCTGGAGTTTTCTCGCGCTGTCCCGAGACGGCCTCCTGCGGACGATCGAAACGCAAAACCAGATAAAAACAAATAGGGTGACCCCGAGCAGGATCGCCACCTCCCACATCGGCCGGTTCAGCAGGCAGTAAACCAGGAGGCTCCCGGCAAACCAGGCAACGCATGCCAGCCCCCCAAGGATCACCGCGAGACCAACAATGAAACTGTAAATCTTCCCGATAAGGTCCATGTCTGCAGCCTCTCGTGCCAGTGAAACCCAGTCAACAGCCTATGCGAGTCCATAGGCGGGGGGGGCAAGTGTGGGAACCCTACGGAGCGGACAGAGCATCGAAAGGCCTCATCACCCCGGAGAAAAATTGTAAAAGGTGTGCAACCTGGGACAACCAATTATCCCCTGATCCAATCCACGCGGATCGGGGCGGGGTGAGGATTGGCAAGCTGCTGAAACTGAAGGTCACGCCCGAATCGCGCAGGAAAGACGTCGTCATCATGAATGACAGTCGATGATGCGCAGTGGAATCGAGATTAAATCAGAGCCTTTGAGCGGGACTAAAAGACCGCATGCGCCTAATCGACTTCGTCGGCCGATTCCTACCGCGGCCCGGGCGGGAGGTGATTCAGGAGATAGCGGACCATATGCATGCGTAGATGGAGCGATGTGCCTCGTCCCTCGTGGATGCCGTGGTCGCGATTAGGATAGGTCATGTAGTCAAACTGCTTGCCCAATTCGACGAGGCGGTCGACGAGGCCTTCGACGATTTCGAGGTGGGTGTTCGTTTCGCCCGAGCCGTGGATGATCAACAGTTCTCCCTTGAGGCCTTCGGCGAAATTGATGGCTGAAGCTTTCCGGTAACCTTCGGCATTGGTCTCTCGAGTTTCCATGTAGATTTCCTGAAACCCGGCGTTGTAGAGATGCGCCTGCGGCTTGGGCGCTACCGCGACACCCACGTGGTAGACATCGGGGCGGCGGAACATTGCGTTCAGCGTGTTCGAGCCTCCTCCGCTCCAGCCCCAGATTCCCACGCGCGACAAGTCAACGTAAGGCCGGGTGCGGGCCAGTTCCTTGAGGCCCTCGGCCTGCTCCTCGGTGGAAAGCGGTCCCAAACTACCTGCCACGGCCCGCCGCCAGGCGGCCCCCTTGGGAGCCGGCGTTCCGCGGTTGTCGATCGAGACGACCAGGTATCCCAACTCGGCCACGGCCCGGTGATAGTCGGCGTGGGGTGTGGCCCAGCGATCCAACACTGTCTGCGCGTGAGGCTCACCATAGACATAAACCAAAACCGGATACTTCTTGGACGGGTCGAAGTCGGACGGCGCGATCATAAACGCGTCCATCACTACGCCGCCTCCGATATCGAGCTTCAGAAACTCCGTCGGGCGCTTGAGGAGAGACTTCATCTTCTGACTCACCCGCTCGTTTTTCTCTAAGGTACGCACGACGCGATGCCCGGGAAACTCGACTAGTTCGGTGACCGGAGGCGAATCGAAGGTCGAGTAGGTGTGGAATACCCAGCGCCCATCCGGGGAGAACGAATAATTGTGCGTGCCGGGCCGGCCTTCCGGCGTTACCCGCTCGGGCTTTCCAGAGCCATCGAGGGCGACGCGATAGAGATACTTCTGCGTTCCATTGTCTGGGGAGGCATTGAAGTAGAACCAACCGCGCTTCTCGTCGATTTTCACCTTTTCGATAATGTCGAAAGCACCGGGCGTCAGCAGTCTCTCCTCCTTACCTTCGCGCGAATAGATGTAGGCGTGCCGCCAGCCGTCCTTCTCGCTGATCACGAGGAAGGCCCGACCGTCGCGAATCCATTCAAGCCCAGCGTTCTTGCGGTAACTTGCGACAACCCAGGCGGGATCGGATTCGCTGAAGATGGTCTTGATCGATCCTGCCTCGAGGTCGGCCAAAAGAAAATCGCGCTTGTCCCGAAAGCGGCTGAGTTTCTCCACCAGCAATTCGTTGGAATTGCCGGCCCACTCGGCCATTCCGAGATAAAAGTCCTCGTCGGGCTCGGAAATCTGAAGCCATTGAGTCTCTCCGCCGGCGGCATCGACCACTCCCACCTTTAGTTTGGCGATGTCTCCTCCCACCCGCGCGAAGCGGGTCTGACGAACCCGGGGGTACGATGGATCGCCCGGAACGAGCACGGAACGCAATCGAATCTTCGAGTGATCGGACTGGACAAACGCGACGCGCTTCCCGTCGGGGCTCCACATCGGCTGGCCGTTCGAAACAGACTCTCCGGGCCTGCTGCGGGTGAGCTGGGTCGTGCGCCCGCCATCCAAGTCGCGCAGATGGAGATTCCCTCTCTCATGGAACAGCATCTTTCGTCCGTCCGGAGACCTGCCGCCGAAACCTCGAGGCCGCTCCCGCCCGCGTCGTTCGGAAACCGTGCGTTTGCCGCTGGCGGCGTCGTAGCGGACCGGCACACCATGCCGCTGCCCCGGAACACGCTCCATCACGGTGTAGCCGGAACTGTCTGGAAGCCAATCGCCGCGGAACCCTCTCGCTCGATATTCGCCCTGCTCGTAGATCCCGCGCAACCGCGGCTCGATCTTCTTGAGCGCGGACTTCCGGCTTTCCTGAATTGAATTCTCAGGTGCGGCCACGGCGGCTGTACTCCAGGCGGCGACAACACAGGCAAGGGTCAGATTCGTTTTCATGATTGAGACATTTTCGGCTCGATCCCGCATCGGCGAGCCAAGAAGTGAACGTGTGGCGCAGGCTGTGGAAGCTGCGGGTCGCTTCAATTCCTCCCGCCAACCGGACGCGCTTTGGAACACCTGACTTGTTCATGATCGCCGCGCCCTTCGTTTCACCGGAATGGACTTGAACTCTCTGGTGAGGTCCGTCAGCGACTCTTCAACCGCCATCCGCTCCAAGCTGGAGGCCCCCACAAACCCCACCGCGTCGGTGTGCTCGTTGATGTAGGCAGCGTCCTCCGGGGTCGAGATGGGTCCTCCGTGGCTCAGGTAGATCACGTCGTCGCGCACCGTCTTGCCTGCGTCGATGATCTCCTGTGTCCTCTTCGCAGCCGCCTCGATCGTCATGGTGGCTTCCACAACTCCGATCGATCCCCCGATCGTGGTCCCGACATGCGCGATGATGGTATCGGCTCCCACTTCCGCCATCGCCATCGCTTCCTCAGGTGAGCCGACGTAGACGATCGAGAAGAGGTCCATCTTGCGAGCCAGTCCGATCATCTCGACCTCCTTGTGCACGCTCATCCCCGTTTCCTCGAGAATCTGCCGGAACTTGCCGTCTACAATCGAGTGAGTCGGAAAATTGTTCACACCGCTGAAGCCCATATCCTTCACTTGGCCCAGGAAGTGCCACATGCGGCGCCGCGGATCGCTCCCGTGAACGCCGCAGATTACCGGGATGTCCTCCACCACGGGCAGAACCTCAAACTCTCCGATCTCCATCGCGACAGCATTCGCGTCGCCGTACGCCATGAGACCAGCAGTGGAACCATGACCCGCCATGCGAAAGCGGCCCGAATTATAGATGATGATGAGATCCGCCCCGCCCTTCTCGATGAATTTGGCACTAATCCCCGTGCCCGCCCCAGCCGCGATGATCGACTCCCCACGCCCAAGGGTATCGTGGAGGCGTTGAAGTACTTCTTCCCGAGTGTAAGGGTTCCCTATTCCAGTCCATCTGTTCGGCATGAGCGCGTGCGGTCGAGTTCTTCTGGCCTTGTTCCGTATGGTGACGTCGGTGCGAGGAGAACTACGTGGTAGGCCTATCGGTAGCAAATCACCCGCCCCAGCTTACCTTCAATCAAAGGTAGCTATCTATTATCCACATTATGATTACGAATTCCAACGCGGTCCCTCTAACCGGTGCTCGGAGGGCCGCACTCCTACCCACTTTAGGAATCGATTCGAGAACGCAAAGGGATTCTCGTACCCAACGGCACGGGCAATCGTCTCTACCTTATCATTGGTCGTCGTCAGCAATTCCGCAGCGCGCCGCATGCGTAGATAGGTAAGGTGCTGCATGGGACTCCGCCCCAGCGCTTTGAGACATAGGCGCCGGAAGTGTTCTCCACTGAGCGCTGAGACAGCTGCGATCGAGTCGAGTGACCAGTCCGCTCCCAGGTCCTCTCCAACAAACTCCCACGCATTCCAAACTCGCTCGTCCGCATGCAAAGGGGTGGCAAAACGCGCCACGTAACCATGTATCAACTCCACCCAGTGATGCTGCAGGGCGGCCGACTCGACGCCGCTGACTAGTTCGGCGTGCAGTCCTCGCACCGCCTGCTGCAGCGGATTGGGATCGAAGTCGCCGCGAGCTGGCGAGTTTGCAGTGGCTACCGGAACGGAGCCGGGAGGCTCAACATAGCGCACCCACGCAAACGACCACTCCTTGTTCTTTCCCACTTTCAGGGCGTTGACGCTATGCGGTGGGAGCAGGCAGGCTGCCCCGGCTGGAACTGCCTTCCAGCCACCATCCGAGAGGATGGATCCAGAGCCCTCGAAACAGGCCAGGAAAAAGGTGCCCGACTGATCGGTCCGCACCACTTCAAAGGGAGGGCGCGCCAGCATGATTCCAACGTGGAGAATGTTGAACTGCGCTAGTAGGGGAGTGGTCGGAGAGCCACGCAGCCAGTCGCGGTCATCGGAATTAGCGGCCCGCACCACCAGTACCTCGGTCTCATCGCCGAGGATGTGGATATCAGAAAGGCTCTGTTGGATAGATGACATTTGGCGGATCGCCCGCGAGCCTAGCGTCTTCTGATCAGGTTTGCACGGCTATCTAGGCAATGTCATTTGGCGTGGATCCAGAATAGGTCGTTGTGGATATCGAGTATTTCCCCTCTCTTTCTGCTGTCGCTAGGTCGTGATTAGCATCACATTCCCATCCCAATCACCCCGAATCATGCCCTTTCCTTGCCTTGAGAGGCCCGCCACCACCTTGGGTGCTTTGTTCTGGTTGATAGGCTTCGCGGCGTCTCACACAGTGGTAGCGGAAACTGACTTGGGACGGATCGAAACGGAAAAGAGCCACGCTGTGACAGCGCGTCACAAGGAGAAGCTCGATCCTGCCAAGGACGGCTGGGACTCCGAGGCGTTTGCCGACCAGGCACAGGAGCAACTTGGGAAACTCAAGGCGCTCCTCTCCGATCCCGACCAAATGAAGCGCTCCGCATTGTCGGAGATCGTCGATCTCGACAACGTGTCCCTTCCCCCCCTGCGGCCGGCGACGCAACTCGCAGAAGTATATCGCACCTCCGGCCTCCGAGTGCGCCGCCTTCCCCCCTCGGTAACTCAGGCGCCCAACAAAGACGCCCTCAAGGAGTTCAGGAATCTCGCCGGCGCCTTTGAGCGTCCACAGTTGAAGTTCAAGCTCTTCAAGGTCGCGCTCCTTCCCGGGGGCAAAGCAGAGACTAGGCAGTTCTTCGCGATCAGCGATGCGGCACTCGAAGACAACGCCACCTGGAAGATCACCTGGGACATCGCACAGACGAAGATCGAGAAGATCGAGATCGAGGAATTCGAGGAAGTCACCCGGCTGGTTGGCGGCACGCTTCTCAATGATGCCACCGGCGCCGTGTTCGGCAACGATCCATCCTTGCGCGACCACCTGGGCCACGGCATCAACTACTGGCAGGGACGCATCGAGAAGATCCTCTCGATGCACTACTTCGGCCATAACGGAATCGCAGTGGGTGACGTCAATGGAGACGGCCTCGACGACCTCTACGCTTGCCAGGCCGCCGCAGTTCCGAACAAGCTTCTCGTCCAGCAACCGGACGGAACGGTGGTGGATCTTGCGGCTGCGAGCGGCGTCGACGTGCTCAATGCCTCGCGTGGCGCGTTGCTGGCCGATCTCGACAACGACGGCGACCAGGACCTAGCGATCACCACCCCCTACTCCACGCTTGTCTTTGCCAATGACGGCAACGGGAAGTTTGCACTTGCACAACAGATCACCTTCGCGAGCGGCGGGTACTCGCTCACGGCGGCCGACTACGACAACGACGGGGACCTTGACCTCTACGTCTGCGTCTACTACCGGAAGCCAGGCGACGCCCTCGCCCTCGCCTACCCGATTCCCTACCACGACGCGAACAATGGCGGGCAGAACGTCCTGCTGCGCAACGACAAGATGGTTTTCACGGACGCCACCGAGGCGACGGGAATGAACGCCGAGAACCACCGCTTCAGCTTCGCGGCCTCGTGGGAGGACGTCGATGCCGATGGTGACCAGGACCTCTACGTCGCGAATGACTACGGCCGCAACAATCTCTATCGGAACCTCCTGGTGGAGACTGGTGCTCCTCAGTTCGCCAGCGATGCAGCGGCAGCCGGGATCGAGGACACCTCCTTCGGAATGTCGGTCTGCTGGGGCGATGCCGATGGCGATGGGCGGGTCGATCTTTACACCGGCAACATGTTCTCCGGGGCCGGCAACCGCATCGCCTTCCAGGATCGCTTCCAGCAACACGCCCCGGGAGAGATCAAGGCCAAGCTGCAGCGCACCGCCCGCGGCAATTCGCTCTTCCTGAACAATGGCGATGCCACCTTCCGCGACGTTACCATGACCTCGGGCGCACGCCAGGGCCGCTGGGCGTGGGGATCGATCTTCGCCGACATTAACAACGATGGCCTCAAAGACCTTGTAGTGGGCAACGGATTCGTGACCGGGAAGCGGGAGGACGACTTGTGAAGTTTCCTCTGGCGGCAGGTCATGTCGATCACACCGGACAAGGCCCCGGAGAGCCTTCTCGCCTCCGATCCGAACGCTCTCTTCCTGCGACGCACGGACGAAATCAACGAGCTACTCGACAGCGGGGCATCGCTCAGCGGCCACGAGCGCAATTGCTTCTTTCTCAACACCGGCAAGGGACGCTTTGCGACCGCCTCAGCGACGAGCGGATTCGACTTTTATGACGATGCCCGCGCGGTGGCTCGCAGCGATTGGGATCACGACGGCGACATCGACCTCTGGTTCGCAAATCGGACCGCCCCGCGCTTGCGCTTCCTCCGGAACAACGGGACACCCGGGGCGCACTTCATCGCAGTGCGCCTCCGCGGCACTACCTCGAACCGTGACGGTATCGGGGCCCGCGTTATGATCAAGGCAGGGGGGCACACGCTCCTCCGCAGCCTGCGCGCCGGTGAGGGATTCCTCGGGCAGTCGAGTAAATGGCTGCACTTCGGACTCGGGGCGAGCCCGAGACTCGACTCGCTCGTAGTGCATTGGCCCGGCGGCAAGTCGGAGTCTTTTTCCGGCGTTACGGCCGACGGCTGGTTCACCCTCGCGCAGGAGAAGGGCCAGGCCGAGCGATGGCAGCCCCCGAAGCGAGAGGTCGTCCTCCCTCTGCGGCCCTTCGCCCTGCCGGATTCTAGCGAGCAGGCCACGGTTCGGCTCTGTGCCCGTATGCCCGTCCCGGAGCTCACGGCTTTTGACGCGGCCGGCAATCCCAATCCGATCGCACCGGCGGCCGGGCGCGGCCTCTTCGTCAGTCTCTGGGCCAGCTGGTGCCCGGCCTGCATTTCCGAGTTCACCGAGTTTGCGGCGCACAAGACAAAGCTGGAGCAGGCCAACTTCGACCTCCTCGCCCTCTGCGTGAACGGCCTTGGAGAGGGCGACGAGACCAACTTCGGGCAAGCGGAGAGTCGGCTGCGCAAGTTCGGCGTGAAGGTGGCCCATCGCCGCGCCGACGCCAGCCTCCTCGAGCAGCTGCGCATCATCGCGAACCGCGTCATCGCCCAGAACGAGCCGCTCCCGCTGCCCTCCGGCTTCCTGCTCGATCCCGATGGCAATCTGGTCGCCTTCTACCGCGGTCCGGCCCCCGTTGAGCGGCTTCTCGAAGACGCCGCTTCGCTCCGTCTCAAGGATTCCGCCGCCATCTTCCGCGCCGCGCTTCCCTACCCCGGCACCTGGATCGGCGAATCCCGCCGCCACCCGCTCGACCGCCTCGCGAACGAGTTCATCGATGCCGACTTCACTGGTGCCGGACTCGCCTTTGCCCGGAAGAACCGGCAAGCCTTCGCTTCGCCGGCTCGCTTTGCGGAAATCTTCTATCGCGTTGGGAACCGCCATGCAGCCGCGAACGATCTCGAGACTGCCATCAAGTACTACCGCGAGGCGCTCGAGATTCACGATGGATCGCCCATCACCCACTTCAACCTGGCGCTCGCCTTTGAACGACAGGGCAAGGTCGATGATGCCCTCGTCGAGTACCAGCGCGCCATTGCACTCGATCCAACCATCACCGTCGCCCACCTGAATCGCGGCGCGATTCTGGCCAGGGGAGATGCCACTCAACTCAAAGCCGGGATTGAGTCGTTGCAGAAAGCAGTCCGCCTCAATCCCAATCTTGGAGCGAGCCACTATCACCTCGGGATGGCGCTCGAGCGCGCACAGCAGTTTCCGCAGGCTCTCCAACACTATCGGACTGCTGCTCTCCTCGCCCCAGACCACTATGGGAATGCCATGCAGCTCGCCCATCTCCTCGAGCGAGGCGGGCGATTCGAAGATGCCCTCGCGGAGTACCGTAAGATCCGCCAAGTCTATCCCGACAGTGCGCAGGCCACCTTCCAGACCGGGTTGGTTTTCGAGAAACTAAAGCGACCCGCCGATGCCGTAACCGACTATCGCGCCAGCTTGGATCTCGATCCTGATTTCGTCCCCGCTCTCAACAATCTCGCATGGTTGCTGGCTACGTCGAAAGATCCAAAGGTTGCTGCTCCTCCCGAGGCGGTGGGTCTTGCAATGCGCGCAGCCAACCTCACCGAATTCAAGCGAGCCCCCATCCTCGACACTCTGGCGACGGCGCAATTCGCTGCCGGCCAAAAGGAATCGGCGCGCACTACGTTGAGCCAGGCCATTCCGATCGCGCGGGCTGCGGGACAAGCTGCCTTTGCAACGGAGCTCGAGGCCAAGCTCCGAAACTATCAAGCTGCCGGTCCTTGAGTCTGTCTTCGCCGATCAGTGGATCATGTGGATTTTGAGTAGGTGAATGTTGAACTCCACCATTCACAGCTTTCCGGATCCTTGTAGGGTTTTGGATAGTTCACATCACATAGCCCATGAATCCACTAAGACTCACACTCCTCGCCGGTGCCTGCTCCGCGGTGTCTCTGACCGGCCTAAATGCCGCGACCGTGTCCTCGGCCGGGACATTGGTCGATCTCACTCCCGCGGGATTTTCCCCCGGCACCGACAATGCCGACCTGGATGCCCAGGGAGCAGGCGCCGACGGCTTCGTGATCTTCAATTCGGTTCCAGAAGGGACTAATGTCTCCAATCGACCATGGGACGAGTCCATGGTCTCCAACCTTCCCGCGTACATCACCTCCCTGGACGGCGCCGGTTCCACCTCCTCAGGAGGTTGGGCCAACTACGATGATGTCACGATCGGCGCGACAACCTACAACACCGGTGGCATCGTCCGCGGCGGAGTCGGCAACGGCGTCGAGGCGCAGATGTTCACCTTTCAACTAAGCGCAACCGTTCCCCCGATCGTCACGATCGGCTTGCTCGTCGACAACAGCGACAGCGCAAACTGGGATGTCTCCAACGTGCGGATCGAAGGCCCCGGCGCCATCACCGCCAACCAGAACGTCGCCATCAACGGAGGCTCGGACCTCGTTCAGTTTTCGATCAACGGCGGAGCAGCAGGAGAGACCTATACGATCTACGGAACCTCACCACCGTCGGGCGCTCTGATTGGAGGAGCCACCTTCGACTCCATCCCGGAGCCCGGCTCCCTTTCCCTTTTGGCTGCAGGCGGCCTCCTGCTTCTGCGAAGACGTCGCCGCGGCTTTGCACCCTAGCCCCGCCCTAATTTCCCAGCAACCCCGCAGTCTTTCGACCGGGCTTGGCTGCACAGCCAAGCCCGGTCGTTTTCAGGCCGGTGTGGATTTTCAATATTTGAAAGTTGGTTCCAGCCATTCCCAGTCCCGTCTTCATATCATCTCCTCCTGAAATCCATGAAAACACTTCTCCCAATTGCCTCTCTTGCCATTGCCCTAACGAGTGGACTGCAGGGCAGTTCGATCACTTCGGCCGGCACTCTCGTGAATCTCACACCGCCCGGCTTCGGCACCGGCACGGACGTCGCCGACCTCGACGCTAGCACGGCCGGAACCAGTGGCTTCGTCCTCTTCAATGTGCTCCCCGAGGGAGACAACGTATCCAACGCCGCGTGGGATCTGAACATCGTAGACAACAAGCCGGCCTATGTCACCGCAATCGACGGAACGGGATCCACCTCCTCCGGGGGTTGGGCCAACTACGATGACGTCACGGTGGGCGGAACCAACTACAATACGGGCGGTATCGTGCGGGCTGGAGTGGGCGACGGGACCGAGGCTCAGTCCTTCACCTTTACGGTTGGGCCGGGAGTCCCACCCACCATGCGCATCGGCCTCATCGCGGACAACAGCGATAGTGCGAACTGGGACGTCCGCAATGTCCGAATCGAGGGACCGGGTGGCGTAACCGCCAACCAGGACGTCATCATCGATGGTGGCAGTGACCTCGTGCAGTTCGATATCGCAGGCGCGCTCGATGGCGAAGTCTACACCATTTACGGAACCTCGCCGCCCTCCGGCGCCCTCCTTGGGGGCATCACCTTCGATTCCGCACTCGATATCACCGATCCGACCGACGGAGACGGGGACACGATCGGAGACAACTGGGAGATCTTCTACTTCGGTGACGTCACCGTGACGGACGGCACCGGCGACGCCGAACCGGATGGACTCACCGACTTGGAAGAATGGCAGGCAGGAACCGACCCGACGAACCCCGACACCGACGGGGACGGAGTGAATGACGGGGGCGAGACAAGTAATGCCAACGGATCGGTGACCGATCCCAACAACCCCGACACCGACGGGGACGGCTTCGACGACGGCCAGGAAATCGCCGCCGGGACGAATCCGGACGATCCGAACAGCAAGCCGAGGTCGGGAACCGTCACCGCGGCCGGCACGCTCGTGAACCTCACCCCCCCCGGTTTCGCAATCGGCACGGACAATGCCGATCTCGATGTCCAGACCGTGGGCACCGACGGATTCGTCCTCTTCAATGTCCTTCCCGAAGGAGACAACGTCTCTAATGCAACTTGGGATCTCAACATCGTCGACAACAAGCCGGCCTACATCTCTACTCTCGACGGGACCGGTTCGACCTCCTCGGGCGGTTGGGCTAACTACGACGACGTCACGATCGGCGGCGCCCTCTACAACACTGGCGGGATCGTCCGCTCCGTGGGCGACGGAGTCGAGGCCCAGTCCTTTACCTTCACGGTGGGCGCGGGAGTTCCCCCCGTTCTGCAAATCGGGCTTATCGTGGACAACAGCGACAGCGCAAACTGGGATGTCAGCAACGTCCGGGTGGAAGGGCCCGGCGGCAGCACCGCCGACCAGCCGGTCGCGATCGACGGCGGCACCGACCTTGTGCAATTCGACATCACCGGCGCCATCAACGGCGAAATCTACACCGTTTACGGAACCTCCCCGCCCTCCGGAATTCTCATTGGCGGGATCACCTTCGATAATCTTTCCACTCCCACTCTCTTCCTGGATGTGGAAGGAGATGGCGACAACCTGATTCTGACTTGGCCGAGCGCGAACGGGAAGCTCTACAATGTGCGCAGTGAAGTCGATCCCTCCACCGGCTTTCCCATCGACTGGCCGATCTTCGGGAACAATTCCGATATCACCGCGACTCCGCCGGAGAATACTCTGGTTATCCCGCGTCCGGCCGATCCGTTCCGCCTCTTCGTCGTCGAAGAGTTCGACGCCCCGCCGATGAAGGTCTTCACCGACGACTTCGAAAGCGGGCAGGGCGATTGGACTGTCGATAATACCGTATCGGGTGCCGACCCGGTCACCAACTGGGAGTTTGGCACCCCCGACAACACCCTCACAGGAGGGCCGGCGTCCGCCAACAGCGGCACCACCTGCTTCGGAACCAATCTGGCGGGCTACACCGGATTGAATGTCTCGGTCTCCCTGACCTCCCCGGTGGTCGATCTGACCGCCGCCGCCGGCGCAACCTTGAACTTCTCCCAGTTCCGGGACATCGATGACGGGTTCGATTTCGGTGAGATCCGGGTCCTCGACGCCGACGATGCCGATGCCTTGCTTGCCGTCATCGTCGACACCGACAACGACGGAGTCACCGGCACCGGCGCGGGTTGGGAAGACTTCAGCGTGGCGGTTCCAGCTGCGGCTCTTGGCGCGAACGTCAAGTTCGAGTTCACCTACCTCGCCGACGACACCAATGTTGGCATCGACTACGCCGGCTGGTACATCGACGACGTCTGTGTGACCGTTCCCTGAAAGGACAGAATTGAGCTCACAAGCGCCCAGATTTCAACCCCGTTTCGTGAGCAATCCAGAGAGGTCTATCGGTGGCTGGGTTTTCGCCGGTGGACCTCTCTGAGCTCCCCTCTTGCTAGAGCACGAAATGATCTCCTGCCGTGCATTCCCCCCTCTTAACACCCCCAAGCATGCTGAAATCCATTCCCCTGATCCTTTTTGGTGCGATCCCGCTTTCCGCCATCGCCCGCGACAGCGTGGTGGTTTTCAACGAAGTTCACTACCAACCCTCCGGCGATGACTCGACACTTGAATATGTCGAAGTCCACAATCAGTTGGCAGCAAGAGTTGATCTCTCCAACTGGCTCATTGGCGGCGACATTCACTTCGACTTTCCCGAGGGCACCGTCCTGGATGGAGGCGGCTACCTGGTAGTGGCGAAGGATCCCGCCGCGCTCGCCGCAGCAACCGGATTCGGCAACGCTCTCGGTCCCTACGACGGGTTCCTGTCGAACTCTGGACGTCCGCTTCTCCTCTATAACAACAATCGCTCGTTCCGTTCGCTACCGGGTGGCGCCGGATCTCCTGGCGAGGTAACTGATGAGCTTGAAGGCCGCCGCATCATGGACGAGCTGGACTACTCCGACACCTACCCGTGGCCGGTCGGGCCCGACGGCTCCGGATTCACCCTGGCCAAGCGCGATCCTGCCACCGGCACCGCGCATCCCGATAACTGGACCACGAGCGCACAATTCAACGGAACTCCGGGAAGTGCCAACACCTTCACGGCCACCACGGAGGTTTCGTTCAACGAGATTGGCGCCACTACCGGCCCCAATTTTCAAATCGAACTCTACAATCACGGCGTCGCCCCGGTCGCTCTGGGCGGCATGGTGATCGCATCCTCCAATCCTCTCCACTCCGACTATGTGCTCCCGGCCCAATCGCTCTCACCGGGAAACTTCCTCACCCTTGACGCCGCCACCCTGGGATTCACTCCCGAGGACAACAACCGCCTCTTTCTTTTCACGGCTGGCAAAGTAGGTCTCGTTGACATAGTGCGCGTCGACGACCGTGCGCAGGCCCGCCGACCCGATGGCACGGGGCGTTGGCTGCGCCCGGATCTCGCCACTTTTGGCGCCCTGAACTCCTTCGACATCAGCGACGTGGTCGTCATCAACGAAATCTTCTACCACGCCTACCCACAACGCGCTTCTCCGGGCGTCCCATCCGGAATCGTGGACCTGCAGGTGCTCGATTACGATTCCATCTGGCGCTTCAATCTTGATGCCGGGCCTTCCGGACTTCCCGCGGACTGGGCCACAACCGCACACGCGGTCGATGGAGTCAGCTGGGACGAAGGCCCGGGGCTCCTCGGAGAAGAAAACACCCCGCTCGGCGAACCCATCCTCACTCCCGTCACCCTCTCCCCGAAGATTCCCTACTACTTCGAAACCGAGTTCATCTACAACGATCCGGAAACGGTGGTGGAGATGGTCATCGATCACTACATCGACGACGGTGCGGTGTTCTACCTGAACGGAATCGAGCTCGATCGTTTCAACATGCCCGCGGGACCGCTCAGCCCCGGCCAAGTGGCGAGCCAGGGCGTGGGAAACGCCTCGCTGAATACGCTGGTCATCCCGGACCCAAACATCCTGCCGGGCAGCAACCGGCTTTCTATCGAGGTTCACCAGGCGAGCACCGGCAGCAACGATCTCGTCCTCGGCGCCCAAGTCACGCTGCGCAAGTCGGATGGCACCGGCATGCCCTCCCAACCCTATCTTGAACGCGGCGAAGAATGGATCGAACTTTACAACCGCAGCAGCGAACCGGTCGATCTCGCCGGGTGGAAGCTTGGCGGTGGCATCCGCTACGGCTTCCCCGACACCGCCTCCATTCCATCGGGCGGCTACCTGGTCATCGCGAAAGACGCTGCCGCCCTCTCGCTCAAGCATCCCTCCTCCACCATCCTCGGCGACTACTCAAACCGCCTCGGCAATGGAGGAGATCTCGTCGTGCTTGAGGACCCCGACGGCAATCCTGTCGATGAGGTGCGCTACTACGACTCTGGCAAGTGGCACGGCGAAGCCGACGGTGGCGGTGCGAGCCTGGAACTCCGCGATCCTGACTCCGACAATGCCGTCGCGGGAGCATGGTCTCCCAGTGACGAATCGTCCCGCTCGACTTGGCGAACCTACACCTACGAGGGGGTGGCGGTGAATGACGGCATCGGCCACAATGTCTACCACGAGTTCCTCCTCGGGCTCCTCGATAGCGGAGAGTTTCTCCTCGACGATGTCAGCGTGGTGGAAGATAGCAGCCTCGAGTTCATTCAAAATGGCGACTTTGAGGGCGACACGATCGGGTCGTCTGCCGACAAATGGCGTGCAGTCGGAACTCACGGCAGTCACGGAAACACCGTCGTGGTCGCCGATCCCGACAACCCGGGCAACAAATGCCTGCACGTCTTGGCCACCGGACCGACCGAGGACAAGCACAACAAACTCGAGACCACCCTGGCCAACGGCCAGCAGGTCGTGGCCGGACGGACCTACCGTATCAGCTTTCGCGCCAAGTGGCTGAGCGGCTCCAACCTAGTCAATACCCGCCTCTACTTCAACTATCTCCAGCGCACCACCGCGATCGACGTTCCCGATGTCTGGGGAACTCCGGGAGCACCCAACACCGCGGCGGTCGCCAACGCCGGGCCGACTCTCTCCGGCCTCTCCCATTCGCCGGTTGTGCCCGATGATAGGCAGGCCGTGAGGGTGACGGTCCAGGCCGGTGATCCGGACGGCATCATGGATCTCACCCTCTTCTACTCCGTCGAAGGTGGAGGTTATCAGAGCACCGGCATGACCGAGAGCAACGGTACTTTCATTGGCACCATCCCCGGTCAGAGGGCGAATCGCATCGTCCGCTTCTATGTCCGCGCGCGTGACATATTCAATGCCATCTCTTTCTACCCGGCTGAAGGACCCGAAGGCGGCGCTTTCTACAGGACCCAGGACAACTACGCCGACAACAGCGGCCTACGGCACAACTTCCGCATCGTGATGGCCGACAGTGATCGATCCTTCCTTTTCCGCAACACCAACCGCATGAGCAACGACCGCTTTCGGGTCACCGTCATCGAGGATGAGGAGGTTGTCTACTACAACGTCCGCCTGCGTCTCAAAGCCAGTGCCTTTGGCCGATTCCAGAACGGTCACTATGGTTTCAACATTCGCTTCGAGCCGGACCGGCTCTTCCGTGGCGTGCATGAAAGCATTTCCGTGGAGCGGAGCCCGAACCTGAAAGAAATCTTCGCGAAACATCTCATGAATCGCGCCGGAGGCGGCTACTGGTCTTTCTATGACGACGTCGCTCACATCATCACGCCCACCTCCGGTGATCGCGGAGTAGGCCTGCTCGCCATGTCACGCCACACCGCGACCTTCTTCGATGGCCTTTTCCCGGATGCGGATCAGCCCGGCACTCTCTTCAACCTGGAACTGCTCTACAATCCCAACGGAACCACCGGCGGCGCAGAAGGGCTCAAGATCGGCAATCCCTACAATCATTCCAACGGACGCTATGACCTCGAAGATCGCGGTCTCGACAAGGAACCCTATCGCTGGGGATTCCAAATCCGCAGCGCCCGCGGCCGCGACGACTATTCGCAACTCGTCGCCCTCAACCAGGCCATGGAACTGAGGGGCACTGCTCTCAAGAACGCCCTCGATCCCCTCATCGATGTCGATCAGTGGATGCGCACCTTCGCGATGGCATCTCTCAACGGCACCGACGACGTCTATGGCCGGATCTGGGAGCACAATTTCCGTTTTTACGTTCGTCCCACCGACAACAAGATCCTCATCTTTCAATGGGACCTGGATCGCTCCTTCCAGCTTTCGACCGGCGCTTCCGTTCCGCCCACCAGGAACTCGGTCGTCAAGCTCTTCTCCATCCCGCAATACCGACGCCTTTTCGACGGCCACCTCCACGACCTGATCCGCACCACCTTCAATTCCACCTACGCGACTCCGTGGGCGTCGCACTTCACCACTCTCACCGGTGACGGTCTCACCGGATTCCCCGGCTACATCAGCAGCCGCGCGGGCACCGTCCAGGGCTCCCTACCCTCCCCGGTGACCTTTGCGATCACCACCAACGGCGGCGCCGACTTCTCGGAGGCCGACAGCGTGGTCGACCTGCAGGGCAACGGCTGGATCGATGTCTTTTCGCTTGAGGTGAACGGAACACCGGTGGAAGCCACCTGGCGCGACGAAGACACTTGGCGGATCACGGTGCCCATCTCGATCGGACCCAATCCGCTCACCATCACCGCCTTCAACAACCACGGGCTTGAGGTCGGCAGCGACAGCATCACCGTCACCAATACCAGCCCGATCGACGTGGCCAACGCCGGCAACGTGGTCCTCACGGAGCTGCACTACCACCCCGCCACGCCCACGGCTGCCGAAATGACCGCCGGCTTCACTGACCAGGACTGGTTCGAGTTCGCCGAGATCACAAACATCAGTGCCATTCAGGTCGACCTCAGCCAATGCAGGTTCACGGACGGGGTCACATACACCTTCCCGGTCGGCACGGTCCTGGCACCCGGCGCCAGCGTTCTCGTAGTCTCCCGCCAGGACGCCTTCGAGTTCCGCTACGGAGCAGAAGTCGCCACCATCGCCGGAGAGTATTCCGGGAACTTCCGCAACGAGGGGGAACACGTTCGCCTCGAGGCGGCCGACGGATCCCGAATCGCCGACTTTGACTACGGCGATTCCCTTCCCTGGCCCGACGATGCCGACGGTCCCGGCTACAGTCTCGTTCTCGCCGGGGGAGATCCCGCCAACGCCACGAATTGGCGCACAAGCACGACCCTCGGAGGCAATCCGGGTTCAAGCGATCGTGCTCCCTTCAGCGGAACCACAGCCGACCTGATTCCCTACGCCCTCTCAGGCCAGCCGACCGGCGAACTCGTCGGTGATGCCTTCGTCCTCACCTTCGGCCACAATCTCGCCGCCGACGACGCCATTATCCTGGTGGAATTCTCGGCAGATCTGGTCAACTGGACGCCCGCTGTCGACGCCGACCTGATTTCCCTCATCAACCTTGGCAGCGGCCTCGCGGCGCAGAGCTGGCAGAGTCCCTGGCCGCTGAGTGGCAACCCCCGACAGTTCGCCCGTGTCAGGGTTCAACTCAGGTAGATTCTCGAACACACAAGTTCCCCTCCGGGGGAGCCAGGGAGAGGGTGGTTAATGGGTTTTCGCCCGCTCTCTAGCTCCCGCCCCCGATGAAGTCGTCGCGCCGGAGCCAGCTGCACCGCCGTTCCCGAACAAAGGAAATCTCTCCTGGTGTAGTGCGTGCTCAGCAGCCCGCTGCTCGACCTGCGACGCCGCCTTCTTGTGGAGATCCCGTATTCCAATGTGCAAATATTGCATGGCACTGCGCCCGCAGACTGCGCCATTCTAAGCGCGGTATGAGCGAAGTGAAACACTACGGTGTCTTCCAATTCAAAAACGGAATCACTGAAGAACAGATCGAAAACTGCTTCGCGGAAATGAAGGGAATGGTCGGCAAGATTCCCGGCTTGCTCGAGATGATCAACGGTCCCTACGAGAGCTCCGAGGGCATGTGACCTGCTTCCAGTTTGTGGCCCACTCAGAGTGAGAAGATCTGGCTCAATATCTAGCATCTCCTAAGCCGTTGGCAAGATCCTCCGCAGCCCTTCGCTTCCTGGGTGGCAGCTCGGCTGTGAATTCCTTGGGCGTGCGC
>MPMF02146195.1_pt1 | contig 61523 bp, 60 predicted proteins | sample 1617271 | NCBI WGS metagenome assembly MPMF02 (sample SAMN05944812, study PRJNA350692) | marine metagenome | biome: marine; feature: ODZ; material: water; isolation source: 120 m water sample prefiltered with 30 um filter, filtered on to 0.2 um... | place: Pacific Ocean | collected 2012-04-09... | reverse complement strand
GGTAAGGATCCAGCCCTTTATCAGATGCCAACCAATGCCGTTGATGCCATCGAACATTTACAGGGTGACTCAGAATCGTCCACCTGGAGGGGGTCTAAGAATCAGGATATCCGGAATGTTTACCTCCGCGAGGATCTCAGCGAGTTTGATTTTGATGAGCTCATGGAGATCGGGAAAAGTGAGCCCGGTGGACGCCATAAGGTCGACCTTGAACGGGACAAGTTAGCTGTCGAAGGGCGCCGAACTGTTTCCTTCAGCCACAAAGGACGGCGTTATTACTTGAAAATACATGACGGTGTGGGTTGGAAAGAAATCGGGAAAAATCTGACCTCCCTTCGGCTGCCGGTGCTGGGTGCCGAGAACGAGTGGAAAGGCGTACACCACCTTCGTCGCCAGACGCTGCTGCAGAATCTTGGACTGGATACCCTGGAAATTGCCGGTTATGGCACCCGGGAACGTCACCTCGCCAAAGTGTTGAACGATCCAGCTAAACGCCAATCGCTTATCGTCACCGACGAAATCCCAAAAGCCAAAAGTCTTGAGGATCTCTGTAAGGAATGGGGTTGGGAACGGAACGGGCCTAAGACAGCACAAGAAATTCGCTTCAAGCGCTGGTTGATCGAACAACTAGCGCAAACAGGTCGCATCCTACACAACAGCGGTGCCAACCACCGGGATTTCTACCTCAGCCATTTTCTATTGCATCAGACCGAAAGAACATGGGAACCGTCACCGGAGAACAGCAGGATTTTTCTGATCGATCTGCACCGTATGCGGATCCACAAGCCACAATTGAGAGCCTGGATCAAGGCTGCGATACATGGGATGCTGAAGCGCCAACGACCCCGTGCGCCACAGAGTAAAACACCTTCACGCTGGAAAATGAGAGATGTATCCGGACTGCACTACTCCAGTCGGAACCTCGGGCTGACCCGCCGCGACCTCATCCGCTTCATGGCGGCTTATGAAAATACCAGTAGGCGACAAGTGCTCAAGTCGCTTAAGAATAACAGCCGTTTCTGGCGGAAAGTGCAAAAACGTGCCCTTAATCTCCATAAGCTGGAACAGCGACGAGCTAGAAACATGAGAAAAACCGAGAGAAACGCCCTGACCACCGCCCGAACTCAGCACTGACCTCACCGGGTATTGCAGCCCAGGATGTACGATCAGCCGATGGAAACACAACCTGGGGTTCCGCCCAAGGACTATGCTCAACTGTCCGATGCTGTGAACCAATTTTCCTCGGGTCATCTGCGTATACATCATCACACCCGTGATGACTCTCCATTGATGCGCCAGGCCCTTGAGAACCCGGACGGTGTACTAAGCGATCCGGTTTGTCAGATCGTGAAAAGCGACAACACCACTACTGTCGGAATGATCTCCTGCGATGGAAAAAAATTTATCGTCAAGCGGTATAACACCAAGAATCTCTGGCACTATGTTCGACGATCTGTACGGCGGGCCCGGGCCGAGAACTGCTGGCACTTTGCCCACCTGTTACCTGGTCTTGGCATCTCAACGGCACCGGCGGTTGCCTGGATACAGGAAACTGCGGGCCCATTAAAGGCCAGGTCCTGGTTCGTTTCGGAATTCACTGAAGGCCCTACGTGCCTGGAATATCTCAAGCCAGGCGTCGATTTGTCTCGGGCCCAGGCAATCATGGGTCGGATCGTTGAGGCTTTGAAAATACTCAGAGAACACCGTATTACCCACGGTGATCTGAAAGCCAGCAACATTCTGCTGCGCTGGGAACGCCCGGTACTGATCGATCTCGATGCGATGCGCCAACACAGGACCGTCTCGTCTTACCACAACGCTCTTAACAACGATGTCTGCCGGTTCCTGAAAAACTGGCAGAATTCGCCGCAGTTACTGGATATTGCAAGAAGGCTGCTGGCAGCCGAAAAATTTCCCGCGTGATCAGCGTATCTGTCAACCTGGTTGATCTTAGCTGAGGCTGAGCCGGGCGGCATAGAAAGGGTGGTCTGACGGGCCTTTGGGCACGGACCACGCCGAATCAATTCGCAGTCCCCGGACCAGGATCCAGTCGATTCGGTCGGACTGCTCAGAACTTAACGCCGTGGCATCCTGAGCATGGGTCTGGGTGAGGCGCACCAGAGACGGATGATCTGGCATCGTATTAAAGTCACCGAGCAGAATCGCCCGATCAAACTGCCTGAATAGCTCCAGCACCCGCTGCAGCGGTTCCAGGACAACAGTGGGTTCCGACAGGTGGGTATTGATCACATGGACTAATTCACCGTTGACCCTGACAGCGTATAGGGTCAGGTTTCGATAACGTTTGCTGCGGCTGGGAGTCAGGGGCTCGCTTGACCAGTGTTCGATCGGCAACCGGGTCAGGAACGCGTTGCCCCGGTTGGGTAATAGACAACGCCGCCGGGTGGGGGAAAAATGAACACCAAGGCCCAGTCGTTCCGCGAGCAGATCACCCTGGTTCCGAAACCCGCGCAGCGTTGAACCTTCCACCTCCTGCAGGCCGATCATGTCACAGCCCTCGATCACATCGGCGATTCGCTGAAGGTCCCGCTTACCGTCCAGGCCACGGGATCGATGAATATTGTAGGTACCCACGGTAAAACTGTCGGCCCGGCAGCCGGCCTGCGGCTTATTGCCCTGTATTCCCTTTCCACAATTCGCCCGGAACGGCCAGTAACGGAACAGCAAAAGATAAGCGGCCACAACGCCAGCCGTTGCGGCGATGATCTCTAACCCAGTCACCTTTGAGCTTGGAATCCTTTCAGCTGATCCCTCGGCAGACAGCGAAATTTGCTTTGCCTGGGGGGCCGGCAGGGCCTGCTCCGGACTCTGTTGGTCGGAAAGTACTCGGGAAACTCGGGCATCATGGCTTGTGGCAGGATCGAGCCTTGATCGATGATAATGAGCCGTGATTCTAATGCTGTTCAGCCGCGGAAACCTGCCTGAATGACAACTGCCTTTCTGAGTGACAAACGATTTGCCGAGCACGACACGGGGCCTGGTCACCCGGAAAGAGCGACTCGGCTGACCAACACACTCACCCAATTGCGCAAGCAGGACTGGTTTGAACGACTGCGGCCTGTGTCGACCAGACTCTGCGAAACCCAATGGCTTCGGACTGTACACGCCGCTGAGCTTCTTGAACGCGCGAGGCAGGCGTGCGAACAAGGGCAACCTTATCTGGACAGCCCCGATGTCGCCGTCGGCCAGCAGTCCTTTGATATCGCGCGGCTTGCAGTGGGTGGAGTTCTTGCTTTGGTAGACGAGGTCATAGAGGGCGAATCTGACAACGGCTTTGCCCTGGTTCGGCCGCCCGGCCACCATGCCGAGAAAGATACTGCGCTCGGGTTTTGCCTGTTCAACAACATTGGAATCGCTGCACGTTACCTGCAGGCCAAACATGGTCTTGATAAAATCGTGATTCTTGACTGGGATGTGCACCACGGTAACGGTACCCAACACACTTTTGAGGAAGATCCCTCGGTCTTCTATGCCAGCCTTCACCAGTACCCCCACTACCCGGGAAGCGGGGCTTATTCTGAAACAGGCAGGGGCTCAGGCACTGGGACGACCCTAAATTGCCCTATGCCTGCAGGCAGTGGCAATGTCGCTTATGAACAAGCGTTCGTTGACCAGATCCTGCCAGCAATAGACAGCTACGGACCCGACGCTATCCTGATCTCAGCCGGTTTTGACGCACATCAGGCTGACCCCCTCGGGGCAATCAACCTCTCTACACAGTTCTATTCCTGGATGACCGAGCGCATGCTCGAAGCAGCAGATAAGCACGCTGCGGGGCGTCTGATCTCCGTGCTCGAAGGCGGCTACGACCTCGATGCCCTCGCCAGCAGTGTCAGCGTCCATCTTCAGACCATGACTGGGGTAGCGTCGTCAGGGCCCAAACCCGCAGGTTAGGCCTCAAAGAACCCTTCACGGCAGCTCGATCAGCCCCAGGATGATCGAGATCGTGATCATGGACAGTCCAGTGCTGAGCACCGTCGATGCCGCAGCCAACGGTACAGCGGTACGGTATTGTTCCGCAAACAGATACGTGTTGATACCCACCGGTAGAGCAGCCAACAAAACCAGCACCGCTTGCCACAACGGGTCCAAATCCAGCAACCGGTCCGTCACCAGCCAGACGACAGCCGGGAAAACCAGTGTCTTCAATATAGAGATGGTGATCGATGCGGATATGGCACCGGCTATCCGATATTGGCTAAGTGCAGCCCCAAGTGCAAATAGCGCGCACGGGGCCGCCGATTGCGAGATGAACTGCAGAACGTCCAGGACGGGTAAAGGCAATGGGATGCCCATCAGATTAACCAGCACACCAAGCGCGATGCCGGCAAGATACTGGTTGGCGGCGATACCCTTGAGCATTGCCCACAGACGACTGAGCCCGCTTTTGTCTGCAACATCAACAGACTCCTGGACCGCGGTCATCATCGGAAACATGACCGGCGCCTGGGTGGCAACCAGTATAAACAGGGGCACAGCTGCCTGTTGGCCAAAGGTGGCCAAAACCAGTGGTATGCCAAGCGGTATGAAACTCCCGTAGCTACAACCGAAAGCAAAAACCCCAGCCTCGCCTCGCCCGTAACCAAATAGAAACCGTGCAAGTCTCAGGGAAACCCAAAAAAATGTAAGTGCGCAGGCGTAATAGCCCACCAGGTAACGCCAGGGGAGGGCCTCTGGTAGCTCAGTGGTCGCCAGGACCCGAAACAACAGAATCGGGATAGCCAGATTAAAGACGTAAAGAGAGAGTCCGCGTATTGCGTTGCGGTCCAGCAGACGGAAACGGCCCGCTGTATAGCCGACGATGATTACGCCAAAGATCGGTACAACGATTCCGACGACTGCATTGGACATTCTGTGACGTTCCCTGCGGCCAGTTGCTGAGCCTGTCTGTCTACCGCCGGGGTCGATGATACTGCGCCGCCCCTGTTCGGGTCAGACCAGAGTCGATCCCTGACAGGACGATCCGATTGAAGGTGCCGTTGTCATAGACACGCCGTGTGGCCCCGTTTGCCATTTCGATCCGGCACGGTTAGATTTGCGCGATATTCTGCCGCCCTGTCCCAGGACAGCCACTTCGGCAGCAAAGGCAATGACGGGGACGAGTAGGCGAGTCATCTCGCGCACTAGAGACCCAGGGGATGCTGAAATCCCTGGCCGGGATCCGCCGAAAATCACCCCCGAGCCGCTGACCCAAAGATCAATCAAGATCCAGTAGACTCAGCCGGCTGACCCCCGAAACCGGGTCACGGGCAGCCACCGCTGTCCCTAAGACCGCTACTAAAGTGGTAAAGCCGGGTGGTACCGCGCGCGAATCTCGATACCCCGACAGATTCGAATCGCCCCGGAAGCCAGTTCTCATGGCATCCGTGGGGTTATGGCTGTTGAGGTTCCAAAGATGAGTTTCAAGACCATCTCGAGTCGTTACGACGGCCCGGCGCTGGAAGCCGAAATACTCGAATTTTGGCGAGAAAACCGGATATTTGACCTGACCCTGGCGCAGAGCCGGGAGCGACCGCTTTTCACCTTCAATGAAGGCCCGCCGACAGCCAACGGCCGCCCTGGAATACACCATGTCCTGGCGCGCACTTTCAAGGACATCTACCCACGTTTCAAGACCATGCGTGGTTATCACGCCCCCCGGAAAGGCGGCTGGGATACGCATGGACTGCCGGTGGAACACGAGATCGAAAAAGAACTCGGTATCTTCGATAAACAGGAGATCGAGGCCCAGATCGGGGTTGCAGAATTCACCCGGCGCTGCCGTGAATCCGTTATGCGTTACATCGCCGACTGGGAGAAGATGACTGAACGCATGGGGTTCTGGGTCGATCTGGACGATGCCTATTACACCCTGGACAACCATTACATCGAATCGGTATGGCAGCTCCTGAAAATCATCTGGGACAAAGAGTTAATCTACCAGGATTACAAGGTGGTGCCCTATGATCCTCGCATCGGGGCGACCCTGTCATCCCACGAAGTAGCCCAAGGTTACCGTGAAGTCGAAGACCCTTCTGTCACCCTGCGTTTTCGACTGGCAGATGATGTCCGTACCTCTTTTCTCGTCTGGACAACGACGCCCTGGACATTACCCTCCAACCTGGCTCTGGCAGTCGGGGAAGATATTGATTACGTGTATGTGGACCGGCAGGGTGAGACACTGGTTCTTGCTGAGGCCCTACTGCACGCTGTGCTTGGAGACGGTGACCACCGGATTGTTCGTAGAGTCAAAGGCCGTGATCTTGTGGGCCTTGGTTATCAGCGCCTTTTTGACCACCTAGCGGCTGAAGGCGATATCTGCCGGGTTCACGCCGGTGAATTCGTCAGTACTGACGATGGTACCGGCATAGTTCACGTGGCACCGGCTTATGGCGTAGACGACCTTGAACTGGGGCAAAGAAACCAACTGCCGGTCGTTCACGGGGTAGGTCTGGATGGGTACTTTAAACCGGAGGTAACGCCAGTCGCCGGTCTGTTTTTTAAGGATGCTGATCCGATCATCGTTGAACTGCTGCAAGAGAAGGGTCTTCTGTTCAAGAACGAGACCCACCTGCACAATTATCCATTCGGCTGGCGAACCGGTGATCCACTGATCTACTACGCAAAGAACGCCTGGTACATCCGAACCACTGCAGTTCGTGATCGAATGGTCGAGTTGAATAAGACGATCAACTGGGTACCGGAATCCATCCGCGACGGACGATTCGGGAACTGGCTCGAGCACAATATAGACTGGGCACTTTCCCGTGAGCGCTTCTGGGGCACACCCCTGCCGATCTGGACAGACGGTGAAGGTGACTTCATCTGTGTCGGGTCCCTGGCAGAACTAGAATCACTCTGCGGCCGTCCCCTCGACGACTTGGACCTGCACCGACCCACCGTAGACGAGATCGTCTTCAAAGACCCAGGCAGTGGCCGGGAATACCATCGCGTCCCGGAAGTCATCGATTGCTGGTTCGATTCCGGCGCCATGTCGTACGCTCAATGGCACTACCCGTTCGAAAACCAGGAGACCTTCGATCAACAATTTCCCGCAGATTACATCTGTGAGGCAATAGACCAGACCCGTGGCTGGTTTTACAGCCTTCACGCCATCGCGACGCTGGTCTCCGACAGTATCGCCTACCGAAACTGTGTGTGCCTCAGCCACATCGTAGACAAGGAAGGCAAGAAAATGTCCAAATCGCTGGGCAACATTGTCGACCCCTATGATGTTTTCGATCACATCGGCGCCGACCCCTTAAGGTGGTATTTCCTGGCCCGCCTGGCACCCGAAGTACAGAAACGGATTTCTGTGGACATCGTCGCCGACGTCGCCAGTTCCTTCATCAACACCCTATGGAACACCTACGCCTTCTTCACCCTATATGCCAACCTGGACAAACTGGACGTCAACAGGGAAATGCCCGTGGATCAGCGACCGGAGATCGACCGCTGGGCGCTCGCCCTGCTTCACCGCACCATTGGTACGGTGACCACGGCGCTGGAGCGGTACGACGCTCGAGCCGCAGGGGAGGCACTCGAGAGTTTCGTTGATCAACTCAGCAACTGGTACGTGCGCCGCAACCGGCGACGGTTCTGGAAAAGTGAGGCCGAAGATGACAAGCTTTCAGCGTACATCACCCTGTACCAGTGCCTCGAGATAGTCAATCGCCTGATGGCGCCGTTCATGCCGTTCCTGACCGAGGCGGTCTATCAGAACCTGGTCAGAAACGTCGATCCGGAAGCGCCTTTAAGTATTCATATGACCGACTGGCCGCAGGCGGACCCCCTCTGGCAAGACGAACAACTGATCGCGTCACTCGGTGTTGTACAGAAAGTAGTCGGTCTGGGCCGTGCCGCCCGCGAAAGCAGTAGAATCCGTGTTCGCCAGCCACTTTCCAGACTGCTGGTGCGGGTCCCGACTGAAGAGGCTGCCGCAGCAGTAAGAAACCACCTCGATCAGATTCTAGAAGAACTCAATGTCAAGACTCTTGAGTTCATCGCACCGGATGCATCACTGGTGTCCTATCGGCTGAAACCCAACCTACCGCGGGTCGGCAAACGTTACGGCAAGCTGGTACCGGCGATCCGCAAGGCACTGGCACAAAAGGACGCTGGCGCAGTTGCCGGTGCTTGCGCGCGCGGTGAAACGGTTGACTTGACTGTCGAAGGTCAGATCATTGTGCTCGAACCGGATGATCTGCTGATCGAAACAGGCTCTGCCCAGGGCTACTCGAGCTCTGAGTCAGAAGGTTTCCTCGTGGCGCTGGATACCCAGCTCACACCTGCCTTGAGAGATGAGGGCCTGGCCCGCGAGATTGTCCGCAGTGTTCAGGATGCCCGCAAGCAGGCGGGGCTTGAAGTGTCAGATCGAATCCGCCTGCACGTCTCGGGTTCTGCAGGCATCGACAAAACCCTTGCTGAGTATCGGAGCTGGATCATGAGCGAGACTCTAGCGCAGGAATGGATTGATAAGCGCGGTGATGCTCAACACTCGGCCGAGCACAAGCTGGATGACAACAACTGGCACATCGAGCTCTCCAAGTGCTGACCCTGCCGTTTTACCCGGCTGGTGACACCTGGGCTTTACCGATCAGCGCATCATTCGAGGTTGGGCAAAAGCCCATCCGGCGGTGCATTGCTGGGCGGAACACCTCACGTTGCGGAACTGCCCACTAACACCACGACCGAATCGGCGGCATGCTGACCATGGAATGGAGGCGTCTGATAAAATCGCGCGGTTTGTTTTTGGACAATGAATGATCAGTCCCAAAGGAGGGCCTATGCCACGCCGTTTTCTGTTTACCTCTGAGTCCGTTTCAGAAGGCCATCCTGACAAGATGGCGGACCAGATCTCCGATGCAGTACTCGATGCGCTGATTGCACAGGACCCGCACTCTCGGGTAGGTTGTGAAACACTGGTCAATACGGGCGTCGCGATCGTATCCGGCGAGATCACCACGAACGCGCAGATCGATACTGCCCAAGTGGTAAGAGATACTATCAAGGACATCGGGTACTGCTCATCCGAGATGGGCTTCGACCATGCCAGCTGCTCGGTCATTATTGCCCTGGACAAGCAGTCGCCGGACATCGCCCAGGGTGTTAACGAGGGAGAAGGTGTGGATCTCGAACAGGGCGCGGGTGACCAGGGATTGATGTTTGGATTTGCCTGCAATGAAACCGACGTGCTGATGCCGTTTCCAATCACCTATGCACATCGTTTGGTCAAACAACAGTCAGAAGTACGCAGAAGTGGAACCTTGCCCTGGCTGCGACCGGATGCCAAGAGCCAGGTGTCGGTTCGCTATGAAGACGGTCGCCCGGTCAGCATTGACACCGTCGTCTTGTCGACACAACACGGCGATGATGTCGATTACAAGACCATCAGTGAGGCAGTCATCGAGGAAATCATCAAACCGGTGCTGCCCCAGAGTATGGTCACTGACCAGACACGGTATCTGGTCAACCCGACCGGCCGCTTCGTGGTCGGCGGACCCCATGGTGATTGTGGACTGACAGGACGGAAAATTATTGTCGACACCTACGGTGGCTCGGCCCATCATGGCGGTGGTGCGTTCTCTGGCAAAGATCCCTCGAAAGTCGACCGGTCGGCGGCGTATGCCATCCGCCACGTGGCCAAGAATGTCGTCGCCGCGGGCCTAGCGGATCAGTGTGAGGTACAGGTGGCCTACGCGATAGGCGTTGCCGAACCCGTTTCACTGATGGTCAATACTGCAGGCACGTCTGTGATCGAGGAAGAAACAATCGAGAAACTCGTGCGCGAACACTTCGACCTGCGTCCTAAGGCGATCATCCAGGAACTGGATCTGCTGCGGCCGATCTACCGCAAAACCGCGGCCTATGGGCACTTCGGACAGAGTGAAGAATTTCCCTGGGAGCGAACCGATAAAGCAGCTGTGCTTCGCGATGCCGCAGGCCTGGGCCCTGAGGCTAATACCTGACTGTCGTCGTGACCAGCAAAGCAACGAACCCACGACCTGGCCGTTTCCGTGTGAATACGCCCCAACCTGAGCGGATATACTCTAGACCGTAAGCTTTACTACACCCCCTCGACGTGGCCGAGGAGCGTTGCAACAGGAGTCAAGGACTTCCTGCCAGGCTCGGCCAGTGTCAGTCATTCAATGCAACTGCGCTCGGTGAACATGGAGAACACCCATGAACGCTGCAGTTCAACCTGAATTATCTGACTTCAAAGTCGCTGATCTGGCGCTTGCTGACTGGGGACGCAAGGAGATTCGGATTGCCGAAACCGAAATGCCGGGTCTTATGGCGATGCGTGAGAAACACACCCAGCAACAACCCTTGAAAGGAGCCCGAATCGCCGGCAGTCTGCATATGACCATCCAGACCGCCGTACTGATTGAAACGCTTCAGGCTCTGGGCGCGGAAGTTCGTTGGGCATCGTGAAACATCTTCTCCACCCAGGACCACGCCGCAGCGGCAATTGCAGCCGGTGGAACACCTGTTTTTGCGTTCAAAGGCGAATCCCTGTCCGACTACTGGGACTATACCCACCGCATCATGGAGTGGCGTGACGGTGGCACACCGAACATGATTCTGGACGATGGCGGTGACGCCACCATGTTGGTCACTCTTGGTGCCAGAGCCGAAACCGACCTGAGTCTGCTCGATGACCCGAGCAGCGAGGAAGAGCAGGTTCTATTTGCTGCCATTAGAGACCGCTTGAAACAACAACCCGGCTGGTATTCCAAGATTTTGAACAATATCCGCGGCGTTACTGAGGAGACCACTACTGGCGTACATCGCCTCTATCACATGGAAAATACCGGTGAACTCCCTTTCCCGGCGATCAACGTCAACGACTCGGTCACCAAATCCAAATTTGACAATCTCTATGGTTGCCGGGAATCACTGGTCGATGGCATAAAGCGGGCAACTGACGTGATGGTGGCCGGCAAGGTCGCACTAGTACTGGGTTACGGGGACGTGGGCAAAGGCTGTGCCCAGTCACTGCGTGGCCTTGGTGCAACTGTTCTGATCACTGAAATAGATCCCATCTGTGCTTTGCAAGCGGCTATGGAGGGATTCCGAGTTGTCAGGCTGGATGATGTGGCAGCGGAAGTCGATATTTTTGTGACTGCCACCGGCAACTACAGTGTCATAACCCACGATCACATGCTGAGAATGAAAGACCAGGCCATCGTCTGCAATATCGGCCACTTTGACAACGAGATCGACTGTGCGTCTTTAAAGCCGTACACCTGGGAGAATATCAAGCCCCAAGTCGATCACATTGTCTTCCCCGATGGTAAACGCATCATCCTGCTCGCCGAAGGCCGGCTGATCAACCTGGGCTGCGCAACTGGACACCCCAGCTTCGTCATGTCCAATTCTTTCACCAATCAGACGCTGGCTCAGATAGAACTGTGGAACAATCCAGATCAGTACCAGAACAAGGTTTATGTGCTGCCGAAAAAACTTGATGAAATGGTCGCCAGACTGCACCTGGAAAAGATCGGTGCAAAGCTGACTCTTCTGACTGATGAGCAGGCAGACTACATCGGCGTGTTGCCCCAGGGGCCTTATAAGCCGGAGTACTACCGCTACTAAGCAGTACTTACCGATCGCATAAGAAAACGCCCCCGATCTAGGGGGCGTTTACATTCACTTTGAGTTCACTATTGTCAGGCCGTAATGTCAGGAACAAGTCTGCTCTCAAGGTGGGTAATGCTGTCCTTGAGAAAAAGCTTACGCTTTTTAAGGCGGCGAATCTGCAGATCGTCAATGGAGGGATCGCTACCAAGGTCGTGCAGTTCTTTGTCTAGCGCGCGATGCTCCGATTTGAGCTCGCCGATTTGAATCTCCAGGGTCACGTCTTGCTCTTCTGTCATAAAGTCAGTTTCCTCACGCTCTCACCATGGGTGAGCAGTTCGTTATCACGGAAAACACTGGGGCTTCGTTTTAGCCCCAACCGACCAGCCCCACTATTTCCTGCGCCTGGCCGCGAAACCATGTTACTCTTTTTTCATGGTGCTTTCATCCCTTTTTGGTGGCCGTATAGCTAGGCTCGGCAAGTCTTGCCGGGTCGAAAATACTGGTGGAGAATCAGCTTTCCCGCCCTGAAGCCTGAGAACTTGGACGATGGAGTCGATTGCCACCTGGGAAAAACTACTTTTGGGCGTGTTCGCCCTGCTTGCCCTGCTGTGGTTCCTCCCAGGTGTCCGGCAGATGGTCAAGCAGGGCCAAGAGGCCGAGGCCGACTGGCCTGCCTTGATCATTCCGATTGTACTGGTCATTCTTTTTGTATTCCTGCTGATTAGCATCGTCTGACCGACTCAGCTACGAATGCATGCTCTGCAATCTATTTGCCTTTCTGGCCCAAGGCCTAATGAACCGGATCAGCCGCACTGATGTCTGAACCGGCCACCATCGAACGGGTTTATCTGCAGGACTACCGACCACCGGATTTTCTGATCACGTCCGTGAACCTTGATTTCGAACTGGCACCTGACACGACGCTGGTCCGGTCCGTGCTATCGGTCTCCCGAAATTCCAGCGACATCCAAGCACTGCGTCTTGACGGTGAAGATCTCGAGCTGCTGGCGGTTCGAATAAACGGCCAGGCACTGGCGCAAGAAAGTTACACACTTGCCGAACACTCACTCACCATTCACGATGTTCCGGACAGGTTCCAACTTGAGATCGAGAACCGGATCAAACCGTGCTCAAATACCAAGCTTGAAGGTCTGTACCTGTCCGGCGGAAACTTCTGTACACAGTGTGAGCCGGAGGGTTTTCGGCGCATCACCTATTTTCTCGACCGGCCGGACGTTCTGTCTGACTACACCGTGACCATCCGGGCACCTCACCAGAGTTGCCCTGTTCTTTTGAGTAACGGGAACAGCATCTCCTGCAAGATGCTACCTGGAGGAATGCACCAGGTGACCTGGCACGACCCACATCCCAAACCTTGCTACCTCTTTGCGCTGGTTGGCGGCGACCTCCAGCACATCGAAGACCACTACACGACTGCCGGTGGCCGCAAGGTGTGTCTGCGTATCTATGCTGTCAAACGAGATCTGGGTCAGTGTGGGCATGCCATGGATGCGCTCAAACAATCGATGCACTGGGACGAGGTGCGCTATGGTCGTGAATACGACCTCGATTGTTTCAATATTGTCGCGGTTGAGGACTTCAACATGGGGGCCATGGAAAACAAGGGTCTCAACGTGTTCAACACCCGCTACGTGCTTGCACTTCCCGAAACGGCCACCGACCAGGACTATCAGGCAATCACAGGGGTGATCGGACACGAGTATTTCCACAACTGGTCTGGCAACCGGGTGACCTGTCGCGACTGGTTTCAGCTGAGCCTGAAGGAAGGATTCACGGTGTTCCGCGACCAGCAGTTCAGTGCCGAGCTAGGGTCGGCTGGTGTCAAGAGAATCGAAGACGCCAACCTGGTGCGGACTCATCAGTTCCGGGAAGCCGCCGGACCCATGGCGCACCCGGTACGACCCGACTCCTATGCCGAGATCAATAATTTCTACACCCTGACCGTCTACCTAAAGGGAGCAGAGGTCGTTCGCATGCTGGACAGCCTGCTGGGCCCAGATCTATTCCGCAGGGGCTGCGATCTTTATTTTGAGCGTCACGACGGCCAAGCCGTCACAACGGATGATTTTGTTACGGCGATGGAGGATGTTGCTGAAATAGATCTGACGCAGTTCAGGCTGTGGTACGACCAGGCCTGCACACCGAAACTCACCGCGCGGAGTACCTATGAAGCCCAGAGGGGCCGTTATACGCTGACGCTGAACCAGCACCGCGAGTCTACACCTGGTGTAGACAGCACGTCCCCATTCCACATACCCGTCGCTGCGGCGCTCTTTGACCGAGCCGGTGAACCCCTCACGACCCGCCTGGAACCCCTGGCGACCAGCGCCCACGAGCATATGTTGAACCTGACGAAAAACGAACAGGAGTTCGTTTTTGAAGGTGTCCCAAAAGCCCCCGTGGTCTCGTTGCTCCGCCGCTTTTCCGCCCCGGTCGAGCTTGAGATCGATCAGCCAGATGATGACGTACTTGTGCTCATGGGCCACGACAACGACCCATTCAACCGCTGGGATGCCGGCCAGCGCCTCGCCAGTAAAGAAATTCTGCGTGCTTTCAGTCACTGTGAAAGTGATGAACCGTTCTCCCTGGATGACGGTTTTGCCTGTGGATTTCACAATATTCTGCAGGCCCAACTCGATGACGCGTCGTTCCAAGCCTTTGCCCTGCGCTTACCTGAAGAGGCCTATCTTTCCAAGTTCACCGAACTCATCGAACCGGATCAGTTGCATCAGGCAAGAAAGGTCGTCAAGCAGGCGCTGGCATCACGCTTTAGAGCTGATTTTGAACGGCTCTATCATCTCTTGAACCCGGCGGGACCGGCCGGCATCAACAACGCAGATACTGGCCGACGCGCACTGCGCAATGCTTGTCTGTCCTACCTGATGACGCTTGAAGAACCACAGACCGCGGGACTTGCGCTTGAGCAACTGGCGAGTGCCGACAACATGACTGATGCCGTAGCGGCACTGGCTGAACTCGCTCGATCGCCTCATCCCGAACGTTCCGAGGCTCTTGAGCAGTTTTACAGGCGCTGGGAAAGCTACCCGCTGGTGATGGACAAGTGGTTCCGGGTCCAGGCTGTCTCTGACCTGCCTGGTACCCTGGAGCACGTACAGAAACTCACGGAACACGAGAAGTTTCAGCTCGGCAATCCGAACAAGGTGCATGCCCTGCTAGGCGCTTTCTCACACGCCAACCCGCTGCACTTCCACGCCACAGACGGACCCGGTTATACATTCATCTCCGACCAGATCCTCAAGATCGATCCTGCCAACCCACAGGTTGCAGCTCGATTGGTGTCGGCTTTCAACCTGTGGCGGCGCTACAACACGGAACGGCAGCGCTTAATGCGCAGTGAACTGGAACGAATTCAGTCGACCGTAGGACTCTCGCGGGATGTGTCAGAGATCATTGAGCGCGTGCTGACTTGACCAGCACTGGCGGGGTGGCGTCGATCCGTAAGCGACAGAATTCACCACAGGGATCGATCCTCTGGACCCTCTGCGGCGGTGTTATGATCTGACTTCCATTCAAAACCTTTTCCCAGGCTGCTCTTGAACAAGCCAAGCAATAAATCGCTGCGCAGGTCAAGCCGGGATGAAGTGGACACGTTTCTGCAGCAGATCAGATCTACACCGCCCGTGACGCGCGGTGATGCTCGAGGCCGATTACTGTTCGCAATGGATGCTACGGCCAGCCGTGAACCCCTGTGGGATCGGGCCTGCCACATCCAGGCTCAGATGTTCGAAGAAACTGCGGCCCTGGGCGGGCTGGATGTACAACTTGCCTACTACCGTGGATTCATGGATTTCTCATCAACACCCTGGACTCGCAACGCCAAGGATCTGCTGGGCCACATGACGGGATTACGCTGTGCGGCCGGCCAAACGCAGATCTCTCGTGTTCTTGAACACGCCAACAATCAGGCCCGCCAACAGTCCATCAATGCCCTGGTGTTTGTTGGCGACTGCATGGAGGAGGACCCGGACACGCTCTGCAAACTGGCCGGAGAACTGGGTATCCTGAATCTACCCGTTTTCGTTTTCCAGGATGGTCACGATGGTATTGCCGAGCGAACTTTTCGCGAGGTCGCCAGGCTCAGCGGTGGTGCCTGGTCCAGATTCGACCTCAACAGTGCCGGACAGCTACGCGACCTGCTGTGCGCGGTCGCTGTTTACGCAGCAGGCGGCAAACAGGCGCTGGAAGATTTCAGCGAGCGGCGCGGGGGAGTGGTACTCAAACTGACTCACCAGATCGACACCAGAACTTAAGTCTCGTGATCAGACTGTTACTGGCCTTCATTGCCCTGGTGGGCCTTATATGGCTGGCCGGCTGGCTCGGCAAGGCCACGCCGGCCCAGCGCAGCAAAGCGCTAAAACTGATCCTGCTTTATGGAGTGGCCGGAATTCTGCTGCTGCTGGTGGTCACCGGTCGGATTCACTGGATGTTCGCGGCACTGAGTGCTGCTGTGCCCTGGCTGCAAAGAGCGATGATGGCCCGACAGGCATGGCGGCTGTTCAAGTCGGCCCGCGGCCCCGGCACTGCACAGGCCTCAAAAGTTGAAACGACTTATCTACGAATGACACTGGATCACGACACCGGCGAGCTCCGCGGTGAGGTCATTGCTGGCTCCTTTGCCGGCCGGCTGCTGGAAGACTTGGACCTTGAGAGACTTCTGGACCTGTTGGCCGAGTGCCGAGCCCAGGATGCACAGTCTGCTGCCCTGCTCGAGGCTTACCTGGACCGTTGTCACGGAGAGACCTGGAAAGCACGGGCGGAAACAGGTGGGCCCAGCGCAGCGTCGGCCAGTGGGCCGATGACCCGACGAGAGGCCGCGGACATCCTGGGGGTTGCAGAAAACGCTCCAGAAAATGAAATCCGGCAGGCGCACCGTCGCCTGATTCAGCGACTCCATACCGACCGCGGTGGCTCTGACTACCTGGCAACACTGATCAATCAGGCCCGAGATACACTTGGTTCCTAAACTAAAGGCATCCTTGACGTTTTACGAATGCTCCGGGCGTCTTATACTTGCGACCTGTTCGATCCCAGCCCGCCATCGGCGGTCTGTTTTCTGACTGGACAGAAACCGATCTGACTCAAATGAGGAAACGAAACGCCGCGGAATCCAACAGGACGAGATACCGGTTGCGACCGGCTCTCTGGGTCCTGGTGTCCCTGACGCTGGTCGGCGGAATGCTGTCCTCGCCCCGACACCTGGACTCTATGGAGTGGCAGCGCCGGGATATCTGGGGCCTTGACCGTCCCGTTATCAGCAGGGCCATCTCCAGCGCAGTGCGTGACAATCAGTACCCTAGACAGATCACCGTCACGAATCAGGACCGGCGCCTGCCCGCAACCGTTCACTACAATTTCGACCCTGAACTTCAGCAGTCAGTTACGGCTGTATTCGATCACTATGGGCCCGACTACGGCATGTTTGTCGCCGTAAACCCGGAAAATGGTGATGTTCTTGCATTGGTCAACCACCGCCGAGATTCGCGACCGGCCTCTAACTTTGCGTTGCACGCGACTTACCCCTCTGCTTCGGTTTTCAAGTTGGTAACTGCTTCAGCAGCTATTGATCTGGGCAAGGTTGATACAACGACCGTGATCCCGTTCAACGGTAAGACCACCAGCCTTTACCGAAAGAATGTTCTGCATCACAAGAACAACCAATGGACCCGTAAGCTACCGCTCACGACATCATTTGCCAAATCAGTCAATACGGTGTTCGGTCGCCTAGGTCTCGAGCACGTCGGCGGCAAAGCCTTGATTGATTACGCGTCACGTTTTGGCTTCAATCAGGATCTTGGCGGTGATTTTGCCGTCGATCGGAGCCAGACCCGTCTGGATCCGGAAAATGACTGGTCGGTGGCTGAAACTGCTTCGGGCTATACCAGCGAAACGACCATGAGCCCGGTTCACGGCGCACTGTTGGCGGCTTCTGCCATCAATGGCGGCCGGCTGGTGCAACCGAGTCTGATCGACGCCATTACCGATGAAAACGGTATCGTACTCTATGCTAACGACGAACCGGTATCACGTCGGGTGATTAGCGAAGACACTGCGCGACAACTCCGGACAATGATGGCCGATACCGTCGTGCACGGTACGGCACGTTCGTTTTTCAAAGGCTTTTTCAACGGCAACCTGTCAGATATCGAGGTCGGTGGCAAGACCGGCACACTTTCCGGTACCAAACCCAGAGGCATGTATGACTGGTTCGTCGGTTATGCGAGCCGGGGAGATCGCAAGCTTGCCTATGCGGTTCTTTGTATTAACCAGGATTTCTGGTACGTAAAATCGACTTACGTTGCGCGCAAAGCCATAGAACACTATTTCGCCGATCAGGGCTGACACACCGTCGCGACCCATTTAACCCGGGAGCAAACCCCATTGCAGCAGTATCTGGATGTTGTTGAAACCGTACTCACCAAGGGCAAACGAAAGAGCAACCGTACCGGTGTCGATACCCTATCGAGCTTCAACCTTAACTATCAGATCGACCTGCGTCAGGGCTTTCCCCTGCTCACGACCAAGGAGATCTCCTGGAAGAACATAGTTGTTGAGAATCTGTGGTTCCTGTCGGGCCGCACAGACATCGGGTTGTTACGCCGGCATGGCTGCAGGTTCTGGGATCCATGGGCCGACAATGACGGGAAAGTGCCCAGCGCCTATGGAAATTTCTGGCGAAATTTCCCGGGAACCACAGACCGGCAGTCCAGCTTCAATGATCAGATTGCCTGGGTACTGGCAGAATTGCGCCGAAATCCCGACAGTCGCCGTTTGGTGGTGTCTGCCTGGGCTCCCGACAACGCTCAGCATAGTACCCTGCCGCCGTGCCACGCACTGTGGGTGTTGAACGTCCAGCGTGATAAGCAAGGCGATCCACTATTGTGCCTGCACCTGACCCAGCGAAGTTGCGATGTGGCACTCGGCCTGCCCTACAACATCGCTGGATATGCTTTCCTGCTCGAGTTGTTCGGTAGGTTCTCGGGAATCCCGGTGGGGTTTCTCGGCCACACGCTGGTCGACGCACATATCTACACAGCCAAACCAGACGGCACCATGTCCGAGTACGATCATGTCCCGGGCTTGCGAGATCAATTGACCAGGCCACCCCGGGCATTGCCAAAACTTGTGATCGACTGCAACATCAACTCGCTCGAAGATGTAGAAAACCTACTCGATGCCGAGACCGACAAACTGCTGGCTACCTTCAGCTTGAGCGGTTACGAACCTTACCAGGCGATCCGTTTCCAGGTCGCTGTCTAGTCGATCCACGCGATGCGCTCGGCCCAGCGACACACCCATGACGCGTATCAGACGCTTGCTTACGGGGCCTGACCTTGCGTGCAGCTATCGTCGCAATTTCTCCCGAGCGAGTGATTGGAGTTGACGGAGAACTGCCCTGGCACTATCCCGCTGACATGAGACGTTTCAAGCGGCTAACAATGGGGTCGACCGTCATCATGGGCAGGCGAACCTGGCAATCCATCGGATCTAAACCCCTGCCTGGTCGGCACAACATTGTGATTACAAGAAACCTATTGTCGGACGTTGACAGCTATATCAACCTCAGCGAAGCACTCGCCAGCTGTGAAGGGGATATCTGGTTCATCGGTGGTGCCGGCCTCTATCAGTCGGCCCTTCACTATTGTGATTTTGTTGATGTCACGCTCGTGCCTGACCGCGTGACTTCACCGAACGCGGTTTACTTTCCGGAGCTCGACCCGGCCCAATGGCGCGCTGAAATCACCCAGCCTTTCGTGGAAGATCCCAGGCTGAGCCTGTGCCGCTACTACCGCCGGGTGGCGAGGCAAACATGACTCGAAGCTTTGGTGATATGCGGCCATGATGGCCTGACTCTGCTGACCGGCTTCAGATAATTATCCAGTCGTGGACGTTTCGCACATCTTCGATGATCTAAACGAGGCTCAGCGAGAGGCCGTCTCTGCAGATCCTGGTCCCATGCTGGTACTGGCCGGTGCGGGCAGCGGAAAAACCCGGGTCCTGACCCATCGTATCGCCTGGCTGATCGAGGCTCTTGATGTCTCGCCGCTGTCCATTCTTGCCGTTACCTTCACCAATAAGGCGGCCCAGGAGATGCGCGGCCGCGTGGAACAGATGATCGGCTTTCCGATGCGGCGTATGTGGCTCGGGACGTTTCACGGCCTGTCGCACCGACTGCTGCGCTCACACACCGAGGAGGCTGGACTAATCGCGTCTTTCGAGATCCTGGATGCAGAGGACCAGCACCGCCTGGTGCGCAGAACACTCAGAGAACTGGACCTGGATGAAGGCTACTGGCCACCACGCCAGGTTCAATGGTTCATCAACAGCAATAAAGAAGATGGCAGGCGTCCCGCTCAACTCGAGGGAACGAGTGACCAACAACAACAGACGCTTACTCGAATCTACGCCTATTACGAAGACCTCTGTCAGCGTTTTGGGCTGGTGGATTTTGCCGAACTGCTGTTGAGAGCACAGGAGTTGCTACAGAACAATGAACCGCTCAGGGACTCCTATCGGGAACGCTTTGAACATATCCTGATCGATGAATTTCAGGATACCAACAGTATCCAGTACCGCTGGCTAAAAATTCTCGCCCAACCACGAAACAGAATTACCGCAGTCGGTGATGATGATCAGTCCATCTACGGATGGCGGGGTGCCAGAGTAGAAAACATGAACCTGTTTCAAGTCGACTTTGCCAGCACGCGGATCGTGCGCCTGGAACAGAACTATCGTTCGACTGAAACAATCCTCAAGGCGGCCAACAGCGTAATCGATCACAACCGCGGCAGGATGGGGAAGAAACTCTGGACAGATGGACAGGCCGGTGCACCGATCCGGCTGTATGCGGCCTTCAACGAAATCGATGAGGGTCGGTTTGTCGTTGATCGTCTTCAGCAGTGGGTTCGGGATGGCCAGCGCCGCGATTCGGTAGCGATTCTGTACCGTTCAAACGCACAGTCCCGGGTCTTCGAGGAACTGCTGCTCAGCGCAGCGGTTCCATATCGCGTCTACGGCGGCCTGCGGTTTTTCGAACGGGCGGAAATCAAGGATGCCCTGGCTTACCTGCGCCTGATCTCAAACCGGGATTCCGACCCTGCCTTTGAACGAGTCGTAAACGTCCCGACCCGGGGCATCGGTGCCCGCACGATCAGCACGATCAGGGAACTCTCTCGAGAGCTAGATGTCTCCATGTGGGCCGCAGCGGTCAACCTCACCGGGTCAGGCGATCTCCCGTCCAGAACCCGATCGGTTGTACAACGGTTCATCGATCTGATTGACGAACTGGACGATTCGACGCGTCACCTGGAGCTCACTGAACAGACCGATGTGGTGGTTCAGCGCAGTGGCCTACTCGAGCATTACCGCAAACAACAAGGAGAAAAAGCCCAGACCCGAATCGAGAACCTTGAGGAACTGGTCAGCGCTGCGCGCAACTTCAACTTTGATCCGGCGGATGAAGAACACCCGGATCCGTTATCGGACTTTCTCTCACACGCGGCACTCGAAGCCGGCGAAGGGCAGGCAGAGGAGTGGGAAGACTGTGTTCAGTTGATGAGCCTGCACTCAGCCAAAGGTCTGGAGTTTCCACTGGTATTCTTGTGTGGGCTCGAGGAAGGACTTTTCCCTCACCAGCGGTCAATTGAAGAACCTGGCCAGCTGGAAGAGGAACGCAGGCTGTGTTACGTCGGAATGACCCGGGCGATGGAACAGCTTTTCCTGACCTGGGCGGAAGTCAGACGGTTACATGGTCGGGAAAACTACACCAGGCCATCTCGTTTCATCAGAGAAATTCCGGCCGAGCTCGTGGACGAGGTGCGCAGTTCATCGGTCCATCATGGTGGGGCTGCGTCAATCGCAAAGACTCCCGATCGAAGCACTACCCCGGAACCTGCAAGCGGTGGCGTCACCCTGGGCGGTCGGGTTCAGCACGCGAAGTTTGGCCATGGAACCGTAGTAACAGTCGAAGGGCAGGGCGAGCACGCCCGGGTCCAGGTCCATTTTGAAAAAGCAGGAAGCAAGTGGCTGGTACTTGCTTACGCCAGCCTTGAACCCGCCTGACCCACAATTTCACTTGAAGTCAGGCGGTTGCGAAGGACAGCACGATACCGGCAAAAACCGACGCCCCAAACCAAGTGTTGTTGATAAAGGCCTTCAGGCACAGGGCGCGATCACGATTGCGGCACAATCGGTTCTGGTAAGCAGTCGTTGCCGCGGCGCCGACCAGGCCAAGGTAGTACCAACTGTTTAGATCAAGCCGGTACCCGATGACAGCGAGTACCGCCAGTGCGAGCAGCTGCAGGATAGTATTGACCAGACGATCATAGCGGCCGAGCAGGATAGCGCTGGACTTGACTCCGATCTTGATATCATCGGGTCGATCCGCCATCGCGTACATCGTGTCGTAGGCCACTGTCCACAGCAGGTTGGCAAAAAGCAGTGCCCAGGCCACAGGTTGTACAGTACCCGTCTGCGCCGAGAAGGCCATTGGAATCCCCCACGAAAAAGCGATGCCCAGATACACCTGCGGCAGGTGGGTAAAACGCTTGAACAAAGGGTAAGTGACAGCGATAAAAACACCCGCCGCCGCAAATAGCAGGGTCTCGCGATTCAGCGTCAGCACCAAGCCCAGTGCAAGTGCAAGCAGAGTAGCAAACAGAACCAACGCCTCGGTCACCGACACCTCGCCGGTTGCCAGTGGTCGTTCTTGTGTACGCGCGACGTGCGAATCAAAATCTCGATCAAAATAGTCATTGATGACGCAACCTGCAGCACGCATCACCACCACGCCGCTCACGAACACGGCTACGATCCATGGTGCGGGTCGCCCCTGGCCGGCGATCCACACTGCCCAAAGCGTCGGCCACATCAACAGCAACCAGCCGATCGGCCGATGCAGCCGTGCCAAGCGCGCGTAGAGTACCAGCCGTTCAGACGTCAGAAAAGGCATTCTCTGTCGACAGCCAGCGCTGGATCAGCAGATCCAATTGATGACTACTTTGGTCTTCGAGTAAGCGTGAGGCCACTTCCTGGATTCGTGGCAACAGCGCATGATCCCGGGCAAGGTCAGCGATGCGAAACTGTGGCAGGCCGCTCTGGCGGGTCCCCAGCAGCTCTCCAGGCCCCCTCAGTTCTAAGTCCTTGCGGGCAATCTCGAACCCGTCATTGGTCCGGCGCATGGTGGACAACCGTTGCCGGGCATTGTTGCTCAGTGGTGTCTGGTACATCAGGACACAAACTGATTTCTCGGCACCCCGACCGACTCGCCCGCGCAGCTGATGCAACTGGGCCAGTCCCATACGCTCGGCGTTTTCGATCACCATCAGGCTGGCCTCAGGAACATCAACACCGACCTCAATCACGGTGGTGGCAACCAGGAGATCGATCCTGCCGGCACGAAAATCGTCCATGACCGTGTCTTTTTCCGCCGGCCTGCTGCGGCCGTGCAGCACGGAGACACGCAGTTCAGGCAGTTCAGTCTGCAGTGATTCACCCCGACTGGTTGCTGCCTCGACCTCCAGGATCTCGGATTCATCGATCAGTGGACACACCCAGTAGGCCCGTCTTCCACGGGCGCACGCCTGGCGAATGCGGGCCTGCACTTCTTCTCTCCTTGTATTCGGCAAGACAACGGTCTCTACCGGTCGGCGCCCAGTCGGCATCTCATCGATCACCGAGATCTCCATATCGGCATACATGACCATTGCCAGAGAGCGTGGAATTGGGGTGGCCGTCATGACCAGTTGGTGGGGCACCTGGTCGCCAGAGCGACCCTTTTCCCTTAATGCCAGCCGCTGTTCAACACCGAACCGGTGTTGCTCATCGACCACCACCAGACCCAAGTTCCGGTATACAACTCCCGCCTGGAACAGTGCATGTGTACCGATCCCGACCTGAGCCTCACCGTTGGCGAGTTTCTGGCACGCAGTCCGTCGATCAGTGGCACCCAGTCGGCCGGTCAGCCACACAACCTCGACTCCGAGGCGTCTGAGCCAGTGCTCAAAGCTCGTCAAGTGCTGTCTGGCTAGGAGTTCCGTCGGTGCCATGATTACCGCCTGGCACCCGGCCTCGACTGCTGCGAGTACGGCCGCTGCAGCCACCACCGTTTTGCCGGACCCGACATCACCCTGAACCAGGCGCAGCGCAGGGCGGGAACGCCCCAGGTCGGTGAGAACCTCGCCGACCACACGCTGCTGGGCCCCCGTCAACTCGAATTCCAGCTGTTCACACAGGCGGTGCCACAGTTGCAACTCTGTCGAGATGACCGGCGCCTGGCATTGATCCAGGTGATGTCGGCGGCGCCTGATAGCGATGTGATGGGCCAGCATCTCCTCGAATATGAGCCGCCGTTTGACAGGGTGTGTAGCATCACGCAGGACCAGCGGGTCGGTCTCTGGAGGGGGTCGGTGCAGGAACTCGAGAGCCTCACCAAGAGAGATGTCGCCCCCGGGAATGTCAATCTCCGGAGGCAGCAGTTCATCGACGTCTTTTCCATTGAAATCCAGCGCCTGCCGGACAAGGTCCCGCCATTTTCGCTGACCCACACCGTCGGTTGTCGGGTAGACCGCGGTCAGAGTGTCCTCGGTGCCGGCCAGATCCACGTCTTGCAGCAACCGATACTCCGGGTGGACCATTTCTAAGCTGGATGGGCCGACACGAACCTCACCGAAACACTGGATCGGGCGTCCGCGCTGCAGCGCCCGCTGCTGAGCCGTCGTGAAACGGAATTGGCGCATCGCGACCCGACCGGTATTGTCCGAGATGATCGTCACCAGGCTGCGACGGCCACCCATGCGCACTCCGGATAGTTCTATCACGCCCTGGATCAGCGCTTCGGTACCCGCTTCAAGCCCACCCAGCGGCGTTAGTTGAGTACGGTCCTGGTAGCGAAGGGGCAGATGAAAGAGGACGTCCTGAACGCTGTGGATTCCAAGTCGCGCCAGTTTGGATTGAAGGTGTGGCCCGACACCCGTCAGCTCAATGACAGATTGCTGGACCTTCTCGACCATGGTTACAAGGCATGCCCTCTTGCTGTGATCTGCCAGATAGGGTTCGACACAATGGATCGAATGCTCACTGCGTCGTGCGGACCGAACCTTGTGGGCGTCTGTGGCGCGCCGGCTGTCTATTCCGGCCGATGGAGAATGGCCTCGACTTCCACGGGTGCGCCCTTGGGTAACGCCGCCACGCCGACCGCGGCGCGGGCAGGGAAGGGTTCTTCAAAATATTCGGCCATGATGTCGTTGACCATTGGAAAATGCGTCAGGTCAGTCAGAAACACCGTCAGCTTGACGGCATCCGAAAGATTCGCCCCCGCAGCCAATGCCACCGCCGACAGATTGTCGAAAACGCGCCGGACCAATGTTTTGATGTCGCCGTCAACGAGGGTCATGCTGACAGGATCCAGAGGAATCTGGCCAGAGATATAGATGGTCTCTCCAGCGATCACGGCCTGTGAATAAGCCCCGATGGCACCCGGTGCCTGGTCGGTGTGGACAGCTTGTCTGGTCATCTGTTTTCGGTCCTGTCTGGGGCGGGGCGCGGAGGTGGATTCTAACCCCTGGCCCGAAACACTCGGATGACCGACCGTCGGGCACGAAGACGCCGGATGATACGGGCCAGGTGCTGTCGATCAGTCACTTCGATGGTAAAGCGTATGGTCGAGTTTCGGTTGTCGCGGGCGTTGACCGCCACACTATTGATATTGGATTCTTCTTCGGCCACCAGCGCCGCCAGCTGAGCCAGAACACCTCGCCGGTTGAGCACTTCCAGCCGGATATCCGCTGCGAATTCACCTTTGACCTCGTCTGACCATTCAACACTGATCCAGTTTTCAAGTGTCTTTACCTGCTTCGCTGCATTCGGGCAGGTGGTGGTGTGAATCACGATCCCGCGTCCCTTGGAAAACAGGCCGGCAATACGATCGCCGGGAATGGGTCGACAACAGCGAGCATAGGAGACGCTCATACCCTCCACGCCCCTGATCGGAAGCGGCTGGGTTCTCGATCTCTTGGGCGCTATCGTAGTATCCGGCAGCAGCTGGCGAGCAACCACCATGGGAAGCCTGCGACCAGAACCGACGTCTGCAAGCAATTCGTTCCAGTCTTCCCGATCCAGCCTTTTCAACAGCTCAATCTTCTGGCTAGTCTTGAGTCGCGTCGTCAGACCTACCGATCTCAACGCCTGATCGAGCAACTGACGACCCAGCTTAACCGCGTCACCATGCTGCTGGGTTTTCAGATAGTTACGGATCTCAGCCCGGGCCTTGCCGGTCACAACGTAATGCAGCCACAAAGGTGTCGGCATCGCCGATCGGGCAGTTTGCACCTCAACATGATCACCGTTTCCGAGAACATGGTGCAGCGGTATGGGCTCATTGTTGATCCTGGCACCTATACAGTGGTTCCCGACATCGGAGTGAACAGCGTAGGCGAAATCAAGTGCACTGGCTCCCTTGGGCAGTTTCTTGATATCACCTTTGGGTGTGAACACGTAAATCTCATCCGGGAAAAGATCCGTTTTCAGGTGCTCGAGGAACTCTGAAGGGTTAGCGGCTCCCTGTTGCGTCTCGATCAGGTCGACCAGCCAGCGGTGAGAGGAATTTTGGGGCGGCGCGTCATCAGACTTTGACTTGTACCGCCAGTGAGAAGCAACGCCAGTCTCAGCCACCCGATGCATTTCAGCTGTACGGATCTGTACCTCGATGCTCTGACCGAACGTTCCGAACAGCAGCGTGTGCAGCGACTGGTAACCGTTGGCCTTTGGGATCGCGATATAGTCTTTGAACTTACCGGGAACTGGCTTGTACAAATTGTGTATAAGTCCCAGTACTCTGTAACAGTCATCGACAGGTCCGACGATGATCCGGATCGCGAAGATATCACCCATCTCCATCAGTGGAACCCGTCTCTCCTGCATCTTGCGGTAGACGCTGTAAATATTTTTTTCCCTACCGACAACCGTCGCTTCGATTCCGGCCTGCTCCACCTCCTCGGCGATCTTGTTCCGCGTTTTCTCGATGATTTTCCGGCGATTACCGCGACGCTTGGAGAGTTCCTTGCGGATTGCATCATATCGCTTGGGATATAAGTGTTTGAGGCTTAAGTCCTCGAGTTCCTGGGTCCAGGTGTACATACCCAACCGATTGGCGATCGGGGCAAAGATGTCCAGTGTCTGGCGGGCAATTCTCTTGCGTTTGTCTGCTTTGAGTGGATCGAGAGTGCGCATGTTGTGGATGCGGTCAGCCAGTTTGATCAGGATCACGCGGATATCCTGAGCCATCGCCAGGAGCATCTTGCGGAAGTTCTCCGCCTCGGCATGTTCTTGGGATTCAAACTCGATCTGGTCGATCTTGCTGACGCCATCGACCAGGCCAGCGATGTCAGCCCCGAATTCCTTGGCCAACTGCTCACGGCCAGTCGGTGTGTCTTCAATGACATCGTGAAGGATTGCAGCGGAAATACTGCGGCTGTCCAGCCGCATATCGGCCAGAATTGCTGCGACTGACAGTGGGTGATAAATGTACGCCTCACCACTGCGACGCAGCTGGCCATCATGAGCCTGTGCGCCAAACAGATACGCCTGATATACCCCCTTTACCTCCTCCGGGTCCAGGTACTGTTCAAGAACCTGCAGGAGATCGCTGATCAACACACGTCCCGCAGGTACCGCCGGGACGCGATCGTGTTCAGCTTGAGGGTTGTTCCTCCTTTTCGCCGCTGTCGTCGGCATTACTGTCACCCGTATCGTCAGCTGTTGTTTCCGTTTCGTTGCTACCTAAGTCAGCAACGCCGATAAGCTGATCGTCATCGACTTGTTCACTTTCGCCGAACAGCTCTTTCTCCAGGTCTCTTTCTTCTTCTTCAAGAATATCGGGCGTCACCAGACCCTCTGCGATCTCCCGTAAAGCGATTACAGTTGGCTTGTCACGATCTTCCGGAACCAACGGGTCTGCTCCAAAACCGAGCTGCCGGGCCCGTTTTGCGGCAACCAGGACTAACTGAAAGCGGTTGTCGACATGTTCGAGGCAATCCTCGACGGTTATTCTTGCCATGGGTGTTTCTCCATCAGACCTTGCGGGGGTAAGGCCCGAAACTGTTCGGGCCGGTCAGCGAGAACCGGCATACCATCCTGCGGATCCTGTTTCTGGAAGGCCCCGCTAACTGTCTGCCAAATCTTGCTTTTTTAGTCTAACGTTTTCTGCTGATTTCACAAGTGCGGCCGGGTCCAGGCGGTTGACCGAAGTCGGTTTTTGACCTTCAAGAACCAACTGTTTGAGCTCTGCTACGGTGTCCTCAAACCGGTCATTGATCAGAACGTAGTCGTATTCGTCGAAGTGCCCCATTTCACTGATCGCTCTTTCCATCCGGTAGTCGATCTCATCTTCGCTGTCACGGCCCCTGCCTGCCAGGCGTTCTGCGAGTACTTCAACAGAAGGAGGCAGAAAAAAGACACTGACACTTCCAGGAGCAGCACGCCGCACTTTTCGGGCCCCTTGCCAGTCAATATCCAGAATAACTTTCTGCCCGGCTGCCAGTGCTTTGCCCACAGGCGAACGTGAGGTACCGTAATAATGATCGAAGACCCGGGCGTACTCGAGGAAATCACCCTGCTCAATCATCTTTTTGAAGGTCGCACAGTTGACAAAGAAATAGTCCTGGCCATCCTTCTCTCCGGAACGCCGGCTCCGGGTAGTGTGAGAAATAGAGATCGACACATCCACACAATCTTTCGCTAATGCTCGCGCGAGGCTTGTCTTCCCCCCACCAGATGGCGCCGAGAAAATGTAAAGCCCTGCTGCCGGCGTCGACGGATCAGTCATCCGGCCTATCTACTCGATGTTCTGGACCTGTTCACGCATCTGTTCGATCAGCACTTTCAGGTCAACGGAGGCGTTAGTAGTCGTGGTGTGGTTTGATTTTGAACCCACGGTATTGGCCTCGCGGTTAAGCTCCTGCATGAGGAAATCAAGCCGCCGGCCGACAGGTCCCGGCTGACCAAGTACTCGTTCAACCTCCTGAAGATGCACCCGGAGTCGATCGATTTCCTCGACAATGTCTGCCCGAGCGAGCAGCAGTACCAGCTCTTGTTCGAAACGGCCAGGCTCCATTTGTTCCCGAAACTCGGCCACCCGATCGGTCAGGCGCTGGCGTTGAATCTGCTCGAGCTCTGGCACCTTTAGCTGAACTGTCTCTACAATTGACCGTGCCGCAGTGATTTTTTCACCGATCACCTGTGCAAGCTGTCCGCCTTCTCGCTGCCGCTGGACAATCAATTCGGCGACGGCCGTTTTCAACAGATCGTTGGCCAGTGTCGAGAGTTTTTCTTCATCTGTAGTGCGCGGCATCATCACTCCGGGCCACCTGAGTACATCTGCGGTGGTCAGTCCGGTTGTACCCGGTACCAGCGACTGGATGGTCTTCGCCCAGCCGTCCAGTCGACTGACCATCTCCAGATTAAGTGCAGGTTGGTGCGAGTCGCTCTCCGGGGCTTGGTGTCGCAGAGTGGCGTCAATTCGTCCACGTCCGAGGGTGGCCTGCAGGGTCGCCCGGAACTGCGACTCGGCACTTCGCATCTCTTCGGGCAGGCGCATTGAGACCTCCAGATATCGGTGATTGACGCTACGCACCTCCCAGGTGAGATGTGCCAACTCTCCCTGAGCTTCGCGGCGTACAAACGCTGTCATGCTGCAGACCAAGTCCGCTTCTCCATCGTTGATTAGAGGGACAGATTCAACTGCATCCGGCCTTTTCAGCGACTATACTGTAATTTTGATGAACCGCCGTCCTCGGGAAGAGGCCGATACACAGGAACTGAACGGTGTCCAGCAGATTACCACTCAAAAAAGGCTATGTGCTTAAGGGTTATTCTCTCGGTGAGGTGCTGGGCGGTGGTGGCTTCAGTTTGGTCTACCTCGCATCCCAGGAACTGTCGCGAAAAAATTTCGTCATCAAAGAGTACTGCCCACAGGGCCTTGTTACCCGTAACGCCGATGGCAGCATCACAATCAGTTCCACGATGAATCAAGGCCCATTCAATGATGGATTGCAGAAATTCATTGTCGAAGCCACCGCATTAAAAGAACTAAACCATCCGAACATGGTCAGCGTGACTGACTCCTTTAAGGCCAACAACACCGTGTACATAGTCATGGCACGCGAAGAGGGAAAGGATCTGCAATGGTTCATCAGCAAGTTACGGGAGAATCTCGATCTCGCGTTCATGAAACAGGTATTCACAAGAATCGGTGACGGATTACACCGAGTGCACCAACTCGGACTGGTTCATCTCGACGTCAAACCAGCAAACATTCTGCTGCGAAAGAACGGCGAGCCCCTGCTGCTGGACTTCGGCGCTGCCATGACGGTCGACAGCGAGGACCGGTTCAGTTCGTTCCTGACGGTGACCCATGGTTTTGCCCCGCCAGAACAGTACCTAGACGAACCACTAGGGCCATGGACCGATATCTACGGCCTCGGTGCCACCATGTACAACTGTATCACCGGAAAACCACCGCCCCCTGCGTTGCGCCGCAAAGACGGTGTGGCGCTGGAACCACTGACCGTTAAATGGGCCGGAAAATACCCGTTTGAACTTCTCAAAGCAGTCGAATCTTCGCTGTCCCTGAACCCGCAGGAGCGACCGCAGAGCATCGAGGCTTTCATGGCGTACAGCTTCGAGAGCCCAGGCTGAACCGTAGACAACCCCCGCGGCCTGTGGCGACAGGGGAGCGTTCCTGAAGCGGAATCGGTGACGGAGTCGTTTACCCCGGACGTCACCAGTGGTATGGTGCAGATTTACTGGTCTTACCAGGTTACCAGGAGACCTATGGATAGTCCGCGTGTATCCGACCTAGTGGTTGAGAAAATTCAGAGATTGATCCTTGAGGGAACGCTCAAACCCGGCCAACGACTACCGGCCGAGCGAAAATTTGCCGAGCAGATGGGTGTCTCCCGACCGTCTCTGCGCGAAGCGTTACAGAAGCTTTCGGCCCGGGGCATGCTGGTCTCCAGGCGCGGTGGCGGTACGACAGTCACCGAAAGACTGAACCCGACTCTCGAGGACCCACTGCTGGAGTTGATCAGCAGTTCGCCCGACAGCCACGTGGATGTACTGGAGCTTCGTCACGCTATTGAGTCACTGGCTGCCTATTATGCGGCAGAACGACGAACCGACGCTGATATCGGTAATCTTAGAGAGACATACAAAAGACTGATCGTCTCTCACCAAAGTAAGGACGCGTTATTTGAGGCCAAGGCCGATGCCGATTTTCACCTGGCTATTGCAGAGGCATCTCACAACGTCGTGCTGGTGCACGTCATGCGCAGCCTGTTCTCACTGCTGCGCAAAAGCATCCGCTACAACCTCGAAAGTCTCTACACCCAGCCGGGTCGCTTCGAGCATGTCCGTGACCAGCACTACCATCTGATGAGCGCTATCATTCAGGGCGACCAGGAAGCGGCCCGCTCGGCCTCGGACAAACACATCGATTTCGTTGAAACCACATTACTCAAGATGGATACGCAGCGCCAGCGCGAAGCACGGGCGAGTCGCCGGGCAGAAGGCATTGCTACGGGCTAAAATCCCGTCAGCGCAGGCCAGATCCTGTGGAACATAATTTTCCGCCTTCCAGCCATTCTTTAAGATCGTTTGCTCGGCTGCAAACGTCCGGAAACCGATTGTCCTCACCGTCCAACTCATATTGCCAGGATTAACCCGTTGGCACGCCCACTGACTTTATTTTTCCTACTCCTTGGCCTCTGGCTGATGTTGTCTGGGCACTACGATCCCCTTCTGATTTCTCTGGGCACTCTGTCCGCTGTAAGCGTTACCCTGATCAGCCTACGCATGGGCATCGTCGATGCCGAGGGACAGCCGATGGCACTTCTGCCGGGGCTGGTGCGCTATGCACCATGGCTTGCCAAGGAAATTATCAGCTCCTGCCTGGACGTCGCTTTGCGCATCATTCGGCCACAACTATCGATCGAACCGTCCATTATCCGGGTACCAGCCGACCCAAAGACCGCACCTGGGCGGGTGGCTTATGCCAACTCAATCACACTCACACCGGGCACGATCTCCCTGGAAGTACTGGAGGAAGAGATCGAAGTCCATGCTTTGAGTGCGGCTTCGGCAACCGAGTTGCAGACCGGCGAGATGGGCAGACGCAGCCGGCGCCTGGAAGCACCATGACACTCAACATCGCCGTCCTTGCGCTGCTGGCAACGATGGGCCTGGCACTGATCAGGGCCGTTAAAGGCCCGACCGTGTACGACCGAATTCTGGCCTCGAACGCATTTAGCACCAAGACTGTGCTGCTGATCTCAGTCCTCGGGTTCGTCACCGGTGAAGCAGAACTTTACCTGGACATCGCCTTGATGTACGCATTGATCGGGTTCATCAGTACCGTCGCTGTGCTCAAGGTCTCTGAATTCGGAGATCTTGGTCAACCGCGCCCGGACTCGCTGGAGGAGGGCCCATGAGCCCCGGGCTGGCGATATTCAGTGGTATCTTGCTGTTGACCGGCGCGCTGTTCACGGTGGTCGGTGGAGTTGGGATTTTACGCATGCCAGATGTTTTTACCCGTATGCATGCGGCCGGCATCACCGACACTATCGGGGCCGGCACGACTATAGCCGGGCTGATGCTGATTGCTGGCTGGAACCTGCTTCTGGTAAAACTGGCAATCGTCCTGTTGTTCCTGCTACTGCTCAACCCGACAGCCTCACACGCGCTGGCCCGAGCCGCCATACACGGAGCACGCCGGCCCTGGCTGGGAGGACCCGGAGACAGCCAGTGATCGAGCTGGTTAATTTCGTGTTACTCGGCCTGCTGGCCGTGACCGCTCTGGCGGCCATCCGTCTGCATGATCTTTTTGCTGTGACGATGATGTTCGGCATCTACAGCCTGCTGGCCGCCGTGGTGTTCGTTGTGCTGGACGCCGTTGATGTGGCGTTTACCGAGGCTGCGGTCGGTGTCGGCATTTCCACCATTCTCATGCTTGCCACTATCGGTCTGGTCGGTCGTCAAGAGCGGCGCCCGTCGCATCGCCCGCTACTACCCCTGGCGGTCGTCATCGTAACAGGCGCGGCACTGGTATATGGAACGCTGGACATGCCGGGTTTCGGAGATCCCGACGCGCCGGTTCAACGGCACGTCGCGCCCCGTTACCTGGAACAGTCACCAGAAGAGATTGGTATTCCAAACGTGGTGACCGTGGTTCTGGCAAGTTATAGAGGTTACGACACCCTGGGGGAATTGACGGTGATCTTTACTGCTGGCGTTGGCATCCTGGCTCTGCTGGGTCTGCGCCGACGCAGACCCAGCACACAACCCACGGAACAGGAAAAGACGTGAGAGACAACCCAGTACTGCGCGTGGTGACCAAAATCGCCATCCCGTTGATACTGCTGTTCGCCCTTTATGTTCAGTTCCACGGGGACTATGGTCCTGGAGGTGGGTTCCAGGCCGGAGTGATTTTTGCCGCGGCATTCATCCTCTACGCCCTGGTCTTCGGCACCCGGGCCGCTCGCACGGTTGTCCCGCCTGCTGTACTGCGTACAGTAACCGAGCTCGGGCTGATTCTCTTTGCTGGTGTCGGCACGGTATCCCAACTGCTGGGTTCGCAGTTCCTGGACTATGACGCGCTGGCCGACAACCCGTTGCATGGCCAGCACATCGGGATTTTCCTCGTCGAACTGGGTGTCGGAATTACCGTGGCAGCAGTGATGATCACTTTGTTTCTAGCCTTTGCAGGACGACAGGACGAGCCTTGAACGCGCTGGGTCTTTACAACTATTGGATCGTCATCTTTCTCATGATGACCGGGTTTTACGTGGTCATTGCCAGCGGCAATCTGGTCAAGAAGATCATCGGCTTGAATCTGTTTCAGGCGTCTGTGTTCATACTGTACATCAGCGCCGGCAAAGTCAGCGGGGGTTCTGCCCCGATACTTCGAGAAGGCATCGAGAGCTACTCCAACCCGCTGCCCCACGTACTGATTCTCACGGCGATCGTGGTCGGGGTGGCTACAACGGCACTGGGTCTGGCCTTGGTGGTGCGTATCCGGGAAGCCTACGGTACCGCCGAAGAAGACGAGATCCACCGACAGGACGAGTCGTTGTGATACTCAACCAACTGCCGGCCCTGCAAGTCACGCTACCCCTGATTGCAGCCCCTTTGTGTCTGTTGCTGCGGTCTGGCCGTGCGGCCTGGTTGCTGTGTGTGACCGTCAGCACAATCGCTTTGGGCATCGCATTGCTACTGCTCGATGAGGCCTTGGAAAAGGGGCTCATCGTTTATGATTTCGGCGGCTGGGCTGCGCCGTGGGGCATTGAGTACCGCGTCGACGTGGTCAACGCTTTTGTGCTGATGATTGTGTCAGGCATCAGCACTTCTGTGCTCCTGTTTGCCAGGATAAGTGCGGCCAGCGAGATCGACGATGACCGGCAGAGCCTGTTTTACACCGCCTGGCTGCTGTGCCTGACTGGTCTGCTCGGCATGGCCATCACAGGCGATGCGTTCAATCTTTTTGTGTTTCTCGAAATCTCATCTTTGTCGAGTTACGTCCTGATCGCGATGGGCCCGGACCGCAGGGCCCTGACGGCGTCCTATCAGTACCTCATCATGGGCACCATCGGTGCGACGTTTATCCTGATCGCGGTCGGTCTGCTTTATCTGGTGACAGGTACGCTCAACATGGCAGATCTCGCCGGACGGATTCCGGATCTGGCCGACAACCGCACCCTTCGTGCGGCGTTCGCTTTTCTGACCGTCGGCATGGGCCTCAAGCTGGCTTTGTTTCCTCTACACCTTTGGCTGCCCAATGCTTATACCTATGCGCCTTCTGCGGTAACTGCTTTTCTCGCCGCAACCGCGACAAAGGTCGCTGTTTATGCGCTGGCGCGTTTCATGTTCAGTGTGTTTGGAACGGCATTTGCCTTCGACAGCATGCCGCTGCAGCTGATCCTTGTTGTCCTTGGCACTGCTGCCGTACTGTCCGGATCCACCATTGCGATTTTCCAGCACAATGTCAAACGCATGCTGGCCTATTCCAGCGTGGCCCAGATCGGTTATCTGATGCTAGGCCTGAGCCTGGCTACTGCCGCTGGCCTCACTGCAACACTGGTTCACCTGTTCAACCACGCCCTGATGAAGGGCGGTCTGTTTCTGGCCGTAGGCTGCATGGCTTATCGTCTTGGCACTACCCGACTGGCTGACCTGGCCGGCATCGGCTTCCGTATGCCGTGGACGACAGCAGCCTTCGTGATCGGAGGGTTGAGCCTTATCGGGCTGCCGCTCACCGCCGGATTCATCAGCAAGTGGGTCCTGGTGCAGGCCGTGCTGGAAAACGGCTGGTGGCCGCTGGTCGTGGTGATCGTCGTCGGTGCACTGCTGGCGGTGATCTATATCTGGCGGATCGTGGAAACCGCCTACTTTAGAACGGTCTCAGAGGGTCGGGATGATTTCGTAGAGGCTCCCCTGGCACTATTACTCCCTACCTGGTTGCTGATCGGCGCGAACATCTATTTCGGTATCCACACAGACTTGAGCCTGAATGTGGCCCGACTCGCCGCTGACTTTTTGACTGGCGGCTAGTCATGAGCTCTTCATTTTTTCTCGCCCTGGCCGTCCTGGCGCCTTTCGCCGGTGCGGCGTTTGTAGGCTTCACTGGTAGCCGGCCCAACCTTCGCGAGAGCGTAAGTCTTGTCTGTGGTATCGCCACACTGCTCGCCGGTTTGTTCCTGCTACCGACCATCCTCGCGGGCCATCGACCCAGCCTGTTGTTGGCAACACCGCTGCCGGGGGTGCCCATAGCGTTTCAAGTAGAGCCGCTTGGGATGCTGTTCGCCCTGATCGCCAGTGCGCTCTGGATTGTCACGACGATCTACTCGATTGGCTACATGCGCGGCCACGGCGAACCGCATCAGACTCGTTTTTTCGCTTTCTTTGCTATCGCCATCGGCAGCGCGATCGGAGTTGCTTTTGCACAGAACCTGTTTACTCTGTTTGTCTTTTACGAGTTGCTGACAGTATCCACCTACCCACTTGTCGCCCACGCGGGCACAACCGAGGCCAAACGCGGCGCGCGGGTCTATCTCGGCATCCTGATGTCGACCTCAATGGGGTTCTTTCTGCTGGCGGTCATCTGGACATGGAACCTGGCTGGCACCACGGATTTTCGTGAAGGCGGCATATTGGCCGGTATGGCATCCCCGATGGTTATCGGAATTCTATTTGCTCTTTTTGCCTTCGGCATCGGCAAAGCCGCCCTGATGCCGTTTCACCGCTGGCTGCCCGCGGCAATGGTCGCACCCACTCCGGTCAGCGCCCTGCTGCATGCCGTAGCCGTGGTCAAAGCTGGTGTTTTCGCCATCCTCAAGGTCACGATCTATGTGTTTGGGATCGACCTTGTACACGGCACTCGTTCTACCGACTGGCTGCTTTGGGTCGCCGCTGGGACGATCATTATTGCCTCACTGGTTGCTCTACACCAGGACAACCTCAAGCGTCGACTCGCTTACTCGACAATCAGCCAGTTATCCTACATTGTCATGGGGGCCCTGCTGGCCAACGCCAGCGGGATCATCGGTGCGACCCTGCACATTGCTATGCATGCGTTTGGCAAGATCACGCTGTTTTTCTGCGCCGGGGCGATTCTTGTGGCCGCTCATAAGACCGAGATCAGCGAGATGAATGGCCTGGGACGGCAGATGCCGATCACCATGGGGGCGTTCCTTCTGGCGAGCATCAGTATCGCCGGATTGCCACCCATGGGTGGTTTCTGGGGCAAGTGGTACCTGGCGTTCGGAGCACTTGACGCCGGCTACGGAGTCCTGGTCGGTGTCCTGATGCTGAGTACACTGCTCAATATCGCCTACCTGCTCCCCATTCCAATCCGGGCCTTTTTCAGCGTTGATCGCAGCACCACTGCGGGTATCACTGAAGCCCCTGTGGCTTGCCTGATCGCGATCGGTGTGACAACGACAGTATGCCTGGTGCTGTTCTTCTATCCGGCCCCGATACTACAGCTGGTCGGACCGTTGGTCCGCTAGGGACCTTATGGAAAATCATCAGATTCAACCTGGGGTCGAACCGCAAGAATGATCTTTAGAGCGCTCCTTTGCTTGTGCATTGCACTGGTGATCCTGGAGATCATCGTTCACCGACACGTTATTTTCGGCTGGGAAGGATGGCCTGGGTTTTACGCCCTCTGGGGTTTCGTCTCGCTGTTCGCGATCGTGATCCTGGGCAAGCAGCTGCGCCGTCTGATCAAGCGGGACGAGAACTACTACGATGACTAGCCTGCCACCGGGCATCATCATTCTCGCAGGGGCCTTGGTGTTGCCTTGGCTGCCCCGCAACGCTCAGGCCACAGGCGCCCTGGTACTGCCGGCTCTGGGCCTGGTGCAACTCCTGTTCCTGTCCGAGGGGACTTTCCCCGGAATTGAACTGGCCGGTTTGAGTCTACTGCCGGTGCGGGTGGACCGACTGAGCTTGGTGTTCGGTTATATCTTTCACATCGCCGCTTTTATTGCTGCGCTTTACGCACTGCATGTGCGGGATACAACCCAGCATGTCGCGGCGATGTTGTACGTCGGAAGCGCCATCGGCGCTGTGTTTGCGGGTGACCTGGTCACTTTGTTCATCTACTGGGAGATCACGGCTCTGGCCTCCGTATTCCTGATCTTTGCCAGCCGCACCGAACAGGCTTACCGAGCTGGAATACGGTATCTGGTCGTCCAGGTCGGATCAGGCGTTCTGCTACTGTCGGGCATCCTTGTCTACTATCAGGATTCCGGCTCACTTTCCTTCGACCAGCTGATCGGCCCTGGTGGAAACCTGAGTGAGGCCAGCCCTGGTGTGTGGCTCATATTTGCTGCTTTCGGAATCAAGTGTGCTTTTCCTTTTCTGCACAACTGGCTACAGGATGCCTACCCGAGGGCGAGTGTAACCGGCGCAGTCTTCCTCAGCGCTTTTACGACCAAGCTCGCAGTCTATGCACTGGCACGGGGTTTTCCCGGTACTGAGGTGCTGATCGGCATCGGCGTCGTGATGACGCTCTTCCCGATCTTTTTTGCAGTAATTGAGAACGACCTGCGGAAAGTGCTCTGCTACAGCCTCAACAATCAACTGGGCTTTATGGTCGTGGGTATTGGGATTGGCACTGAGTTGGCGCTGAACGGTGCAGTTGCCCACGCCTTCGTCCATATTCTTTACAAGGCGCTTCTCTTCATGTCCATGGGCGCTGTGCTATACCGAACCGGCACGATCCGGGCATCTGACCTGGGCGGGCTGTACCGATCGATGCCGTGGACAACAGCATTTTGCATTGTCGGCGCGATGTCGATCTCCGCTTTTCCGCTGTTCAGCGGTTTTGTCGCAAAGTCCCTGACTCTGTCAGCGGTGGTCGAAGGCCACTATGTACTGACGTTCATCGGCCTTTTGATTGCGTCTGCAGGCGTCATGGAGCATTCAGGTATCAAGATCCCGTATTTCGCCTTTTTTGGGCACGACTCTGGTATTCGATGCCGGGAGGCCCCCTTTCACATGTGCCTCGCCATGGGTGTGACCGCGATATTGTGTATCGGGATCGGCTGGTTTCCGGCGCCCCTTTACGCGATCCTGCCCTACCCTGTGGTGTACCAGCCCTACGCAGATTTCGGACATTCCTTAACCCAGCTTCAATTGCTGCTGTTCGCTGCACTCGCTTTTGCGGTACTCCTACGCAGCGGCTTGTATCCACCCGAGCAGGCTGCGATTAACCTCGATACAGACTGGTGGTACCGGCGGCTGGCGCCGCGGCTGCTGCGTTTCGGGACAGAACGCGTGGTCCTGGCGCGTGACATCCTGGCCGAGGCAACACGATTCGTCGGTCGGTCCCTGATGCGGGCCGTACTTCGACACTATGGCCCGGAAGGGACCCTCGCCCGGACGTGGCCGACCGGCAGCATGGTGTTGTGGGTAGCCGTTCTACTGGCAGCCAGCCTGATCCTGTACTACGTCTAGTTGTATAAGCGCTGCCCGGTGACAGTCGACCCGAGGTGCTGCTCCCAGTCGGAACCGAGTTCAGTTAAAGTTCTGGCAAAGAATTGTCCCGCTCAGGCGGACACAGAAACTAAAGACGAGCAACAGAATGATGCTACCGTGGCCTGACACTGCACTGACCGAACGTCTGGGTATTCGCTATCCCATCATCCAGGCACCAATGGCCGGTGCGTCGACACCGGCGCTCGCGGGTGCCGTCTCAAGTGCCGGAGGACTGGGTTCGCTGGGCCTTGCGATGCACAGCATCGAGGCCGTGCATCGAGACTGTAAATTGGTAAGCGATACCACCGCTGGGCCGTACAACGCCAACTTTTTTGTCCATCAGGAACCGGCTAACGACCCACAACGTGCCGCCGACATCAGAGAGCTCCTAACGCCCTATTACCGTGAACTCGGCCTCGGCGAAGTACCCGATGCCGTCGTATCTGCCCCGACATTCAACCAGGCGCATCTCGAGGCTGTACTTGAGATCCGGCCTCCGGTGGTGAGTTTTCACTTTGGCCTTCCCGACGACCATGCTTTCCAGGCGATCAAGAAAGCTGGCCTGTTTACCCTCTCATCAGCGACCAACGTGGCGGAAGCCCGCACACTGGAATCACGGGGTGTCGATGCAATCGTTGCCCAGGGATTCGAAGCGGGTGGACACCGAGGAACTTTTGCCGGACCTTACGAAAGCGGGCAGGTCGGTACTCTGGCGCTGGTGCCCCAGATCGTCGACGCGGTCTCGGTGCCAGTCATCGCGGCGGGTGGGATCGGCGATGGCCGGGGCATCGCCGCCGCTCTTGCCCTCGGTGCTGTCGGTGTTCAGCTCGGCACGGCGTTTCTGACCTGTCCGGAATCTGCCGTACACCCGCTGTATCGCAAGTTGCTCGGAGCAGCACGGGATGATCAGACCCGGATCACGCAGGCGTTTTCCGGACGACCTGCACGCGGGCTGGAAAACCGTTACCTGCGAGAGATGGCAGGCCACGAGGCATCGTTTCCGGACTTCCCCATTCTCAACACCCTGACCGGACCACTGCGAAAAGCCAGCGCCGAAAACAACAGTCCAGACTTTCTGTCGTTGTGGTCGGGGCAGAGCGCCGCCCTTTCCAGACCTCTGCCGGCCGCGGAACTGATCGCGGCACTGGTGGTAGAGACTGAGTCGGTCTTGAACGGCCTTTCCGCGGCGGACTGAACCACTCCAAAATAAATCGTGTTTCCGGCAGGCCCCCTCATTCTAGGCGCTACCCTGGGCTGACCGTTACGCTCGAGTGTGGCGTCGCCCACCCGCTGTGCTCAGATGTCCTGTCTTATAAAACGCATTGCCTGCCGGGCGGTACGCCGCACCATCTTGCGCCGCAAGGGCGATGTCAGCAATCGGTTGAGTGCGGCCAGTGCGATATCTCCGGCAGGGCCAGCTTCTGTTGACGCCGACAGGCGCTGGACAGCCTGGATGGTCTTGAGCAGATGAACCGAAGCGATGTACTCCGACTCACCGTGATCCAGCATCCGGGCAGTCGCTTCGACAAAGAATTGGGATTTATCGGGCACCTGCCAGTCTTCAAACTGGACATCTGAATCAGCGTGACCGATGTTGCGACCGGCAAAACACGCCATCTGCAAAAGCCCGGCCGGCCACAGGTCGGGATACCGACTGCACAGGGTCAGAACAGCATCCGCAAAGGTCAGCGCGTGAGAGAAATCCAGCCAGCCCCGGTCACTGCCGTAGGGCGTGTCCAATTCTTCCAGGCAACTGAGATCAAAAGTCAACATGTTCAGCGCATTGGCCGTCAGCAGAGCGCGGAAAAGCAACTGCGGTTGCAAACCACTGTGCCTCGCGACCTGGGCCATGGCTCTGGCCGGGTTGAGACCGACAAAGGATAGTTCCGAGCATAGGGTGCCGTTTTCCTTTCGATCATAGACTGCAAGCGCCTCAGCATAACTGGCGAAATCGGGGATCAGATCCTCCCTGAATGCCGAGATGATCCCACGCACCAGCGACAGCAGCAGCGGTTCGGTGACTGAATCGCCAAGGCGCCGGATCAGGTCACCAGCCTTGTGGACATAGATCGCTGCATGGCCGAAGCTGGCATAGTGGGCCAATGCCGCACGGGCCAGACCGCGTTCCATCGTACGATACGGGTCACCGGCTGCCACGGCGCCCCGAGTCAGACGGATTGCAGTCGGCTCGTCCTCTCGCTCGAGGGCATCGACAAATGTCTCCTCGTCCCATTTATCAATTCCCAAAGCAAAAGGGTAGGCGGCCTCACGCAGGGTATCGTCGGCCATGTGCCCGACCGCTTCGAGCAGACAGATGAGCTGATTCTCAGGCGATTCGGCGAACCTGTCGTACAGAACCAGCCAGTCAGCCGCCCCCGCGTATGCGTGCGTCCAACCAAATTCCATACGCTCGTGTGACCATTCGATGGCCTTGATCATGGCAGCCGTTGGGTCGGCGCCTGTCCGGACAATCCGCGCCAGTTCTCTGGCAAGGCGCTCGTAGTCGTGGTCATCAAAGGCTTTTTTCAGGTCAAGCAGAGCTCGTTCGAACTGCACTTCGAACGGGGGATCGATGATTTCGATCCAGATACTGTCGCCGCGGACCTCTACTGGGTAAGTACGCAGACGATCGCCGCCACGCTGGTTGTCCCCCGTGACGAGGTCAAATTTCCAGTTATGCCAGTTGCAGGTCAGCTGGCAGTTCTCATCCAGCACCCCTTGACGCAGCGGATAACCCTCATGGGGACAGCGGTTGTTGCAGGCGTAGATACCCCTGACGGTCTCAAACAACACGATCTGACGGCCTTCCAACCGGAAGACTGTACGTCCCTCACGCTTGAGTTCCTTGACGTCCGCTGCCCTGATCCAGCCCTGTGTCATTGTGTTTTTCACGTTTGTTCAGTCCAATGTGTCATACCGCGGGCCGGCCGAGAAATCTCTGCCCGCGTTCGGCCACGGCCGTGTCGTTCACATAAACGTTGAATTCTTCCTTCGCGACCCCGGATTCCAAACCCTGATGCAGGGATGGCAGGTGAGAAATATGGGATATCGCTCTCCAGTTCTAATCAGCACCTTCAGCCGGATAATATAGGCCTCGAGTGACAATCATCCAAACGCAACCGACCCGCATGACCCTGACACATTCCGGGAAAGCCATTGCCGCGGGAATAACAGGCAAACGATGTCCGGGGCACCGGCAGCGTGGTGGTCCGCTATGTCCATCCTGAATCATTCGGGGTCGACCGCTCCGGAACTGTTCAGCGCCTTCGGAAATCGGAGCTACCGGTTCCAGTTCGGTTCTGACCTGCTGAATTCTTGGGCGTTCGAAATGGAAACGCTCATCCTGGGCTGGTTTGTACTGGTCACCACCGATTCGCCGCTGCTGCTCGCGGCATTTGCTGCTCTCAATTTCAGTGGAACGTTGCTCAGCCCGTTCTTTGGTGTGCTCGCAGACCGGGTCGACCGCCGGACGCTACTCATCATTTTGCGAGGGATCTACGCGACACTGGCTGGTGTGATCCTGGTGCTCGCGGTTCTTGGCTCTGTCGAGCCCTGGCAGGTGTTTCTCATCTCTGCCTTTTCCGGCCTGGTCCGGCCATCTGACTTCGCCGTGAAGTTTGCACTGATCGCCGACAGTGTCCCGCGTAAAGACCTGCGCAACGCCATAGGTTTTTCCCGGGCCACCATGGACTCGGCGCGCATATTCGGTGCGCTGCTTGGTGCAGGACTCTTTTCGACTCTGGGTATCGGTGCTGCCTATGGCGCTGTGGTGGGGCTCTATCTTGTCAGCATACTGCTGGCTTTCAGGATCACCACCCGGCGCAGCCGGCCCGCGGAGAGCACCAGGCCCTGGACCGAACTCGTGTCAGGCTTTGCTTACATCCGCCGGAACCAGACCCTGCTTACCATCATGGCGCTGGCTTTCCTGGCGAATTTTACCGGTTTCCCGATCATCCGCGGCCTGCTACCGGCTCTGGCCAGGGACATCTACGGCATGAATGAGAACGGCCTCGCCTGGTTGATCGCTCTGCTGGCAGTCGGCGCACTGCTGGGATCACTGCTCACCGCAACGCTGATTCGAGTCAGGACCCCGGGCCGAATGATGGTGTTCTGGATTCTCATCTGGCATGCCCTGATCATCATTTCGGGCCAGTTCAGCTCGGTGTTTGCCGGCGCTGTGCTGATTACAGTGATCGGTCTGGCGCAGAGTTTCGCGATGATCCCGATGTCTGTTCTTCTGCTGAATACTGCCGATGAATCTTACCGCGGCCGGATATCTGGAATCCGCATGCTGGCCGTCTACGGGATGCCGATGGGATTGCTTATGGGTGGGGTGTTGATCGAGTGGATCGGCGTACCGGCGACAACTGTCGTGTTCGGCGGCGTTGGCCTCGTGGGCAGCACGGCGATTGTTGCCCGGTGGCGAAATATTCTGCACAATTAAGTACGGCTGCCTCTCCTGGGTTTGATAAAATCGCTTGTGAGCAGCCGGGGCCTTGCGAGCTGACTGAGGTCCTCTCACAACCAAGATTCAGTGGTGATTTCATTGCGAAGCGGTATCGGTGCTGTCCTTTTGCTGTTGCTCTGCGTCTCTACCTGGGCCGACGATTATCAGGCCGGTTCGATCCACATCGATCCCCCCTGGTCCAGGGCCCTGCCACCGTCCAGCACACACGGCGCGGTTTACCTGACGCTGACAAACCACGGCCACCAGCTGGACCGCCTGGTCGAGGCGGCCTCTCCTATTGCCCAACACACCGAATTTCACACGCACCGCCTAGAAGACGGCATGATCAAGATGCGCCAGATCGAGTCCCTTGCCCTACCGCCACATGAGACAGTGTCGTTTGTACCCGGCGGCCATCACATCATGCTGATCGGTCTTAAACAACCACTCAAACAAGGCCATCAGTTCCCCATAGTGCTTCAGTTTGAGCAGGCGGGAGAGATCACTCTCGAAGTCACCGTGCAAGCCGTCGGGGCGACCAGTGCTTCTCAGACAGACCATGACCATGGCGGATCACAGACACACCAGGCCGGGCAAAAACACAATCACGCTCAGGACCCCGCCGATGACTCGAAAACGCCGATCAAGCGGATTGAACTCGTGATTCAACACGGCAAGGTGGCCATCAAGGATAAGACAGTTCGGGTGAACCAAGGCGAGAGGCTGGAGCTTTATTGGTCCAGCGACAAACCCTGGGTGCTGCATCTGCACGGCTACAACATCGAGACAGAGGTCACACCGGACTCTCCCGCAGTGATGCGTTTTACGGCCCACGCCAGCGGGCGCTTTCCGGTCGAGCGTCATGGCGGGTCTGGCCACAACAACCTGATCTATCTCGAGGTACACCCCAGGTAGCCCACTGTAACGACTCTGACTGTGGGCCTGCACATCGATCCCGCCACGAGCCATAGATCGTCTTCGGTACGAACGATCATCAGATCGAACTACTTTTAGGCACCTACTCCTGACCCGCCGGTGATTCCGGTATTTCCCTCCTCACACGGGCTCAGGAATAGCGTAGCGGTCGAGATTGTCTTCGAACTCGTGCAGGCGCTTCCAGATCGAGCGTAGCTCGGTGATCGTGGTCCAGTTGTGCAGAAACAGCGCAAAGCCCCCGTGTACCCGGGAGAATGCGTTGGAGACCTGAACCATTACGCCGAGTGTGATCAGACCGGTAAAAAGACCGGGGCCCATAACCAGATAAGGAAAAATAATCATAAACTGATCATAGGAAGTCGACCAGGCATCAAAGTACCCATAGTGCAGGTACAGCCGCTGATAGTTGTACCGGATGTTGCTGAAGAATCCACGCAGTGCTTCCGGGTGCGCATGATTGGTCTTGTCATCCTCGCCCAGTACCAGATCCTTACGGAAGGCCGCTTCGACCTTCTGGTTGTTGTATTCCAGGCCCGGCAGTTTCCAGCCGACAAACCAGGATATCGCAAGCCCCCCGAGAGAGATGACCAGGGCACCCCAGACCAGCGATCCCTCGATATCTCTCAACACTGGCACATCGACCTTGTCGGATAAGCCGTAAAGCACTGGGATAAAAGCAACCAGGGTCATAATTGCGCGGACGATCTGCAATCCCAAAGATTCAACGATGCGGGCAAAGCGGTTGCAGTCCTCCTGGATACGCTGGGAGGCTCCTTCGATCTCGTGCTGAACCGCCCGCCAGCGGGGGATGTAGTCAAAGGTCATCGCTTCGCGCCACCTCAGGCCATAGATGCGTGTGAACCAACCGGTGAATATGGCCAACAGAACATAAGGAAAGGCTATTACGGCAAATGAGGGGGAACCCTCAAAACCCGAAAGAACGTAGTCGAGGGAAATAAGCTCCGAGAAGAATAGATCGATTCCTTCGGCTGGCTTATCCTGGTAGTCAGCAGCGTTCTGCAGCAGATCGTAGAAGCCGCCATACCAGGTGTTGATCGCCACTGTCATCTGTACCTGCAGCCACAGTGAGGAAACCAGCAGCAGGCCACCACCATAGGCCCACGGCGCCCATTTGCGTGATGCGTAGAATGCCTTGATCATCGAATGCTCTCCTGTTATCGGTTATCTGCCCCATCGTTCGTCGCAATATACGATCCAGACCGGGCCCAATGATAAACAATCAACGCCCATCAGCTTCCCATTGCACCCACAGGTCATTCAAACTAGGCTTGCATCTGCTATCACAAATCCACAGCACACCTTAAAGGGCTCTTGGCTACAACTTAACAGTAAGAGCCTGGACACCATGGTGAACGAGTCGGTTCGGTTTTCCCCCACGGCTACAACCCACGAGGTCTGCGCAATGGTCGAGAAGTGGGGAATTACTGAAAGCTGACGACTTTCTCTGCTGCTAAGATTCTGGAAACGAGCCCCAAGCCGAATGCAATCGCACGCTGTTCAATCCGGGTGGACCGCCGATAAGCACCCCACCGTGATTCTGATTCACGGCCTCGGGGGTAATCTGCATCTTTGGGATCAGGTCGTGCCAGTCTTGGAGAAACGATTCAGCGTGCTCCGCTACGACCTCAGAGGCCACGGTCAAAGCGATGCACCATCGGGCGACTGGTCTCTCGATGAATTCGCAAAGGACCTGCTGGAACTGTTCGATTCAAGAATGTTGGCCAGAGCACACCTGGTGGGGTTTTCCTTGGGCGGATTAATCGTCCAGCAATTTGCTCTCAGTCACCCTGAGCGTGTTGAGCGGTTGATCATCTTGAGCGCAGTTGCAGGACGCACCGAGGAAGAACGGCAGCAGGTGCGCGAGCGCCTACGCAATCTCGAAAATGGCCAACTGGATACCAATATCGAGTTGGCTTTGGAACGCTGGTTTTCTCCAACCTTTCGTCGGGATCATCCTGAGCGCGTCCAGAAACGAATTGCCGAATTGCGAGCCACACCTCCTGATGGTTATCTCAAGGCACAGCGTGTTTTTGTCCTCAGCGACCTCGCAGACCAGCTGGACAGAATTCAATGCCCGACACTGATCATGACGGGTGAGCATGATCCGGGTTCCAATGTGCGGATGGCGCGGATCATGCATGAGAAAATTAGAGGCTCACAACTTGAGATTCTGCCCGAACTTCGTCACAGCATACTGGTGGAGGCACCGAAACTGGTTGCCGAAAAACTCGATCGTTTCCTGATCTGATTACCGGGCTGTCCAAACTGGCACTTTAAAGAGAAGAGAGATTTGATGAGCAGCGACACTTTTGACTACCTGATACTCGGCGCCGGGTCGGCGGGCTGCGTGCTCGCCAACCGGCTCTCCGAAGACCCCGGGAACACGGTACATGTCCTGGAAGCCGGACCCATGGATCATAATCTGATGATCCACATCCCGGCTGGCGTCTATCATGTTGTCAAGAACCCCGCCATCAACTGGAACTACGACAGCGAAAGCGAGCCCGGTTGTGATGGTCGCGAGGTCCAGCTGCCACGTGGGAAAGTCATTGGCGGGTCTTCGTCGATCAATTCTATGGTGTACATGCGTGGCCACCCGCGCGACTACGACCGCTGGTCGGCCGAATTCGGGTTGCAAGAGTGGAGTTATGCCCGGTGTCTGCCGTATTTCAAGCGCTGTGAATCTTCAGATCGGGGAGAAAACGAATGGCGCGGGGGTCACGGGCCACTGGGCGTGACCCGTGGAAAGCTCGAGAACCCGCTTTTCGATGCCCTGTGGGAAGCCGGACTCCAGTCCGGTCAGGGCACATCGGAGGATTTGAATGGCTACCGACCTGAAGGCATCGCGCGGCTTGACAGCACGACGAAAAACGGTCGTCGCAGCAGCGCCGCGGTGGCCCATCTCAGGCCGGCACTGGCGCGACCGAATCTGAGCCTGACGACAAAAGCACTGGTCAACCGCCTGCTGATCGAGAACAACCGCGCTGTCGGGGTAGAGTACGAATCCATGGGTACCACGCACCAGCTGCGTGCGAACAAAGCCGTGATCATCAGCTGCGGTGCCATCAAAACGCCTCAGTTGCTGATGCTTTCAGGCATTGGCTCCGCTGATTACCTGAAATCCATGAACATCAGGACGCAGGCTGATCTTCCCGGCGTGGGTCAGAACCTACAGGACCATCTCAGCGTGACCATGGGTTTCGAGTGCAAGAAACCTGTCACACTGCATCGCCTGACGCACCCGCTGAAGAAACTCCAGGTTGGCGCACAGTGGCTGCTGACTCGCTCAGGTATCGGTGCATCCAACATCTGGGAAATGGGCGGCATGGTGTACGGGAACCAAAATGTCGACCACCCCAACCTGCAGTACCATTTCACCCCGGTCTACAGCGAGTGGACCGGACGAAAGTTAGAATTACAGCAAGGTTACCAGCTCAACTGTGATCAGTTACGCCCACTGAGCCGTGGTGAAGTGAGACTTCGCTCCAGCGACCCACGTGATCGACCGGCTGTGTATTTCAATTATCTCAGTCAGCCGCATGATCTTCGCGAACTGATTGAGAGCCTGAAGGCCATGCAGGACATTCTAGCCCAACCCGCGTTTGATCCTTTCCGGAGCCGACGAATCTCGCCAGCACCGGATGTAACGTCAGACCGGGAACTAGAGGCCTTCGTACGCAGCACCGCGACCACCGACTATCACCCCTGCGGCACCTGCAAGATGGGTGATGACGAGATGGCAGTAGTCGATCAGGCGCTTTGTGTGCGGGGTGTGGATGGCCTGCGAGTAGTAGATGCGTCGGTGATGCCGGACATCATAAGCGGCAATCTCAATGCCCCCATACAGATGATCGCTGAACGTGCCGCGGATTACATCCTTGGCAAACCAGCGTTGTCAGCAGAATATGCCCGCTTCCACTTCTCAGATCAGAGTGGCGATCACTACTGACCTTTCGAGAAATCAACGTATGAAGTTTCAACTTGTCATCAATATGGAGCGCATGTCAGCAACAGCCGATATGCAGGCAATTGCCAGACACACCCTGGAAATGGTCCAGATGGCTGACGCCGGTGGCTTTGAGATCGTCTGGGCCGCCGAGCACTACGGTCTAGAGATGACCATCGCACCGAACCCATTCCAGATCCTCACCTGGTTTGCGGCGCACACGGACCGGATCCGGCTTGGTAGCGCTGTCGTTGTCGCAGCCTACAATCACCCAATCCCGGTCGCGGGCCAGGCAGCACTGGTCGACCTCTACAGTGGCGGACGGCTGGAATTCGGCATCGGCTCGGGCGCTTACCAGTGGGAGTTCGACCGCATGAAGCCGGGTCTGGAACAACAGCAGGCCTATCGTTACGTCCAGGAAATGATCCCGGCCGTGAAGGCGCTGTGGCAAGGTGACTATACCCACGAAGGCGAATTCTGGCAGTTTCCCATGACGACTTCGGTACCGAAACCGGTGCAGCGGCCGCATCCGCCGCTGTGGGTCGCAGCCCGGTCACCGGTTACCTTTGATTTCGCTGCACGGAACGATTGCCACATCATGTCGTGGGCCCTGGCTCGACCGGTTTCCGAAGTGCAGATCTACCTGGATCGATTCGAAAAAGCCCTGAAGGACAACAACGTGTCGGCAAGGCCGATCTTCGCTACGATGCGCCAGACGGCAGTTTACGCCCGCCCCGATGATGCCGACCCCTATCTTGATGCACTGATTACCAAGTCCGGACGTTTCGAGAACCTTTTCCAGAATCTGGCCGATGTCAGAGACGGTTTTCCGGCACCGGTCGACCTAAAACAGATCTCGACCCGCTCGGAATTTGACCGTGAAACACTCAGAACCAACCTGATGTTTGGCACGCCCACTGAAGTGATCGACAAACTCATCGCTTATGATCGGCTGGGCGTCGATCACTTCATCTATAGCGCCAGCTACGGCCTCGACATGGCTCTTCAGAAACAATCCCTGAAACTTTTCATCAATGAGGTCATGCCTGCTTTTATCAACGGGACATGAAGCGCAACCGGATCACGCAGACATCGTAATGACGCTCTATCGGCAACTTGATCGTTTTATTCGACCCCCGTCACATTACCCCGCCCATAGGTTTATCCTGGGTGTTCCCTGTGACCTACAGCCTGTCAATTCATCTTCAAATCATCAAATGTTTATCTGATCCAGATCAGTTCAGCAACAAAGATAAATGGTTATAAATGAAAGTAGGTGGCCTGCTTGCCCCTCCGGCATTCCTGCAGTTCAACAACACAGGTAGATGGCCACCAAGTGGTATGACTTGTCATTCCTCTTAGTTGTGGGCCCTGCCTCCCGGCAGGGCTCTTTTGTTGATCAGGTCTCTTCTGGCAAGTAGCGCCGGATCGCGGTCTGTAGTTTGTCTGTGTCGCGGCCTTCGCGCTACTCACTACTTCTCTGATTCCAACTTACTTTAGTTTTCTCTAATTGATATGACTACCGATGCTCCAGCAGACGCGGCATCAGTTCCACCAGATTACACGGCCGGGTCCGATAGTCCAGCTGAAACTGCAACAGTTTATCCCAACCAGTCGCACAGGCCCCCGAAGACCCTGGCAGAGAGAATACGTACGTACCGTTGGCCACCCCAGCCACCGCTCTTGACTGCAGCGTTGATGTACCGATCTCTTCGTAGGAAATCATGCGGAACACTTCACCAAACCCCTCAAGGGTTTTTTCAAGCAATGGCGTGACCGCTTCAGGGGTACCATCAAAGCCGGTCACCCCGGTACCGCCGGTGGTAAGCACCACCTGGACACCAGGGTCGGCGATCCACCGCGAAATCACTGCCCGAACCTCGAAGATGTTGTCCGGGACGATGGTTTTCTCGAACAGAATGTGGCCGGCGCCTTCCAGGCGGGACACCAGCAACTGACCAGACTTGTCATCGGCTTCAGTTCTTGAGTCTGAGACCGTCAACACGGCAATGCTCACAGGTATGAACTCGCGTTTTGCAACCGTCATGGGTTCCGATTCCTGTTGTGACCACGTCGTTGACCGCCTATTATAGTTTGTCAGAATCGAGTTCCTATCATAGGGAAGAATGGACCCAGTATGACGATCAACGTCCGATTTTTTGCCAGCCTGCGGGAGCGGCTCGGCCTGGAACGTACCGAAATCCCGGCTGAAGGTGTCAATGACGTCCGCGACGTCTGGCAAGCAGTCAGTGATCAACCGCTGGATGAAGAGCTGCTGATCGCAGTCAACCGCAACTACGCAAGCCTCGAGCAAGCCGTTGAGGACGGTGATGAAGTCGCGTTTTTCCCGCCGGTCACCGGCGGTTAATAGGCCTGGCCATGTACATCGATATTCGTCAGCAAGCGTTCGATCCCTGGCAGGAACTGGCCGCTTATCGCGAGCGCCTGCCCGCTGCCGGGCGAAGTGGTGCTTGTGCCGTGTTCGTGGGAACCATGCGCGACTACAATGAAGGCGACAGCGTGCGCTCGATGGTCCTCGAACACTACCCCGGGATGACCGAACGGCAGCTCGCGACGCTGGTCGGTGCTTCTTGTCAGACCCACGACCTGATGGATGCCTTGGTCATTCACCGTATAGGTGAGGTCACCCCTGGAGAAGACATCGTGCTGGTGGCAGCCTGGTCGGCCCACCGCGTTGCCGCCTTTGATGCTTGCCGAGAGATCATGGAAGCACTGAAATCGACCGCCCCGTTTTGGAAGAAAGAGACACTCGCGGGCGACAAGGGCGAGCGCTGGGTGACACGTAACACATCCGGTTCATGACTTTTAGACGGTCTTGCGCGGCTGGTCCCGCCTGCTCACATTCCTCATCAGCGACGATGATCGATCCGTGGCAGCGCCGCCGACAGCCATGGACGAATTCCAATCACGGCATTAGGGCCGCCGGGCAACGATCCAGGACTGGGCTTTAGCAGGGTCCTCACCGTCATCAAGGTCGATCAACTTCAAACTAGCGAACACCCGTTGCAACTCACCAGGATCCAGAAGATAGGCCGGGTTAAAGGAGGGCGACGATCTGAGATGATGAACGTTGAAAGTCTTGAAGAACAGCAGACCGTTAGGTTTCAGGGATGCTGCCATGGCCGGAAACAGATTCCGATTAAGGTATCTGAAGCAGACCACTAGGTCGTAGGCTGCTGGCTCGATCTTGAATATGTCGAGGTCCGCTGCCTGGACACGGATCTTTGTTCCCACCCGCCGGGCCAGTCGTTGACCGATCGCCAGCGCCGTTTCACTGCAATCCACTGCCAGGGTGTCGTAGCCAATGAGGGCGAGAAATACCGCGGCATGACAGGCCCCAGCCGCCAGATCGAGCGCTGTCCCATTGCCGTCTAGGTGACGCTGCCGGGCCTCAAGCAAAGAATCCACCCTGTGGTCCGGCTGCGGATCGGCCCTGCGATACTTCGTCTCCCAGCGCTCAACGTCATCACGCACGGCGCAGCTACATCTCCCCCATTCAGACCAGGCCGGCGAAGGGCTCGACCGTTACCGTTTCTCCCGCCTGGGCACCCATGCTGTCCATTTCCAGAACGATGAAACAATTGGCCTGGCTCATCGAGCTGAGTACCCCGGAACCTTGATCACCCGTGGTGCTGACAGTCAGTTCGCCGTGTTCATCCTGAACGAGGTAGCCGCGCTGGTACTCGGTGCGGCCGGGTTTTTTCTTCAGCCGGTTCAGGGCGCGGGCCGGGAGCCGCAACGGTTCACAAGACTTCTCACCCATCAGACGTCGCAGGGCAGGCAGCACGAACTGGTAGAACGTCACCATGACCGATACCGGGTTACCGGGTAAGCCAAAGAAAAACGCCTCCCCGATCCGACCGAATGACAGTGGCCGACCGGGTTTCATGGCCAATTTCCAGAAATTAACCTGGGCGATCTCATCCAGAATGTCCTTTACATAGTCCGCATCACCGACCGAGGCTCCGGCAGACGTGATGACCACATCCGCCATGTTCGCGGCCTGCAGTAAAGTCTCTCGGATACGGTCTCGATCGTCAGGGACGACACCCAGATCTATGAAATCCACAGCCAGCCTGGTGAGCATGCCGTGCAGGGTATAGCGATTCGAATCGTAGACCTCACCGAGTGCAAGAGGTTCTCCGATCGACCGAAGTTCGTCGCCGTTCGAGAAAAATGCTACCCGCGGCTTGCGCAGTACCCGCAACTCACCGATCCCCAAGGAAGCGACCAGGCCAAGATCGGAGGGCAGCAACCGGTGGCCGCCAGCGAGCGCCAGGGTACCGGCTGCAAGATCCTCGCCGGCCTGTCGCACATGTTGTCCGGGCTTCTGACCAGGTGCAATACGGATCTGATCGCCGTTACATTCGACATGTTCCTGCATAACCACAGTGTCACAGCCTTCGGGTATGACGGCGCCGGTCATGATGCGCACGCACTGGCCGGCAGAAATCACTGCTGTGAACGCCCTCCCGGCCCAGGCGGTACCTATGACGGTCAGTTCTTTCAACCCAAGGTCGGAAGCCGCCAGCGCATATCCATCCATGGCTGAATTGGTGTGGTTGGGTACGTCGACCGGTGAATGCAGCGCCTCTGCAAGGATACGCCCAAGTGCTTCCCGCACCGGCAGCTGTTCAACGTCGCTGAGCGGGGTGACCGACTCGGCTATGCGGGTCAAGGCGACATTGACCGGAAGCAAGCCGGGATCGTATTCGTCTTCACAATTGGGTTGAACGATCACTTCAGTCTGGCTGTTCATTTTCTCGCTTCCAGTGCCCCGACTTGCCACCAGATTTCTCCAGCAGGCGCACGGCGCGGATGGTCATTGCCCGGTCAACCGCCTTGCACATGTCATAAATTGTCAGCAAGCCGACCTGTACTGCCATCAGTGCTTCCATCTCGACACCAGTTCGTTCCCTTGTCTGGGCTGTGGCTTGGCAATGGACAGTGGCGTTTTTCTCATCCAGTTCGAATGTCACCTCGACCCGGGTCAGCGACAACGGGTGACACAACGGCACCAGCTCGGCAGTACGTTTGGCGGCCATGATCCCTGCCACCCGAGCCACGGCCAGAACATCTCCCTTGGCATGGGAACCCTGGGTGATCATCTGCAATGTCTTGGCCTGCATAGTGATCTGCCCTTCGGCGATCGCCAGGCGTTCGGTGACTGCCTTGTCGCCAACATCGACCATCTGCGCCTCACCACGCTGGTTGATGTGTGTCAGTTTCTGGCTATGTGGCACGGGTCTTTCCACTCAAATTCAAACGGCCGGCTATTGTAGCGATTTTCCTACCGATGAGTCTTTGCTGTCGCTCAAGATCCGGTTCAGCCGTGATAAAATAAGGTTGATTAAATTACCCAAATTCTGGAGCTGTCAGGCATGGCCTTTTCGTCGATTATGGAGGAACTGGGGTCACTCGCCCCGTCTTTCAGTCTGCCCAACACCAACCCTAATGCAGGAAAACCGGTTGTTTCGCTGGAAGACTTTACCGGCTCGCCTGCTTTGCTGGTTGCGTTCATCTGCAACCACTGCCCTTACGTGATTCACATCCGCGAAAGTTTTTCTGTCTTTGCCGCGGAGTACCAGGGTAGAGGTCTTGGCGTCGTCGCTATCTGTTCCAACGACGTGACCACCCATCCCGATGACGGTCCTGAAAAAATGACAGCCGAGGCGGTTGGGCACGGCTTTCCGTTTCCTTACCTGCACGATGAGGCTCAGGATGTAGCCAAAGCCTATCGGGCTGCGTGTACACCGGATTTTTTTCTCTACGATGACGCTCTCAGACTCGTTTACCGAGGCCAGTATGATGCCAGTCGCCCGAACAATGATGCGCCCATTGACGGCCATGCACTAAGGGCTGCCACTGACGAGGTGCTCGGCGGACAGGCGATCACAGCAAACCAGATCCCGAGTATGGGCTGCAACATCAAGTGGAAGAGCGGCCAGGAGCCTGATTACTTTCCCAGCTGAGATCTTTCCCCGGCAATCGGGCTGGGGCAGAGTCCGCCAGCGGCGGGCCCACGCCATGTCATGATGTTCTCGATATTCCTGATCTTCACCGGGGCAGCCGTCCTGGCGACAGTTGCTCTGTACGCTCGCCAGTCTCTTCTGATGGCGTACATCCTGCTGGGTGCTATCGTTGGACCCGCCGGGTTCGGGATGGTCGACGATCCGCAGCTTATCGAGGACATAGCGCACGTCGGGATCATCTTTTTGTTGTTTCTTCTCGGGCTGGACCTGTATCCGAAAAAGTTGCTCCAGCTACTGAAAGAAGCCACCGTGGTCATGATTGCCAGCACGCTGCTCTTCGGCGTGCTTGGATTCGGGATCGCGGCAGCATTCGGTATGCATCGGGACGACTGCCTGATAGTGGGTCTGGCAACCACCTTCTCCAGCACCATCATCAGCCTCAAGCTGCTGCCGACCACTGTCCTGCACCACCGCCACACCGGCGAAGTGATGATCAGCATTTTGTTATTGCAGGATCTCTTCGCCATAACAGCCCTGCTCATCCTGCACGGGATCTCCGGCGACGGGCTGGGCCTGCACAGGTTCGGTCTTCTGGTGCTGGCGCTTCCGCTGCTGTTGCTCGGGGGCCTCGCTGGCGAGCGCTGGCTGTTGCGGGCCCTGTTCCGTAAGTTCGACAAAATAGGCGAATACGTCTTCCTGCTTACCCTCGGCTGGTGCCTTGGCCTGGCCCAACTGGCAAATTTTCTGGGTTTGTCCTACGAGATGGGTGCGTTCATCGCCGGTGTGACCATCGCCAACAGCCCGATAGCACCCTATATCGCGGAGAGTCTCAGGCCACTTAGGGATTTTTTTCTGATCATGTTCTTCTTTGCCCTGGGTGCGAGCCTGGATTTCAGCTCGGTCGGACGGGTCTGGCTACCAGCACTAGTACTGGCAGCAGCTGTGGTGATCGTCAAACCCCTGACCTATCATGGACTGTTCAGGTCAGCCGGGGAAAGCCCTGCCCTGGCTTCAGAGGCGGGCGTGCGACTGGGGCAATTGAGTGAGTTCTCTTTGCTTCTGATCATGGTGGCTCTACAGGGTGGGCTGGTCAGCTTGGATGCCGCCACTACTGTGCAGCTGGCGACGGTCATCACGTTTGTGGTTTCTTCTTACGCTGTGGTCATGCGCTATCCGACACCCATCGCCCTGTCCGATCGCCTCCGCCGAGACTGAACGCTTGCTCTGTCAGGCCAGGTGTATCGCGCGATTGCTCACCTGCCTCAATCACCCCGACGGGTGGTTCCCAGATCAAGCCAGCACAGTGGATTCGGGTGCGTCCGGCCTGACTCAGCAGGATCTCAGCTCTCGACGACCGAAGCCTGGTTACGCACCTCACTGACTGCGGCTGCAAGAGCGTCGTCATCGGCCAGATAAAAACGCCCCTTCACTGTTAGATTGTCCTGAAACTCGTAGACTATTGGGATACCGGTCGGGATGTTGAGCTGCAGGATGTCCTCCTCGGACATACCGTCAAGAAACTTGACCATTGCCCGCAGGCTGTTACCGTGGGCAACAATCAGTACTCTGCTGCCCTTCTGCAGTTGCGGCAACAGTACCTCATCCCACCATTGCTCTACCCGAACAAGAGTATCGGCCAGTGACTCGGTAGCAGGCAGATCCGTAAAACCGTTATAACGCGGGTCTGCTGATGGGTGTGTCGGATCGTCCACCGAAAGAGCCGGTGGTCGCACTGCGTAGCCTCGGCGCCATTTCAGTACCTGCTCAGCGCTGTGTTTCTCCGCGGTTTCCTGCTTGTTCAACCCCTGCAAAGCACCGTAGTGCCGTTCGTTCAGTCGCCAGTCAGTCTGCACCGGAAGATACATCTGGTCCATTTCCTCCTGTATCAGCCACAGCGTCCGAATCGAACGCTTGAGGAAGGACGTCATGGCAAGATCAAACCGGAAACCGTTCTCTCGCAGCGTGCAGCCGGCTTTGCGGGCTTCTTTAACTCCACGATCCGAAAGGTCAACGTCCATCCAGCCGGTGAACCGGTTGTCCAGATTCCAGGTGCTCTGCCCGTGTCTGATGAGTACCAGTTTTTTCATTGCATAGCTCTGTGGTCGTTCTTATCCGCGGTTAAGTCTGGTTAGAATGGCTCTTCACGCAGCACCTTCACCAACTTTGCCAGCGCCTGGCCACGATGGCTGCGGCTGTTTTTGCTTGCCGGATCAAGTTCTGCAGTTGTTTGCTCTCCGCCGGCAAACAGAAATACCGGATCGTAGCCGAAGCCATTTTCACCGCGGGGCTCGGTTGCGACGCACCCTACCCAGGTCCCGCTGCAGATGACTGGAGAAGGATCATACTCGTGACGTAGCCAGACGATTTCGCAGCGAAAGCGGGCCCGGCGCGCCGGTGCTGCGACACCGTCGAGTTTGCGCAGCAGCTTATGCAGATTGTCCTCATCAGTTGCGTTTTCGCCCGCGTAGCGGGCCGAGCGAATCCCCGGCTCGCCATCCAGATGGTCGACCTCTATCCCGGAGTCGTCGGCGATTGCCGGCAGGCCGGTGAAGCGGCTCGCGTTTCTGGCCTTGATGATTGCGTTCTCGACAAACGTCAGACCGGTTTCCGCCGCCTCCGGCACATCGTGCACACCCTGCGGCACGAATTCGATGTCCGTATCACTCAGTAGCGACTGGAGTTCGGCCAACTTACCGCGATTGTTTGAGGCGAGGACAATCCGCCGATTCAAGGTAGCGGGACCTCACGCACCCTGCTCTGCAGTTCGGTCAGTTTATCGATCCCCTTACCTGCCAGGGCAACCATGGCCTGCATCTGGTCATCGGTGAAGGGTGTGCGCTCTGCAGTGCCCTGGACTTCGATGAAGTGTTTTTTGTCGTTCATCACAAAGTTCATGTCGGTGTCGGCCGTGCTGTCCTCAAGGTAGTCCAGGTCCAGCAGTGCAACACCATTGACGATGCCGGCGGAAACCGAGGCCACTTGCCCTTCCAGGGGTGAGGCGGATAACTCGCCTGTCTGGACCAGGTAATCAAGTGCATCGGCCAGCGCCACCCAACCACCGGTGATGGCCGCCGTACGGGTTCCCCCGTCAGCCTGCAAAACGTCGCAATCCAGCGTCACTGTTCTTTCCCCCAGCAACTTAAGATCCACGGCAGCCCGCAAAGACCGGCCGATCAAGCGCTGGATCTCAAGCGTCCGCCCCCCCTGGCGGCCACGGGCAGCCTCCCGGGCGGTGCGGGTATTGGTGGATCTTGGCAACATACCGTACTCGGCCGTTACCCAGCCGCGGCCGCGGCCGCGAAGAAACGGCGGCACGGACCCTTCGATACTTGCCGTGCACAGCACCCGGGTCTCGCCGAATTCCACCAGTACCGACCCTTCAGCATGGCGCGTGAATCCGCGGGTAAAACGCACCGGTCGCATCTGGTCCGTGGAGCGTCCAGCGACTCTGTTCATAAGAGATTGACCCTGCGTACGATCATCATGGGCACTGATGTTAACAGTCCTCGCCAGGTGAGAACCGAAGGATCGTGGGCAGATCCGATAAAACAACCCTGTGCACAGTCACGATGTGGGTAGCGTGTACCCCAGCAGGGTGAAAAACCGTTCCAGAAACCGGTACGTTAAACCCCAGATGACCCGCTCGTCACCCTCACCCAGATTGATCCCGGGGAACACCATACCGCCCCAGGCCTGATAGTGAACTTCGGTCCAATGGATCGGATCCAGCAAACGCGATACCGGCAATGCCAGGACATCGGCCACTTCGTAGTTGAGTTGAAAGGGGCCGGTCCCGTTCAAGACATAAACAAAGCAGGAAACGACCAGCTGGTGCGATCGTCGCCCCTGAAGATCATCAAGGCGACCCAGTAGATGTCCGGCGGACAGATCGACACCGATCTCCTCGCGGGTCTCGCGCATCGCCGTGGCCGAAGGCCCCGGATCTTCGGATTCGCAGCGGCCACCGGGAAAGGCCACATGGCCAGACCACGGGTCGCCTTGATGGGTTGCACGTTCAATGAAAACGATCTCTGGGTCCTGTGTTGAGCGAGCGGTATCAACGATCAGCGCAACGGCTGCGTGACCCTCCAGCGGCTCAACCAGCACCGGGCGATACCGCGACAGTGTGTCAGTGATGACCTGCACGGGGATCACCAGTGGATACCACCACCAAAGAGAACGCCGTAGCTGGATTCCCGCAAGTCTGTCGAGGTCGTGACCTCAGTGTAATCGGTAATGTGGTAGCGGTACGCTGCACGCAATGACAGGAAAGGCAGTGGATCCAGTACCAGCCCGGTCTCAACCGAGATCGATGAAATGTCCTCGCGTCGCCCGAGATGGTTCAGGTCTGGAGCCCATCCGGCCCTGCCATACACATACAATGCGCCTAACAGACCAATCCGGGCATCGGCTGATACACGCGGGCCCGAAGCGCTGCCCTCGTCCCCGAACCGGTTCTTCTCCCAGCCCAACCCTGCAGCGAGATAGGTGTTGTCCGTCGCGGACAGCAGCCGGCGCTCCAGGTCCACCACCAGTTGCTGGTCAGGAGCCATGTTCACTTTTTCTTCACCGACCCGGTAAAGCGCACTGTGAATGCCCCAGGTCTGGCGCCACCAGACATTCGCATAGGCCCCGGTTGCCTGGGTATTGAGGCTGGTATCGAAAAGGTCCTCTGAGTCGACCAACCACCAGAACCCGCCCGCTTCACCGTCGAAATCCCCCAGCGCCAGGCTCGGTGGTGCTGATATGATCAGGCTGAGCGACAGCAGTGGTACGAATAGCAAGCGAATCATCGATAGCCAGGCGTGGGAAAGCGACGAACTGATTTTATCACCGCTCATTTTCGAGTCTTGTCTGAGTTCGCCGGACAGACATGGCTGTGGAACGAATGCTGATGGAAAAAAATGACGGGGTCCGTCTCGATCGATGGCTATGGTCAGCACGGTTTTTCAAGACCCGGCAAAATGCCACCGATGCGGTGCGTTCAGGAAGGGTCCTGATCAATGAGCAGCGGACAAAACCCGCCAAGACCGTTCGTACCGGTGACAAATTGCAGATCCGAAAAGCAGCGTTTCGTTACCTGATCGAGGTCACTGTGCTGACCGAGAAGCGTGTCGGGCCGGCCATCGCAGCCAGTCTCTACCGCGAGTCGGACGAGAGTCTTCAGGCCCGCCGTACCCTTCAAGAACAGATGAAGGCTCAACGCAGCAGTACCAGAATCCAGAAGGGTCGTCCTAGCAAGCGCGATCGGCGATTGATCGAACGACTGCACGGCCGCGGGCACTGAACACAACGCAGCGTGCAACCTGACCCATCATTGCCACCCCTGTCGTTGTATGTACACCTGCCCTGGTGCGAGAAAAAGTGTCCCTATTGCGATTTCAATTCACACCCGTTGCGTCAGGTGTTACCGGAAGAAGCTTATGTAAAGGCGCTTCTGCAGGACCTTGAAATCACTGCTCTGCAAGCCGGCGGGAGAGCGCTGTGCTCAGTTTTCTTTGGTGGGGGAACGCCCAGTCTGTTCTCCGCACAAAGTGTGGCCGCGGTACTCGAATCAACCCACAAGTTGATTGGCCTTGCCGACAAAGCCGAGATCACTCTGGAGGCCAACCCCGGCTCTGCTAATGCGAAGCGATTCGCAGCCTATCGGGATGCCGGCGTCAATCGGCTATCATTGGGGCTGCAGAGCTTCAGCGACCCCCAGCTCAAAGCGCTTGGCCGTATTCACGACGAAGACCAGTCCCGCCAGGCGGTGATGGCTGCACGAGACGCCGGTTTCGAGCAGATCAACATCGACCTGATGCACGGTCTGCCGGGCCAGTCCACCAGTGCCGCCGCGTACGATATCGAATCGGCTATCGCCTTCTCGCCCGAACACCTGTCTTTGTACCAGCTGACCATCGAACCGAACACACGGTTTGCTGCCGAGCCTCCACCGTTGCCTGATGAAGAAACCTGCTGGCAGATCCGTTGTACTCTGGAAGAGCGGGCGGCAGGAGCAGGTTTCGAGCGCTATGAGGTCTCCGCCTTTTCCAGGCCCGTTAATCGCTGTCGACACAACCTCAACTACTGGGAGTTCGGGGACTACATTGGCATCGGTGCTGGCGCACACGCCAAGATTACCGACCGGCATGGTGTACGGCGCTACGCGCGGGAAAAACACCCGCATCGCTATATTGAAACGGCTGTTGCCGGAAAGCTGCTACCCGAGATCCACCCGGTGACCGGCAGTGAACTCGCCTTTGAGTTCGTGTTGAATGCGCTGCGATTGAAAGAGGGCTTTTCTGTGGCTTTGTTCGAGCAGCGTACCGGGCTATCCTGGCACTGCCTCAGCAGCGCCTTCGAACAGGCCAAAGACCGCGGACTATTGAACATAACGAACCACCAGGTCTGTGCAACCACACTCGGCTATCGCTTCCTGGATGATCTGGTCGGGTTGTTCCTGCCGACGCCGGCCTGACACCACCCGCGTGGTATGATCAAAGTGCATTTGATGGCCCGATCTCTGGTGGGGTATCGAGAGCATTTTCAAGTGATCGGGGCGATTCTTCAGGCGTGACTGGACGGAGCGCAAGCACCTCACCAACACCCACCCACGAGAATTATTAGCGACGACAACTACGATGCTTTGGGTCAAAGCGTTTCACATCATCTTCATGGTCACCTGGTTTGCCGGTTTGTTTTACCTGCCGCGACTTTTCGTCTACCACGCCATGACCGAAGACCCGGCGACCACCGGGCAGTTCAAGGTTATGGAGCGCAAACTTTATTTTGGCATCGCGACTCCGGGCGGCATCCTGACGATCGGTTTTGGACTGTGGCTCTGGTTGGGCTATGGAATTGGCGATAACAGTGGCTGGCTCTGGGCCAAGCTGGCACTAGTCCTGGTCCTGATCGCCTACCACCTGTGGTGTGGTCACATGGTGAGCCAGTTCCAACAGGATCGAAACACCCGCAGTCATGTCTTTTATCGCTGGTTCAACGAGTTTCCGGTCCTGGTCCTGGTTGCCACTGTCCTGCTGGCAGTGTTCAAACCTTTTTGACACGGAATGATCGATCGACCTGGACCAATCGTCGACTGGCACCTCACCCAAGGTGGGCTGAACGGATAAAACACACGAAGTGCTCGAAAGGCTACACACCCCGCTGTTCCGGGTAGTTCTGCACGAACCGCAGATCCCACCGAATACAGGCAACATCATCCGATTGTGTGCCTCGTGTTTCATAGGGTTTTCTCTCCCTGCTGACTGTTTCTGTCACGATATAGTCACAAGGAGAGAACCAAAATGGCATCTATTCGGAAGCGAAACGGTAGGTTTCAGGCACAAGTAAGGCGTCGAGGGTACCCACCTGCATCAAGAACGTTTACGAGCAGAGAAGCAGCAAAGAAGTGGATTAAAACCGTCGAGGTCGACATGGAGCGCGGGGATTTCTTGCCACGAGTCACCATGACGGTGAATGAGTTACTCCTCAAGTACGAGGCGGAAGAGGTTCCAAAGCAAAAAGGCGCAAGGCACGAATACTGGCG
>MPMF02180819.1_pt1 | contig 62401 bp, 58 predicted proteins | sample 1617271 | NCBI WGS metagenome assembly MPMF02 (sample SAMN05944812, study PRJNA350692) | marine metagenome | biome: marine; feature: ODZ; material: water; isolation source: 120 m water sample prefiltered with 30 um filter, filtered on to 0.2 um... | place: Pacific Ocean | collected 2012-04-09... | reverse complement strand
TTCATACCGCGTATCAATTGATCCCCTTGCCCGTTAGATTCAAAAACACATCCTCCAATGAAGACACTGCCAACCAAACTCTCAGGTCGCCTGGGCCAACCCCAAGATGCAGCAAATGCCGTTTATCTTCTGCGTATATCCGGATCCGACTGCATCACTGGAGAAGTGGTTGTTGCCAGTGATGGATTGATGATGTAAAGATGAGCACCATACTCGGACAAATCGCACCACCATGTCCCTAACCCGATATCGGACTTCCTTCATCACCAGAATGTAGCTGTGCAGCCACTGCAAAACAGTTGTCCGAGCTCGGAATCATTGAACGACAATCTGATCAATCTCACACTCTGCTAACCCGTGGCCAAGCTTTACTTCTACTACTCCGCTATGAACGCCGGGAAGACCACAACCCTCCTGCAGTCCAGCCACAACTATGCCGAGCGGGGTATGTCTACTTTAGTCCTCAAGCCAAAGATCGACGACCGTGAAGGGCTGAGTCGTATCCGGTCGCGTATAGGACTGGAAGCGGATGCGATCATATTCGGCCAGGCAGAGGACCTGTTCCGTCTGGTCCAGGTACACCTGGCGCAGACGGTGCTGGCGTGCATTCTGGTTGATGAAGCACAGTTCCTGAGCCACGACCAGGTAACGCAACTGGCCGAAGTGGTCGACCAACTCAATATCCCAGTGCTCACCTACGGCCTGCGTACTGATTTTCGGGGCGAACTGTTCGAGGGCAGCAAGATCCTGCTCGCACTGGCTGACGAGTTGAAAGAGATCAAGACAGTCTGTCACTGCGGTCAGAAAGCAACGATGACCGTACGCCTGGATGCGCAAGGCAATCCCCTGCATGCCGGTGCTCAAATCCAGATCGGCGGTAACGAGGCTTACGTGTCGATGTGCCGGCGGCACTTCAAGGAAGTCCTCGCAAAGGCAGAATTCCAGTGTCAGTTCGCAGAGCCTACGTCCTAAACCCACAAGCCCTTTTGCTATGAAATCCTTCTCATTATCAAGATGACTGCCGCCAAAATTCGCTGTGCCAACGACCTCAAGCTGAGCCAGGTACTGCTGGAGAATCCCGACATCAAACGTGTTATCGCCCGGATAAAGCGCCTGGAAGAAAAAGGTGAGCAGCCCGCAACCCGCCGTCAACTGCTGACGACATCAGTGCGGCTGAGCCGCGCTATGGCGGCCGGCCTGCACGCCAAAGCCGATCATTGCGTGGAGCGACTCGGGATCGAGACGCCGCTGGAACTCTATGCTTATGCGAGCCCGCAGTTCAATGCTGCCTGTTTCAAGCCCGAGGAGGGACGGGTGTTCATCATGTTCTCCTCCAGTCTGCTTGAAGCATTCGCCGACCAGGAGCTTCTATTTGTCATGGGGCACGAGCTCGGACACCACGTCTACCACCACCATGAAGTGCCGATTGGCTACATTCTTCGGGGTCGCCGACCACCACCGGCCGACCTTGCCCTCGACCTCTTCGCCTGGTCGCGCTATGCGGAGGTCTCGGCTGATCGGGCGGGTGCGTTCTGTGCCGAGGACCTGGACGGCGTGGCCAGAGCACTGTTCAAGCTGGCCTCCGGAATCACCAGTGAGAATGTCGTGACCTTCAAGCTGGACGAATTCCTGAGCCAGGTCGATGATATGCTGGCCTTCGATGACGAGCCCGGTCAGGGTGCACCGATGCAGGACTGGTTCTCAACCCACCCATTCAGTCCGCTGCGAGTCAAGGCTCTGACGTTCTTTCACGAGTCATCACTGATGCTGGCCAGTGGCTACGACAAACCGGCTCTGGAAGACAAGGTCCAGCAATTGATGAGCCTGATGGAACCTGACTATATGCGGGGCAAAACCGACGCCAGCCGGGCGATGCGTGATCTGTTCCTGGCAGCGGCCGTGGTCATTGCCGATGCCTACGAGGGGATCAGTGACAGGGAACGCGCAGCATTGAAACGCTTTCTCGGCAAAGCCTACGCGGTGGATGCGCTCGACAGCCGGCGCCTGCGCGAAGACCTGCCCAGGCGAATCACAGAGGCCAGGAAACGAAACAGCCTAACCCAACGCATGCAGGTCATGCGTGACATTTGTTTGATCGCAACAACTGAAAAACCGGTCTCGGATGTCGAATTGGAGCTGCTGAGCGAAATCGCAACCGGCCTCGAAGTTCCAGGCAGTTTTGTCACCCAATGTCTGGATGCCCCAGTCGAACTGGATTAAACAACTGAAGATCCACCCTTTACCATTCGGATTGTCTATGGCATAACGACAACAGGCGACCCGCTAGACCATTGTCGCACCACTGCCGGCACAGACCGGGCAACGTCGCTAGAAAAAGCGGAGGAGACGCAGATGAGCATCAGCATTAAGGGAAAGATTGCAGTCATCACCGGCGCCAGCCGGGGTATTGGTGAGGGCATCGCCCGGGTGTTTGCCAGCGAAGGCGCGACGGTCGTCTGTGCAGCTCGCTCCGTAGAGGACGGTGAAAAGGTGGTCAGCTCGATCAATGGCGACGGTGGACACGCCGAGTTCTTCAGGGCCGACATCCGCGAAGAGAATGAGTGCCGGGCGCTTATTGAACACGTAGCTGGCACCCATGGCCGGTTGGACATCATGTGTCACAACGCCGGTATCTACCCCGATCTGCTGATGGAAGAAATGCCGATCGAAACCTGGGACGACACCATCAACACCAACCTGCGATCCTGCTTTCTGCTGACCAAACCCTGTATTCCCATTATGCGAAAACAACAATGGGGAAGAATCCTGTTCACTTCTTCGATCACCGGACCTGACGTCGCACAGGCCAAGCTTGCGGCCTACTCATCCAGCAAAGGGGGCGTCAATGCTTTCATCAAAGCCGCCTCCCTGGAACTGGCCAAGGACGGTATCACGGTCAATGCCGTCAGCCCCGGCAACATCCTAACCGAAAGCTTGAATGTGCTCTACGGTGAGGAGGGCGTCAAAGAAGTCGCCAAGGTCATACCGGCGGGCAACCTGGGTGACACTGACGACATCGGCTACGCAATGGTCTACCTCGCCTCTGACCAGGCCAAGTTCGTGACGGGCCAGGCGATTGTCGTCGATGGGGGCCAGATTCTGCCCGAGGACCCTGACTCTTTTCTGCGTAACGAGTAACGCCACATCCCGGCCGGTTCCACCGGCCGGTTCTACTCGTCCAGTGCCTTTAGAGCCTTTAACTGCATAGAGACCTGCTTGGCTGCACTGAGTTTCTCAATGGATATTTCTTTGAATCCAAGCGCCGCATGGAACTTCCGGGACACCTCGTTCAGAGGCTCAGCGTTGTACTCACAGACGATGTAGCGCACCTCGCGCTGGCCAGCCCAAGAAAACAGATTCTCATAGAGCATTCGACCCTGGCCCTGCGCTCGGTCGCGAACGACAATTCGGTCAATGTAGGCGTAATCATCGTATCGCTGATCGAACCACTGATAATATGGGCTGTCATACCCGGAGGCAGGACCAAACACGAGCAGAAACGCAGATACGGTTCCGCCTTCTTCGACTACCCGGTGGTAACAACTTATCGCGTGCAGGCTCGCGATTCGCGAAACATCCATCGGGCTCGTGAGCGCCACCACAGCGTCGTTGAGCGCCTTGATGGCTGAAAAATCTTCGGGGGTTGCCGGACGAATCGTGGCCATCGGCTTCTTGATATTCGCTACTGCCGAGTCACGGGACCCTGGCTTGAAGGTTTTGTGCATCCACTTCCGTGACTCTGTTCCCCCCATCAGGAATACAGCTCCGCCCACCTGGGAATCTTTCAAGCGACACGGGTATCAGCGAGTGCCTGTTCATTCAGTGCAACACCCCAACCCGGCTGGTCGCTCAATTGCAGCAAGCCATCGCGTGGTGTCAAGGGCTCAGAGAGAAGAACATCGCGCGGTGTTTCGGTGAACTCGGGCGGGTCGTGCGCAAATTCCAGCCATACGGGTTTCTGGCCCCGCCGTCCGCCGACAGCAGCAACCAGATGGGCGTTGACGATCACTCCTAAACCATTGCCCCAGGTGTGAGGCGTAAACCAGAACCCTTCTTCAAACACCTTCAGCCCCAGGTCGATCAGTCTTTTCATGCCACCGACAAAAACGACGTCCGGCTGATACACATCCAGGCAGCCATCGCGCAGGATCTGAGCGAACTCGTGCAACTCGCGCGTCACCTCACCCCCCGCGATTCGACACTGCGCATGGTCACGCAATGCCCGCATGCCCGGATAGTCCCCCCGATGCAATGGCTCTTCGAGCCAAAACAGGCCGTGTTCACGAGTACGTTCTTCGAGCGCCATGACCTCTTCGAGAGAAGGAACCGGGTGAGTGTCCCACGGCATTCTCCAGCCGTGGTTCAGATCGACCATGATTGCCATGTCGTCTCCGACCGCCTCTCGAACGGCAGCCAGTGCTGCGATATCACTGTCTTCGCTGGTGCGCCCGAACCGCAGTTTGACTGCTTGGTAGCCCTGCGCCCGGTACCCTCTGCCCATATCAGCCAACACTTCGGCGGGCCTGAGGCTCCCTGTCGAGGCGTACAGGGGCACATCGGTGCTGGTGCCGCCCAGGAGCTTCCAGACCGGTTGACCTTCGATCTTGCCGTTAAGGTCCCAGAGCGCGAGGTCAAGCGGCCACATGCGGCTGTGGTGCACACCGATGTTTTCAATGACTGTTGTGTGACGATCCATCTCCCGTGGGTCCTGCCCGATGAAATACTTTCGGTAGTCCTCGATCCCGTAACAGGGGTCTCCCGAAGCGAACCCCTCCAGCCCTGTATTACTCCTTACCCGCACGATAGTCATGGGCAGTGTTGCCCGCGGGATGCTGTCCCAGGCAGCCGGATAAGGCGGATCACAGGGCACGATGTGCCGGGTGACCTCGATTTCAGTGATCTTCATCGGTCAGGCTTAGTCAAGAAGCGAGGTATCGATACAAGAAAACCGCCCTGTGTGAGGGCTAGAGGCGGAAGGATATACAGGCACTGTACCCAGAACAACTCCCACAGACACCCTGGGGCGGGTCGAATGCCGGATGGTCACCCGAAGCATCTTCTGTGGGCCAGAAGATTTACACAGCTAAACATTGTGGAGCCTATGTTTTCGGCAAATCCTGCCTTTTAGTCACGTTACCGATCCGAGGCCGTGGATAGCAGAAAACCGCCTCCAACAGTACCTTCCATCGGTGCGATGATTCGTTCTATAATTTTATCGTAACCGAAACAACAAATTGCGAACTCCCCACCTACCCCTGAGCCATATTTAGATCATGGAAACTTCAAAACCAACCCGAAAACTCGCCACCATTTTGGCGGCTGACTGTGTGGGCTTCAGCAAATTGATGGACAACAACGAAGAGTTGACCCTGCAGAACATCAAGAAATGTCGAAGCCTGATTGACCCGGTCATCAAAGAGCATGGCGGGCGGATTTTTCATACCGCCGGAGATTCTGTGATCGCCGAGTTCAACAGTGTCGTCGATTCTGTGAATGCAGCCATTGAATTTCAGAAAGTACTGAGCGACCGTAATGACAACATTTCCGAAGACTCGAAAATGGTATTCAGGGTCGGCATCCATCTTGATGATGTCATTATTGAAGACGACAACATCTACGGGAGTGGGGTCAATGTCGCGGCAAGACTGGAGAGTCTTTGCGAACCGGGTTGTGTACTACTCTCCCGAACGGTTCACGAAAAAATCGTCAAACGGATTGAAGTCGCAATCGATAATCTCGGTAACACCCAGCTGAAAAACATTGAAGGTGATTTTGAGATCTACCAGATATCACCAACCTCGAAAGACCAGATCAAATCTACCGGTCCGGATACAGTGACTGCGACCGCCTCACGGTCGGCGAGTAACATCGCAAAGCCCGAAGAAGCCGGCAATGTGAGACCTCGCCTGATGTTGCTGCCGTTCAGAAACCTGAACAAAAGCGAAGACAATGATTTTCTGGTCGATGGCATTGCGGACGATATCATCACCGAGTTTTCAATGATCAATTCCATTGAGATCATGTCCCGTAATACCACTTTCGATTACAAAGATAATCCAATTGATGTCAAAGAAGCTGCCGACAAGTACAAACTGGATTATGTAATCACAGGGAGCATCCGGTCTGCCGGCAATCGAGTACGCATTTCTGCCGAACTGGGGGATCCTGCAACAGGAGACTCGATATGGAGTGAGCGTTACGACAAGACCATGGATGATGTTTTTGAAATTCAAGATGAGATCGTCAACAAAATGGCGAATACGGTCCTCAACGAGATTGAAGTCACCAGCCTGAAACGGTCCAAAAGAAAGCCGACAGAGGATATGTCCTCATATGAATATCTCCTCCAGGGGAAATTTCACAAACGGCGAAATACCAAGGAAGACGCAAACATAGCCGTAGAGATGTTCACCAAAGCCATAGAGAGTGACGGCAATAACGGAAGAGCATACGCTGAGCGCTGCTGCACCTGGGGTGGAGGTCTCGGCACGAAATGGTTCGAAGAATCTGACGGCGACCTGATGACGAGAATTCGCTCAACACTGGAGCAGGCCTACGAACTGACCGATCATGACTGGGACTGCCATCGGTTGCTGTGCAACGTTTCTCTATACTTTGATGTGAATTATGACAAAGCAGAAGAACATGGTCAGAAAGCCTATGAGCTGAATCCAAATAATCCTGCAGTTCTCGGACCTTATGGAAAATCCCTTGTCCTCAATGGAAACTGTGAAAAAGGCGTTGAATTACTCCACAAAGCCCATGAGCTCGATCCTTTAAATCAGGACATCGTCGACAATGTTGTTTGGGGATCCTATGCCCTGGGTGACTACGACGGCTGCATCGAGTTCACGGGCAAAATCAAGAAAATGCGACCCAATACCTGGTTGTTGAAGATCGCGAGTTTTGGGGCTCTCAAGCGACAGGAAGAAAGAGATAACGAGATCGAACAATTCGTCGATGCTCACGGGAAGGATGAACTGACTGCTCAGTTGGGCAATCTGAATTTCAACAACGAAAAAATCGGTGCCTCGACAAAACACTTCGTTTTAAACTAAAGCCTAGCGTCCGCATCAGACGACAACCGGCGATCAATTCGAATCCGGGTTTCTTGTGTAAAGAAAAAGGCGGGCCGAAGCCCGCCTTTTTTATGCACAAAGATTAGTAGATCAGCTTATTTGGCTAACCAAGCGTTGAAACGCTCGTTAAGCTCATCCATGTTATCGGCCCAAAATTCAAAGTTATATGTAAGAGCTGTCTTGAAGTTATCCGGGGCTGTCGGCAAGTGCGGCAGGATCGCTGGATTGACGAACTGCGCCGATGACTTGCGAAGCGGCCCATACGAGATGTAGTTCGTGGTGTCTGCCAGCGCCTCGGCACTGGTGCAGAATTTCAGGAACTCCATCGCGGCATCCTTGTTGGGCGCACCCTTCACAACCACATAGGTATCGAGGTCAAAGACCTGCGGGCCCCACATGATCGCGAACGGCTTCTTCTCAACGTACATAGCATTGAAGAGTCTGCCGTTATAAGCGGTAACCATCACGACTTCACCATCCGCCAGGAGTTGTGGTGGCTGGGCGCCAGCTTCCCACCAGACGATATGGTCTTTAAGTTCAGATAGCTTTGCGAACGCACGATCTTGACCTGCCTTGGTGCCTAAGACGTGGTAGATGTGCTCATTCGGTACGCCATCTGCCATCAGGGCCCACTCTAGGTTCACACGAGGAACTTTGCGCAGACCTCGGCGGCCAGGATATTTTTCAACATCCCAGAAATCTGCCATGGTCGTCGGATTGCCCTTGATCTTTGATTTATCGTAAGCAGGAACGGTGGCCCAGGAGATATTACCCACATAACAGTCGCTCAGCGCGCCTTCCACGAAATCCTCGGTGGCAGGTGTACCATCAGGGGCCGGCAGCCACTGTGAGTGATCCAGTTCTTCTAGCAGGCCTTCATCACAACCCCGGAGTGCATCCTGGGGTGTGGTGTCGACGATGTCCCACTGGACATTACCGGCTTCCACCTGGGTTCGAATCTCAGCCAAACCACCGTTGTAGTCCACAACATTGAACTGCTGGCCGGTTTTGGCCTCGTAAGGTTCGATACACGCCTTGACCTGACTGGCGGTATACGACCCACCCCAGGATACAAACGTGATCTTGCCCGCATACGCCGTTGCGTTCATCAGCCCAAGGCCGACGGCAGCTGACATCAATACCGCTGTAGTTCTCAATTTGCTCATTGACTCCTCCAGAGATTACACGTCTTAAGAAATTTTCGAGTGAGTAGACTGATCGTTTTCTAACATAAATACAGAAACTTACAGAAAATGATCACACAAACAACCCAGGTATTATACGCAAGCTTCTTGAGGATGCCACTATGGCAACCTTCTTTACCAGCACTGGAACTTGCATTGATATATCTTAGAGAACTCAGGAGGGCGCCATGGTGCGTAAACGTTCACTGCGCCGTCTGAGCAGTTCGATCGCCACCAGCAATACGACCGAGAAAGCAACCAGCAGGGTCGCCACCGCCAGGATACTGGGACTGATCTGCTGGCGAAGGCCCGACCACATCTGTATGGGAATGGTCTTCTGCGCGGCATCGGCGATAAAGTAGATCAACACCACCTCGTCAAATGACGTGATGAACGCGAACAAAGCCCCGGACACGACGCCCGGAGTAATCAGCGGCATGATGACCTTGAAAAAGGTGCGTATGGGTTTGGCCCCCAGACTCCCCGAAGCACGAATGAGCGTTTCGTCAAAACCCACCAGCGTGGCCGTCACCGTAATCACCACATAGGGTGTCCCGATGGCAGCGTGGGCAAGGACCACCCCCAGATGGGAATAGGCCAGACCGATCTTCGAATAAAAGAAAAACATACCCGCGGCAGTGATGATGATTGGTACGATCAGGGGGGAGATCAGCAAAGCCATGATCGGCTTTCTAAACGGCATGTGCGTACGACTCAACCCGACAGCCGCCAGGGTGCCCAGCGTGGAAGCCACCAGCGTGGCGAAAATAGCAATTAAAACACTGTTCCGCGCCGCGAATGCCCACTCATAGCCGCGGTTCGACCCTGAACCACATTCCTGGACTTTGGTGGTGGTCGTGAATGCATCCGCGGCTTCGGTGGCTTTCTGGGTACACATACCCAGTACGTCCTTATACCAGCGCAAAGAAAACGCGTCGGGATCAAGCCGCAGCATTCCCTCGCTGAATGTGAAATAGGGCTCGATATTGAATGACAGCGGAACGATCACCATGATCGGCGCCATCAGGAAGAAAAACACCAGACAACAAATGCCGAGGAAAACGTAATGCCAGGTGCGACCGAGTGGTCCGGTATATGCAGGTACACTCACAAGAGGCTATCCGAGTTTCATCTTGTCGATGCCGACTACTTTGTCGTAGAGCCAGTACAGAATCAGCACTGCAATCAGCAGAATGCTGCCCATTGCGGCGGCCAACCCCCAGTTGAGAGAGGACTTCATGTGGAATGCGATCTGATTGCTAATCATCTGCCCTTTGGCACCGCCCACAAGTGCAGGGGTGATGTAGTACCCCACTGACAGAACAAAGACGAGCAACCCGCCAGCGCCAATACCGGGAATGGAACGGGGCCAGAAAATCCGGAAAAACGTGACAAAAGGATTGGCACCCAGAGACTGTGAGGCGCGAAGCTCGTAAAGCGGTATGGTTTTCATCACACTGTACATCGGTAACACCATGAAGGGCAGAAGAATCTGCGTCATTGCAATCAGGGTACCTCTCAAATTGAAAATCATCTGGATTCGGTTTTCATCCGAGACAAAACCGACCCAGACCAGCAGATCGTTAATGACCCCCTGGGTCTGAAGCAACACGATCCAGGAAGTCGTTCGCACCAGTAGCGAGGTCCAGAATGGGAGTAGCACCATGATGATCAGCAGGTTACTGATCTTTGGTGGCGTCGTAGAGATAAGATAGGCGATCGGATAACCGATAATCAGAGTCAGCAGTGTGACCAGCAGGCTGATCCAGAGTGTACGAACAAAGAGGGTGACGTAAATCTGCTTCTCTTCAGGCCGTTCGACCACCTTACCTGCATCATCATAATCGCGATCGACTGCATTCAGAAAATAGCGTGCCGTGTATGGATCACTGACTTTCTTGATAACGGCCCAGGTGTGTATTTTCCCCCAGCGTTTATCCACCTTAATCATGGCCTCTCGGTAAGGCCCTGATTTGATTTTTTTGAATTTGCGCTTGGTTTTCAGGATCATGCTTCGCCCACCGGACAGGCTGTAATTGACGTGGGTTGCAATTTTTCCCAGGTTGCCGGCTTCTCTCGCTGCTGTCAGATCATGAAATGCCGTCTCAAAAACCGCTTCCGAGGGCAATTCGATACCATCCCATTGCTCCACGGCAGCGACCAAATTTGGAACCAGATCGGTCATCCGGGGGTTGTCTACACTGCGAAACAGCATGCTCAAGATCGGTATCGCAAATGTGACAAGGATAAACACCAATAGCGGCAAAACCATACCAAAAGCTACGTACTTTTTGCGCCGTTCAGCGCGTGCCAGCTGCTTCGTGAGCGGCACACCATCAATCATGATGGGTTGTGTTGCTTTCGCCATGGGTTGAATTAAATGAGTTTCGTTGAACTATTGCAGGGCTAGATCACTACTGTACTAGGCTGGTGCATCCAGCGCGCGGCAATCTTCCGAATGCCAACCGACCACAACGGACTCACCTTCTATCAGATGACTGTGCCGGGCTGCATTCGGGACTTTTACGATAAATTGGTCCTGGCCACACAACGCGAGTCGGGCACGGATGTGGTCACCCAGATAAATCAGTTCTTTGACTGTGCCCTGCACACTGTTATCACAGCTCCCTGGCTCGGGATTAATGGACACCCGCTCCGGCCGCAGTGACAGCGTTGTGCGGCTACCAGGGCCATCGATGTTGATCGCCAGCGCATTCAGAGACTCACCAGTCTGGACCTCCGCAACACAGTGACCGTTGCTGGCTTCTTTCACTGTGCCGACGAATGTATTGTTCTCGCCGATAAACTGCGCGACGAAGGCATTCTCGGGTTGCTCATACAACACATCAGGTGCAGCGACCTGCTGTACCACGCCATCATCAAAAACACACACACGGTTGGACATGGTCAGAGCTTCCGACTGATCGTGCGTCACATAGACCACAGTGATCCCGAGATTCTCGTGGATATGTTTGATCTCGTACTGCATCTGCTCACGCAGCTGCTTATCCAGTGCCCCTAGAGGTTCATCCATCAACACCAGCTTAGGTTCGAAGACAAGCGCCCGTGCCACGGCAACCCGCTGTTGCTGGCCACCCGAGAGCTGTCCCGGGCGTCGACCCCTGAAACCTTCCAGTTGAACCATCCCCAACGCTTGTTTCACACGCTCGTCAATCTCTGATTTCGGGATCTTTCTGACTTCGAGCGGGTAGGCCAGGTTCTCACGGACCGTCATATGTGGAAACAGGGCGTAGTTCTGAAAGACAATCCCGATATCTCGTTTCCAGGGCGGCACATCATTGATTGCGGTACCGTCCAACATGATCTCACCACTGGTGGCGGTCTCGAATCCTGCCAGCATCATCAAGCAGGTGGTCTTGCCGGAACCAGACGGGCCCAGCATGGTCATGAATTCACCTCGCTGAACACCCAGGTTGAGGTCCTTGACCACGAGATTCTCGCCGTCGTAACTTTTCTGAACTTCGTTGAAGCTCACATAGGCTTCTGCGTGATTTGGGTCCATGTTCTTCAGTACTTCCTTCGTTGTTTTGTCCACGCTCTCTAGCTCCCAACCCAACTGTCTCTTTTTTGGGGCTACTATTTTACTATTGACTGGGTGGCTGTTACGTTAATTGATGGCAGGCCGATGTATTCCTGCCCAACAGGGTTTAGGTTTTCCCACATTGTGGCCTATTTTTCAAGCATTCTTAACACTTGAACCCTCTCCGGTTGTGACATATTAGGCTACTGCGAAGAATTTGAACTGGTTCAAGAAGTCTCATCCTGTACCCACGGACCGAATTAATAACCGCTCATGACGACGCCGCAACAGTTCCACACAAATCAGGATAACTATCGATAGCAGCACCATGATTGTTGCGACAGCGAGTATGGTCAAGGTGATTTCCTGTCGTATTCCAGACCACATCAGTCTCGGCAATGTGACCTGTTCCTCACCGCCCAGAAAGATCACCACAACGACCTCATCGAATGAGGTCACAAACGCAAACAGCGCCCCGGTAATGATCCCCGGAAATGTCAGTGGCAAGATCACTTTTCTGAATGTTCTCAGCGGCCGGGCTCCAAGACTGTACGAGGCCCGCACATACTGCTGATCGAATCCCATCAAGGTGGCCGTAACCGTGATTACAACAAACGGTGTACCCAGTGCCGCATGCGCCAGGACCAGACCCAGATGGGTATAGGCAAGGTGATACTTGGAGTAGTAGACAAAGATACCGGCGGCCGTAATGATGATCGGGACAATCATCGGCGATATCAACACCGCCATGATCAGCCGCCTGTACGGTATGTGTGAACGGCTGAGGCCGATTGCCGCCAGAGTACCCAATGACGTTGCGATTAGTGTGGCAAAGATCGCAATAAAAAAACTGTTGCCTGCGGCTGATGCCCACTCTGAACCATGCGACTCCGGTCGGGAAGAACGTATTGCTTCATACGTCCCAAATATTTCACGATACCATTTCAAAGAATATGCATCTGGATCTAGACGCAACATTCCTTCAGTGAAGGTGAAATATGAATCTGCATTAAACGACAACGGAATGATGACAAAGAGAGGCGCTATCAACAGTAAAAAAACGAATCCGCAGATCACTAGAAAAACGTAGTGCCAGATTCGGCCAAGTATTCCAGTGTAGTTCGGCAATCCAGTCACTGATCGCACCTCAGACCTGGGGTCAGAACCACCCGTAAACAATGGACTTCATCGGCCACGCTGCTCACAACGAATCGATACAACCAGGTATCTCTATCAAGAGTTATGCCGGTGTACGTTGTCACTCGCTATACTGGTCCCAGATCTGATTCTGAATCAGCCGGTCGCCCTGTGCCGTTGACATCAAAGGTCCATTTCCAGACTACATTCGGATTGTAGTCTCTAGCACATTCGGGTGTCGGGGGGACTACACAACACCCTGGCCCCGCAGCGCGCTGATCTGTTCAGCAGTCAATCCCATCGACGCTAGTACCTCGTCGGTATCCTGTCCCAGTCGTGGGGGCGGGTGGCTGGGCCCCGTGGATTCGCCATCAGCCTTGAAGCCAACGGCCGGGACATACGCGGGCCTGTTGATGCCGGGCATTTTCATCTCCTGCCATTGGCCCCGATGTCGGAACTGGTTCTCCGAAAGGACTTCCGGCAGCGTTCTCACCCGCGCGGCCGGCACGCCATGCATTGCCAGAATCTCTTCCCACTCGCGTGCCGTCCGGGCAGAAACTGACACACTAATCTGGTCGTGCAGACCTTCTGCGTTCACCTTGCGCTCTCCAGGCGATGACCACCTTGGATCGCACTGGATGTCGCTTCGATCCAGTGCCTTACACAAAGATTCAAACTGCAATTCGGTATTTGCCGCAATCATGATGATGCCATCCAAAGTTTCAAATGCACCCGATGACGGGCTGCCGCTCCAGGCGGCATTACCAGCAGGATTCGGCTCCCAACCTGTTGTCAGGTGTCTGGTCACCAGCGACGCCATCAGCATCATCGAAGTATCCAGCATGGAGACATCCAGCGTCACGCCCTTACCCGTTCTATTGACTTCGTGCAGCGCCGAAACAATGGCGAAAGCCGCATTGAGCCCCGTCGCATAATCAACATACGGCGCGCCCACCTTGGTCGGGCCGGAGGTGGTCGTTCCCGTGGTGCTCATAATCCCGCTCATCCCCTGGACGACGTGATCGTAAGCGGGTCGCTGGGCGATCGCACCGTCCTGACCGTAGGCGGAAATCGCGCAATAGACAATGAGAGGGTTGATCGTACTAACCGCACCAGCATCGAGCTTTAGTCGCGCTGCCACACCCGGGCGAAAGTTTTCGACGAAGACATCCGCACTTTCTATCAGACGCTTGGCGATCGCGAGTCCTTCGGGGTGCTTGAGATCAAGCGTGATCGACTTCTTGCCAGCATTCTGGGTGAGATATCCCGTCGCCATTGAAAGGGCAGCCAATTCGTCATCCCCCCCCTGCCGGGCCCAGTCACCGGTTTGCGGCTTCTCGATCTTGATGACCTCCGCCCCCAGCAGGCCCAGCTGGTAGGTCGCATAGGGACCTGCCAGCACTCCGCTTAGATCAATGACCCGAATACTCTTCAGAGGCTGAAACGAGCGTTCAAGGGGCATGGCTTTTCAGTGAATGAGAGACTCAATCAAGGCCGCTCCAGGCGGTCCGCAAGAGCACGCCCCGCTGGTCATTTGGTGTCTTACCCGTCAGTGATCATCGGGTATTCAGCAATCGTCGTGAGGCATCGATCATGCGGATCAGTATACCTCTACGGGGCAGACCGCTTCGCGTCTCCAACCAGTGACGACCCGGATATGACCGGCGAGTGCGCTGTCCAGATTCGGACTGCCCGTGTCGACAGTCAGTGCATGATCGGGCAGACCTGCCAGTTTTGCCGGGGTCGCAATCACAATCAGGTTGTCAAGCCCGGCCTGCTGGAGAACCGCCGGACTCAGCTGCTGGTTACCCCGCCCGAGGATATGACCCTGCCCACCGATGGGCGTCACCACGATCTTTGTTAAACAACCCTCGCTGATGTGCAGAATCTCCTTCTCACTGGCATCACCTGCAACCAATGCTGTACCACGGATCACATCGACCCCCAGCAGGGTCTTGGCAAGCCCCAGGTGTTGTCCGACGGCCCGGGTCGTGGTGCCGGGTCCGAGGACGCACACCGAATCCGGGGGAAGGCGCGAGACGACCTCCCGTGCAATACTGTCCAGATCGGCTGTCTCCGAGGAGACCGGAGACTTCGGAGATTGTACGCGCCCCACAACGTCAGGAACGGACAGGAACCCAAAAGGCCGGGTGAATGGGCGGCCCTGTCGTGCCGCCTCTTCGTCAGCATCAACGACCTCACACGCAATGCACAAGCGCTTACCGTTGGTCCAACTGGCCATGACATCAGCCACGGCAGCAGGAGAGCGGCCAAAAACGCCGGAGTAGATCTTGACCCCTGCCGGTATACCGATACAGGGCAGTGATTCACCCAGAGTCTCGCACACGTCCCTGGCGGTACCGTCGCCACCAGCGAAGACCAGCAGGTCGACGCCCCGCTCAAGCAGTTCTCCGATCGCGGCCCGGGTGTGCTGGGCCGTGGTCGAACCCGTAACGGGCAACGCAAGAACCGAAGGAGAAAAACCCGCGGTGCATGCTGCTTCTTCACCCATCGATCCTGCAGGTGTCAGCAGTTCAAACGTCTCGGCTGCACGACTCCGGGCAAGTTCCAGTGTGCGTACGGTGCGGGCGTTCGCCTGCGGCCGTGCGCCCAGCGCATACGCATGCCGCACCGTATCGGCACCATCGCTCCCTTTGAGCCCGACCGTACCACCGAGACCCGCGATGGGATTGACGATCAATCCGATACGCGAGGTCATTCAGTCTTTGGCAATTGTCGGCTTGCGCTCTCTGGCATGCCAGGTCATGGCCCAGGTGTCGGGATCATCCTGGGCAACATCGTCGACCCGCGGCTGGGCTGACCGATAGGGACCCAACGCAGCCGACTTGGGGTCTGCCCGCGCCTCAAGAGCCACCGCTTCAAGGACGGCAAGATACTCATCGATCTCATCCAGCGAATACGATTCGCCGGGTTCAATGGTGGCGGGTTCCGGAACCAGCACAGGATGGTGGCTTTCAAATATGTGTTGCTGCCCAAAATCGATCATTCTCATTTTCATCTCAGGACCGCCAATGCCGGTTTCCTCCTTGAGCGGCGCCAGGCTGTAACGCACTTGTTCAAGGCGCCTGATGGTGGGGTCGTAGGGCAACTCGAACCCTGCGGTCTGACTCAGTCTTCGGGCCATATAGTTACTGTTAAGCACAGCCGTCTGGGCCGCTACCTTCAGACCATCAGCACCCAGGCTCCTGATCCACGCATAGGCCTTAACGACGACCTGCAAGTTACCCAGGTAGCCTCGAACCTTTCCGATACTTTCGGACGGGTCCTCAAATCCGTATTGCTGACCGTCAAAGGTCACTACCGGTCGAGGTAGGAACCGCGCGAGTTCTTCAGATACACAGATGGCGGCGCAGGCCTGACCATTGCTTGAATGCGGTCCCGAGAAAGTCTTGTGCAGGTTGAACTGGCAAAGATCAAAGCCGATATCACCGGCCCTTGCAATACCCAGCAGGCCATTGGCGTTGGCCTGGTCATAAGCACACAACCCACCAACCTCGTGAACCCGCTCGACAAACCGGTCGATCTGAGGATTGAACAGTCCCGTGTCTTCAGGGTTGGTAATCATCAACCCTGCCGTACGCTCCGACAGCACCGCCTCCAGCGCATCTAATGTCGCATAACCTTTGGGGCCCGGCATCAGCGTGATCACTTTGTAACCGGCCGTAGACGCTGCCGCAGGATCCGCAGGGTGGGAGAAAGACGTGGTGATGATCTCGTCGCGCTGCGACCCCTGCCCTCTTGCCAGATGATAGGCACGAATGATGCAGGCGTTCGCAAAGATACCCTGGCTCCCGCCCGCTGGCTGGAAGGTTGCGGCATCAAGCCCTGAGATTTTGCACACCATACTGGCCAGCCGGTGAACGATTTTCAGAAGCCCCTGCATCGTTGTGGGGTCCTGAGATGGATGCAGCTCGGTCATCTCCGGTCTGCGGGTCACCAACTCGTTGACCTTAGGGCTGTACTTCATGGTACAGGTTCCGGTCATGTCGACAGCCACGTCCACCCCCAGACACATCTGTGACAGCCGGGTGTAGTGCCGCAGCACCTGGGGTTCTGATAGCTCGGGCAGGTCGGCTGGCACCGTCCGCCGCAGATCCTCGGGTACCCCGGACAGGGGATCCCCGACAGCCTCTTTAATCTGCACCTCAGTCTCAGGTGGAAATACGGATCGCTCACCCGGCGAGCCCAGTTCGTAGATCAGCGGTTCATCCCAGCGGGCGCCTTGATAGTGTCGTCGTAACCGACTCATCGAATGACCTCCGACAATGCCTGTACAAATCGATCGAGATCTTTCTTGTTGTGCTGTTCAGTGACGCAGCAAAGAGCGCTCTGGCCCAGTTCCGGAAACTCGCCACTCAGGTCCTTGCCGCCGAATATCCCTTGCACACGCAGCCTGTCATTCACCTCGGCAACGGTTACTGCGCTGTGGTCAAAGCGGATGGCGAACTCCTTGAAACACGGCGTTTCGGGTGCCATTACCGTCACGCCATCGATAGCTGAAATCAGGCGCCTGAGATAAGCCGCACGCTGCGAGATCGTCTCTCCCACTTCGGCGAGGCCATGCGGCCCCATCAGGGCCATATAGACACCAGCGATGATGCCCCACAGCCACTGGGTTGTACCGTAATAGTCCTGCGTGTCCTCTCTTTTGATGTACGACGTTCGATCGAATGTGCACCAGGCGAAAGACCAGCCCTGCCCACCGGGTTTGGGTGCGCCACTGATCAGTATGGCCGGATTCTCGGCGACGAAGCGCTCCTCGTCCGGGGTCGCAATGAATCCTGCCAGGCCACCTCCGGCGTTCATGTGCAGCCCCAGCGACTGCAGGTCCCCGCAGACGATATCAGCCCCGTAGTCACGAGGCGCCGCCAGTACGCCTAGACTGATCGGATCCACGTAGACCACCGACAGCGCGCCACTCGCCTTGGCCATTGCGGTCAACTGCCTCGCCTGGGAATCGATGAAGCCGAGGTAACTCGGGCACTCGAAATAGACAGCAGCCACATCGTCACCCAATTTAGCCTGAAGTTCCGTTTCTGAAATCAGCCCGGTTTTCAGGTCCCAGCCCACCTGATCGATATTGACCGTCGGTGACAGAAAGGTCTCGAACTGGGAACGCCGGTCAGCACTGATGGCTCCCAGCAAGAGAACGCGCCGACGACCGGTAATCCGCGCTGCCATGGCCAGACTGCTGGCCGCGGCTCCAGACCCATCATAGGTCGGTGGCGTCACCACCAGCATACCCGTCAGCGCACCCAGCATGCTCTGGTATTCAAAAAGAGCCTGGTACTTTCCGGGACTGATGTGGGGATCACCGACATAGGCCGTAAGGTATTCCCCCCTCTGAGCGATCTCGTCACAAACGGCAGGGACATAGTGCCGGGCACAACCCCCGCCGAGGAACGACAGATTGTGTCCCGTGTGCCTGTTATCGGAAAGCAACGCCTCGATGTGAGCCCGAAGATCGGCCTCGGAACGGATCGCAGGCGGCAGATCCAGCGAATCCCGGAACCTGATGTGCTGGGGGATGGTGTCGTAGAGTTGATCGATCGAGTCGAGCCCGATTTCTCTCAGCATCCGCTGCTGAATCTCGGGGAGCGCGTTCGGAATGTAGGGGTAGGCCGTCACGGGTTCAGCGATAGTCAATATGCGGCTTGGTCAGCTGACGTTCCAGAATCCGAGCTACCGGTTCTGAACAACCTCTTTCCGTCCGATCAGGGAATAATTGGAGCGACTCGATGAAGACTAACATTTGTGGTACCGGTTCCTCAGGAATCTGATATATCTTATAACGATGGATGATATTGGCCAAGGTACCGTTGATCAGGTCCGCTTGTCGACGGGGCGCCAGCATACAGTTCCTCACAGAGGCACGACATGACCGATCTCGACCTTTGTTTTCGCTCAGCTTTCGAACTCGCCAGTGATATCCGTACCAAGACAGTTTCACCGGTCGAGGTGATCGAAAACGCCCTGGCGAGAATCGACCAGGTCAATCCCAAGGTCAACGGATTCTGTTTTGTCTACGCTGACGAGGCCATGGACAAAGCCCGCCTTGCCGAAGCTGACATTCAAGCTGGGAAAGATGTCGGCCCGCTGCACGGGGTTCCATTCGCGATCAAAGATTTCACACCAACGGCAGGCAAAAGAACCACACTGGGGTCAAAAATTTTCGAGCACTGGGTACCCGATCAGGATCCGCCTCTGGTCGAACGGCTGCTCAATGCCGGCGGTATCATGATCGGCAAAACCACCACTCCGGAATTTGCCCACTCCAGCTTCACGGACAGCCCCCTCTGGGGCCCGACGCGCAACCCCTGGAACCTCGACTGCACAGCCGGAGGCTCTTCCGGTGGATCAGCCGTTGCCGTCGCGACCGGCTGCGTTCCGATTGCTGAAGGCTCGGACGCCGGGGGTTCGATCCGGATTCCGGCTGCGCTCAGCGGCATCGTCGGCCTCAAGCCCAGCTTTGGACGCATTCCGATGGGGATCCTGCCGACTGCGTTCGATTCTATTTTTCATTTCGGCCCGCTGAGCCGCACGGTCGCTGATTCGGCGCTCTTTCTGAACCTCACCCAGGGCCCCGATGACCGTGACATCATGTCCCTGCCTGCAACAGCACCTATACCTGTACCCGTAGCCCGCCAGGTTGCTGGCCTTCGTCTTGCCCTGTGCCCTGATCAGGGCTTTTTTGCACTGGATCCCGACGTTGAAGCCAACACCCATGCCAGCGCCGAGGCACTGCGTGAGGCAGGAGCTGTTGTTGAAGAGATCCAACTGGGTTGGACCCGGCAGATCGTTGATGACTGGTTCCAGCACTGGGCGGTCTTTTTCGCTGCCTATTTTGAGCAACACCTGGACGAGTGGCAGGATCAGATGACCCCCGAGGTGGTCCAGATTATCCATTCTGGCCAAGCAGTTAAAGCAACCGACTTCAAGCGACTGGAAGCTGCCCGAACCAAACAGTGGGAGACCCTGCGCCCGATCCTCAGTAAATTTGATGCCCTGCTGACCGCCACGATGGCATTACCCGCGCCGCTGGTCGGTGGGAAAGACTCTGATTACGACAGCAATGACGATGCGGGCCGATATCAAGGGCTCGACATGACCTGCACCCTGAATTTCGTCAGCCAGTGTCCGGCGGTCAGCGTGCCGTCCGGTTTTACTGCCGGTGGTCTTCCGACCGGATTGCAGATCGTGGGGCGCCGCTACGACGAGGCTACTGTCCTCAGGGTCGCTGGAGCCCTGGAGGTGGCCCAAAGCTGGGCCGGGCTACGCCCACCCATCTGAATCACTCCTCATTTGCCCCGTGTCCTGTGTTGCGTTGCCCCGATCCCTGCAAACCTAGCCGCAATTAAGTGCCGGCGCTCGGTTATTTAACTTGAAAGCTCCAGAATTCAGAACCAGACACGATCAGCTTCATACCGAACGAATTTCTGTGATATATTTTTTCCGTGCCTGCCCGTGCAGGTCTGATAAGCAGCCATTCCCTTGCGTATCTTGGATCATCCGATCCCAGGCGTAACCTGTTGGGCTACTTGTCTAATCACTACTAGGAGATCACCATGAACAGCAAGAATATCTACAGGAGTTTCTCTTCTTCACGGCGGGATTTCATCCGCAGCTCGGCTACCCTTGCAGCGACAGTTGGTGCGGCAGGAATGTTACCGACAATGTCAGCCCGCGCAGATTCAGGAGCCGACTACGCTAATAGCCTTTGGGAAAAAACAAAAGCCGATCTGGCTGGCGGCAATCATCGGATGGAACTTAATATTCATGCCTGGGAAGGTTATACCGAAGAACCCGTCCTTGACCCCTTCAGCCGTGAGACAGGCGCTAAAGTTAATCCTCAGATGCTTATTTCTGATCCGGCTGCGGTTAACAACCTTCGTGGTGGTGGTACCAAGACATGGGACGTTATTAATCTAAACAATGCCTGGCAACGCAAGATGCTGTATCCAGAGGGACTGATAACGCCTCTTGACAAAGACAAGTATCAACCCCTTTATGAAATGAACGTTCCTGGTTTTGAGTGGCCATATCATTGGACCTTAGATGTCAGTGGCAACCATCTGCTTGGAATTATCCAGCGCTATGGTCCCTCCGCGATGGTCATAAACAGTGACCTAATCAGCGCCGATACTCTCGAGAAAGGCGGTTACGCCGAGATGATCGAAGGTGCCGCTGGTAAATATGCAATTCTTGATTACGAGAACTGGGTCATCATGCATGCATGCATGGCTGCTGGATTTACGCCTTTCCGCAAGCATACCGATGCTGAGATGGCCGCCTATAAAGAGATGATTTTCAAACTTTTCAAAAATGCCAAGAAAGTCTCCGATGACCAAGCAGCATTAGCCCGTGACATGATCACCGGCGAAGTTGTGGGCTGTTTTCCGGGCAGTGTCTACACCGCATCTGCAGCCCGTAATGAAGGCGAGACACAGATTATGAATGTAGTCCCGATAGAGGGCCCCGAGGAAACGAAGACTGCTTCCCATCCAAACGGTCAGGCGGGCATCATCTGGATTGAAGTTACGTCTCTTGTCGCTAACCCTTCACCGACGCCTTTAGCGGATGCGTTTCTCATTTATTGCCATACACCCGAAGCCGCGTACCGGGTTGGAGCGAAATCGCCCGGAACACTTAATCCGGTTGTCCAGATGGGATCTAATGAATGTCTATCCAAATGGAGTAAAGACGAACTGGATGCAATCCAGTGGGGCGAAGGCGGCTCGTGGCTTGGATCACTTGTCGATCGATGCATCGATTTTGACATCAACCCCGACTACGATGCGATGCATGATATGTATACAGAGGCCAAGCGAACACGCGGCTCCTAACTTTTCAGCTTTATCTACGATAAAGCATCGCATTACTGTCAAACACAGAGCGGCTGGGATTCAGCCGCTCTGTCCAGTAACAATGTCGAATTTGTGCAAATAAGCCTTTTAGCTACCCAGCAGAAAGATATTCTTAAGATTGTGACAGCTAAGCTTATTGAGAAATTGTGATCTGATTTTGAAAGGATAAGACAGTGCCAGCAGAACCCATAATGGAATTACGCGGGGTCGATAAGTATTTTGGAAATCTAGCCGCAGTAGACCAGATTAGTCTTGCATTCCAAGAGGGCGAATTCTTCACGCTCGTAGGTCCCTCAGGATCCGGTAAAACGACTTTACTGCGAATGCTTGCCGGAATGGATAAGCCCACTCGGGGTGATATCCTACTTCGAGGCGAGCGTATCAACGATAGACCAGCCAACTGGCGCCCCACCTGTATGGTATTCCAGTCCCTCGCCTTGTTCCCACATATGACGGTTGGAGGCAACGTAGAGTATCCACTGAAGTGCCGTGGCACTCCACCAAAAGAGCGGAAAGAAAGAGCATCGCGTTGCCTAGAACTCTCCCATCTTCCAATCTCTTACTACGACAGGCCGGTCACAACCTGCTCAGGTGGCGAACGACAAAGAGTCGCGCTTGCCAGAGCATTGGCATTTGACCCGGAAATTCTATTCTTTGATGAACCACTTTCCGCCATAGATTACCGACTTCGCAAGACCTTGGAGAAAGAAATAAAGGATATTCAGCGAGAAACCGGCAAAACCTTTGTCTACATAACTCATTCTCTTGAAGAGGCTATGGTGATGTCAGACCGCATTGGAGTAATGAGGGATGGTGGACTTGCCCAGATAGGCACTCCACATGAAATCTACAGTTCTCCTATTAACCGATTTGTTTCTGAATTCATGGGTGAAGTCAATTCAATTGCGGTCACGCTTGGTGAGGACGGACAACTGTGGTGTGAATCCCTAGGGGCCGTTATTACGCCGCCTTCTCGATTGGACCCTTCGTTCAAACAAGGGACTTTGATGATTCGTCCTGAAAACATGCGCCTCGTCAATGCTGATGAATCTGGTAACACGAACGTATTTAGCGGTGAATTATTCAACGAATACGTTCTTGGCTCACGGATTCAATATCAAATACGATATAACAATGATACTTTTCTGGTGGAACGACTTCGTGAAGCTGAAACTCCAAAATCGGGCGATCAGATCAGATTCGGCTGGAGCCCACAAGACTCCATGCTGTTTCCCGAATAAGCTTATAACAATATTGGCATGCGTGATCTAATTTCTCGATACTGGTCGTCGCTCTCTTCGGGATTGCTCTGCAGCGCACCCTTGTTCGTCCTTCTTGGGCTCGGGTTCTTTGGCCCACTCGCACTAGTGGTGCTCTACAGCATTCAGCCCAGGGGCTCTTTTAGTCCGTTTGGAACACCCTCTCTTGAGAACTATATAGATATTATCGAGCAGGCTTTTTATCTTTCATTTGGGTGGTCACTGCTTCTAGCAACTATAAGCACGGCAATACTCCTAATAGTATGCTATCCACTTGCTCTATCTCTCAAACGCCACTCAGGCGTGATGGCGGACATACTTACACTACTTGTTGTCGCTCCGCTATTTGTTGCAGAGAATATCCGCTTACAAGGTTGGGTTCTATTCTTTGATAAAGGGGGGTTTCTTGATGGAAGTCTTAATTATCTATTTGGCTTTGGACCTGGCAGCTTGGTAAACAACGTACCATCCATAGTATTTGGAATGGTCTATGTTTATTTACCATTTATGCTATTTCCCGTCTTGCTCGGGCTTTCGAATGTTCCCACAGATGTACGAGAAGCTGCTCTCGATCTAGGTGCAAGCAAATGGCGAATATTTCGGGACATCGAAATTCCATTAGCAATGCCGGGCATCCTGATCGGTTCTCTTCTTTGTTTTGTGATCTCGCTTGGCGCATTCTCCGAAGCCAAATTCCTCGGGAAAGGCGTAATCGTAACCATTGCACAGGACATTGAGTCGGCATTTACGTTTGGCCAGAACTGGCCACGTGGATCCGCGCTAGCCGTACTACTGATTATCCTGGCTGGTAGCGCAGTGTTTTTTGCGATGCGCAAGATAGACCTTAATAAAGTGCTAGGCACCCGTTAACTGTATACGTATATGACCGATTCTGTGCTTTTCCGCCGCCTAGCTAAGACGTATCTGGCGTTTATATTGACCTTGATGTACACGCCGATGCTGATTGTTGCTTTAGCCTCGATTTCAAAATCACGTTTTTTTGTTTTTCCAGTTCGTCGTTACGACATGAAATGGTACGAAAGTACTTTTTCCTCCCTGCAGATTCATGATGGATTCCTAACATCGCTGACGGTGGCTTTCTTCGTAGCCCTCATCTCGGTCGTGCTTGCATTGTTTGGAGCTCTCGCCTATGCAAGATATGACTGGCGCGGGAAATCATTATTCCAACAAATTCTCCTGGTACCGGTATTTTTTCCACAGTCGGTGCTCGGACTCGCACTCCAGCTCTGGTTCAACTCATTTGGCGTCGTTATGTCCTGGGAGGCTACAGTTTTCGCACAACTCGTCTGGATCGCACCGATTGTTACTCTAATCATCGCAATTCAAGCCTTTGGCTATGATGCCTCAGTCGAGGAAGCAGCGGGTGATCTCGGCGCGTCACGCTGGCAGATTTTTCGTGATATCACCATTCCTCTTCTCGGACCGGGAATTTTCTCAGGGTTTATGTTCGCGGTTCTGCTCAGTTGGGGTAACTTTCCATTGGCCTATTTCACTAGTGGTGCTGATGTAACAATTCCTGAATGGCTTTATGGGAAAATGATCGGAGGCTACACACCAATGGTACCGGCCGTAGGTTTCTTATCGGTATTAGCCGGTGCATTCGCATTAGGCATAGGCTTTAGTTTAAAAGCTATTTTGGGACGAGCGAATAACAGATGACCAATTCAACACTTCTTGACCGCCGAGACCACTTATTCGGGAAAGGATCGACACTGTTCTACGAAGAACCCGTACAACTCATACGCGGGGAAGGCGTTCATATGTATGATGAGTCTGGGCGACGCTATGTCGACCTGTACAACAATGTGCCATGCGTCGGGCACTGTCACCCCCAATTTGTAGAAACGGTGTCGCGCCAGGTCAATACCCTGAACGTTCACAGCCGCTACTTGCATGAATCAATACTCGACTACGCTGAAAGACTGATCGCCAGACATGATGACTCTATTGGAAGCATCATCTTTAGCTGTACGGGTACGGAGGCGAACGAGATCGCATTGCGCATGGCACGACTTGCAACAGGCGGGCGCGGCATTATCTGTACTGATGCAACCTACCATGGTAACAGTGTCGAGGTGTCCAAACTGACCCGCCCCAAGGACCATCGAGACGATGTCCGCTCCATACCATTTCCGGAGACCTACAGGAACAATAGCACTGAGCCACAAAAACACTTTCTCGAAGAACTGCAAGCAGTCATCGACTCTTTCAAGAAGGACAATATCCCATTTGCTGGAATCCTGGTCTGTCCGATCTTCGCCAATGAAGGATTGCCCAATATTCCCGCCGGTTTCATGCCGGCAGCCGTTGATCTGGTCCATGATGCAGGTGGTGTATTCATTGCGGATGAGGTGCAATCCGGGCTTTGCCGGACTGGCCTGTGGTGGGGCTATGAGTTGATGAACTTTGTGCCCGACATCGTGACGATGGGAAAACCCCTTGGTGGAGGGATTCCACTTGCGGCAACGGCCGCATCGACAGAATTAATTGAAATGTTCCGGCAACACACGCGTTACTTCAACACCTGCGCATCAAGCCCGGTTCAGGCAGCAGCCGGCAATGCCGTCCTTGATATTATTGAACAGGAAAACCTCTGTGAGAACGTCTCCACGGTTGGGGCATTCATGCGCGACAGGCTTGTCAAGATTCAAACCGAACACTCGTCTATTGGAGATGTTCGCGGTCACGGCCTTTTCCTAGGGCTCGAATGGGTTACAGATCTGGAAAGCAAAGCCCCTGACAAGGAAGGCGTTGTGAAGGTCGTAAACGCTCTGAAAGATCGGGGCTACCTGACCAGCAATGCGGGAGCCTACGGCAACGTGCTGAAGATTCGACCACCCCTGGTGTTTTCAAAAGACGACGCAGAAGAATTTCTCAACGCCTTTGAACAGACCTTAGAAACTCTAGATGGCTGATGATAAATCGCGGGATGCTGCCATCCGCGCGCTTTCGGACTGGGACATCGGGGTAAGGTCTGTTGAACCCCTGACGCTGTCTGAGAACATCGTCTTCAAAGTCACCGACCATGCGGACCAGGCATTCGTGCTTCGGTTACACAGACCAGGCTATCACAATCTGAACGAATTGATCTCCGAGCAGCGATGGACGGCTGCTCTGCTCGAAGCCGGTCTGGATGTTCCGGTGCCCCGGAGCACTCGTGATGGCCAGGAGTACACATCGATCGACCTTGGTGATGAGCGTCGCTATGCAGGATTACTTGAATGGGTCGACGGGGTGGCGATGCAGTGCCTGATCGAAAACAAGCCCGACATCGGATTCATCGCAGATTCTTTCTCACTGCTCGGGGAGATCATGGCCGAGTGCCACAATCAGGCTGTGTCCTGGGCTATCCCTGCAGATTTCTCAAGGCATTCCTTTGACGCTGACGGCCTGATGGGTGAGGCACCTTTCTGGGGGCGATTCTGGGAATCCAGCTCTCTCACTACGGCCCAACAAGCATACTTCGATGTGCTGCGACGGCACATACATGCACTCCTTCTGTCGCTCGGAAAGGATTCCACAACCTACAGTCTGATTCATGCCGATCTTCACCCGGACAACATTGTCGTTGACGGAGAACGGTTGCACGTGATCGACTTTGATGATTCGGGTTTCGGTTGGCACCATTATGATATAGCGGTCGCACTCTTCAGCTATCAGCTTGACCGGCCTTATGACCAGCTCCAGGATGCGCTGGTTACAGGTTACCGCAAGGCCCGGCCGATCAGTGACAGAGTTCTTGCCTATGTGCCCCTTTTCTTGTTGATCCGCGCTTTGGTGTCCATCGGCTGGAAGTCATCACGACCAGAAGTAGAGATGGGAAAAAACACTGTGCCAAAGCTTGTCGATTACGTAAGATCGCAGGCCACCGGGGTCATGGCTCACTACGGTATATCAGTCGGTCCGGTTCCTAACGACTGAAACACTGCGCTAATTTCAATTCCACAGCAGCGTAAGAATACACTCGCTCACGCACCTCGCTTTGGCGCCTGGCTTTGGTCACGTTGTTCCTCAGGGCAGAAAAATATTCGCAGCTTTATGAATCAGACAGCTCTTGAAGTGTCCCCAGAAATTGTTGCAGTCACTCAATCTTTAAGCAGGCCCGCTACGGACTTCGACCGGGCAATCTGGCCGTCCGTGTGATACGCCTCGTGGTTGGATTCGATGTCTTTTTGCCGATAGCGGTAGTTGACCATCAGGCAGGCTGCCTGCGACTGCCCATTCTTCGATGTGTCCCCGAGCCAGTTCAGCCGTTCGATGCCTGCGCCGTTCGATAGGTGAAAATTCGCAACGGGATCCAGCGCGACCCCATCACGTTTCTCGTTGATCAGGTAATGGGCACACAACCGTGACAGTGGCTTATGCAGGCTTTCCATCGCCCCCAGATCTCTGACCCAGCTGCGGTTGGAGAAGATTCGTGCCAAAGTTCCGGATTCATCAAGGGCTTCCAGAGCGGCCTGAACAGCAGTGCTGTACTGTGCTCTCTGGCCCGTGTCGCTGCCGGCTCTTTTCAACCAGCTGGCAAAACCCGGAATGGGTGAGAGCGTTGAGAAGACCCTGAGCTGTTTGTGATCGCGACTCAAGCGCTCGACCACCCGCTTGATCAGGAAACTGCCAAAACCGACCCCGTCAAGCCCCGACTGGGTGGCAGAAATCGAGTAGAACACTGCGGTATCGGCATCTTCCGGCCCGACCTCCGGAGCCTGGATGCTGAGCAGCGTCTCTATCTTGTCGGGGATACCGCTGGTCAGCGCCACCCACACGAATATCAGTGGGTCGTTGGGCATCTGTGGGTGAATGAACGCATAACACCGCCGGTCGACGGCAGCCAAGCGGTGCTTGATGTCCCGCCAGGAACGAATCGGGTGCACCGCTTCATGGTTGGCCAACGTTTCGAGCAGGGCAGCCGGCGCATCCCAGGTGATCCGCCGCAATTCAAGGAAGCCGACGTCAAACCAGGAGGCCAGAAGTACTTTGAATTCCCGATCAAAGGCGTTGAGATCCGGATCGGATCCTTTCATGGCCAGCAACTCAGCCCGCATGCTGACCAGAAACTTTACCCCTTCGGGCAGATCGTTGAACTGGGTCAACAACCGGATTCGAGGCGAGACAAGGATCTTCCTCAGCACATCTTCACAGGTAAGTCGACCTTGGGGCACGCTGCTGTCACGTGATACGTCTAACCAGGAGTGAATCGCCAAACGTAGATCCTCCTGGCGGACAGCGTAATCGCTCGCCAACAGGCGCAGAAAATTTCGCCGTCCCTGGAGATCCAGATCCAGGTACACCCTGCCAAGACTGGCCGCCCGAGACCTGGCCGACACCGCACCACCCAACGCTGACAAACAGCTGTCGATCTGCCGACAGATCAGGTGATGATCATCAATAGGCAACCCTGGCCGAACGGTACCGGTGATTCGGCTGCGGGCTGTCTGGCCGGCCTCGATCCAGGTCTGGCGCAGATGCTGCAGACCTCTACCCAAGTTCAGTTTCTTGACACTAGACACCAGCGAATGCCCCCAGGGTTTACCACTATGTAAGTTTACCGCCAGGCTCCTGCCGAGTGGCGGTATATCAGCCCTGCCGCAGAGATGGATTGCCAGTTGCTTGTGCGGTTGTTGCCGGATCCTCGGCTGCTCGCCCTCAGCAGGGCCGCCTCCAAAAAGGCATCAGGCACCCGAATACACCCGTCTGGGCGCTGCACACAGTTGATGATAAAATGCGGTGTGTGACGAGGTTCGTCACGTTATGTACTCCCCCCTTCACATTTGTCCTCGAACTTTGACTGGCATGAATGCACTGAAACATCTGGTTGACTGGAAATTCTGGCGCGATGAAGACGTGCGCCACGTGCTCGAACTCGCCCGGACGGTCAAACACAACCGCCGTGATTTCGAGGAACACATGCGGGGGCACACGCTGGTGATGCTGTTCCAGAAGACCTCCACCCGTACCCGGGTTTCTTTCGAGGCTGGTATGACTGAACTCGGGGGACATGCCATCAATCTCGATTGGCGTGCCAGTAACTTCACACTGAGTAAAGTCCGTTTCGAGACTCAGTACCTCAGTCGCAATGCCGCTATGATCATGGCCAGGCTCAAGGACAATGTAGATATTCTCGAGATGGAACAGGCCGCTTCGGTACCGGTTATCAACGGCTGCTGTGATCTTTACCACCCATGCCAGGCACTGGCTGATATGCTGACCATCGCGGAGCACAGCGACGGCAAAGCGGAAGGTGCAAAACTCACCTATATCGGGGTCTACAACAACGTTGTCAATTCTCTGGTCTCGATCTCGGCGGCTCTGAATGTCCGACTGACTCTGGTCTGCCCAATACGTGATGAGTCTGTAGTTGACCAGGCGGCACGCCAGCGCCTGCTGGATGCGGGCCTGCTCAGTGAGACTTTAGATGCAACTGCAGCGATCAGGGATGCTGACTATGTCTACACCGACACCTGGCTGGACATGGAGTATTTCAACGATCCCGAGTACGAAGAGGAGAAACAACAGCGCTGCGACCTGATGCTGCCGTTCCAGATCAACGCCGAGTTGCTGGCTGGCAGTGACGCACACATCATGCACGATATGCCGATTCACCCGGGATATGAAATTGCCGAGGATATGGTGGAGTGCGAGCGGTCGATCATCTACGACCAGGCTGAGAACCGCCTGGATGCCCAGAAGGCCATCATGCTCCACCTTTTGCACGGTTTGTAAGGCTGCGCAGTGCAGCAGGTTTTCCCCTGCTCTGAAGAACTGGCTATGGCTGCGCTTATTCAGTCCGCTACAGTCATGCTTGCGCTTTGTCTTCGTTCCCGCCAGACGATTATCAGCCCCCCGCCAATGATCAGAAAGACACCCGGGATCAACCGTTCAAATGGTGCTTCTGCAAAAAATATCCAACCCAGTGCAAACGTAAACGGAATGCTGAAATATTCAAACGGTGCCAGATTGCTCGGTGCCGTCAACCGGTAAGCAGAAATCAAGCAGAAGACTGCCAATCCCCCGGCAGTGCCCATGGCAATCAACCACAACCAGTCCGTCAAAGGTGTCACGTGCACATAGCCGCCGGTCAGCAGCACCAACACGATGGCGCCCAACAACGAGCCCACCAGTGCATATACATTGATCAGTGCGGTCGGAACGGTCTCTTCAAAACGTTGCGCGGTGACACTATTGATCGCATAGCCAAAGGCCGCACAGGCCGGCAGTACCGCATACCAGTTGAAAGTCTCGCTGACAGGTCGCATGACCAGAATGACTCCACCAAAACCGATTAAGGCAGCAGCCCAGCGCCACACTCCGACTTTGTGACCCAGTACCGGGATTGACAGCAGCGTCACGAACAGTGCACCCGAAAAAGCGATTGTTGATGCTGTAGCGAATTCCAGGTGTATCAGGGAAACGTAAAAGCAGAACTGGGCACCTGCCACAAAGACGCCCCGCCACAGCCCGAGGCGCCATTGCCGGATGACCAATGGTCGTCCAGCCTGATGCCAGGTGCGGGTGTAGAACAGCACCAGCAATCCTGGAATGAACCCGAACAGATTGCGCAGCATGGATAACTGCTGGGCGGGATAACGTACGCCCAGATGCTTGATGATTGCGCCCATCACATCAAAAAGAAGAATCGCCAGCAGTATGATCGCAATGGCCCGAGCCAGAGGTGACTCTCCGCCGTGGCTCGTCACGCGGGATCCGCTGATTTGCTGCCGTTTTCGACAGATGCGTGATCGAGCAAACGCGCCACAAAATCAAAGGCCAGAGGATAGACGGCCGAATCACAACTGGCGCGTGGACCGGCAACATTGAGCACTTGGATGCGGTGCTCACCGATCCACGACAGCGCGTATTCAGTTGATGCTGAGTTTTTCAGGTCAAGTACCAGGCAGCGCTTTCCGAGCCGATCGGCGAGCCGAACAGTCAGGGCAGTGCCGCCCGTGGGCGGCCCAAATGTCAGCACCAGCGTGCCATCGCTGTCACGAATGTTCCACTCGGTCCGCTGGGCGTACTGATCGCTCGGGGTCTCGTCAAGCGGATAACAAGCCGCAATCGCCCCATCTTCTGCCCGACGACCTTTAGGGCACCAACCACCGACTGGCACGCCCATCTCCCGCGCCGCATCGAGCGCTGCACGATCAACACCACTCTGACCGCCGGAGATGATCTGCGACGGCATCCGTAACTCACTGCGGCACACCAATCTCACCGATGCGTGCGAGTCCAGCCAGGTGATCGTCTAAGATCGGCGCAACCTGTGGCCGCTCAGCAGTGTGTTGAACACACCGCTCTATCGCTGGAAAGCTACCACTGGCTAGGTCTTGGGAGTAAGTACTTGTCACCAGCAGGTAGATATCAGCCAGGCTAAAACGTCCCCCAAGGTGATAGGGTCCGTTGTCACGCAGATGTGCCTCGACCAGTTGCCAGCGCTGCGTAAACACCTGGTTGGCATTCCGGCGCACCGCATCGACATCATCGGCCCGCAGTGCATAGCGGTGTGGATAGTAACTGCGCTTGACCGGCTCCTGAACCTCGACTGCGTGATAAACCAGCCAATCCAGCAGCGCCGCGCGCTGTGGGTCGTTCGGCAGCGGCGCCAACTCATCCAGGCCGTGTCGATCAGCCAGGTAGAGCATGATGGCAATGGTCTCACACACGAGAGTACCGGCCTTATCGGCCAGCGCTGGAATCGTGCCACGTGGGTTGATCGCCAGAAACTCGGCACTTCGGTGTGCCCCGGCCGTGATATCAACGGTTTTTCGCTCAAAGGACAACCCGGCTTCAGCCAGGGTCATTTGTGCAGCGGTCGCCCGTGTCCCATCCAGACAGTACAGTGTATACATGGTTTATTCCGATAAGCTTCGCTAACGTTCCTGTGGCATGAATACGAATGTTACACTGCCAGTGATCTTCTCTAACACTTTTCCGCCTGACCAGATGAGTTACTGGATGCATACGCTGTCGCTCAGAAACCATTCCATGGGCAATCGTTGCCTCCGAGCTTTTACCCGGCAACCATGACGCTACCTCAAACCACGCTGACCGTACGACCCGAGTGGATCGATCACAACGGACACATGAACGTGGCCTATTATGTTCTCGCGTTTGATGAGACGACCGACGCCGTCTACGAGACCTGGGGGCTAGGTCTGGACTACCCGGAGCGGGAGAACCACGCGATCTTTACTCTCGGGATGAACGTTGATTACCTGAGTGAAGTGTTCGAAGGAGAACCACTGTGCGTGGCGACCCAACTGGTCGACATGGATCACAAGCGCATCCACTATCTGCACACCATGCGTCATGGCGATGACGACCGACTGGTCGCCCGGAATGAATGCCTGTGCATGAACGTCGATCTTGAAACACGGAGGAGCGCTCCGTTTCCAGCCAGCGTACGAGAGAAACTCGAACCAGTGTTCGCCAATCAGCGCAAACTGGAAAAGCCCGACGGATTTGGCCGGACCCTGCGGATTGATCACAAATAAACGCAGCTAATACGGGTTTCCCAGCGTCAGGTAGAACCCATGGTTGTCGTCTTTGCCCACGGCATACTCCAGCCGCAGGACGATGCCCGCAACCTCACGCAGAACATAAATCAACCCGCCGCCGATCGCTGGATAACGATTATCGCTGCTGCTGCAGTCGCTGGACCTGTCATACAGACAGCCGGCCCCGCCGAATACCGACAACCCCCACGGTCCTCTGAGAGCAAAGCGACCGTCCAGGCTCAAGTGCGAATAGTTCTCTGCCAGGTGCATTCCGCGCACATAACCGCGTAGAGCTACCGAAGACTGGCCACCTTTAGGGGTATCGTGGCTGGTCCAGCGCCCTTTGAACTGTGTTGCCAGGACATTGCGGCTTCCGAAGCTAAGGTAATGATTAAACTCACCATAGTAAACATCGAAACTCTCAGTACCGCCAAGACTTTCGCGATAGGCAATGTTATGCAGCAACAGATACCTGCCGGTCCTGGCGTTACGCTTGTTGTCCCGTGAGTCGTACTCGGCCACGATACCTACACCGGTCGAGTCGAATCCGGCCTGCCTGATGTGCTCCAAATGATGATCCAGGAATTCCTCGACACCGAGCATGTAATTCGTCGATATTACCTGACCACCAAGATTCCACCCGTCAGAGACGTGGCGAGTGTAGCGGCCCCCGAAGCTTTCCAGCGTGTCCGTTGTCTGGGCCGGCAAGCCGGTCCCCAGGAAGTCATCGTAATCATTGTTCACCTTTCCGGACGCGTAACCAATCATCAGTTTCTGGTGGTTATTGTCAAAGTAGAGCTCTGAGAACACACCGCCATAATAGGAATCTGAGGCACTGTAATTGCCCAACAGGAGGAACGTAGACGGACTAGATTGCTCATCGAATTTGTGGAGGTAGCCGACAATGGCACCCACAGTGGCGCCAAGCTTAGGGTCGCTGGTGAGAGTCGGGACAAATATCCAGGGGGATTGAGTCTTGGCTTTGGCAGTATCACCCTCATCGGCGAAGAGCGGCACTACCAGTAAACAAAGCGGCAAGAAAAATATAAAGCGTTTCATCAAGGCTGCAATCCAGGCCTATCGGGCAACCTGCACAAAGCCGATTGCCACTGATTTTTCCCCAACCCGATCAGTGAGTAAACCGTAAATCGAAGCTGCCGGCATACCGTTCAGAAAAGATTCCACCGCATGAGACAGATCGAGAAAATCATAGGATTTCCTGTGGGGCACACGATCAGTGCAAGGCCCAACAAACAACAGCTTATGGACAACTTCTTCATCAATTCCTCTTTTTTGTTGAAGTGCAGCAACGCACAACCTTAAACCAAGCGAATCAAAAAGTGCAACGGCCTTCTCTGAGTTGCTTTACGAGCTCAAAGCTCTTGTTCACCTGGCATATCCAGTCACTTTTGGAAAATTACAGCTCTTTTTCAATCGGCAGGATTCGTGAGATCACTGCAAAAAGACGCTTAACGAGACTCGCGTCGGGTTCAGCATCATAACGAACCCACTGGCCCGTCTGGCGGTCATAGCCTTGCCAGTAAAGTCTGTCAGTTTCATCGAGACGCACCTGGTACGCGATGCGCGGCAATTGGTCGAGCGCCGCGTCTGCGATCTTCGTGGCCAGATCCGGATTCTCGATTACGACACCCATCTCGGTATTCTGCAAGATCGATCGGGGATCCAGGTTCAACGAACCGATGAATGTTTTCTCCCGGTTGAAGACGAATGTCTTGAGGTGCAAACTGACCTTGGGCGAGCTGCCCACACCCGATCCTGCACTGAGCCCGGTATCGCTGTCTTCTACCTTCAACTCGAACAGTTCAATACCGGCACGCAACAGTGGCTTGCGGTACTTTGCGTAGTGGCCGTGCACCGGCACCACGTCGTTGGAGGCAAGCGAATTGGTCAGCACGATCACCCGGCTTCCCTGGCGAACGAGGTTCGCCAACAGTTCAACACCTGCTTTGCCGGGAATAAAGTAGGGATTGAATATCAACAGCTCGCTGGTGCTTGCCTGGAACAATGGCCACAGATCAGGCCCCATGTGCGTGCTATCGTCATCGAGCGGCAGACGGATCTTATGCGGCTCGTCAAAGAACACCTGGGCCGGCCCCATCGACAATGGCAAGGTGCCGTCCTGAAGGTGCCTGAAAAATGCGGTCTCAGCAAGACGGTTGAGATACGGTCCACCGAGTTGTGCCTTCGCAAAGCTGTGCAGGTCGAACCAGCGCTCTTCCGGGGCAATGGCATCCGGTTCCGGGGTCATGATTACCGTTACAGGGTAGGCGATGGCGCTGTTCCAGTAGTCATCGAACTCGCGGGAGATCTCTCGCACCACGGGCCCAAAGATCATCACGTCCATGTCCCGGAAATCAGTGTGATGACCGGCTTTGAAGTACTCGTCGCCAATATTACGGCCACCGGTAATTGCCACGACACCATCGACAATCATGGCCTTATTATGCATCCGCCGAGTCACGTCACCGTAGCGGTACAGGTACTCAAAGAAGCGAAATCCACGGTTGGCAAACGGGTTGAACACCCGGATGTCAATGTTCGGATGGGCGTCCAGCGAAAGCAATGCGGGGTCCCGGCCCTGCATATCCATGTCGTCGACCAGCAGCCGCACCGGCACGCCACGCTCGGCCACAGACAATAACCTGTCAGCAAACAACATCCCCGTCACGTCACCGTGAAAGAGATAGTACTGGGCATCCAGCGACCGACCGGCCCGGTCTGCTACCGCCAAACGGGCGGCAAACGCATCCAGTCCATCGTACAGGACATGGGCCACCGCTTGACCAGGAAACGGTTCCAGTACCTTAGTGATCTGCCGGTCGAGGTCGGTCTCGCCCGTTACCCCGGGCGTGTACTCGTCCACGCGTTCCACTGGTGGTGCGAGCGACGCGCAACCACTCAGTAACCACAAGGGAAAAAGCCAAAGCAGCCAATGACGGTTTAAAATACTCATGCATTCTCCCAAGACCAGGTATCTGTCGCAATCCAAACCCGGTCTGACAATCAAGACAAACTCCCTTTCAGACGAATGGAACAGTCCAAATATCCACGGCAGTCATTCTTCTGCCCGGGCCGATTTTGAACTCACCCGCTATTAAAGTGTAACCTAGTGCAAATCCATTTCTTTACGTTGTCCATCCATGCCACATAGCCGACGTCATCGAACCACCGTCACCATCATTCTCGGTGCAGCACTGATTCTCACCTATCCTGTTGTCGGTAACGTGTTGTTGTTCTCGGGAGCGATAGAAAGACTGGTAAGTTTAAAACCGGAGAAACTGACCGTTCAGTGGCACCGTGCCTGGACCCTGTTTCCCGGACGCCTGTACGTCGAAGGCCTGGATCTTGACATTCAGACCAAGAGGCACAGGGTTCGAATCAACGTCGACAAAGGGGCGCTCGATCTTTCGCTCCTCAAACTGATAACTCGTACAGTCGATATCCAAAACGCACACGGCGAAGGTATACACATCGAGCACGCAAGACAGTCGCGAGCCGGAACAGTAAAACTCACCGATACAGCGGTTAAAGCGAAAGCCCATTCGGAAAGCACCACCACGAACGCATCAACTGCCAACGAATCTACACAAGCCACCAGCGAGGGTAAGCCCCCTTGGACCATCCACCTGCAGGGCATCTCCGCCAGCAATGTCCGAACCATTCAGCTCGATGAACTGAACCTGCAAGGCCGGGGAGAATTGAAGAACCTGACCATGCACCTCATCACCAGGGGCGGACCGATGCGGATCGACAATGTCGACCTGGAGATGACAGCCCAGGCCCCAACCAGCCACGACAATACCGATGGCACACTGACCGTCGAGGCGAATCTGACCATCGCCGAAAACATCCCGCGACAGAACCGTGGCAAGAGCTTGCTTCAGTTTGTCTCAGGACAGATTAAGATACTCGGTGATGTGCAGAGCCTCGGACACATCGATGTCATGCCGGGCAAGCGGTACAACCTCGGCGTATCGGGCGCGGGCCACATCGACCTGAAACTTCATCTGGAAAAAGGTGCGGTGACAGATGGCAGCCGCATCGACTTTCAGTCCAAAGATTTTCAGACAGACTTCCTGGCATTTCAAGCCGCGGGTCACGGCAGAATCATCGGCGAAGTCAATCAGAACACCGAAAACTCGGTGAAGCTGCGGATCGAACTTGACCATTTCAACCTGGGACGATCCGATGACCCCCTGCCCTATCTTCAGGGTCAGGACCTGGTGGTTGATTTTCGGACAGACCAATTGCTACTCCATCATCAGGAATTCAGGGAAAATAGCGAGTTTTCATTCGATATTCAGGACGCCACGATTTCCGATCTGACCCATTACAACCGTTATCTGCCGCAGCAAACCGGCGTCAGAATACTTTCCGGCATTGGCGACTTCAAAGGTGGTATGACGCTGAAAGGGGCCAAAGCACATGGCTCAATGCAGCTGGCTGGATCCGATGTTGTCCTTGCAGTGCGGGGCAGAAAGGTCCGCACCGATCTCAAGCTGGTTGCCAACCTGTCCGATGGTCATTACGACGGCCAAACCTACCGCCTTAAAGACACCTATTTCCGGTTGTACAACACAAAATTTGAAACTGCCCTGCGGGAGACCAAAGACGACTGGTGGGCGGAGATCAGAGTAGACAAGGGTAAACTACTCTGGAGATCCCCCATGGATGTCGATGCACAAATGAGCCTCGCGATGCGCGACGTGGAACCACTGATTGCCGCAATCCGCGATCCCGCGAAGAAAGAGTCGGTGCTTGAAAAAGCGTTGAACGTGAAAAACCTCGAAGGCGTTCTGACGATCGAGACGAACCAGAATAACATCACTCTGGATCCCATTCTGATCGACGGCAAGGGCCTGAAAATCATTTCCCGACTGGACATCCTGCCAAATTCAGTCAGCGGAGTGCTCTATGCCAAGCTGCGTGGCCTTTCCGCCAACTTTGAGATCACCAACAGCAAAGCGAGATTTAGGGGACTCGGTGGCCGGGAAAAAGTACTAAGACAGGTCAGGCCCATAACGGGAAACCCCTGAAGATCAACCAGGCCTGTACATGAATATCACCGGTGAGAGGATCATCCAGTAGCACCAGAGATTCCACCATCATCGGTAACGACAGCTATTTTTCCCTCCAGTCGATTCATGCTGACACCTCTACTCCCGGCCCGGTATTCGATGGTACCCACCTTGTCCCAGACACGGTCGACAGTCTCTTTTCAGCTAACCTGAAAGCTCATAGATCTGTAGTTGTGGCAAAATCTCTGGTAGCCAACACCCGTCATCAGGCGGTTTGATACCATTCGTCCTGTTCCACAGGTCATCACAAAGCATCACCCGGCCGAGGAGGTCTCCCAGCGATGAAAGCAGCAGTACTGACCGAACACGGTCGTGAGGGACTGAAAGTAGGTCACTTCGAAGACCCTACGCCGGCACTGGGCGAAGCCGTCATGAAAGTTCATGCAGCGTCGATCAACCACGTCGATCTCTACATGCGGGACAGCGGCGCCGGCATCTCACACGAATTGCCGCTGGTACTGGGTGTGGACGGCGCTGGGGAAATCGTCGAGGCCCCGCAGGGTTCTCACCTGAAGCCAGGTGACGAGGTGGTGCTCTATCCCATGGCCAGCTGCGGCCGCTGCCGTGCCTGCCAGGCCGGTGACCAGTCGACCTGCGCCCGTTTCAGCCTCTCCGGCGAGACCCGCCACGGCACTTTCGCCGAATTCATCGCTATGCCGGAATTCTGTTTCGTTTCAAAACCGGAGAGCCTGACGTTCCAGGCCGCGGCTGCGCTTCCGGTCGCCTATCTGACGGCGTGGCGAATGATGTTCAGCAAGGCACCCTTGCGATCAGCAGAAAGCGTACTGATCGTGGGCGTGGGCGGCGGCGTCGCTGCCGCCTGCCTGCAGATGGCCAGGATGATCGGCGCGCGCACTATCGTGACCTCCTCCAGCGAGGAAAAGCTGACCTGGGCAGCTGAGCTGGGTGCCGACAGCGGCATCAACTACAAGACCGAAAAAGTAGCCCGCCGGGTCATGGAAATAACAGGTGGTGAAGGTGTCGACATGGTAATAGACAGCGTAGGTGAAGCCAGCTGGGGTGACAGCCTGCGGTCTCTGCGCCGGGGCGGGCGACTCGTCACCTGCGGCGCCACCACAGGGGGACACCCCTCAGCCGACATACAGCGGCTGTTTGCCAGGCAGCTTGCGGTCTATGGCTCTACCATGGGTAACCTGGAGGAGTTTCACCAACTACTGGAGGCCACCCGAAGGGAACTGATTACACCGTTGATCGACACCGTTTACCCGCTTGATGATCTGACGCTGGGCCTGGACCAGATGGAGCGTGGCGCCCAACGTGGCAAGCTGGTGATCGACACGACTGGTTGAGGCCTGGCCGTCGAGCGACGATACTCTGTGCATGGTTCCCCTGTCTGTACTGGATCTTTCCCCTATCACAGAGGGTAATGACGCTGGCCAGGCCCTTCGCAACAGCCTGGATCTTGCCCGCCATGCCGAGGCACTCGGCTTCAACCGCTACTGGGTTGCTGAACATCACGGCATGGCCGGTATCGCCAGTGCTGCGACGTCGGTCGTAATCGGTCACATCGCTGGCGGCACCCGGTCGATCCGCGTCGGATCGGGGGGCATCATGCTGCCCAACCATGCCCCGCTGGTCATCGCCGAGCAGTTCGGCACCCTGGAGTCGCTCTATCCCGGGCGCATCGACCTCGGACTGGGGCGGGCACCGGGCACCGACCAGTTCACAGCCTACGCGCTGCGTCGAAACCTGACTGGTGATGTGGATGATTTTCCTCGCGATGTACAAGAACTACAGCGCTACTTTGGCCGACCCGAGCCGGGGCAGCGGATCACTGCCGTACCAGGAAGCGGCCTCGAGGTGCCGATCTGGATACTCGGCTCCAGTCTGTACGGTGCAGGGCTTGCTGCCGCGTTGGGCCTGCCCTACGCCTTTGCCTCACATTTTGCGCCAGCCGCCATGATGCATGCGATCCAGATCTACCGAGAGCGTTTCCAACCGTCACTTCAGTTGGCAGAGCCCTATGTCATGCTGGGTTGCAACGTCTGTGCAGCCGAGACGGACGAGGAGGCAAAATGGCTGCGCAGCTCGGCACTACAATCCACTCTCAACCTGCGTCGCGGCCTGCCAGGGCGCTTGCCACCACCGGTCGAAGACCTCGAGAGCCAGGTCAACGTCCATGAGCAAAAAATGCTCGAAGAACTGCAGACCGCTTCTATGGTGGGATCACCTGAAACGATCCGCCAGGGACTCGAGGCGTTCATAGAGCGCACGGGTGCCGACGAATTGATCGTCGCAGGACAAATCTACGATCACCAGGCCCGAAAACGCTCCTACGAGATCGCAGCTGAACTCGCGATTACCCAGGCCGCCTAATGCCGGAGGTCGTCAGCGAAACTGCAACCCCAGCTGCTGCTATACCCTTGCCCCGAGCAGGGGAGGGATGAATCCGTATCTTCGCTCTCCTGATACCGACCTGTAGATCGCACTGCCACGCAGCCGGACTGGATCACGGCCCGAACGCAGCCTCGCCTGGTCGACCGGGGCGGTGGAGTTTTCCTTGAAACCCCTGCTGCAGTCTATCCAGAGAACCTTGAAACCACAGGGCCATGTCTTTCGAGGCTGGTGGATCGTCGGCGCAGGCGGCCTGGTGCAGTTCACCGGCGCCATCCTTTTCTTCCAGGCATTCGGCGCCTACGTACTGCTCATCGAGGCTGAGTTCGGCTGGAGCAAAGCGCTGATGGCTGGCGCCTTCGCACTCGCCCGGGTCGAAAGCGGCCTGCTGGGACCGATACAGGGCTGGATGGTCGATCGCTACGGACCAAGGGCAGTTATTCGCTGGGGACTCGTGATCTTCGGGCTCGCACTGATCGGATTCAGCCGGATCGAAACGATCATCGAGTTCTACGTGTATTTCTTCTTCATCGCTCTGGGAACAAGTCTGGGCGGGTTCCTGTCAGTCACTGTCGCGCTGGTCAACTGGTTCACCCGGCACCGTGCTAAAGCTCTGGCACTGTCACAGTTCGGCTTTTCCTTCGGTGGCATCCTGGTGCCGATCACGGTTTATTCACTGGAAACCTTTGGCTGGCGGGCAACCGCCGTAGGTTCAGGCATCATCATTTTGCTGACGGCCTGGCCCCTGACCCGCATCATCGATCACCGGCCTGAGCACATCGGGGAGACACCGGACGGCATACCGCGGGACGAGCCCGAACAATCCATTCGTCGGCAGCAACACAGCAGCCCATCAGTTTTTCGCAGGACCGACTTCACCGCCGGTGAAGCCCTCCGAACCCCGGCGTTTTGGTTCATGTCGCTGGGTCATGGGACCTCGCTGCTGATCGTCGGTGCCGTCATGGTGCACCTGGTACTGCACGTCAATGGGCAACTCGGCTATTCGCTGACGGTTGCCGGACTCATTGTCTCCCTGATGACGGCCATGCAGATCGTTGGCCTGATCAGCACCGGGATACTCGGTGACCGTGTGGACAAACGCATCATTGTGAGCGTCTGCATGTTTTTTCACGCGGCCGGATTGCTCCTTCTCGCCTACGCCCAGAACATCTGGATGGTCGTTGGCTTCGCTGCTCTCCACGGGGTTGCCTGGGGCACTCGCGGTCCACTGATGCAGGCGATCCGGGCCGACTATTTTGGCGCCACAAACTTCGGCTCCATCATGGGTTGGTCTTCAATGATCGTGATGTTCGGAATGGGCATCGGTCCGATCTATGCCGGTTACATGGCCGACCGTACTGGAAGTTATCAATTTGGGTTTACCACGCTGGCGATCACCGCGATCTTCGGTGCCTTCTTTTTTATGCTGGCGAGAAGACCTCAACTACCACAACGAATTAGCACCACCGAGCCGACGCCACCCTGACTGGTCCCGTTTCAGGTCACCACGGGCCGCCGGACACAACGCTATCAGCCGAACCCGTCGCCAGCGGGTTTTGGTGATAATCGGACCAGCCGGGAATCGCGTACTGCTGCCTGGCGATGGATCACCGCTTTCTGGTAGTTCGGATTTTTTACCATCGAGACAAACGCATCACCGGAGGGGTATTCGGCGATAAAGACGATGTCCCAGTACTCACTGCTCGGGCCAATCAGCGTGTACTCGAAAGCAGCGCTATAGGCGATCCGCCCGCCAACATCGCGGAATATGGCGCCACTCTCCCTGCCGTATGACTGGTAGGCGTCAAACCCGGTGATTGACTGACCATGCAGCACGTGCCCGGCAGGATACCGGGCGGTCTCCCGAAGGCGAACGAGGTTCAGCATGTGAATGGGCCCCTGGCTCGGCAACGACCGGAATGCGCGAAACGCTTCCCGTGTCGGGTCGACATAGGTTTCTGTCATAAATCGTCCTCGCAGAATTTTTCAACGCCTCAAGGTACCCGAAAACCGGGCAGCTGGTAAACCACCGGTACAACACCGGCGGATAGCACCAGGAAGATCTCCACAACCGGTTTGAGTCGATCTGGAGGCTGTGCTCTAATGAGGTCCACTTGCCCAGCACCCTCTCCCGACTGCAAAGGCGTCAGGCAATATGGTCACAGGCCAGGATCGAGGAACCAAGACATCCATGAAATTCGGCATCCTTTTCACATCGCATCCGCACGTCGACAAAGAGCCTTACCCCCACCGTGAGGTCCATACCAGAGTCACGGCGGAGATTCTGGAAGCAGATCGCCTCGGCTACGACGAACTGGCTGCAACCACCTTGTTGCACGGCAGTCCGGACACGGTGATCCGCCGGCTTCAGGAACTGCGGGAAGTCACTGGCATTACATCACTCGTGTTGCACTACCCACCATACTACGGAGTTGAGAAAACCCTGAACAGCCTGCGCCTCTTTGCCGAACAAGTGATCCCAGCTTTTCGCGCTGAAGCGGCTGCCTAGTCAGGCTGTGCAATGGAAATCAGCGCGCTCTACCCCACTCGTGACATCGGCACGGATCCGGCCAGAATTCGCGACTGGGCCCAGGCAGCTGAGGACCTTGGGTTTTCACACATAGAAGTGCCCGATCATGTGTTCGGTGCGACTGCGCGTGATGGCTGGACACCCCGATACAACGAGCAGGACCCGTTTCACGAGACCTTTGTGACCCTGGGCTTTCTCGCTGCGGTGACCAGGACCATCCGGCTGACCAGTGGTGTCCTGATTCTGCCCCAGCGGCAGACTGGCTTGGTGGCCAAACAGGCTGCCGAGGTCGATGTGCTGTGCGAAGGACGGCTACGACTGGGTGTAGGCGTGGGCTGGAACTTTGTCGAATACCAGGCCCTGGGTACCGACTGGAAGACCCGCGGCGCACGCCAGGCCGAACAGATTGAAGTTCTAAAGCGCCTGTGGACCGATGATCTGGTCACTTTCAAGGGTCGCTTTCACGATCTGTATGAAGTCAACATCACACCACCTCCGGTTCAGCGCCCTATTCCGATCTGGTTCGGTGGTGACTCCGAGCCCGTGATCAGGCGTGCGGCTCGCTACGGTGACGGCTGGATGCCGATCTTGACACCGGATGAACAGGCCGAATCAAAGCTTGCGATGCTCCGCGAACAACTGACGACCTTCGGCCGTGACCCTGAAGCTTTCGGTATCGAGGGTTGGCTACGAATGTACGAGGCCGATCCCGATCAGTGGGCCGCGGGGGTCGAGGGTTGGAGACGTCTTGGCGCCGACATCGTGATGCTTTACCCGATGTATCGGACCCCGGATCTTGACGAGCAGATCGAGACGCTGCGGAAGTTCAAGGAAGTCGTGAACGGTTAGGCGGTATCACGCTGGTCCAGCCGTGAGATCAAGACGGCGCGTCAACTACCAGACCGGCTCGTCAGTCTGGATTCTGAACGCGTCTCCCGCGCGTACGATGTAGCCAGCCGAGGGCAGCGGGAAATGCGCGGTGCAGACCAGTGTCTCGGTCTCACAGTAGCGCTCGAGAAAAGCCCGGCGGGTCTCCTTGGCCTGTTCGGCATCCCAGTCTGGCCAGGCTGTCCACTCCGGATGCGCACACTGCACCGGCGAGTGCATGAGATCACCACACATCACCGCACTTGCCCCGTTTGAGGCTAGCGAGATCGACACATGGCCAGGCGTGTGGCCAGGTGTGGGTGACAACCAGACCTCATCGTCAAGAGCGTAGTCATCGGCGACGAGTTCGGCACGCCCAGCCTCCAGCACCGGAAGCACGCTGTCCTCGAACGGCGTTCTCGAGAATTTCTCATGGCCGACATCGCGCCAGGCTTCGAGCTCCTTCTTCGAGAAAACATACCGGGCATTGGCAAAAGTCGGTACCCAGCGACCATTTTCAAGCCGGGTGTTCCAACCCACATGGTCAGAGTGCAAGTGCGTGCACATAACAAAATCGATCGCTTCAGGCGCGATACCATGCAAAGCCAATGCGTTGAGATAGGTCGCGTCCGTTTTCAGATGCCAGTGCGGTCTCGTGGGCCGGTCCTTGTCGTTGCCGACACACGAGTCGATCAAGATGGTGTGGTGTGAAGTACGCACCACGTAACTCTGCATTGGAAACTGCAGTTGATCGGTGTCGGGATCCAGCGCGTCGGGCTCGAGCCAGTGCCGGTGCGGTGCCCAATCTGCCGCTGTCGTCTCCGGGAAAAAGTGCTGCCATTTGAACGGGGTGACCAATTCCAGCACCCGCATGACTTTCAAACCGCCCAGCACACGATGAGGAGCCATCATGCGGTAATCCCGCTCCGGTGAGGATGAATCATTGTGCCGGACTAACAACCCGGATCGGGGCATCCCGAGCCCCCGGGCAGGGCCAGTCATCCGGCCACTGGTCACGGCGCGCCAACTCCGTAGCCGTCACCACGTGGCGTGGATCGGCTACCCGGTCCGGAAACAGAATGCCATCCAGGTGATCGAATTCGTGTTGGAACAGGTGCGCCCCCCAGTCCTCGAGACGCCAGTTGGCAGGTTTCGCATTGCGGTCAAAACCCTCAACCGATATGGCTCGAGGCCGGCCAACGTACGCTTTGAGCCCTGGGACTGACAGGCACCCTTCCCAGTACCAGACAGGTTCCTCGTCGAGGATACTGACCTCGGGGTTGATCCAGTAGATCAGGTCACTGCTGCCATCAGGATCACGCATCAGAAAAAACCGCTGGAACCAGCCCAACTGCGGTGCAGCGATTCCATTGGCGCCGTGGTGCTCCAACCCAACATGGAGCAGGTCCAGTTGGTTTTGGAACTCGACTGTCTCAATTCGGTCGAGATCGACCGGGTCCGATGGACGAGCCAGGCGTGGGTTACCCAGTGTCACAATCTCAGGAAGCTCCGTTGCCATAGACCAAGCTTACACGTGCGCCCGACGCGCTGTCACCTTGGCCAATGGACTCTCTTTCGATGCACTATCATACAATTCTTCTGCTCAATCGAAATTCGGAGATGGTCTTGTGAAAGTCGAATCCCCAGTCACGGTCCAGGAACGGCACACCGACGAACTCGGGCACCTCAATCACGTACAGACCGTCAAATTTATGGAGGACGCCCGTGAGGACTGGTATGCGCAGTGTGGTCAGCCAGTATTTGACCCTGCCGGTTACGGTACCGTGGTAGTGAACATCAACTACAACTACCGTGGGGAGTGCTTTCTTGGCGAAAAACTCACCATCGTCACAGGCCCAGTCAAGCTTGGGCGTACTAGTTTTGTCTTAAGCCACACGATTCTCAAAGCGGATGGCTCTACACCGTTCGACGGCCTCGCGACCTGCCTGATCATGGACATGAAGACCCGCCAGGCGATTCCCGTACCCGACTGGATCGCCAAGCATTTCCAGTCCGCACCGTAAAAGCAGCAGTATCCCCTTCCCTGCCGGGTGACGCCTCGAATCCGCTGTTCAGGGTCTTTCAGCGATCCAGCGCAACGACTGCGTCAGCCATGAACAGAGCGCCTGGAAGCTCGGTCTTCACCGGTGTGCGGGCAGGATAAGGCTCACTGAACCAACGGAGGCAGATCTCGTTCAAGGCACTAAAGTGCGCCCAATCGGTGATGAAGACGGTCAGCTTGACCACGTCCAGGAGAGTGACGCCGGCTTCTTCGACGATAACATTGAGATTCTCAAAAACCTGCTCGGCCTGTTCCTCGAAGGTCACACCAACGACCTCGCCAGTCTCCGGGTCGAACGGTCCCTGCGCCGACACATACAGGGTCGTCCCGGCAGCCACCACTCCTGGTGAGTAGGGACCTTTCGGCGCTGCACCTTTTTCCGGCCGGATAATTCGTTTCATGATCACACCTTTAATGGGGCCGGTGAATTCAGGCGGGCACCGCGGCACCGTCGCGACGGTTGTCCGCGGCACCCGCCAAGGCTCCGCTCTCCGGATCACGCGAGACGGCCTGCATACCACCGGTGGCCCAGGAGTAGGCCGGCAACACAGTAATTCGATGCCCAAGAGACTCGAGTGCTTTGCGGGTCGATTCTCCGACCCGGTTCTCGATCTGTACCTCGGAACCGTCCTGCAGCCGTGCCCGAGGCATGTTGATGGCGTTCTGCAATTCAAGACCATAGTCAAAGTAGCCGACCATCGCCTGTACCGTGGTCTGCAGAATGCCATAGCTACCCGGCGTACCCAGTGACAGCACACCCTGCCCGGCAGCGGTCGTGATTGATGGTGCCATGCACATGGCCAGCCGCTGACCTGCGGTGATCACGTTCGGCGAAGAAGGGTCCAGGTCACCCCAGTTGAGGAAATTATTCATCACCACACCGGTGCCAGGCACCATCACCCCGGATCCGTACGGCGATCCCAGGCTCTGTGTCAGGCAGACCAGATTGCCTTCGCTGTCGGCCACAGAAATCGAGGTGGTGTGCTCCTTAAGCGCCGAGTGATCAAAAGGTCCCCCGCTGGCCCAGTTCTCTGTCGGCCCGATCACCGGCTCCCCATCCGCAGCCCGGGTCACCAGAACATCGACTTCGGCCAGCAGGGCATCAATCTCAGCGCGGTCTTTCTGGTTGTTCTGGATCCGCACACCCGCTGCGATCCGGATTACTCGGAAAACCAGATCCAGGTGGTCGGCACTGAGTAAATCGAGATCTTTGAAATTGAATGCTTCGAGTATCCGGAGACTGAGCAGGACCTGAAAGGACTCCGCTGGCGGCGGCGGCACATTGACCCGGTAGTTGTGATAAGGCGCTGAGATCGGTGCCTCCCAGATCGGTGAAACGGCCTCGAGGTCGGCCATTGAAATAGCACCGCCCGCGGACTGGATTCGCGAGACCAGCTTCTCACCCAGGGCACCGCCATAAAGATAACCGGTACCGTCGGCTGCGATCTGTGCCAGTGTCGCAGCCAGATCCGGCAACTGAAGGACCTGGCCCGGCTGCCAGTCTTGCTCTGCCCGGAATACCCGTCGCCACTCGAGATCCTTGATCCGACCGACGCTGCCACGGGTCATCGCCACAAAAAAACTCGAGACCGGGAACCCTTCCTCTGCCAATCGTATCGCCGGTTGCAGTACCTCGTCGAAACCCAGGCGTCCATAACGGCTCTGCAGCGCGTACCATCCCGCCAGGTTGCCCGGGGTGACCGACGCATTGGGCCCGCTTTCGGTCTTTGCCTTGTCGACCTGATTCGCATCGAAACCTGCCGGGACGGGTGGTATGAAGTCGACGGTCTCAACCTTGCTTTCAGTAGCGAGGAAAAACGTCGCACCACCGGCTCCGGCAAGCCCCGACATGAACGGTTCGACCACGTTCAGAGCCGCAGTCGTTGCCGCAACGGCATCGAAAGCGTTCCCGCCTTTGCGCAGGATCTCGGCACCTGCGTTGGCTGCCAACGGTTGTGCCGCAGCTACCATGCCATTCATCGATCGCACGGTGGGGCGCCCACCCAATAAATCATGCGGGGTTTTCTTTTGTTCCATTACACTGTGCTCCAGTCTCGCGGGTTAGTCTCCGTCAGGATACGCTTACACATCTCGTGCTCAACAATAGCCCAATACTCCATAGGTGGATTATGCCAGCCCGCACACTCATCAAGCTCTTGAATCGCTGCGGTCCGATGCAATCAGAAAAGCCAACGCAGTTCCCGCCAGCGCCATAATCAACACCACTGAAATGCCAATGCGCACGTCCTCTGCCGCACCGAGGTAGACAGTCAGCCAGGCCACCACGGCACCAAAGGCCAGCTGGAAGCTGCCGGCCAGCCCGGAGGCAAATCCTGCCACCGAACGACCCGCCGAACTGACCGCACCGATGGTCGAATTGGCAACGACCAAACCGTTGGAGAAGGCAAACAGCATGGCTGGCAATATCAGTGCCGGCACTGTCCGAAATCCGAGAAAGGCCAGAGCCGCCATCGTCCCGGTCGCGATTATCGACAGGGACGACCCCGCCCGCACCATACGGGGTATACCCCACCCCGGAGTCAACTTGCGGCTCAAGGCACTGCCGATCAGAAACCCGACCGGAAGCAGGGTGACAAAAAAGCCAAAAGCAGCCGCAGAATAGCCCAGTTTGTGAAAAGCAAAGGGCAGAAATGACAGGAAAGCAAAGAAAATAGACGCCTGGAAACCAAGATTCCCTGCAAACAGCATGAACTGCCGGTTGCGCAAGAGCTCCAGGTAACTGAGGGCGACTGACTCCAGGTTAAGCCGACCCCGCCGGACGCGGTGCGTTTCTTTGAGAATCAGCAACGCCGTAAGAAAGGTCACGACGCCCAGCAAGACTGTGACCGCCATTCCACCCTGCCAGCCAAACAAGTCATAAAGGACACCACCAAGTGAGAAGGCCAGCATGGGAGCCAGCGCGGTCGCAGACATGACCGCTGCCATACTGGCGGCGGCAGCCCGTGGGGTGTGCGTGTCATTGATGATAACCCGCGACAGGACCATCGCGGCAGCCGCACCCACCCCCTGAATACAACGGGCCAGAATCAAGATAGCCAGGCTTGGCGCTGCAAATGCCAGAACCGACCCGGCAAGATAGAGCCCGAGCCCGACCAGCAATGGCACCCGTCGGCCAAACCGATCGGAACACGGTCCGAAAAAAAGCTGTCCAAAAGCCGTTGCTGCCAGAAAACCGGTAATGACCATCTGCACCTGCTGGGCGGTCACCGAAAAAGCCACCGTGATACCCGGCAGCGAAGGAGTGATAATGCTCGTGGCAAAGATACTGGTCGATACGATCAGCACCAACAACCAGGTCGGTTGGGGCGGCTGGCGCGAATAATCATCGGTACCCAGTCCAGGATTTTTTGTTTCCATATTAAAAGTGCCTTACGCCTGGCGCTGTCCATTACTCCCTGAAATCTGTCCTAGACCAGCGCGGGACAACAACGCTGGTGTTATGTACAACCAGTACACCACCATGTGATTGGCTGGATATCGATCTGGCAGTCCACATCGCCAGACACTAGATCCTGCCTTGATTTATCCGAACTGAGTCCGAGCCTGCGGAACCCGGCAGAGAGGGTAGGCATCAGGGGGAAAAACTGGTGCTGGACGCGTCAGTTGGATTCTGAACTGGATCAGCCCGCTAGGCAAGATTCCAGACGAACACTCCGGATGAGAGCGTTAGAATCTGCAGATGGAAAACTGTCCCGCCCCGTTCATGACCTCAGATTCCCCTTGGCACCGCCCTCCGACCGAGGCTGGAATTCAGATTACCGCTATTGACCCTCCGCCCAAGAATCTGTGGCCCGGGCGTCACTGGCCCTGAATTCTGAACCGCCATGCTCGCCGTTGCCCAGACCCGGCAGGTTCTCTCCGACATCGCGCGGGCGATGTCTGTGTGCGCGGAACAACCAGCACACAAAAACGCCATTGAGCGCTTTCGAACACAGATACCGGCAGCAGATGAAAAACCTTTCGACCCGTCACCCCTTGAACCAGTCTCCCTGGCTCTTGCCGTCGACACCCGACTGGCCCGGCAGCTGACGTCTTTTGCCGGGCAACTGCCGTGGCGGGAAACGCAGCGGATGCCCGGCCAGGGCAACAAAGCAGTACTGTGCAGCCTTGACGAACTGTTTGTCTTTGAGGATCTCACCAGCGGACTGCTTTGGCTGGAACCAGGAGTCGCCTATCCCGAGCACAATCATCCACCACCAGAGCTCTACTTCACCCTGTCAGGGACGGCCGAGTGGAAGTTCGGTGGCAGCGATCAGTACCAGAGCGTCTCGGCGGGTAATCTGCTCCACAACCATTCTTTGGACACCCACGGCGTACAGGCGGGCGACACACCCCTGCTGGCGCTCTTTCTACTCTGGCACTTTGAGCCGTAACTCCGCCTTATCAAAAAACCTGGTCGACGCTTATGCCGACAATCTGATCTTCAACGCTTATGGCATAGCCGTCTTGCAGATCCAAAGTTCCTTATTCGCGGGGATCATGTTTCCCCGTTGACAGCAGGTCGCGGAGGGTGGTCTTGAGTGTCTTGCCGTAGTTGTTCTTCGGCAGTGACTGGAGAAATCGGTAGTGCTTTGGACGCTTGAAACGGGTCATGTTCTCCAGACAGAAACGATCGAGATCCTCCTCGGTGGTATCCATTCCAGACCGCTGGACTACAAACGCCACAACCTCCTCGCCCCAGTCGGCGTGAGGCCTGCCCACCACCGAGACCTCGAGCACAGCGTCGTGTTGAAGCAGCACTTCCTCCACTTCCCGGGGATAGATGTTCGTGCCACCAGAGATGATCATGTCCTTGGTTCGGTCCTTGAGAGTGAGAAAACCTTCGCCACTGAGCACACCGACGTCACCCGTGTGGAGCCAACCACCTTTGAGGGTCTGCGCTGATGCCTCGGGGTTCTCCCAGTAACCGTTCATGACCACATCCCCGCGAACGATGACTTCACCGGGCTCTCCCTGCGCCACGCGCCCACCGTTCTCGTCGACGATTCCGATCTCCACATCGCTGCGCGCGATACCGACCGATGCCATCCGCTCCAGAAACCGGGGCGAATCCCGATCGTTGTGCATCAGCTTCGACAAATAAGTGATGGTCATGGGTGATTCGCCCTGACCATAGATCTGCACCAGCCGGGGACCGAAAACATCGAGCGCCTGCAGCAAGTCCTGGGTATACATCGGCCCGCCGCCGTAGATAATGGTGCGCAGATTAGCCAGCGCTGTGTCACTGAGCACATCAGCACTCAGCAGGCGAACAATCATTGTCGGAGCAAAAAAGAACCCCGATCCGGGGTGGTTCTTCAGCAACTCGTTGATTTCCGCTGGATCAAATCCACTGCTTTCTGGAATGACCTGGTTGGCGCCCTTGGCGAGGTGCGCAATGCCGTAGAGACCCGAGCCGTGAGAGAGCGGTGCCGAGTGGATGATGCTGTCCGTGTGACAGAGGCTCTCCAAGTCAGCGAAATAGCTCAGGGTCATCACCAGCAGGTTCCGATGCGACAGAACCGCCCCCTTGGGCCGGCCGGTGGTTCCGCTGGTGTAAAAGAGCCAGGCCGGGTCAGCTGGATCGACGTCAACCAGCGGTACAGGGTCAACGCGGATCAACTGGTCATATTCAGGGCTGTCAGCTGTGATTACATCTTCGAGCAGCCCTGTCACATTGCACAATGGTCCGACCGTCGCCTCCAGGCCACGATTGACCATGCACAGCCGGGCACCTGAATTCTCGATGATATAGCTGACCTCGCGCTGGTGGAGTTTGGCGTTTATCGGTACGGCAACCAGACCTGCGTGCCAGATCGCGTACAGCACCTCGGTAAATGCCGGGCAGTTGGTCATCGCGATCCCCACCCTGTCGCCTTGGACCAGACCAAACCGGCCAGTGAAGCCGGCGGCGAGGCGTTGTACCCGATCGGCAAGTGCAGCGTATGTCAGGCACAATTGTGCACCGTGTGACACTGCGGGCGATGTGCCAAAGCTGCGCGCGGTTTTTTGCAGCAGCGCTGCTACATTCATAGTCGGACCCCCGGATGAATGGCCACCACTTTTAGCTCAAAGACTGATTTGAACACAGCCTGCGCCACCGTGCAGGGTGAGTGTTACTGTATAACGCTACAATCAAAGCGGCGGACCTGCCTTCCAGAATTGGAGATAAAATGCCGGTGCAACAGTCTCTACAGGATCAATATTACTCGAGGGGCACCTGCTTTGGCTGTGGACCCTGTAACGTAGAGGGTCTGCAGATCAAGTCCTACCCCAAAGACAAAGGTGTCACTGCCATCTGGACATCTTCCGAATTTCATGGCAACGGATTTGGATTCCTCAACGGGGGCATCATCTCAACGCTGCTGGACTGTCATTCTGCAGCATGCATGATGAATGAGACGGTCGCGCGCTATGGTGTTTTCTGTGTTGATGATCTGGAACACTTCGACGACGAACATCCGGTTTACCTGACCAACCAGATCACGGTGACCTTCCACCGACCCGTGCTTCTCAGCCAGGCGGTAGAGCTGTTCTCGGAGTGTTTGACCTGGAGTGAGAGATCCTGTCGATACCATTCAGAACTCCGGTACGGTGGAAAACTCGCTGCCGAGGCAGAGGTGCTCTGGAAACGCTTCCACTCCAAACGCTGAGCCGGTCTGACCCAATGCCAGTTTTTGCACTTCAGTTTCAGATGACGTTCATTTACAACGGTACTTCCGGGCACGGTGCCACCTTTTCGGGTGAAGTTGACATCGAAGCGAGTGGTCCCGACACCGCTCGTCGGAAACTCACGTCGGAACTCGCATTGAACGCATTACAGCTCGCACTTGAACAGGACGCATCGTTCAATCGCAGCTACGACAACATTGACATAAAGATCCGGAGTGTCGAGGAGAAAACCCTGTGACACAGCCACCATGGGACCCAAGCACATGACAGAGCATCCTTTCATACCCTATAGGCCCAGATCCTATCCTGACCCCGAGATGGAACAACGCTCCGCGACGTTTCTTGCCGAGATGAGAACGCGACGGACTGTTCGAGACTATTCGTCCCGGAAAATTCCACAAGTCGTCATCGAGAACGCCATCCGGGTCGCTGGCAGTGCACCGAGTGGCGCCAACATGCAACCCTGGCATTTTGTGCTCGTCACTAGACAGGAGACCCGGCAACGAATTCGGGAGGCAGCGGAAGCCGAAGAGCGCGAGTTCTATAGCCACAGGGCGTCACAAGAATGGCTGGATGCCCTGGCACCGCTGGGTACCAACGAACACAAACCCTTCCTGGAATCGGCGTCCTGCCTGATCGCAGTCTTCCTAAAGAAGTTCTCCCGTGATGGCCAGGGTCGCCGCCTTAAGAACTACTACACGTCAGAATCGGTCGGAATTGCCACCGGCATGCTGATCACGGCCCTGCACAATGCCGGGGTGGCCACCCTGACCCACACCCCCAGCCCTATGCGCTTTCTCAATGAGATTCTCAGCCGCCCTGCTGACGAGCGGCCATTCTTATTGCTGGTGGCCGGCTTTGCGGCGGAGAATGCCACTGTTCCGGATATACAGCGTCAGAACTTGAGTGAGATCCTGACCACTGTCGCCTGACAGGGCTTCGGCACCAGCACACAGGAACAAGAACAGGCTGATGATTGAAGAAATGCAGGTCTATTACGACCGGCGGGCCGAAATCTACGACGCGTCGATGGGGTATGACAATACTGACACCGTTGCCCGGCTGCAGCCGGTGATCGACCATATCTGTGGTGCAATCAGTAAGCGGCAAGTACTCGAACTCGCCTGTGGTCCTTGTTTCTGGACCCAGTTCACCAGTCAAATGGCCGATTCTGTCGTGGCCTGTGATTTCAATGAGTCAACGCTGGCACAGGCACGCCTGAAAGATCTCCCCTGGGACAAGGTGTCCCTGCGCCAGGCAGACGCTTACGACCTCAAGGAGGTCGGGGGGCCGTTCAGTGCTGCCATGGCGGTGGACTGGCTGGCTCACGTGCCCTATTCCCGGATACCGTCGTTCCTGGAAGGCGTGCATTCAGTACTGAGCAGCGATGCTCAGGTGGTGTTCTGTGACCAGCTTCCAAGGTCAGGACCAGTCACCGGAGAATACGATGCTGACGGCAATCTGGTTGTGATGCGCCAGTTACCGGATGGCTCGAACTACCGCGTTATCAAACATTATATGTCGGACGAGAAGATCCGCCAGATCTTCAACCCATACGATGATTGCATAGAGATCAAACGCTTTCCGGACTGTCGGCGAATCGTCCTATCGTACACAGTCAAGAACCGCTAGGGCGATCGCATTTCGGACCCGCCTTGTAATCGACCGTGTCGCCTTAAACCTTCGAGGTGGATGGCGTTTCTACCAGATGCCACATCTTGGGCGCTTTTCCACGTACTGAGACCCGACGCCCCTTGCGAACATTTGGCCTGTAATCCCACATCGCAAAATGCTGGGTGCTGCGATTGTCCCAGATCGCGACTGCATTCGGTGACCAGCGAAACCGGCACTGGAAGTCAGCCCGTTCGGCATGATCCAACAGGAACTTGAGCAGCGCCCCACCTTCTTCCAGTGGCAGATCGTTGAGTTCCGCCGTGAACTCTCGATTGACATAAAGCGCAGGCCTGTGACTTCCATGATGCCGTATCACGACCGGGTGAACGGCCTCGGGGTAACCCTGCTGGGGCTCGTGCAGTTCGTACTTGAACAGGTGACGGTAACTCCATTCTCCCGAGTGCCGAGCGGTCATACCATCGAGCATCTGCTTCATACGTTGTGACAACGCTTCGTACGCTGCATACATGCAGGCAAAAAGGGTATCGCCTCCGACTGGTGGGATCTCGTGCAACTGGAGTATTGAGACATAAGGAGGTTCCTGTTCGCAGGAAACGTCCGAGTGCCATCGATTTCCCGCGGCCACTTTGGTATCGCGGTCCGCCTCAATCTTCAGTATGCCGGGAAAATCTGATCCTCGGGGTGCTGCTGGGTGGACGTGAACAGTCCCGAATGCACTGGCAAGATCAGTATGCTCCGCCGGGGAAAGCTCTGGCTGATCACGAAAGAAAACCACCGAGTATCGATGCAGAACGTTCTCGATCTCCTGAATCAGATCGGCATCCGGGGTACTCAGATCGACACCGGTAACTTCGGCGCCAATAAAGGGCGTCAATGGAGAGATGTCCAATTCAGTCGTCCACATCTATCGTTTACTCGTCAATGCCTGTTGGCATTACTTAAAAGAGATTCCATGGTAACCAGGTGGCCAGATTTGGCAACAGAATCATAAGCGCCCCATAGATAATGCCCACGAAAACAAAAGCCGGTATTTCCCGGAAAGCCCTGTCTGGGCTGACCTTGACGACACCTACCGCGGTGTACACACCGACGCATACCGCTGTCGTGAGCATACCAATTCCCGCAAACCGGTACTGAAATTCTTTACCACGAATAGAAAAATAACGATCTCAATCACAGCTTCTAGTTCAACGAAATCCGCTGCCAAGGCGTCGATGATTTCTCGGATTCCTGACCGCTGTTTGTTGGGATATGTCACAATAACAAAGCACTACCGCACAGTCTGAATCCTGCTGCCTGCAAGCCTTTGCTTGAGATTTCTCTATGAGATGGGATGTGAAGTCGATCTTCTGCGGTCAATAATATACCGATGATGTTAGCATGCGCATCTGTTACTGGAACCCACCCTTCAGACTCATGGAAATCAATCAGGCCCAGAAAACCGTGGACGACTGGATCGCCAAATACGGTGTCAGATATTTCAACGAGTTGACCAACACAGTCATACTCATGGAAGAAGTCGGTGAGGTTGCCCGGATCATCGCCCGTCGATATGGTGAACAAAGCGAAAAGGAATCAGATACCAGCAAAGACCTTGGCGAAGAGATGGCTGATGTGCTTTTTGTGCTGATCTGCCTGGCCAATCAGACTGGAATCGATCTGGAGCAGTCTTTTACCCGCAACCTGGAGAACAAGACCAGACGGGATTCACTGCGTCACAAGCAGAACGAGAAGCTAAAGTAATTGACCAGTGGCAACGGTTCTACCCAGCGACCCCTGTGCTGATCCTGCGGATTAAACCTCCACACCTGCCAAATGCAATATCGAATCATTCCAGTCACGCCTTTTGAACAGAATTGTTCACTGATCTGGTGCGAACGCTCACTGGAAGCCGCTATCGTCGATCCGGGCGGAGACCTGGACCGGCTCGAGTCAGCAGTGAGTGAAGCCGGCGTCACACTGAGCAAGATTCTGCTGACCCACACCCACATCGACCACGCTGGCGGCACAGCGGAACTCGCCCGTCGCCATGATCTTCCTATCGAAGGGCCACAGGAGGAGGACCGATTCTGGATCGAGTCACTACCCGAACAGGCCGAGCGCTTCGGCTTTCCACCAGCGGAGGTTTTCGAGCCCGACCGCTGGCTGAACCAGGATGAGTCTGTCACCGTCGGCACTGAACAACTACAGGTGCACTACTGTCCCGGACACACACCCGGTCACGTGGTGTTTTTCAATGAAAACGATCGAGTGGCGATCGTCGGCGACGTGCTCTTTAAAGGCTCAGTGGGACGCACGGATTTTCCACGAGGTGATCACGCCACGCTGATTGCCTCGATTCGTCAGCGCCTCTGGCCACTGGGTGACGACGTCACTTTCATTCCAGGCCATGGGCCCACTTCGACTTTTGGCGAGGAGCGATCCAGTAACCCGTTCGTCGGCGATCATGTGGCCTGATCCAGAACTCCCGCTCAGACACCCCTCCGCTCGTCATCGACCAAACCTGCCGATATCGGACACACCAGCGTGGCACCCCGCTCATCAAAACTCACCACATCCCTTTACCCTCTCACCCCTCCGGTCGCGATGTGGTCTTTGAACGCAGTTCCAGCAACGCCCGGGCAACTACCGCCACAATGACCAGGGCACCACCCAGCAGTGTCCACCGGGAAGGCACTTCATTTAAGAACAACCAGACCCAGATCGGCCCCAGAGCAAACTCCAACAGCATGAACAGGGTCAGTTCGGCGGCCGCGAGGTGGCGTGATGCCACGATGAAACAGACACTGGTAAATCCTGAAAGCACTCCTCCCCAGAGCAGACACAGGAACAGGTCACTCTGCGAGATATCCAGCAGGTCATCACGAGTGATTCCAGCGACCATCATAATCAGTAGCGTGGAAACCAGCAGTGTCGGCAGCATATTGACCTGACGTTTATGTCGGACAATGACTGTATAGACAGCGAAACAAGAGGCCGTCAGCAACGCCATCAGATTGCCGTAGATAGAACCTGAGCCGAATCCTTCGCCGAGCATGACGGTGATACCGGAAAACGCCAGAATCATCGCTGCAATCGTTGCCCGGGCTGGTCGCTCCCCGAGCACGATCCAGGCAAGCCCGGCCGCAAAGAAAGGAATGGCGCCCAGGACGAACAAAGTATTGGCGACCGTGGTGTGAGTCATCGACTGCAGAAATGAGATCGCGGCCACCGTCAGCATCGCGCCGCCCAGCAGTCCGGACCAACCGATCCCGATCACGTGGGTGATCGCCATTCGACGGTAGCGGACAACCAGGATGAGTATCACCGCAACAGTCAGTGACACCGCGCGATAGAAATTCATCACCATAGGGTCGGTATCAAGATGCCGAACAATCAGTCCGGTAAAACTGATGACCACTGAACTCGAGACCATCAGGCTGACGGCGTAGCCGTGCCTGGCTGTCGGCTGGATGCCCGTCGGGCGAGAACTGTTACCCGTGAATTCCCGCTCGGTCATAGCCTCAGAGATCTCATTTCTGTTTAAAAAGCTGTTTAGGGTTGACGACTGGATCAACTGTTCTTATGAATACCGGAATCCAGCAACTCTGATTCTGCACCAGGAGGTAGCGTGAAGAGTATTGTTTACCCGGATGCCGGCCAAGACATCGAAGAGGTGCTCACCGGCCGGCGGCGAAAAAGTCTCGAAAGACTGGGTGACCTGAAGATATTCTACGACACACCGCCAGATCACCAGGATTTTCTGGAGCGCGTGCACGGAGCACATGCGCTGCTGGTCGGCTGGGCGCTGCCTGTCGAGGTCATGACCCAGACACCGACTCTAGAGGTTTTGTCATTTACCGGGATCGGAGCCGGAAATTTTATCGATCTGCCAGCCGCTGCGGCCCAGGGTATCACCGTGTGCAATTGCCCGGGTTATGCTGACAACACGGTCGCTGAACACACCTTTGCCCTGCTTCTGGCGACCGCCCGCCACCTGCCGCGTCTTGATGCCGGGCTGCGCGACGGCCATTGGAACCAGTCGCTATTGGGGACTGAACTTCGGGGCAAACGCCTGGGGCTGATCGGTTTTGGCGGCATCGCCCAGCGGGTTCGGCAACTGGCTGGCACCTTCGGGATGTCGATCTGTGCCTGGACCCGCAATCCTGACGCCAAGCGAGCCAGGGTACACGACGTGACGTTCGTGCCATTGGATGAACTGGTGGCGTCCTCGGACATCGTCTCACTGCACGTCACGCTGACTGACGATACACAGGGCCTGATCGACCGAGCCCGACTGGAGCAGATGAAGCCGGGCGTGATTCTCATCAATACGGCCCGCGGCGAACTGGTCGACGAATCTGCTGATCGAAGCCCTGGCATCCGGTCATTTAAAAGCAGCTGGCCTCGACGTCTATTGCACCGAGCCCCTACCTGCCGCGCATCCATTACTGACTCTCGAGAACGTGGTATTGAGCCCACACGTCGCCTATCACACCCCCGAGGCCAACGACTCGCTTTATGAGATCGCTGTAGAGAACATAGTCCGTTACTATGCCGGCGACCCGATCAATGTCGTTGCAAGCCCCGACTCGAAACAATAAGCGCCCTCTGGGTCAGCAGAGCGGTCCTATTGTTACGCTCGGACCTGATCTCAATCTTCGAGACTCGGGGGTTGCAAGGACTGTCAGCTGGTACGGCCACTAGTCAGGCGATTCACCCACGCTCTCTACTGGGACCCGCTTCAATTCACAGGTCTCTCAATATCTAAGATCAGTGATCCCCTTTCGTTCTCCAGAATACTAGCTGAACGAAAATACAGGAGAGCCGAACTGACTTTCGTCTGGTGTTATCCCTAGGCCGTCCCCTTTTGGCAATTCAACCTGGCCCGAGATGACTTGTATTCCATTTATCGGGTCGTAGTGCTCTTCAATGTAATTGTCAGGAATCCAAACGGCCTCAAGGAGACGCGGCGTAACCGTTACAGCTGCATGCAGAATAGCCGCGGCAGTAATGTCACCGCCCCAGGTATCTTCACAAGTATGCGGCATAGACCGCATAGCACAGATATCACGCACAGTGGCAAATGCATTAAGACCGCCCAAACGTGTGATTTTGAGACCAAAACCGTCGCAGACACCCAATGCAATCGCACGAAGAACATCCGTCGGGCTCTCAGTATTTTCGTCCAGGTAAATCGGGTGTGAGATCTGTGATCGGATCGAATTAATCTCTTCCATCGTATTGCAGGGTTGCTCGAGAACAATTGGCAACTTCGAACAGGAAAGACTTAAACGAAGCGCCTCGCTTGCTGTCATTGCACGGTTGGCATCTACGACGATCTGTGCTCGATCGCCAACAGCCTCCCAGACTTTGTGAACCACAGCAATATCAATTGAAAGATCCCGCCCACCGGACTTGATCTGAATCCTCGAATAGCCCTGAGATACTTTATCAACAGCCAGTCGTGCGATCTCATCGGGATCGCCGATACCGGTTGCAAAATATGCAGGAACCTTATGAGTCGCTGCTCCACCGAGCAAATCACAGACCCGCAAACCATAATACTTGGCGCGTAAATCCATAACCGCTATATCGATCGCAGCTTTGGCATAGTTATGGCCATTCAAGAGCTCATCCATGCGCCGCCGCAACAAAAGCGGAGCCATTAACGACTCGCCCACCAGTTCCTTACCCATCTCCGACATCGCGGCCCGCGCACCCAATGCATGCTGTGGTTGATAGGCTGCTCCGAGCGGAGCCGTTTCACCCCAACCCACCAGCCCTGTATCCGAAACGATCTTTAATATAGTCGTGTCTACCGACTCTAATACCGAGTTTGACCAGGAATAGGGCCCACCGACAACAGGCAAGTTCTTCTGAAAAACATGGAACTCACTAATTCTCATATCGTCTTCCTTCGGCGTAAATGACCTACCGGTGAGGATGCCAGGGAAAGAACTCGGCAGCTTCGCCGAGGCATTATGATCTATCGAAACCAGGAAACACGCACTCTGATGGACTTGCTTAAAGCAGTTTCTATCTAGAGATGAAAGTGCCCACTTATCGTCTTCGTCGCGAGACCGCCCACCCGGATGTTAACGATTTCCCCTTTGTTCAGTGTCAGTTCGGTACGAACCTTGCTAGGCCTATTCATCTCGTAACCCTGCTCACAAATCAGTGTACAGCGACCATTGGGTGGTATCTCAAGCAGGCCGTGCTGTAGTAGATAACAGGCAAGGGCACGATTGGTTGTACCAGCTGCCGGCACTTCCGGTGTACCCACCAGAGGCGCAAACTCGCGGCAATGTACCGTACTCTCGGCATGCACGGTATCAAGCGTAAACAGAACCACAGTATCTATCTGCATCTCCGCGCACATTGACCCGATGTTTTGGTAATTCGGGACAATAGTGCGCATTGTTTCCAGATCATTGATTGGAATCACCAGGTGGGTGAAATCTGATTCAGTGCGCCCGATGGGCAGATTTATCTCCGATCCTTTTATCTCCGGTCCAAACAACGATTCAAGATCTGCCTCAGACATCAGGGCTGGATCAAAATCTGCTGGCGCGAGCTTCAGCATTGTCTCTACTCGTCCATCATGGCGGCGAACAAGCTCCACGACAGCAGAATTCTCTGGGGTATGCAAATTTGCTGTAACACCTTTGCCTTTTTCGACTATAAGCATCCCTCTTTCAACCAGACTGGTCATCAAGGCCAGTGTTCCATGGCCACACATCGGGTATTCCGTGCTGGTGGAAAAAAACCGAACGTAGGCATCCTGTTTATCGACATTCAAAACAAAACAGGTGGCCGGGGCCCCGATTTCCTTGGCAATTTTCTGCATTTCCGACACCGCGAGATCAGCTGCACCATAAATGACCCCAGCAGGACTGCCGCCAAACGGCTGTTCAGAAAAGGAATCAAAAAGTTCAAGACGATAGCGAGGCATTTCCTGGCCTCCTGATTCAGCGTCGCTGGTGTCAGAGTGCTATCAGTACCAACGTTAGTGAAAGATCCAGGAGCAAATTCTCTTTCCCCAGACCAGCACCGACACATTTTTATCTGTAATTGCAGTTGCAAGCCCGACTGCATCGAATTTTTTTATTCGTCTGCAGTAATCATCGTGATCCCGCACCACGGTTCAACTCATTGCAGAAACTCTGCTTCACTGCGATGGCACTCGATGGTGTGGCCTCCGTTCAGTTGGCGGACCGGCGGTGTTTCACGATCACAGGTATCTTTAATCGCCAACGGACAGCGATCAAAGAAGGGGCAACCGACCTCTGTCAATGTCACTACCCGGTCTATTCCCGCCTGAGCCTCCTGAGTTTGCATCGTTTCTTCCAGCCATCCCACACGGAGCTCCGGCACTGAGCTGATGAGCAGTCGGGTATAAGGATGGTAAGGCGGTGACAAAACATGGTCGGCCGGTCCCTGTTCAACCACTCGACCCGCGTAGAGCACGACAATTTCATCTGCAAAAGATGCGACTGTAGACAAGTCGTGGCTGATAAAGACAAAGGATACGCCAGTTTGTTTACGCAGTCGCTTTAACAGTTCTATAACATTGGCACCCACGATCGAATCCAATGCCGAGATCACCTCGTCACACAGCAACACCTCAGGAGACGCAGCCAACGCCCTGGCAAGATTAACCCGCTGCTTCTGGCCACCGGAGAGCTCCTCAGGGTATCGTCCCGCGAAGTCTTGAGGCAGTTCCACCATCTCGAGTAGTTCCACAATTCGCCTGCGCTTCTCCTTGCCTTTCAATCCCAAATAAAATTCCAGCGGCCGACCCAGTATGTGATCGATTCGCTGACGCGGATTAAGCGCGGTATCGGCCATCTGGAATACAAACTGAATCTTCTGCAGCTCGTTTCGCTTTCGATTTTCGAGTGCCGATTCCAGGTCGTTCCCATCCAGCAGCACCTTTCCTTGTGCGGCAGGTAGCAAGCCGGCCATAACTCGCGCAAGGGTCGATTTCCCGCAACCGGATTCACCGATTACGCCGACGGTGTGTCCGCGTTCTATGGAGACGTTGATATCTCTCAACACAGTAATTGCAGGTATGCCGTCGCGTATTCTGCCGTAACCCGCGGTGATGTCTTTCACCTCCAGCGCCGGCGACTCCCGCGTGTGCTCGCCCATTGCTTCATCACCCTGACCCGCCGCCGGTGGTGGGCGTACCGCATGCATCAGGCGTCGGGTGTAGTCATGCCCGGGTTGATCAACCACCTGTTTGGCGGTACCGTGTTCCTGAACCTCACCCGCATACAACACCACAATATGGTCTGCGATCTGTGCGACTACAGAAAGGTCGTGTGTGACATAAATGGCCGCAGATCCTTCCTGTTTGATCACTGATTTGAAGGCCTTGAGGACCTCAATTTGAGTGGTGACATCCAGAGCAGTGGTTGGCTCATCCAGCACCAGAAGGTCCGGCTTACCGCACAGCGCCATTGCTGCCATCAACCGTTGCAACTGACCACCTGATACCTGGTGAGGGTATCGCCTGCCCAATCGATCGGGATCGGGCAATTCCAGGGCGCGGTATAGAGTCTCGGCGCGTTCATCGGCCTGCTCCTGGTTCAATATG
>MPMF02066005.1_pt1 | contig 62819 bp, 51 predicted proteins | sample 1617271 | NCBI WGS metagenome assembly MPMF02 (sample SAMN05944812, study PRJNA350692) | marine metagenome | biome: marine; feature: ODZ; material: water; isolation source: 120 m water sample prefiltered with 30 um filter, filtered on to 0.2 um... | place: Pacific Ocean | collected 2012-04-09... | reverse complement strand
CCAGCCACCCGGAATTCCGTTCGCCCAGTTTTGGGGCTGATCGTTGTCCTCGAAACTTGCGTTCGTCACCGCGATTGAAGCGGCTCCCGCTATACTGGGAAGCCCGATCGTAAGGCAAAGGATGGAGAAAAGTGTCTTTTTGTGGATTTTCATTTGAAGTGGCAGTCTGATTTTAGAGTGAACTAAGATGCGTTGTCTGCTTTCCCAATGAGGGGCAGGTCGGTGTTTCCACCGAGGTTCCCTCCTAAGGACCCTTGAGATTCGCGGAATTTCGAGGGCTCTGGCAAGCGAAAAATCTCAAAAATTGATAGGAAATTGCTTTTCCAGCTCTGATTTCCTTGAGCTTCACGGGCCGGGGTAGGTGGGGGTGCAAGTACCAAGGCACTTCGAGATTGTCCTCAGTCACTTCGAGGGCCTCGCCGCTGACCACGACGAGGCCAAATCTGCAATCCCCGCGCTGCAAATGGACGATTTCGTCCGGCACACAGGGAGAACCCGAAACTTCGTGGCGAAAATCGGAATAGTTCTTGGAATTACCCGATCCGACGAACAACATCTCTTTTGGCAATAGCAACCACGCGTAAATCCACGCCCATCCATGAAAAAGTATTTACTCACCCTTCCTGCGCTACTCTCCCTGGCAGTCGGCGCCAACGCCGCCACCCTGACCTTCGAGGCGCGAACGCTCGTTTCAGAGAACAATTCAAACTTCAATATCAGCGTTTTCGACGGTGCGGCGAGTTATGACGACAGCGGCCGGGATGCCAACGCTGTTGGCCTCGCAAACACCTTCGGTGACGGCACGGTCCTGAGCTACAACTTCGTCGGTAATGCAGGCACCGGCAGCGCGCTCACCACTTATGCCAGCGGCGGGGCCCGTATTCCGACTCCAACCGCGCCAGCGGCGAATGTCCACGGGAATGGTGAAGACTGGGCCAACGTGTGGACCACAACCGACCCAAGCGGCTTCACGAGCGCGATGAACCATAACCCTACCGGGGTCGCTGGGGCGGCAAACACCTTCGCGAGGGCTGCCGAGGTCGACGGAACGATCGATATCTCCAGCTTGACCTTGGGCCAGATCTACATTCCGCATGGCACCTACGTCAACAACTGGACCCTCACCCTGACCATGAGCGGAGCCGGACAAGCGGACATCGTGGCCTCGGAGACCCAAGGAGCCAATGGCACCGGCCGGAACTTTGGCTGGATCACGGAGTTCAACTTCACCAACGAGGGCCAATACGACACGGTCGCCTACAACTGGACCCATGCTGACCGGGACGGATCCCGCGCCCGTTTCATGGGTGTGATCCTCGATGGCACGGTGGTTCCCGAGCCTTCGGCCATCGCTCTTCTGGGTCTTGGTGGCTTGGGATTCTTGCTACGCCGTCGGCGCTAGTTGATCTGATTACACCCCCACCTACCCCGGCTCCCCAGCCTCCAGGAAACACGGCCCGGAAAAGCGATTCCCTGGCATTCATTTGCCCGAACTGGTCATGAATCAGTTTTAAATTTCCGGATGTCCTTGCCCGGGACTTTTTGCGAACAGGGTATCTTTTAGGCTCGTTGAGCCTGGGGCACTCATCTTACGATGAGTGAATGAAAAAAATATCCGTCCTGTCCCTATCCGCACTGCTCATCCCTGCCTTCTTGCTTTATTGCTAGGAAATTGCTTTTCCAGCTCTGATTTCCTGGAGCTTCCCGGGCCGGGGTAGGTGGGGGTGCAGGGAGGAAGGACCAATAGAGGTAGGAATAGACATTAGTGAGCTCGTAGAAAAATTGATTTCGAATCAGAGGAAGGCTCGAGAGGATCTGGTGCGGGTCTTTGTCCGTCTGACAAAGAAGGAGGGAAGTTCTTTGGAAGGGTTGATACACGAATGCGCGCTGCGGAGCTACGATGAGAAGGGGCAATTTTTGAGGGAATCGAAGTTGGAGGTTGAAGACGGTTCGTTTGGCGAGGACGCCCTTCAGGTGAGTGGGCTGCTGAATCCGTAGGGGGGTCTTACCAAGTTTGGCTAGGGTTGATGGTTGGAATCTTCTGTGCTTGCGCCTAGCTGGTGAGCGTCGAAGATAGAGGCGATAGCAGGCTTGAAACCGTGTCCGCACGAAATGATTCGTTTGGGAGATTGGCTTGTGAATAGGAAACGCCGGAATTCATGGAGTGGTTTTATGCAAAGAACAACGAGAGGAAAGGTCCGGTAAGTGCCTCTCTTCTCAAGAGTATGGTGGTGTCCGGTGAGGTCGCTGGATCTGACCTTGTGTGGTGTGAAGGAATGGGGAATTGGATTCCTGCAAGCGAGATACGGGACTTTGACTCTCCCCATATGGGCGCAGCAGGTGTCGGAGCGGTTCCCGTGCAGGGGCCCCAATCTCCACAGGTGCTACCACCGGTAGCGCCGGCTGGCGCCCCGGTCAATATTCCGAATGCAGGACCGGTGGGCTTGAGGCCGCCTGCGAATGCAAAGGCGATTGTAAGTTTGGTCTGTGGATGTTTAGGAATGACCTGCTGCGGTATTCTTATCCCGTCGATTCTTGCAGTCGTATTTGGTCATATCGCCAAGGGGGAGATTCGTGCCTCAGGGGGGCAGCAAGGAGGTGACGGAATGGCCTTGGCCGGGTTGATTCTTGGGTATATCGGGTCAGGTCTAGGTGTTTTTTATCTGCTGGCGAGCATCGTTTCTCCTTAAGCATTGATCGATTGGAGAATCGAGGAGATCCTTCGCTTATTGCTGGGAAATTGCTTTTCCAGCTCTGATTTCCTGGAGCTTCCCGGGCCGGGGTAGGTGGGAGTGCAAAACTTTCGCTGCAGCTCCACAAGCGCAGACCGGAAGAACTCGACCCATCCGATTCAAGGTGGCAATGGTTTGAAAAATGATTTTGGAAAAGAACTCAGCTTCCATGTCGGGATTGATTTACAAGACAAATTGCCCAGTGATACGAACAACCTTCTCCCTTCAAGCTCACGAATATTCTCTAGGCAAACTGGGATTGCCGCCTTTAGTTGCCCAAGAGCTTCTGGAGAAACCTTAACTTGTCCGATTCGACGGTCTTCCAGTCGTTCTTAACCAAGCCGCCGGTGTCACCTCCGTTGGGATTCCAACACCAATAGACGAAGCCGAGCTCCTTTTGCTTGATAAAGTCGACGAAGCAGCGTTGCCAGACACCCTCCTTCGACTTGGAGTCGACCCGGCGACCGCCGAATTCGCCGACCAGCACCGGGGCGATGCCCTCTCGAACAATGTAGTAGAACCCCGTTTCCCAGCGACTATAAAGGTTCTTCGGGAAGTTCGCCTCGTCAAACCACTTGGCATGGTGGACTCCCGGACCGTATTCGTGGGGCGAGTAAACCAGCTTGTTCGGCTTCGACAGGCGAACGGGAAACTTTCGGACGCCCTCCAGGTTGCCGCCCCACCAGTGGCCCGGCAGTTTTTGACCGGGGACGTTCTTCTCGATGCCCTCGACCACGATCAACCAGTCGGGATTGACCTTGAGGATGGCATTGCCCGCCCGCTCGGCGGCCAGTCGCCAATCGGTCTTCAGGTCACCCGTGCCCCAACTTGCCCGTCCGTGAGGTTCGTTCTTGAGGTCGGCCCCGATCACATTCCCTTGCTTGCGATAGCGAAAGGCGAGCATCCGCCAGGTGTCGATCCAGTCTTTTTCGGTATAGCCGTCCCCATACCAGAGCTCGGGAATTTCGCGATCATTGAGCCTGTGGAAATCGAGCATGACGAGCAATCCGTGCCGGCGAGCCTCGGCGATGATCAGGTCCATGGCCTCGATCGGCGTTTTCCCCTTCAGGTTCCCGTTGCTACCCTTGTTGAAATCGATGCCGCTGATTTTCCGGGATCGCAGCGCCTGCAGGGAGAAGGGCAGCCTGATCAGGTTGAAACCAAAATCGTGCATGTGCTGAAGGGTCTCCTTGTAGCCGCGCGCCCAGAGTCCGTGCGGAAGGTGGGTTTCGGTTTCCATGCCGAACCAGCTGACCCCGCGCAGGACGACGGCATTGCCTTTCGCGTCCACGATCTTGGCGCCGACCGTGGAAAGAGGTGTTGCCGGCAGCTTGTTGGCAGCGAAGGCGGGGTGCACGGTCATCGCCAGCAAGCCGCACAGAGTCAAAGGGATCACACGACGACCCCAAGAAACTAACTGGATGGGCGAACCGTTCGGGAGCGACGAGGAACACCAAGTCATCTTTTGGCAGGCTTGCCCAACCTTTACGTAGCGCATAATAGATATAAAAGGTGAAACCCGATGCCGACGCTCAAGCACTGGTAATTGAAGGAAATGTAGTGCCCCCCCTGGTAATTGGACAGCCTTTGTTCTTAATCAGGCTGCTTTGCATTGCGATTGGTTGTGTTGGTTTGGGGTTTTGAAGTTGGGGGCCTGGTGAGGGCGTTGGGTGTTGTAGGAGTGGAGCCAGACCCGCAGGGCGAAGCGCGCGTGCTCGATGGATTTGAAGTTCCGAGTCCAGGCGAACTCCTCCTTGAAGGTCTTGATGAAGCGTTCGCAGAGACCGTTCTGCTGAGGGGTATAGGGAGTGATGTATTCCTGAGTGAGTCCGTAGTCCGTGACCACCGCGCGGTAGCGACGTGAACCGAAGACGAGCCCATTGTCGTGACGCAGGAGCATGCCCTGAGGAGCGCTACGCAAGGTTCCGAAGCGGGCGAGGAGGGCTTCTTCAAGGGCTCGTTCGGCAGTCTTGGCCCAACCGGTGGGCTCGAGAGCATGTCCAGGAACTTCCCGAGTGCAGCGATCGATGATCGGAACAAAGACACCCCAGCCATCGCGTCCGCAGTGGATCATGGCGAGATCGGTGGCTCAGCGTTGGTTGGGATTTTCGGCAATCGAACTGGAGAGCTGGACCCGCGGCCGGCGACCAGTTCGGCGTTTCGGAAGAATCCAGCCCTTGAGTTTCATGATGCGGTGGACCTTCTTTCGGTTCACTTTGACCCCGTCACGGAAGCGCAGGCGGCTCCAGGTGCCTCGCACCCCGCAGGCAGGCTCCTGGCGGTGGATGCGCTTGATGCGTGCCGCCATGGCCTCGTCGATGGGCCGCGCCTTGCGCTGCCGGGGTTGGAGTAAGCAGAGGAACGCGCTCCGATTTCTCATTCCTCGAACTCCACGCTCACCTCGAGGATTCCCACTGCGGTGTCCTCCTTCGGGGTCATGTGAATGCGGATGGCGTCGCAGGTAAGCGGCGCAGCCGGATGGACCACGTTGTATTGATTTCCGCGGGTGGCGTATTTGTCGGTGGTGTAGAGTTCGAAGGGCTTCCATTTGCTATTCTGCTCGATCTCGATCGACCACTCCTCAGGGAATTTGACATCTCCCTGCCAGCGATTCATCCAGAACACTCCGACGCTGCGAATTTTCTTCGGTCCCTTAAAGCGTCCCGAAACCCATTGTGGTTTTCCGGACTGCCCGCGGCTGGTCCAACGCAGCACCTTGTTGCCGCTCGACCATTTGTCCACTTTGCCGTCGCCAATTGCGGTAACGGTATCTTCGCCGGCGGTGTGCGAAGCGGTGATCCCGGCAAAAACGCTTTCTCGGGGAAGCTCAAGTGGATCGAATATCGCCAACTCTGGTTTGGTGGGGAACCACACCGTCATGGAGCCTGTGTCGCGATTGTTCCAGGCATAGTAGGGCGTCAATACCAGAGGGATTATCGCCTTGCTGCCACCTTCCTCAGTGAGGGCTCTGGCAGTGATGGTTGCTTGGAGAAATGAACCGTGATCGATCGTCTTTGTGGAGATTTTTGCCTCGGTGGTTTTAGATTCTCCCTTGAAAAAGTAGCGCTGTGTCACGCCGCCATTGTCGATTCCCTCGGCGCACATCACGAAGGGACCACGTGTCAGCGCAATGCGATCCACGTTTGCCTCAACCGACGGATGGCTGCGATTTGCGCGGACCGGCATGGGCAAGTCCAATTCCACCTTGTCGCCTGCCTGCCAATCTCGCTCAATGACCACGAACCCTTTTTCCAAGTGCGTTGCTTCGACCGCTCTGCCATTCACGGACAGGGAAACCGGTGCACCCTCCGGGTCGACGAACTCATAGAGACCGCCTGGCACGAACTGTTCGCCCTGCGCCCAGGTGGGAATGCGCAGGTGCAGTCGAAATTGGCCGGACTGCGCCGGGTCGAGGCGAATCGAAATTTTGCCGTCGTTCGGGTAGTTCGTCGACTGTGCGATTTTCACCTTTGTTCCGGCGACATCGATTTCCGTGCTGCTCTCGGCGTAGAAGGTTATGTAGATATTCCCGTCATCATGCGCATAGGTCATGCCCGGCACCTGGGGGATGAGCCGTGCCATGTTCGAGGGGCAGCAAGCGGTGCCAAACCACGGGGCCCGGCCCGCTGTGCCGTGGTTGAATGGATATTTGCCGTCCGCGTCGAGTGGATTGACGTAGAAAAACTTGTTCCCCTCCAGGTTCACCGCCGCGAGCACGTTGTTGAGCAGTGCGATCTCCGCCACGTCGAGATACCTGGCATTCTTGTGAAGCAGGAACATGCGATAATTGAACAGCACGTTTCCGACGGCTGCGCAGGTTTCGTTGAAAGCGTGGGCGTTGGGCAATTCATACTGCGATCCGAAACCTTCAATTCCATGGACTGCTCCGAGTCCGCCCGTGATGTGCATGCGGGTGTTGGTGATGTCGCCCCAGATCCGATCCAGGGCCTCAGCGTATTTCTCTTCGCCGGTGAGGGCTTCGATATCGGCCATTGCGGAATAGAGGTAAGTAGCGCGGACGGCGTGGCCCACTGCTCCGCTCTGCTCAGCAACTGGCTTGTGCTGCTGTGCGTAGGTCGGCGACATGACTCCTTCGCCATCGGGCACGTAGGTCACTCCGCGGATCTCGAGAAATTTCTGTGCCATGTTGAGGTAGAGTTGCTTGCCGGTGACGCGGTAAAGTTTGACCAGTGCAAGTTCAGGTTCCTGGTGGCCGGGGGCCTGGCGGACGGGATTCCCGCCGTTGTATTTTGGATCACCCTCGAAAAAGACCCGGTTGATGTGCCGGGCATTCTTCTCCGCAATCTTGAGCAGGGCATCCTTGCCGGTGGTCTCGTAATATGCGACGGCAGCCTCGTAAAGATGGCCCATGTTGTAGAGTTCATGACTGTGAACGACGAAGGAATAGGGGCGGTCGCCCATCATGTTCTTTCCCGTGCCGACACCCGTGGTGTGTGACGGGTAGAGGTATCCGTTTTCTTCCTGGGCGTCGCCGATGATGGCAATGATCCTGTCCATTCTCGCTTCCAGCTTGGGATCGCGTTCCAGTTGCAACAGGTAGGCCGCTCCTTCCATGACCTTGTAGAGATCAGAATCGATGAAGCGGTGAGCCCGGTGATTCTCGATGGTGTTCCCATCTAGAAAATCCGCCGCGGCCTGCAGGTGGGCGACGCCGGATTCGGTGCGTTCGAATGCCCAGGGGACAAGCACTTCGCGCTGCGTCACCATGCGCGGCAGCCAGAAGTCGCTCGTCATCTCCACCTCGTAGTAGGAAACCGGCTTGAGCGGATAGTCGACGCCCGAGGCGAGGCCAGGATGAAAGGTCGCCGCGAGTGCCACGCAAAGAGTGAGACGAGAGATTTTCATAAAATCGTGGGTGCCGGGGTGTGCCGATTTTGTTTAGAACCAACGCGTCGACGTGCCAAGTCATTGATGAGCACTGAGAACGGGTCACTGAAATGGCAACGCTATGGCCCTTCGGCGCGCTGGGCCCACTCAGGACACCATCCGCCGCCCCTTGATTAGCGGGGCAGGCTATTCAAGCATGCCGAACCGGTGGGAATGGTGGAGGCGAGGGGAGTCGAACCCCTGTCCTGAAGACCTTTCGCACAGGCGTCTACATGTTTAGCGGCCAGTTGGTGTTTCGGGATCCGGACCTCTGTCCGCCAGTTCCGGTTCCCTAGAAACCTGTTTAATCTCGTAAGCTGACCCGGTTCCCCGGCCCTCTCACCAGCCTGCTGGTGGTCGCGGACTGCCGTAGCAGGCGTTCGACAGTCCACGTCGCTGTCAATTAAGCAGCGAGTGCAAGCTCGTTGGAGTCTGCAGTTATGTTTTTTGATCGGCTTTTTAGGAGGCCAACCGATCAACCTCCACATGCAGCCTGCGTTTCCAACCTTCAGTCGAAACCGTGGCGCCCCCGTTTGTTTGTGACGGAGTTCTGGAAAGATAGCCCGTCAGGGCGGAAATTCAAGCCCAGAGGAACGGGCAGCGGTTTCCTTAGAAAAGTGCCGCTCCCGGGGCCTCGTTGCTGGCATTGATCGAGTTGATCCCATCCTGAACGGCAGTTTCACAATCGCGGGTGAGTTCGGCGATGGCTTCCCGGGCCCGGGCCTGGAAGGGATCGAGTCGCTCGCGCAGGTCGATGGGAGTGCCGAGTTGCACGATGCAGCGTCGCCTGCCTACGGGCCGGAAGATCCGGGAATGAACATCTTCCTGCAGGCGGGCCACCGTTTCGGCGACCCGGTCAAGGGTCGGGTTGATTGCCATGTAGCCGCCCCGGTAACCCAGAATCCGCAGGGCCAGCATGGCCTCGTCGGCCCAGTGGTTGGCGGCGGGGTGATCCACCTCCCGATCGGGATCGGTGCGCACGGCATGAACCGTGGCCCTGATTCGGCGAATGCGGCCGGTCTGGTCCACGTCGGGAGGGACCTTGAGTTTCATTTTCCTTTCGAGGGCAGCGATGATCTGCCCGGCCGCGTGGTGGATCTGGTCATCGACCGTTCCGGCCTGGTCGGGAGAGGTGTAGCCACGTTGCCCGAGGAACCGGTTCAGGGCCGTGGTGCTGATCCGCATCACCTCGGAGCCGAAGTCAGCGTTGCGGTCGAGCTCGGTGTCGAACTGTCGGGCGAGGTCGTCGATAATCTGCTTCAGGATCCCGCGCACGTCCTCGAGATAGGTAAACTTCAGGGAGACCGGGATGGCGTAAACCGGTTGCTCGGTTCCGACCGCCTTCTGGGCCCGCAGGGCAATGTAGGAGGCTCCCTCGGCGAAAGGGGCGACCTGGTCGTTGCTGAGGTAGACATTACCCTCGGGAAAGAGGATGAGGGGATATTTGCCAGCCACCACGATGTCAGTCGCGCACTTCATCGATTTGCGATCGCCGCCCTCGCGGTCAACGCTGAAGGCGCCGGTTCGCTGCATGTACCAGCCCTGGATTCTGCTCCGGGTGAACACGTCGTAGGCCGCCATGAAGGAGGGGCGGATGCCCAGACGGCGACTCACTTCCAGCATCACCTGGGGGTCGCTGTGGGTGGAATGGTTCGGCAGAAGGACGAAGCGGGCTCCTTTGCTGCAGGCCTCATGGAGGGGACTGCGGCCGCGGATCTCCAGGTCCTTGACGAGGTGCCGTCTTCCCGGAAGGGCAAGTTTCCCAACGATCAGCTGGGTCAGTGAGATGAGGAGCGGACTGGGCCTGGGGGGGACGAACTGGTAGGGTAGATCAGCAAAATCCAGCATCAGTGCCCGTATTTTATCAATAGGGGACTGAAGGGCAAGACATCGGTCCGCTATCTGTTTCTTGACCTGGATGCCATTTCCGGTGGCATGAACCTGTGCAGGAAAACCGGAGTATTCGCCCAGCCACCCGTGAAGATGAACCGGAACTCATCCGTTTGATTGACGAGGTCTACCGGGAGTATGGTGATGAGATCGATCTGGAGGGCTATGACCGGGACCTGCTTGACGTGGAAGCCGCTTACCGGGAGATCGGTGGAGAGTTCGTGGTTCTGGAGGAGGATGGGCGGATCTCAGGCGCGCATGCCACCCAGCCGGTCGATCAGGATGAAGGGATTGTGACCTTTCGTCGGCTTTACCTCCCATCCAGGAATCGTGGGACGGGAGCTGGCAAAGCCCTCATGGACTGGGCGGTGGGGTGGAGCCGGGAGCACGGTTACCATCGGGTGGAGTTCTGGTCCGACACCCGGTTTACGAGAGCCCATCGTTTCTTTGCGCGCTATGGTTTTGTCCGGGCCGGGGTCCGGGATGTCGAGGAAGGGAAGCTGAGTTTCTCAGAGTATCATTTCTCAATGGATTTTTGAGGCGGATACCCTTGAATAGATCCATGAAAATCGGTCCGCCTGCGCTCATGCCTGCTTTGGCTGCGGTTCTTTATTCCTTCATGGCGCTGTCCGGAGCCGCCCAGGAGGTGGAAACCGGAGGGGCAGAGGAGTTGCTTGAGTCTTTGCTGCCGGACAGGGAAAGGGTGCTGGAATTCCAACGACGGATCGAACAACTCGGTTCCGAACAGTTCAAGGAGCGCAAGGCTGCGATGGAGCAGCTCCTGGCCGCTTCGCTCATACCGGCAGGGGTCCTCGACCGTGGCCTGGAGAGCGAGGAACCTGAGATCAGGAACCGGACCAGGGAAATCGTCAGGCGGGGGGGAGCAAGGAAGAGCCAGATGGTGTTCGAGGAGGCGTTGCGGGCTATGGTGAAGGAGAGCCGGAAGGGGCTTCTCGGCAAGGTGGTGGAAGTGATGGAAAGCGGGGTGGAAGTTGGAGATGCCGCTCTGGCTGCGCACGCGACAGCAGGAACGGTGGAGGAAGGGGATCTGGCCCTGCTGGCTCGACTGGCGGGGGGGAAGAATGCAATCGGGAGGCGGATGGCTGCTGCCGGAGGTGAGGTTCTCGGGCCTCATGGGGCCGGAATTCTACAACCTTTGCTGAAGGATGGAGATTCGGCGGTAAAACTCCAGGCAGCGGTCGCTCTGGCCAATCTGGGCTCGCTGGAGGGGGCTCGGACCCTGGGAGAATTTCTCTTCTCCGATCATGCCTCTGAGCGGATGAAGGCCTGGAAGGGTCTGCTTTCTCTGACCGGTCGGGAGTTTGGCTACAATGCCCTTGATGGAGCGGATAAACGCCGCGAAGCGGCGATCCGGTGGACGGAATTCCTCAAGGGGGAGGTTGTTCTGGTGGGGAAGGTTGAACAGTTAAAATCCATCCAACTCTTTAATGGAAAGGACTTGACGGGATGGACGCACTTTCGGCGGGGCAAGGCGGTGGAACCGGGCGAAAAGACATGGTCGGTTGAGGAGGGGATCCTGGTCTGCCCCGGGAAGGGCCCGGGTGACTTGCGAACCAATGTTGAGTTTGAAGACTATGTGCTGGTTGTTTCCTATCGGGCAACGGAGCGGGGTGCAGATAGTGGAGTGGGGGTCATGATGACCGGAGCCAAGGGGCAACCGGCGGGCGGATTCCGTTTTGACGGAGGAGACTATCTGGAAGTGCAGCTCCTGCCAGGGAGCTCCGGTGATCTTTACCGGATTGGAAATTTCAAGGCCAAGGTGGAGGGACGGGATTTCGCCTTTTCCCATCGGCGGAAAATACAAGTGGAAGAACCCCTCAACCAGTGGCATGAGATGCGCCTGGAGGTGAGGGGCGGACTGGTGAAGGTCTATCTCAACGGGGTTCTCGTCAACGAGGTTTCAGGCCGCGAGGGTCCGGGGCGGATTTTGCTCCGGGAGGAGCGTTTCAAATACGAGTTCAGGGAGATCTCACTGCTGCCGGTGGGAGAGTGAAGTCGCCTGGCATCCTTCGAACGAGCCCGGGAAAGGCAGAAGGCAGCCTGCCGGATGAGAGATCGTTGAGCCCTTTATGACTAAGGTTGCTTTGTTTCGGCGGGACTTGGGATCTCACTCCGGCAATGGCTGCCTTTCCTGTCCCCTCAACCGGCCCGATCGATCCGGATTTTTAAAAGATTCCGAATTGTGAGTAACTTGCTCTTATTCTTTGGCCAACTGAAATTTCTTAACTCCTTGATTGCATTTGATGGTGGAACTTGGCGAATTGGTGCTGATGTCTACCACTAAGAATGTTCTGGCTGAGGGAATCGAAATCATCGGAACGATCAAGTTCCAGAACGACATGATCATTGATGGAAAAGTGGAGGGAGAAATCCAGTCCGACAAGGGAACGGTCACGATCGGCGAAAACGCCCGCATCAAGGGCGATGTCAGGGCCGGCGAAGTCAAGATGTTCGGCTGCGTGGAGGGGGGGATTTACACCGAGCGCTGCGAGTTGAAGGCAAACTCGAGACTGGAGGGCGACATCACGACCAAGAGCCTCAAAATGGAGGAAGGAGCCTTGCTGTCCGGCAAAATGCAGACCGGTGGTTGATGATCTGCGCTGGAGGCCTGGCGCAGGACTGAGAGGATCGAAGCACGGATTGGCGAACGACCTTGGGACGGGGAGGTTAGTTGTCTCCGCTTCGAAGAGTGCGGAGGTGCTCGATGAGGAGGTCTATCCGTCTGGGGATGCTTAATTCTTCCAGCAGGGACTGACGGAGAGTGGTGTCCTGCACGAATTGCTGGGCGATGGCATCGCTCATCATTCCCGGATCCGAGGTGCGGTCGAGGAGCTGTTGCACCTTGGTGACGAGATCATCGGGAAATCCAAGCAGGATCGCCTCCACCACTTCCCGGAGGCGCCGGGTTTCGTCGGAGGACGGCCCCTCTTCCAGAATGTCCGAGGGGATCCTGGTGACGCGGGCGAAGGGATATGGTTTCCCGGGGAGCCACTCCGTGAAACGGATGCGGCAGAGGCCGTGCAGGAGGAGGTTGGAACGGCCGTCGGATTGCTCCCGGGAGGCCCGGATCAGGCCCGCTGTTCCAATCTCGGCCGTGCAGGATGCGAGATCCGGGATTTCGGTCCCGGTTAATCTGCCCACGCAGAAGAGACAGTCGCTTTCGACCGCTTCACGAAGCATCTGGCGGTAGCGTGGTTCAAAGATGTGGAGAGGCAGAGCACCATGGGGGAAAAGCGTGCAGTCGGGGAGCAGGATGACGCCCAGTTTATCAGGAAGTTGCAGAGCAGCCACGGGACGAAATTCAGATTGCGAGCAAGTAATCGGGTTTTCCGCCCGCCGTCTTGCAGGTGGGCGGGGAGGCGCTGGTTTGGGGCTCAGACGGTGGCAGGCAGGAGAAAGGATGCAACAGTTTCGGGATTCGAAGTGCGTCGTGAAGAAAACGGGGTTGCCAGGGTGAGTCATATCTGCTCAATGCCTTTCTCATGAATCCATTCAATTCGCTACTTATCCGTATTGCACTGATGGTGAGCTTGCTTTCATGTTTCGCTCGCGGCCAGGACCTCGCCGATATGTTCATCAACTGGGATCCCGACTGGCCCCAGCGCTTCGGTATCACGGGGGTCGGTTACTCCCAGGAGCAGAACTACGAGTTGAATAACTTCAAGGTGGATCTTCCTCTTCCCGTCGATCCCGGAGCGCTTCTCACCGAAATTGAGAATGAGGTGTCCCAGTGGGGCGTTAAGGCGGATGCCTGGATCCTGCCCTTCTGGAATGTGCACGCGATGGTGGGCAAGGTGGACGGGCACACGGCGGTTCATCTGAGCCCGGGGGCACAGGCGTTATTGGACACCGATCAGATTGGAGTGGATTACAAGGGAACGGTGTTCGCGGGAGGAACCACCCTGGCCTACGGGCAGGATTGGTGGTTCGTATCCCTTACGGGTATTTATGCCTACACCGATGTGAAAGGTGATATTGAACCGATTCCAAGCTGGCTGATCGCGCCCAAGGTGGGAGCGCGTCGGGACAAAATTGAAGTATGGGCGGGGGCGACCTACCTGAATGTGTCCGAGAGTCAGTCGGGGGTGTTTGACCTGGATGGACTTCTCCTGAATTACGACCTGGAACTGGAGGCCTCGGAAGCGTGGAATGCGCAACTCGGTTTGCGGTATTCCCTTACCGACTCGCTTTTCATGACCCTGGAGGCGGGCTTCGGGAACCGGGAATCGATTACCGGTCACCTTGAGTGGCGGTTCTAGCAGGGAAGATCCGTTACCGCAGAGGCGCTCAAGTCCTGGCCTCCCAGGGCAGGTTGATCAGTCTTCGACAAGGTGAGCCGGGAAGTCCGCCACTCTCTCGCAGGCGAGTTGCTCCATGATCTGCTGGAGCTGGCGTTTGAGCATGGAGATGGTGTGATCGCCTCCCTTTCTGCCGAGGGCGCCCACGCCATACATGAAGGAACGACCAAGGAATGTGAACCGGGCTCCGCTGGCGAGGGCACATGCAATGTCCGGGCCGCTACGTATTCCGCTGTCGATCATGATGGTGAGTTTGTCACCAAATGATCTTACCAGGGAGGGAAGAGGTTTGATTGTGGATTGGCCGGCATCGAGCTGGCGCCCCCCGTGGTTGGAAGCAATAATGCCGTCGGCACCAAGGCGAACAACCTTCTCGCAGTCCTCTTCGTTGACGATTCCCTTGACCACCAGTTTTCCCTGCCACCGGTCGCGGATGGCCTTGATGCGGTCCTCGTTGAGTCGGCCCGAGAAGGTCTTGTTCATGAAGAGGGCAAGGTGCTTCATGCTGAGCCCCTTCGGGACGTAGGGAGTCAGGGTCTTGAACCCGGGAGGGCCGGCTGCAAGTTGTGACAGGGACCAGGTGGGATTCAGCATCATCTGAAGGATGTTGCGAAGGGTCATCCGGGGAGGGATGGAGAGTCCGTTACGAATTTCCCTGGGACGGTATCCAAAAGTCGGAGTGTCAGCCAGGATGACAAGGACCGGGCAGCCTGCCTCCGCGGCCCGGTCAATGATCTTGTCCCGCAGGTCGTCGTCGGCGGGGTGGTAGAGCTGGAACCAGGCCTGGCCGTCTGTCAGTTCCGCCACGGTCTCGATGCTCGCGGTGCCCACCGTGCTGAGGACGAAGGGAATGTTGTGCGCCTTGGCGGCGGCCGCGAGAATCTCGGCCGCCTTGGGCCACATCAGGCCCTGCAGGCCGATGGGGGCCATTCCGAAGGGGGCATCGTAGGTGTGGCCGAAGATCTCGGTCTTGAGTTCGCTGCCGGGATAATTCCGGATGTAGTAGGGACGGAGCTGAAGGTCCCGGATTTCGTCCGTATTGCGACGCAGGTTGATGTCCGAGTTGCAGCCACCCTCCAGATAATCGAAGGCAAACCCGGGCATGCGGCGGCGGGCCTTTTCCCGAAGATCTTCAATGGAAGGAAAGTTGGAGTTGATGGTCATCGAATTGAGCAGAATCAGAGGCCTTTCTCGAAGAGGGCCAGGGCTTCGTTCCAGTCGGTGGGATCCTGGGGAGAGAAGATCTTGAGAGGGGTTGAATCCCTGATGAGCTGGCGGCCTGCGGCGATGTCAGGCAGGTCGCCGGTGGCAACCATCTGGGTGATAATGTTGCCGCAGGCAGTTGCCTCGATGGGGCCGGCATGCACTGGAACTCCACAGGAGGTGGCAATCGCCTGAGCGAGGAGTTCGTTCTTGATACCTCCGCCGCCCATGTGAATCCGGGAGAGTTTCTTCCCGGTGATGTGCTGCAACTGGTCGAAGCGGACACGGTGCTTGAGGGCAACGCTTTCGGCGACCACCCGGAGAATTTCCCCTTTGCTTGAGGGGACAGATTGCCCGGTGGCCTTGCACAGTTCCTGGATTCGCTCGGGCATTCCGCCGGGAGCCTTCAGGTCATCGTGATCGGGATCGACAAAGGCGCAGAAGGCCGGGGCAGCTTCGGTCAATTCATCAAGCTCCGCGTAGGAGGATTTGTCTCCCTCCGAACGCCACTGGCGCACACATTCCTGGAAAAGCCAGGCTCCGGAGATGTTGCGCAGGAAACGGGTGGTGTTCTCGACACCCTGTTCGTTGGCCCAGCCGATGGTGAAGGCCTCCTCGGTGAGAATGGGTTCTGGAAGCTCGGTGCCCAGAATCGACCAGGTGCCCGAGGAGAGGAAGGCGTAGTCGCCCTCTCCGGGGATGCCGGTGACAGCTGCCCCGGTGTCGTGAGTGGTGGTCGCGATGACGGGAAAATCCCCGCCGATCTCCTCCGCCACAACCTCGCGCAGGTTGCCAAGGATGGTGCCGGGTTCTACCACCTCGCCGAAGATGCCCCGGGGGAGGCCCAGTCCCTCGATGGCGTCCCAGGCCCAATCCTTGGTGACCGGGGAGAAGAGCTGGGTGGTGGAGGCATTGGTGCGCTCCACTGCGATGCGCCCGGTGAGCCAGAATGCCAGGAGGTCGGGAATCATCAGGAAGTGAGAGGCGTTGCGAAGGGCAACGCCATCCCGCACGGCTTCCCCGAGGAGCTGGTGGGAGGAATTGAGGAAGAAGGGCATGATGCCCGTCTCCCGGTACATTGCGGCATTCCCATAGCGTCGTTCGCACTCGTCCTCCATGCCATCGGTGCGGGAATCGCGATACTGGTGGGGCAATCCGAGAAGGCGGCCCTGTTCGTCGAGGAGGGCGAAATCCACGCCCCAGGTGTCGATTCCCAGAGCCGTGATATTCTCTCCATATCTCTCCACCGCCAGACTGAGACCGTGGAGGATCTCGCGGTAGAGACTGAGGATATTCCAGACCAGGCCGCCAGGCAGGTCTGTGCCGGGATTGTCGAAGCGATGAATGTCCTCAAGTTCCAGAGTTTGCAGATCCGTCCGCGCGGCCAGCACGCGTCCACTGCCCGCCCCCAGATCAACTGCGAGATACACTTGCTCCTTCATGGTTACTCCTTGCAATCCGGGGAGGCCGGGTGGGTGGCATTACGCTCCCACACCGGTGATAATTAGCAGGCTGTGCAGGATGAAAAAGGAAGTTTTCCCCATGTTGACACCCATTGGGTTGCTCCTCAGGCGCGCAGCACCTCGATACCCTGGTTGGCCAGTGCGGCGGTGAAGCCCGGATCCGCGTCTTCATTAGTCACCACGGTGGTGAGATCGGCGATCTGGGCAAAGAAGAAGGAGGACTTGAGCCCGATCTTGGTGGAATCGGCGAGGCAGCACACTTCCTCCGAGCATTCTATGACGCGTTCCTTGAAGGAGGCCTGTCGGGAGTTGGTCTCGGAAACTCCGCGTTCGAGGTGCATTCCGTTACAGGAAAAAAACATACGCTGGATGTTGTGTTTGCGCATGGTCGATTCGGCTGGCAGTCCGATATAGGAGCGGGAACGTGGCTCGTAGATTCCTCCGGTGCAGATGAGATCGATGCCGTCACGATCCGCAAGGGCGGAGATGACATTGTGCGCGTTGGTGAGAACGGTGAGGTGAAAACTGGGAAGATGCTCAACGAGGGTGAGGGCAGTGGAAGAGGCATCGATGAAGATGGTGTTGTTCGGTTCAATACGCTCCGCCGCAAGGCGGGCAATGGCCGTCTTGGCTTCCCGGTGGACCTGTTTTCGTTCGGCCAGAGCGAGTTCGACACGGCTCTGATTTGGTCTCACTGCACCGCCGTGGATGCGTAGGAGTTCGCCCTTTTTCTCCAGGCTCTCGAGGTCTTTGCGAACCGTTTCGTCGGTTACTTCGAGGATAGAAGCGAGTTCGATGGTTCTTACTGACTCGGAAGTAGTGAGATGAGACAGGATAAGATTCTGACGTTCAACAGGTAACATGGCTATTAGTGTTGTGAATAACGTTTGGATAAATCTTGATTCAATTGGGAATATCCTTGAAAAGGATTGACTAGTCAAGAAAACCCAAGGATAAAGCGAGCGAATTCAGGGCAAATGCCGATAAATCCCAATATTCCCCGAGCGATGGTGGAGCACCTCGTGCGGGAGCAGGTTTATGCCAAGCTTCACCTGCCCCTGCCGCCCTCTGCGCAGGCCCCCAATGGGTTGGTGGTCAATGTGAGTGCCCGGCATTGCCATCTCTCCCCGCAAGCGGTGGAGCAACTCTTTGGTCGGGACTACGCCCTCACACCCATGAAGGAGCTCTATCAGGGGGGGGCCTATGCCGCGAAGGAAACCGTGACTCTGGTTGGACCCCGTAGCCGGGTCATTTCAAATCTGCGAATCCTGGGGCCCTGCCGCGACTTCAACCAGATCGAGTTGGCGTATACCGATGCCATCGCTCTGGGATTCCAGGTGCCGCTTCGCCTGTCGGGTGATATCGAGGGGACCCCGGGCTGCATGCTGATGGGGCCGAAGGGGTTCTTCGAGATGCCCCAGGGAGTGATTCGTGCGGCACCACATGTGCACATGGCTCCCCACGATGCCTCCTATTATGGAGTGCAGCACAAGGATGTCATGAAAATGAAGGTGCATGGAGATTGTCCGGTGACCTTCGATAACATCGTGGCGCGGGTGGATGAGAGCTTCAAACTGGAAGTGCACATTGACACCGACGAGGGAAATGCCTGCGGGTTGAAGCCGGACACATATTGCGAACTGATCAAGCGAGCAGCAAAATAAAGGACTCTAACAAAAACAGACAAGAAGATGAGACAAGCTCTGGGATTAATTGAAACGAAAGGCTACGTGGGAAATGTGGAGGCTGCTGACGCAATGGCCAAAGCAGCTGATGTGGGCCTCGTGAAGCAGGTGCAGATCGGAGGGGGATATCTCACCACTCTGGTCCGGGGAGATGTGGGAAGTGTCAAAGCTGCGGTGGATGCCGGAGCGGAAGCTGCCGACAGGGTAGGGGAACTGGTGAGTTCTCACGTTATTCCGCGGCCTCACGCGGATCTCCTGAAACGCTTTGATCTGGAGTAGCAGGAAAAACTTCAACCATTAAGAAATGATGTCGAAACAAGCAGTAGGAATGATCGAAACGCGGGGACTGGTTTCCCTGTTGGAGGCGTCGGACGCCGCTCTCAAGGCAGCGGATATTTCGATGCTGGGTTGGTCCAAGATAGGAGCCGGCCTGGTGACCGGATTTTATTCAGGAGACGTGGCCGCAGTGAAGGCCGGGATCGATGCTGGAGCGGAGGCGGCTTCCCAGGTAGGGGAGGTTACTGCGACTCAGGTGATCCCCCGTCCCCACGAAGATCTCGCAGGTCTGGTCGAGATGTAACCCTTGAGCTGCTTCCACCGTGAAGATTCTCGTGGCCAACCTGGGATCCACCTCCTTCAAGTTCCGTCTCTTTGAGATGGAAGAGGGAGAGGAATGTCAGTTGGCAGAGGGAGGCTACGAGCGGGTGACCGACTACGGGGAAGTGATCCGGGATGCCATTGAGGGTCTTGAGCGCGGGGGAGTAGCGGCGCAGGAGGATATTGCCGCAGTGGGATTCAAGACGGTCCTGGGTCGCAACCTGAGCGGTTGCGTGGAGGCGGATGATGAGGTGCTGGAGGCTCTGGAGGGTTTCTCTGACGTGGCCCCTGCCCACAATCCAGCTTACGCTGCGGGGATCCGCCAGTTCGGCAAGATCCTGCCCGGAGCACGCCGGGTGGCGCTCTTTGAAACGGCCTTCTATCAGTGGGTGCCGGAGGCTGGAACACGTTACGCAATCCCGAGATCATGGCATGAAGCGGGGATTCGTCGCCACGGTTTTCATGGCGCCAGCCACAAGTATATTGCCGAGCGTTCTGCGGAACTGCTGGCACGTGACGATGTTGCAACGGAGGTGCGTGGGCTTTATCAGAAAGGTCCTGGCCGGGTGGAACGACCGCTGCGTGTCATTTCCTGTCATCTGGGCGGGAGCAGTTCGGTGACCGGTATTCGCAATGGGGTGGCGGTAGGCACCAGCATGGGTTTCTCGCCCCAGAGTGGACTGCCGCAGAACAACCGGGTTGGTGATCTGGATTCCGGGGCCATTCCCCATGCTGCCAGGACCCTCGGGTTGAGCATGGCAGAGGCGGAACGGCAGTTGACCATGGAGAGTGGATTGCTTGGTGTCTCGGGGGTCGGCAGCGACATGCGTGATGTGCGGGCGGCCGCCCTGGACGGAAATGGAGATGCGCAACTGGCGGTGGATGTTTTTGTGCACGAGATCCGGCGCTGGGCGTCGTCCTTTCTCTTCGAACTCGGCGGTCTGGAGGGGTTGGTTTTCACGGCAGGAATCGGAGAGAACAATCCGTGGTTGCGGGAGGAGGTTTGCGCGGGCCTGGAGGAGTTCGGGATCGTTCTTGATCCGGAGCGAAACGAAAGCCTGAGGGGAGAAGAGGGGGAGATCAGCGGAGTCGACGCGAAGGTGAAGGTCTATGTGGTTCCGGCCAATGAGGAACTGGTGCTGGCGCGCGAGGTCTACCGGAAAATTTCAGCTTTAAACTAATCAACGAACAAAAGAACCATGGCAAAACAAGCAGTAGGACTCTTGGAGACACGCGGATTGTGCTGTCTCGTGAGCGGTATAGATGCGGCGCTCAAGGCCGCCAATGTGCAGTTGACCGGACCGATGAAGAACGTCGGCAGCGGTCTCTGCAACGCAGTGGTCACCGGTGACGTGGCAGCCGTGAAGGCAGCGATTGATGCCGGAGCGGACACTGCCGCCAGTCTGGGTGAAGTGGTGAGCGCGCACGTGATCGCCCATCCGGACGAGGCGATTCAGCAGGTGATTACCAGTAAGAAGAACGCCCCCGGCGACAAGTAAGGAGAGATCTCCAAACGGAACGATGTTTTTGGCAGAAGTTATCGGCCAGGTAGTGGCCACCAAGAAGGACGACAGCATGGTGGGGCGCAAGCTTCTGCTTGTGCGTCCCAAGTTGGTGGACGAATCAGATCCCTCCAGGTTCCGTGATGGAGTGAATACCATCGTGGCGGTTGATACCGTGGGAGCAGGAGAGGGTGAACTGGTGATGTTCTGCCAGGGAAGTTCCGCGCGGCAGGCCGGGGGTCTGAAGACTATTCCCGTCGATGCTGCAGTGGTTGCCATCGTGGATAGCGTCGATGTGCTCGGCAAGAAGGTCTACGGCTCTCCGTGATCGCAGGAAAGGAACGACAAACCGGGAGGATGAACGATGAACATTGACCAGGAAACCCTGCGGAGTGTGGTGGAGAAGGTCATGACGGATCTGGCGAGGACGGTGCCGCTCGTTGCTCCCGTTCCCGCCAAACCGGAGGCTCGGGCACCCGCGCCGATTCCTTCGCCTGCTCCGGTGGAGAAGGAGTGCGCCTGCCGATCCACTGCCGGGGATGGGCAGGGGATCTTCGGTTGCGTCAACATTGCGGTCAACGCAGCCCACGATGCCTTCCTGCAACTGAAGAGCCTCGGGCTGGAAGGTCGCTCGCGGGTGATTGAGATCGTGAAGGGCATCTGCTCTGCCAACACCGAGTCGTGGGGGGCATTTGAGCTGAAGGAGACCAAGATCGGGCGCCTCGATCACAAGATTGCCAAGCTCGAAATCATGAACAAGGTGCCGGGGGTGGAGTGGCTTCGGCCGTATGCCCTGAGCGGCGATGACGGGATCACGCTTGAAGAGTATGCCCCCTTTGGGGTGGTGGGCGCAATCCTTCCCGTGACCCACTCGATTCCCACCATGACGGGTAATGTGATCAACATGGTTGCGGCGGGCAACGCGGTGGTCTTCAACCCGCATCCGGGCGGAGCCAGAAGCGCCGTGATGGCGGCTCGTGAATACAACAAGGCCATTGAACGTGAACTGGGCATTGCGAATCTCATCTGCGTGATTGAGAACCCGACCCTCGAGACGTTTGAGAAGATCTCGAAGCATGAGCTGATTGCGATCATGGCCGTGACCGGCGGGCCCGCGGTAGTGAAGGCGGCCATGCAGTCGGGGAAGCGCTCGATCTGCGCAGGGCCTGGTAATCCGGTGGTGGTGGTCGATGAAACTGCGGATCTCGACCGAGCCGCACGTAGCATAGTCGAAGGCGGGGCCTTTGATAACAACCTGCTGTGTATCGGGGAAAAAGCTGTTTTTGTGGTGAGTTCTGTTTACAGGAAATTCCTGGAGGCCATGGACAGTGCGGGCGCGGGCAGGTTGAATAATCAGCAACTGGAGCGCCTGAGCAAGGTGGCGTTCACCTACCGGGAGGACGACGGAGGTTGCTCGCATGCGGCGGTAAATCGTGACTACGTGGGAGCCAGTCCCAAGACCCTTGCGAACTCTGCCGGCGCGCGCATTGCCGATGGTTGTGAGCTTCTTTTCGCAGAGACGGATGCGGGTCACCCCTACGTGCAGGAGGAGCAGATGATGCCGCTGGTGCCCGTCATCTCGGTGCCGGATTTCGAGACCGCAGTGCAGCAGGCCAAGGAGGCTGAACACGGCTACCGGCACTCCGCCATCATTCACTCCACGAACGTGAGCAACATGACGCACATGGGCCGTGAAATGGACACTACGATTTATGTAAAAAATGGTCCGTGTGTGGCGGGCCTGGGACTGGGGGGTGAGGGTTATCTGAGCTACTCGGTGGCGACTACCACCGGCGAAGGTATCACCACCCCAAAGACGTTCACCCGCGTGCGCCGTTGCGTGATGGTGGAAAACCTCCGAATTGTCTGAGAGAGTCATGCTGTTATGCCGAGTAGTTGGAAGAGCGGTTGCGACCCACAGCCATGCCAGTCTGGATGGGTTCAAGATGCTGCTGTGCCAGCAGGAGGATGCGGACGGCAAGGCCCTCGGCGATCCTCCCTTCGTGGCGATCGATCTCTTCGGAGCCGGCGTGCACCAGCGGGTTTTTGTGAGCACGGACGGCATCGGGGCGAGGGGGGTTGTGGACGACGAGCATTCGCCCGTGCGCAATTACATCCAGGGGGTAATAGACGACTAGCCATGCGGATTGGACAGGTCATCGGAAAGGTCACCATGAGCGTGCGGGATCCAGCCTTCACTGCGGCACGTTGGCTGTTGGTAAATCCCCTGGAGGCAGAGCAGTTGAATACCGCCTGCGATATCGAACCGGGACTGACCCGGATCCCCTCCCTGGTGGTCTACGATAATCTGGGAGCCGGGGAGTCGGATATCGTGGGATTTGTGGAAGGCTCCGAAGCAACCGCTCCCTTCGATGGTCCGACTCCGGTTGATGCCATCACGGTGGCGATTTTCGATCAGATTGATCATCACCCCTATCCTCCCGAGGAGGATGACGATTAGGAACTCAGCTTGATGAAGAAAGTAATCACCGGACGCGATGTGGAGGCCCTTCTGCGGGAGGGCAGGGGCTTGGATTCGATTCCCGCCGGGGTGCTCCTCACCCCGACGGCCAAGGATGCAATCAAGGAAGCGCGGACCAGGCGTAAGCGAGTGGTGACCGGGGGAGCAGTCCGGGTGGAACCGAGTGTTCCTGACTACGAATTCCGCTGGGAGTCAGGCCGTGACCCTGAGTCGCCGGAGGAAATTGCAAAGTTCTTCCAATCGCCGGAAATCGAGACCCTCAAGCGACGGATGGTTGATATCGGTGATCGCATGTGGAAGAAGAACTACACTGATGGCAACGGAGGTAATCTCACTATCCGGGTGGGAGACAATCTTGTCCTCTGCACCCCGACCCTGATTTCAAAAGGTTTTATGCAGCCTGAGGACATGGCCCTCATCGATCTTGAAGGCAATCAACTGGCGGGTTCGCGGCGACGGACGAGTGAATGTCTGACCCACATGGCGATCATGAAGAGACAGCCCAAGGCGAAGGCCTGCTGTCATGCTCATCCGCCAAACGCGACGGCTTTTGCGGTGGCAGGAATTCGGCCGCCCACCTGTATGATTCCGGAAGCGGAAGTATTCCTCGGCGAGATCGGAATGGCAGAATACCAGACCCCCGGCACGCCAGCTTGTGCCAAGGCGGTGGGAGAGGCCGGGATCGATCACATGTCGGTGCTCATGATCAACCATGGCGTTATCACATGGGGCAAGGATGTTGAGGATTCCTACTGGAAGATGGAGAACACGGAATCCTATTGCCAGACCGTCTTGCTGGCCACCCACCTCAAGGGGGCGGATCTGCTCACCATCACGGGTGGGCAGGCCAAGGAGTTGATAGGGTTGCGTGGCCTGCTTGGAATGGATGACAAGCGGGCGAACTGGAAGGAGTGCGAACTCTGCGACAATTCCGAGTTCCGACCCGGGGCGGTTTGCTCCGTGTCAGAGGGTGCCCGTGCTGCGATCCCGGATGGCAGTGAACTTAATGGGGAAGCCGAGGAAGTGGTGAAGGCGCTCACTGATCAGATCCTGGCCAATCTAGCTTCCTGAGCTGATTGGAAGCAGGTGTGCCTGGTCGCGGATGATGCGGCAAGCCGGGTATGGGAGGTGGAATGCACCTGATTCCATCCACTGGTGAGACGGTTCTGCCGGGGGATCATGTCCGGGTTCCCTGGTGGATAGAGAGGGTGCGACGAAGTGGGGTAGGGGTCTGGGCTGTCGAGCAGTCACCTTTACGACCACTTTACAGATCGTTGTGGCAAGAGGGCTTATTCTAGAGCCAACCAAACGAAATTTCTGTCCTATATGAAACGATCAATATTTCTACGGAATGCAGCGCTAGTGGGTGGTGGGAGCATGATCTGGGTGCCGGAAGCTCCAGGGCAAGCGGGGGCCCATCGCCATGGTCATCATCACTGGATGCCCCACGTGCGACCCGTGCCCCGACCCTTGAGCCCAGTGGAGGTGCGCGCCATTGATGCGGTGGTCAGAATCGAAAATCAGATCGCACAAACTACCCTCACGATCACATTTTTCAACCCAGCTGGTCGGCAACAGGAAGGACAGGTGTTGCTGCCGGTTCCAAGCGGAGCGGCCTTGAAGTCCTTCGCCATTGAGGGTGCCAACAGGGAATTCAAGGCCAGGATTCTTCCCAAGGACGAGGCCCGCAGGATCTACGATCGGATCGTTGCCCAGTCGAAAGATCCCGCCATACTGGAGTTCGCGGGACATAGCGCGGTGGATTCGAGCGTGTTTCCCATTCCGGCCCGCAGCGAATGCAAGCTACGCCTCACCTATGAGGAATTGGTGCCCGCCGACCTGGACCGTCTCGACTACGTTCTCCTGCGCTCAGAGTCACCGGACTACCGGGTGAAGTGGAATATCGATGTGAAGTGGGCCGTGAAGGGAGGAATCGCCACCGCTTATTCGCCGACTCACGAGATCTCTCCGACCAGGAGCGAAAAAGGTCTCCGGGTGAAGGTGGACGGCAGGGTGGCACCTGGGCCGTTTCGCCTGTCGGTTTTGCGCAGGAAAAAGAAGGGAGCGGTGGCTTCCTTCCTGACCCACCCGGAGGAAGGTCAGGACGGAGGGCATTTCCTGCTTCTGATTGTCCCCCCGGAGCGTGATGAAAATATGCCCGCCCTGAAACGGGAAGTGACGGTTGTGATCGATCGCTCGGGGAGTATGGCCGGGGAGAAAATGGATCAGGCCCGGGCCGCGGCCGCCCAGGTGGTGGAGGGACTGGAGGAAGGGGAGTTCTTTAACCTGATCATTTACAACGAGGCGGTAGAGCCTTTTGCGGAGAAGCCGGTGATTGTCAACCGGGACAATCTCATGCGGGCCCGGAAATTCATCAAGGGCATCCGGGTGAGCGGAGGGACGAATATTCATGGAGCTCTCCAGGAGGCGATTGCCCAGCCGGCCCGCAAGGGGACTGTGCCCATCGTGCTCTTTCTGACCGATGGTTTGCCGACTATTGGGGAGACCTCCGAGAAGCGGATCCGGGAGAAGGCCCGGGATCTGAACAGGAACCACCGCCGTATTTTTACGTTTGGCGTGGGTGTGGACGTGAATACGCCGCTGCTCTCGCGACTGGCTGACGACAGCCGGGCCACTGCAACCTACGTCCTGCCGAAGGAGAAGGTGGAGGTGAAGGTGGCTTCCGTTTTCCGGCGATTGTCCGGACCGGTGCTGAGTTTTCCACGACTGAAGGCGGTCACCAGAGACGGCAAGCCCGTTCCCCACCGCATTGACGACCTGGTTCCCCATCAGTTGCCGGACTTTTTCTCCAACGACCAGATCATTGTCACGGGACGCTATCGCGGCAGTGAGCCATTGGAGTTCCGGTTGGCCGGTGACGATGGAGTGACCAGAAGAAAATTCACCTTCGCCTTCAGGCCGGGAGAGAAACGGCACCCCTTCGTGCCCCGCCTGTGGGCCATGCGCAAGATCGCGGTCCTGACCGAGGCTCTGCGGGATCTCGGCGCTGATTCAGCCCTGAGCGGCCTCACTGGTGATAACGTGGATCGTAACGATCCGCGGGTGAAGGAACTGGTGGATGAGATTGTCCGCCTCTCGACCGAGCACGGAATTCTCAGTGAATACACTGCTTTCCTCGCCCTGGAAGGAGAGGTCTTCCGTCCCGAGGAGCGCCGCGCTGCCCGGGCTGCCGACAACTTTGACCAGCGAGCGCTCAAGACCCGGAGTGGGAAGCTCAGTGTAAACCAGGATCTGAACCTCTGGAACCAGAAGCAGGGTGGAACGCTGAATCCATCCAACGAATATGTGAATGGAGAACTGGAGGTAGAGGAGGTGGCGAATGTGGCACAGTTTTCTGATATGGCTTTCTTCAAGCGAGGCAATGAGTGGGTGGACGCGAGTTTGACTCTCGCTGAAAAAGGAGGAGCGGCGCTTCCGGTTAGAGAGATCACGGTGGACAGCGCAGAATTCAAGGGAGTCGTCGACAAGCTGGTGGCCAAGCAGCGCCAGAGCTGTCTCGCCCTGGGAGGCAGTTTGGAACTGGTCGTCGATGGCACCCGCTATCGCGTCAGGTAGAAGTCAATCAATACCAATGAAGGCATGAGAACAGATAATCGCGCCGAACCCGGTTCCTGCCGCTACGACTAAACTTTAACCATAATTGAAACCAAGACCATGAAACTGAAATCACTTATCTGCAGTGTCGGCATTCTGACCGGCGTAACACTCACCCTGGCGAACCCTCCCTCCGGAGACGTGCGCAAAGCCAAGCCCAAGGGGGAGGCCTCCCCCGAGGTGTCCAAGCCGGGCGAAAACCAGGCCAAGGTGCAGCTGGCAATCCTGCTGGACACGAGTGGGAGCATGAGCGGACTGATCGAGCAGGCAAAGACCCAGCTCTGGAGTATCGTTAACACTTTCATCCAGGCCAAGCAGAACGGGAAGGCTCCCTTCGTGGAGGTGGCGCTCTATGAATACGGGAACGACGGACTCAATGCGGAGAATCACTGGATCCGGGAGATCCAGCCGCTGACCCGGGACCTGGACAAGATCAGCGAAGAACTCTTCGCCTTGCGGACCAATGGGGGCTCGGAGTTCTGCGGAGCGGTCATCAAGCGGGCGATCGGGGATCTCAAATGGGACTCCTCACCGAATACCTACAAGGCGATTTTCGTGGCGGGCAACGAGCCTTTCAACCAGGGCCCTGTTGATCCGGCCTCTGCCTGCAAGGAGGCGATAGGGAACGGGGTCATTGTCAACTCGATCCATTGCGGCTCGGAACAGGTTGGGATCAATACCGGGTGGAAGGCCGGTCCCCTCCTGGCCGACGGCAAGTACCTGGTGATCGATCACAACAAGGCGGTCGTGCATGTGGACGCTCCGCAGGACAAGGAGATCCTGAAATGGAACACCAGGCTCAATGGAACCTATGTGCCAATCGGCCAGATCGGCAACGAGCGTCTTCAAATTCAGAGGGCGCAGGATGCGGCAGCAGAGGGGGCCGCGGGTAACGCCATCCAGTCCCGGGTTGCCACCAAGGCCAGCAAGAATTACTGGAACGGCAACTGGGATCTGGTCGATGCCTGCATGGGAAAGGACTTCGACTGGAGCAAGATGAAGAAAGAGGATTTGCCCGAGGAGATGAAGAAGATGACTCTCGCACAGCGGAAGGCTTATGTCGCCAGGAAGAGAGAGGAACGACAGAAGTGTCAGAAGAAGATTGCGGAACTGAGCAAGGCGCGTGGCGAATTCGTCAAGGCCAAGTTGAAGGAGATGGGAGAAGACGGGGAAGACACCCTGAATGCCGTGGTGGTGCAGACCGTGCGTCAACAGGCGGAGGCGAAGGGATACGCCTTTGAAAAGGAATAGTTATTCTGCGGGGAAAAGGCGCCGTGGCGGTCCTGCTGCCACGGCGCCGAAGTTGTCCCGGTATTTAGACTGCGAAAGGGTTCCGGTGCCGCTACCTTTAAAACAGAAGCCTTGACCCATGGATGCTCCGACGATTTTGGTGGTGGAAGATGATGCCGCGGTGCGGCAGGGCGTAGTGGATGCCCTGACGTTCTCGGGCTACGAGGTCCTCTCGGAAGCGGATGGAAAGGCGGGATGCGACACGGCGTTGCGGGCGACTTACCAGCTTCTTCTCCTGGACCTCGTCCTGCCGGGATACAGTGGCTTTGAAATCCTGGAAGCCATCAAGAAGGAACGTCCCGGGCAACCGGTCATCATCCTCTCAGCCCGGGGAGAGGAGAACGACCGCGTGCGGGGATTGAAGATGGGAGCAGACGACTATATCGTTAAGCCCTTCAGCGTGAGGGAACTTCTCGCCCGGGTCGATGCCGTGCTGAGGCGGAGCACCGAACGTCCTTCGGTAGTGGAAACTCACCAGATAAACGGTGGAGAGGTCGACTTCGCACGGCGGGAGATCCGCTTTGAGGATGGAGATCGGGAGGAGCTTTCCGAGAGAGAGTCCGAGCTTCTTCGTTACCTTGTGGCCCAGAGTGGCCGAGCGGTTCCGCGTGATGAACTCCTGCGTCAGGTCTGGGGGCTGGATCCCAAGAACATCGAGACCCGGACGGTTGACATGCATGTCGCCCACCTGCGGCAGAAACTACGTTGCCAGAATGCAGTGGTCACGGTGCGAGGAAAAGGGTATATGATTGGCAGCTGATGAATCGTCCCTGGATCATATGGAGTGTCCTGGGAGCCTGCGCTCTCCTCATCGTCGGAGCGATGGCATGGTCGACCAATAAGGCGATCCAGCTGGAGCGGAAACAGGCCCTTGCTGAATCAGGGATCGAACTGGAGGAGCGGATCCGCATGAGCCTGTCGCGGATGGATGCGGCCGCCTCAGGATTCCTCATTCTCGAAAACCAGCGACCGCTTCATCATTACGAGGCCTTCTTTGAGCCTGAGGACGTGCTTACGAATCAGTTCCAGGTGGTGGGCAAGGGGTTCGTTTTTCAGCCCTCCCCGCTCCTGCCTGAGTTGCCGGAGTTCGTGCGTCTGCATTTTGAGATCGATGCCGTTACGGGGGAGGTGACTTCGCCGCAGGTGCCAGTTGGCAATGAGTGGGATTATGCGGAACAGAATGGGGTCCAGCGGGACTATCTGGATGACAATAAAAGGGAACTGAGTACCCTGCAGGATCTGCTGGCGCAACCGAGCAAGTCGAGCCTCGCCAACGGAGGAACGAAACTCGACCTGCTCTGCCGGGTGTGCGCCCGGGTCGATGAGGCCATGGTGAGCCGGAACTGGGCGTGGAATATCCCGGATTCTTTCACGGTGCGGCAGAAAGAGCAGGAGGTGGCGCAGGCGCGGGCCAACAATGAGGTGAGCAGGAGTCAGCAGGACCCGAAGGATCTCGCCCTGATTGAGAAGAAGAAGCGCGCGGAACTCTATCAGGATACCTCTCAGCGAGCGGTGCCCAAACCGCAGGCCCTGCAGAACTTCCTGCCCCAGTCTGAGCAGGCTCGCTCGACCTCTCTACGGGGCGGCGAACTTGAACAGGATGCGGAGCAATCGGAATCCGGGGGGGTGACCGACCCGAAGCAGGAGGAACGTCGGAAGGTTGTCCGAAGAACAGGGCCGATCGCGGCAGGGCAGAGGGAGAGGGCAGCGGTCGAAGGGGAATCAGATCAAGTCGGGGACGTGAGCAGACTGGTGGAGTTGCCCTCGGAGACAACCCCTTTCCATCCAATCTGGCTGGGGGAGGATCTCTTCATCGTGCGGGAGGTTGCGGTGGCAGGGTCGTTGCGCCACCAGGGAGTCTGGCTCAAGGCGGAGGTTCTGGCAGATCACCTCCTCGGAGTGATCGAGCACCTGCTGCCGGAGGCTGGTCTTGAGCCCCTCCTCGAAATTTCGGCATCATCACCTGCGGGGGTGTTTGATCCGAGGCTGGACGAATTGTCCAATGATCCCCTTTCCCTGGTGACCCTGCCCTGGCGGCTGCAGGCCGGCGAGGATCCTGTGATGGCCGGGATCGGGTGGTCGGCCCTGCGGATTTCGCTGATGGCCGGCTGGGTGACTCTGCTGTTGGCGCTTCTCGCTTCGGCGGCCCTGATGGGAGGAGTGGTGAAGCTGAGTGAACGGAGAGCAGCCTTCGTGTCTTCAGTCACCCATGAATTGCGCACGCCGTTGACCACCTTCCATCTCTATTCCGACATGCTGGCGGAGGGCATGGTCAAGGAGGAGAGCAGGCAGAAGGAGTATCTTACGACCATGCGTCGGGAGGCAGAACGCCTGAATCACCTCGTTGAAAACGTGCTTTCCTATTCCAGGGTGGAACGTGGCAGTGCACGGGCTGAGCACCAGAAGATCACCCTGCAGGGACTGGTTGACCGGATGCTCCCGCGTTTGAAGGAGCGGGTCCGCAAGGATGGAGCTGAATTGGAAGTGATCCTGACCCAGGTGGAGGAGGCGCAGGTTGATACCGACCTGACCGCGGTGGAGCAGATTGTCTTCAACCTGGTCGACAACGCCTGCAAATACGGGTTGCCGGAAGAGGGAGCACGAGTGATCCGCCTGCGGGCTTCGAACGGCGGGAGGTTGGCCCGGATCGAAATCTGTGACGGGGGGAGCGGGATTGCCCGTTCTGATGTGAAGAAGCTTTTCCGGCCCTTCCATAAGTCGGCCCGGGATGCGGCCCACTCCAAGCCCGGGGTTGGACTGGGACTGGCCCTTTGCAAACGTCTGGCGCGTGAAATTGGAGGAGATCTCACCTTGGATGACAGGGAGGCGGAGGGAGCCTGCTTTGTTCTGGAATTGCCAGCGGTGGGGTGAGTCTGGTCCCCTGATATCTCTTTTGCCTCCTTGAAGGGTGGGAACCGGGCCGATTCCAGACCCTTTTCCCGACAGAGAGGCGCAGAGAGGCTGATAGCATTGAGCTTGGGAGGCTTTGCGCTATTTTGATGCTTGATGCGGAAGATCCTGCACATCGACATGGACTGCTTCTACGCGGCCATCGAGGTGCGGGATGATCCCTCCCTGAAGGGAAAACCGGTGGCGGTGGGCGGATTGCGGCGAGGGGTGCTCACCACCGCCAACTACGAGGCCCGCAGGTTCGGGTGTCGCTCGGCCATGCCCACCTACAAGGCCCTGCAACTCTGCCCGGAACTGATTGTCCGTCCCACTCGCTTTGATGTTTATGCCGCCGAGTCAAAAAAGGTGAGGGAGATTTTCCACCGGTTCACGGAACTGGTGGAACCGCTCTCTCTGGATGAGGCCTATCTGGATGTCACGCACCACAGGGAAGAGGGGGTCCTGGTGGCTTCGCGAATTCGATCACAAATTGAAGTGGAGACCGGCCTCAGCGCCTCTGCCGGGATCGCGCCCAACAAGCTCTTGGCCAAGATCGCGAGTGACTGGAACAAGCCGGACGGGCAGTTTGAGATCAGGCCGGGGGAGATTGAGGAGTTTCTGGAACACCTTCCAGTGAAGAGGCTGTATGGAGTGGGTCGCAAGATGGAGGATAAGCTGGCTGCGATCGAGGTTGTTACCTGCGGGGATCTGCAGCGCATCAGCAAGCTGGAACTGGCCGAGCGATTCGGGAACTGGGGGATGGAACTCTATGAACTTTGTCGGGGCAGAGACGAGCGCGCGGTCAAACCCAACCGCATTCGCAAGTCCGTGAGCAACGAGACCACGTTGCGGGAGGATATCGGGGAGTTTCCACCCCTGGTCGGAATCATGGAGGAGTTGCGTGCCCGGGTCGCGGTCACGGTCTCCTCAGAGCACCCGAACCGGGTGATCAAGTCACTGGTGGTGAAGCTGAAGTTCTCTGATTTCACCACGACCACAGCCGAGCGCGCGCCCGACCTGGTTGAGACGGGACGGGGAATTGATCAGGTCATGGATGCCGAGAGATACCGGGAATTGCTGGCTGAGGCCTGGGGCCGGGGCAATGGCCGGGCCGTGCGATTGATAGGGGTGGGAGTTCGTTTCGCGGATCTGGAGAGCAAGGCGCAGATGCAACTGAACCTTTGACCGCGGCGTCTTGACCAATGGGATGGCTCTGATCTCATGGGGCGAGTGGAGTTTACCGATATCGATCGTGACGACCTGCGGAATCTGATGGAGGAAATCGGGAAGGCCCATATGCCCTTCGGGAAGTATGGTCCGGATGAGTATCCGCCCCGGGGAGTGCCCATCATCGATCTTCCTCCTGAGTATCTGGCCTGGTTTGCGGAGCGCGGATTCCCCAAGGGTCGACTCGGCGAGCTTCTTGCGACTGTGTTTGAGATCAAACAGAGTGGAGCCGATACAATCTTTCAGCCCCTGAGAACGCGTAATGGGGGGCGGTTCCGGTTAACCAGAAAGCGAGGGCGGGTGATCGATTTTGAGGAGAGAGAAGACGAGAGGTAAAGAATTCGTAAAATCGGGATCTGAGCCCTAGTTTTTACTAAGATATTCCGTCCCCGGGGGTCTATTCCGTAAGCCGCCCCTTCAGTCCGAGGGCGCGGAGCGGCGATCCCAGAGAAAACATCTATCTTCATGAAACTCCACTTCTTCCTCATCACCCTGCTGCTCACCGCAGGGGCACTTGCTGCCGAGAGCCCATCTTCCGCCGGAATCAGCCGGGAAAAAGCGAACAAGCTCAGGAAACAGGGAGATTGGAAGGATGCCCTGGCAATAGACCGGGAACTGCTGGAGAAGGTTGATGACGGGAAGAGCTGGAAGGATCTTGAGAATGCCCTCCAGGCCCTTGGCCGCCTGCGGCAGATCAACCTGGCGGATGAGTTGCTGGAAGGAGCTGTCCGAGGGCACCCGGAGAACTGGGCCCTTTTTAGGGAGGCGGCGGAAAGTTATCACCACTTGCAGCATTTGGGATTCCTCCTGGACGGGGATTTTCATCGTGGACACCGCCGGGGGGGCGGACGTTATGTGACTTGCAGCGGTCGGGACCGGGTGCGGGCCATTCAATTGGTGCTGCAGGCCATCGAGAAGGCGGGAGCAGGGGATGGGGGAGTGCTCAGCGAGATGCACTCCGAACTTGCTGTTTATCTTTCCAGTGGTCGCACTGGATCGCAGAGAGTCTGGGCCCTGGGTGTGCTGACCGTTCTGGATGAGCTTCCTGATTTCGGAAGCGAACAACGCCTTTCGAGCGGAGGAGGGGCCCCGGTTGATGCCGATGGCAATATGCTGGTGCTCGGAGTTCCTGAATCCTGGGAGGCCGCCCGCAACGATGGTGAGCGGTGGCGGTGGGTGATCAGCGAAGCGGTACGTCTGAATCCTGCCAGAAGACCCCGGGTGGAGGACCAATGGGCCCGGTTCCTTGTTCAACATTACGGGGTGACCACCCTGTCCGGTTTCGGATGGTGGAGCCAACAGGATCCCGATGAAGCGAAAGGAATCCTGCAGGTTCATACCCTGAAGGAGAACGAGACGATTGCGAAACTGGCCAGTGGGGTACGACGCTTCGAGCTTCCGGAGGATTACCAGTTCATTCCACTTCTGCGCCGGCTTTCGACGGGGAAGATGTCCAACGACTCGCTTGGCGATCTTCTGGTGCAGATTCTTTTGAATAGGCGGCAGTATGTGAGTGCGGGCACGGAATTGAAGAGGCTGATTGAAACCCACGGCCGGGGGGATAACGACCACCGGAAGAAATTGCTTGAGCAGATCGAGAGCGACTGGGGGCGTTTTGTTTCCGCTCCGATGGAGCAGGCGGGGAAAAGGCCGAAGGTTGATTTCATTTATCGCAACGCCAGGGAGGTCAGCCTTTCCCTGCACGAACTTCGGATCGATCTGGTGATTGAAGATCTTTACAAGCACCTGGAGAGCAACCCCCGCCAGATCGATCACCCTACGGTGAATGTGGCGCAGATCGGCAATCGTCTGGTGAATGGAAACCAGAAGAAATATCTGGGAGAGAAGGTGAAGGACTGGAAGGTCGCACTGGAGCCGCGGAAGAATCACTGGGACACGCGGTCCGAACTCGAAATGCCGGTGAGCAGGGCGGGAGCCTACCTCCTGAAGGCCACGGCCGGAAAGGGCAATGCCTCCTGGATCGTGGTATGGCTCAGTGATACCGCGCTCGTTTCCCAGCAACTCAAGGAGGGTAAGTTGTTCTACCTCTCGGAAAGCAAGGCCGGCGCGCCGCTGAGCGGGGAACTGGAACTCTTCGGATATCGCGTGGAGCCCCGCAAGGGGATAGGCAAAGCCTTAAAAAAATTCGACGTCCTGACCAAGAGGTTGAAGAAAAAGGTCGGAGTCGACGGGTCGATCATCCTGGGCAGGGATGTCCTTGACCAGAATTACCACTGGATGGTCGTGGGACGCAGTGCGGAGGGAGGACGGGCGCTGATGGGGTTCCAGTACTACCGGTGGCATGACTTCCACTGGAACAAGCTCAACCACTCAAAAACCTACGGAATTACCGATCGGCCTGTCTATCGCCCGGAGCAGAAGGTGCATCTGAAATTCTGGAGCCGGACTGCCAGATATGATCTGGATGACGTCTCTCTCTTTGCAAATCGGGAGTGCTCGATTGAGATTCATCACCAGAACACGGGCAAGGTGCAGGAGTTCAAGAAGCTTCGCACCGACGAGTTTGGCGGAGTGGAGGTGGAGTGGACCCTTCCCCCGGATGCACGGCTGGGGAACTATTATGTGCGTATCGCGGGAAAGGTGCCGGGCGGATCCGTCCAGTTCCGGGTTGAGGAATACAAGAAACCGGAATTCGAAGTGATCGTCGAGGCACCCGATAAGCCGATCAGACTCGGCGAGATGATCGAGGCCAAGGTGCTGGCAAGGTATTATCATGGGGCTCCGGTGACCGAGGGGAAGGTGAAGGTAAAGGTGCAGCGTTTCAGTCACAGTCAGTCCTGGTTTCCGCGGGGGCGCTGGGACTGGCTTTACGGAGAGGGTTACTGGTGGTTCGGCCAGGATTATCACTGGTATCCGGGCTGGGACGACTGGGGGTGTGTCGCCCCGGTGCCGCCATGGTGGCGGGGGGAGCGCTGGACGCCTCCTGAACTGGTGATGGATCGCGAATTTGAGATCGGGGCAGATGGAACGGTGACGGTGTCGATCGACACCTCGGTAGCCAAACTCGTGCATGGGGACATGGATCATCGTTATGCCATCTCGGCGGAGGTGGTGGATTCCTCCCGGCGGACGATTTACGGTTCCGGCAGTGTTCTGGCCGCCCGCAGGCCCTACACCGCCACGGTGTGGATGGATCGTGGCTACGCCCGTCCCGGGGACACCCTGAATGCCTCCTTCTCTGCACGTACTCTCGATGGAAGAGCGGTGCAGGTGACGGGAACTGCCGACCTCTTCCGGGTTCGATTGGATGCCAACGACAAGGTACAGGAGGAGAAGATCCGGTCCTTCAAGCTGGAGGAACGGGAGAAGGGCTCGGGGGAGGTTCGTTTCAAGGGGCCGGAGCCGGGCCAATATCGGTTCTCGGTTCGCCTGACTGATGAAAAGGGAAACAAGGAGGAGGGTGCCACCGTCTTCATCATTCGCAAGGTGGAGGATGATGGCAGCAAGAGCCGGTTTAACCCGCTTGAGCTGGTTCTGGACAAGAAGGATTACAAGCCGGGGGAAGAGGCCCGGCTCCTGATCAACACGAAGCAGAAGAACAGCACGGTGCTGCTGTTTGTTCGTGGCACCGGAAATTCAGCCGACGAAGTGCGGCGGATCCGGATCAAGGGCAAATCGAAGGAGGTGGCAGTGAAGCTTACCCGTGAGGACATGCCGAACATCTTTGTGCATGCGGTTGCTCTTGCCAATGGAGTGGTGTTGACCGAAACGAGGCAGATCGTCCTGCCCCCGGCGAAGCGTCTCCTTACCGTTGAAGTTCTGCCCGGCAAGGAGAAGTTCAAACCGCGCGAGAAGGGGACTCTGAAACTGCGCCTGAAGGACGAGAACGGCGAGCCATACCGGGGAACCACGGTGGTCACGGTATATGACAAGAGCCTGGAAGCTATCTCGGGAGGATCCAATGTGGGGAACATCAGGGATTTTTTCTGGAACTGGAAGCGCTCCTTTCACGGTCGCGGCCCCCTGCACTCGCAGCATTTACAGGGCCGCCATCTCAGCAAGGTCAAGGCAGTCACGATGCAGGTTCTCGGGCGTTTTGGGCGGTTGGTGGCAGATCAGATGGACCCGTTTGGGGCCCCGGGGGGTGCTCTTAAGATGAGGAACTCCGCGAGATTTTCCTCAGACGACAGTGTGGCGGAAAGTCCGAATGTGGCCCAGGCAGAACCTTTTGCGGCGGTCGACAATCTGGGGGCGCCTCCTGCACTGGTGGAGGGCCTGGACAATCGTAGCCGGCGAGATGGCGCTGGAGGTGAAGGTGATGGCCCGCAGGTGATAGTGCGTTCGGAGTTTGCCGACCTGGTGAAGTGGGCGGGAGCGGTAACGACCAATGAGCGGGGAGAGGCCGAAATCGAAGTGGATTATCCTGACAACCTGACAACCTGGAAGGTGAAGATCTGGGCGCTTGGGCATGGGACCCGGGTCGGGGAGGGGTCAGCGGAGGTGATCACGAGCAAGGATCTTATCGTCCGGTTGCAGGCACCCCGCTTCTTCGTGGAAAGCGACGAAGTGGTGCTCAGTGCGGTGGTGCATAATTATCATGAGGAGGCCAAGGAGGTTGACGTGGTGCTCGAGCTCGATGGGGGGACCCTGCAGGCTTCGGGCCCACAGTCGTCACGGGTTGTCATCCCGGCAGGGGGAGAGAAGCGGGTGGACTGGAGAACGATAGCGAAGAGGGAAGGGGAGGTGACGGTGCGGATGAAGGCGATTGCGAGCGATGACTCGGATGCGATGGAAATGAGTTTTCCCGTCTACGTGCATGGAATGCACCGCACCGAGTCATGGAGCAGGGCCCTTCGGCCGGAGGAGGATTCAGTGGCGATTGATTTTGAGGTGCCTGCGGAGCGTCAGCCTGACCAGACCCGACTGGAAATCCGCTATTCGCCCACAGTGGCAGGCGCCATGGTCGACGCCCTGCCCTATCTGGCGAATTATCCTTATGGTTGCACCGAACAGACACTCAACCGTTTTGTGCCGGCGGTCATTACCCAGCGGCTGTTGCAGGAGATGAAGATCGATCTCAATGAGGTGAAGAACAAGCGGGTGAACCTGAATCCCCAGGAGATCGGTGATGCCGGGGAGCGGGCAGCGCAGTGGAAGCAGTGGGAGGAGAATCCGGTCTGGGACAGGGACGAGGTGGATCGAATGGTGCGCAAGGGGGTGAAGCGGTTGAGGGAAATGCAGAATGCCGATGGTGGCTGGGGCTGGTTCAGCGCCTACGGCGAACGGTCCTATCCGCACACCACTGCCGTGGTGGTGCACGGGCTTGTGATGGCGAAGGCGAATGGGGCCAGGATTCCGGATGACATGCTGCAGGGCGGAGTGGGCTGGCTCAAGAAGCACGAGTCCGGTCAGGCGGAAATGATCCGGATGTGGAAGAAGCGCAAGAAGCGGACCAAACAGCGGGCCGATGCGATAGATGCCCTGGTGCGCCGGGTTCTGGGTGAGTCGACAGTGAATCACGAAGAGATGCTGGGATTTCTCTTCAGGGACAAGGTTGAGCTGCCGGTCTATGGCAAGTGCCTCCTCGGACTGGAACTGCACCGGACCGGGGATGCGGCCAAGCGGGATGCCGTGATCCGCAACATTGAGCAGTTCCTGAAGGTGGATGAGGAGAACCAGACAGCCTGGCTGGAGCTCGGAAACGGGGGCTACTGGTGGCACTGGTACGGCAGCGAGTTTGAAGCGCAGGCCTGGTATCTCAAGTTGCTGGCCGCGGCGAAGCCCCGGAGTCCGCAGGCAAGCGGCCTGGTCAAGTATCTCGTCAACAACCGCAAGCACGCCACCTACTGGAAGTCAACGCGCGACACGGCCTACTGCATCGAGAGTATCGCGGATTACCTGCGGGCCAGCAAGGAGGGCAGCCCCGACATGGAGGTGGAAGTCGTCCTCGATGGAAAAGTGCTCAAGACAGTGAAGATCTCGAAGGAAAACCTCTTCAGTTATGACGGGGTGGCCGTGGTGGCGGGAGATGCCGTGGGCACGGGCAGGCACAAGGTGGAACTCCGCCGCAAGGGCGAGGGGCCTCTTTATGCTAATGTTTACCTGACGGTCTTCAGCAAGGAGAAGTTCCTCCGCAAGGCCGGGCTCGAGGTGAAGGTGGACCGCACCCTCTATAAGCTCGTGCCCGTCAAGGCTGTTGAAGACGTGGCAGGTTCGAGGGGGCAGGCTCTCAGGCAGCGCCGGGAAAAGTATGAGCGGAAGAAACTGGAGGTGGGCGATACCGTCCGGAGCGGCGATCTCATCGAGGTTGAGTTGTCAGTGGAGAGCAAGAATGACTACAGTTATCTTGTCTTTGAGGATTGGAAGGCTGCGGGACTTGAGGCGGTAGAGTTGCGCAGCGGCAATAGTTATGGAGGGGGATTGAGCTCTTTTGTCGAGTATCGTGACGAGAAGGTCGCCCTCTTCGTGAGAACTCTCCCCAGGGGGCGGCATAATCTCAGCTACCGGTTGCGCGCCGAGATCCCCGGCAGGTTCAGCGCCCTGCCGACCCGGGCGGAGGGGATGTATGCTCCGGAGTTGCGGGGAAACTCGGACGAGATGAAGATCGTGGTGCAGGACCAGTAGGCGATCCCGGTCTGTCGGGTTGCTGGGTCCAGATTGCGAAAATGGCAGGGAATCAAAGGATCGGGTCAGAAAAGAAATCCGGCGTTTGCGGATCATGGATCCGCCTGGCGACAGGCTCGTGAACGACTAGCCCAGGGCCAGGCTGGATTCAAACTCCAGATTGGGGTCGGCGCCCCGCTTGAGGGCTTCCTGGTAGAACTTCAGAGCTTCCTCCTTCATTCCCTTGCGAAGGTAGATGACGGCAAGGTTGTAGTAGGGGTCTGAGAGGGTGGGGTCGATCTGGATGGCAGTCTGGAAGTGTTTTTCCGCTTCGTCGTCGCGGTCCTCACGTCCGGCCACGTTACCGAGAAAGACATATGCCTTGGCGTTGTCATTATCAAGATCCACCGCGCGCTGCAGGCTCAACCTGGAGTTCTGGAGGTCGGCGCCCCGGTAGTGGCAGACCCCCAGCATGAAGTGAGCGAAGGGGAGATTGTCGCCCCGGATGACAAGGGCATCGTTGAAGGAGGAAATGGCGAGAGGGATGTCTTCGTTCTTCACGTGCACGACTCCGAGGTTGAGCATGGTTTCAACGTGTCCCGGATGCTGGTCGAGGATGGACTCGAAAACCTCACGGGCGGCGAGGAAGCGACCGTTGGAGAAGGCCCGCCTGGCGAGTTGATCCTTGATGGTGATGCTCTGCTGGAGGCTTCTGGCCGCATTGGCCACCTCATGCTGCTCGGGCCGGTCATCGAAGATGAAGTCGTCGTCAATCTTGAATTCGGCAAGGAGATTGCTCTCCTCAGCGGTGAGTTTCAATTCCTGGTCGAAGAGTCCCTGGATGTTCCGGACCAGGGGGCCGCCCTGTTGTCCGATTTTCCTGATTTCGGCCAGGATGGACTCCTTGGCACTGCGGCGGTGTTCCTGGATTCGCAGCTGGCGCAGGATAATGTCCTGCAGCATCTCCATTTCCTGGCGGGATCCGGGATCGAGTTTTGCAGACTTGAGATCCTCCTTGAGTTCTGTCCCGGCGTTACGAAGGCGGGCTTCCATCGCCTCCAGGCGGCTTTTCTGCGAGGCGTTCTCACGTTGGAAATCAATCAGGCGTCCCTTGGCCTGCGCGAGGTCCCTCTTGGCTTCGATCAGTTGATCCTTGGTGGTGTTGTTGTCGGTGTGGAGGGCCATGAGACGATCACGGGCGATCTTGAGGTCCCGGCCGAGGTCCATGTTCTGTTTGATAAGAAGTTGGACGCGCTCGCTTTCGTTGAGCTTGAGAAGGGCCGCCATCTGGTCGCGTTGAACGAGAAGAGCATCGCGTTCATCCCGGAGGCCATGGACTTCCGCCCGGGCTTCTCCCAGTTGCCTGTCGAGTTGGGCATTACGTGACTCGAGGGCGATGTAATTCCGGTCCTTCTCCACCAGTGAGTCCTTCAGTTCCTTGAGTTGGCGGCGTAGCCCTTCCACAACTTCCTTGGCTGCAGACTGTTGAACATTAACCACTTCCTCGAGGTCAGTGGCCCGTTTCTGGGCCGCGGCGGCGTCAGCCTTGGCCACGGCGAGTTGAGCGAGAACATCCTGATGTTCGGCCCGGCTGTCCCGGAGTGCCTTGAACATCGTGTCGCGCTCGTCTTCAACTTTTCTGATCCGCTGGTTGAGATCCTGGAGCTGATTGGCCACCGGAGCCCGGGCCACCCGGTCGCGCTCCTGCTCCAACTGTCGAAGTGCCTCCCGCAGGCGCACGGCATTGGCGTCGCGGTCGGAGCGGGCCTTCCGGAGTTCGTCCCGGTATTGTCCGATCTGTCGCTGGAGGGCCGCCACCTTGCTCTGCTCTTCCCTGCTGAGTTGCGGAATATCGAGGTCAGCTTCCCGGCGGGGGACAGTTTTTCCCTCAACCAGATCTCCTGTGCGCCGGGCGAGCTTGTTCCTTTCGCCGAGAGCCTTTTCGCGGATTGCGGACATGGCCTGAGTGGTGGAGTCCCGCCGGTTTTTGACGAGATCAGGTTTGAATTCGGGGTCGGAGAGAGCCACCGACTCGAACAGTTGCCTGGCCTTATCGTAGCGATTGAAGGCTTCGAGAAACTTGCCGTCCTTTTCCGCCTTCTCGGCGTCGCGGACGGTCAGCCACGCCTGAAAGTAGACGTCCGAGGGTTTGAACCTGCCCAACGGTGGTGCCTGTGCTCCAACCGAAGGGCACAGTAACAGGGTCACCGTTGCAGCAAGAAGGCCACAAGCGAAGCATCGCAGGTGTGTCATGCGCGGCGCACCATACGGCAGGATTCCGGGATGGAAAAGACGGAATTGTGGAATGCTAGAGACGCTTAGCTTTAGGGGTTTGCAGCCATTTTTGGATGTCTTTGGCAGGAAGACAATTCAGGACATCCTGCCGACGGAGCCAGCCCTTGCGGGCTACCCGGATGCCGAAGTGGAGGTTTTGCAGGCCCGTTGCGTGGTGAGCATCGGGGTTGAGAGAGCATTTCACCCCTTTGTCCCGGGCACGTCTCCACCATCTCCAGTCCATGTCCATGCGCTTTGAGGAGCAGTTGAGTTCGATGACCGTCCCGGTCTCAGCCGCACAGTCGATGATCTTTTCATGGTTTACGGCGTAGGGATCGCGGCGCAGGAGGAGGCGTCCGCTCAGGTGACCCAGCATGGTCACATGCGGGTTCTCCATGGCCTTGATGAGGCGGGCGGTCATCTCCTTCTCGGTGAGGTTGAAAGAGGCATGGACGGAGGCGACCACGTAGTCGAGTTGGGCCAGGATTTCATCGTCGAAATCCAGAGTGCCGTCACGGAGAATGTCGACTTCGTTACCGGCGTAGAGGTCAATGTCGTCGAGACCGGCGTTGAGAGTGCGGATGGTCTCGGACTGAGTGAGGAGGCGTTTCTCGTCGAGACCGTTGGCTTGGAAGGAGGATCTGGAGTGGTCTGCGATGCCAAGGTAGGAGAGTCCCAGTTCACGGGCAGCTTCGACCATCTCGGCCAGGGAGGATCGGCCATCGGACTCGGTGGTGTGATTGTGAAAGGTGCCCCGCAAGTTGTCCTGTTCGACGAGTCGGGGAAGATCCCCTTTGATTGCGGCATCGAATTCGCCCCGGTTTTCCCGGAGAGCCGGTTCGATGAATTGAAATCCCAGTTCAGCGTAGATGTCGTTCTCCTCCCTGATCTCCGGGGTGGGGTCGTTGCGTTGGGTGCCTGTGACCGGGTGGAGTTGATACTCGTTGAGGGTCAACTTCTGCTGGAGAGCCCGGGAGCGCAATTCGACGTTGTGTTCCCTGCTCCCGGTGAAGTAAATGAGGGCGAAAGGCCACTCGCGGTTGGAGACGGCACGCAGGTCGCACTGCAGTCCGCTGTGGAGGCGGACGGAGGCCTTGGTTCGGCCGTGGGCGAGGATCTCCCGGATGCCTTCAAGTTCTGTAAAATAGGCCGTGATGGTTGCGGGATCCGGGGTGGCCACGAGGAAGTCGAGATCGTGAACCGTTTCCTTGCCGCGTCGATAGGATCCCGCAATCTCTGCGCGGCTGACATCCGGATGCTGTCTCAGAATCCCGAGGATGCGTTCGGCATCCGGGGCGATCTCAGCGAGGAGGAAGTAGCCGGAGAAACGCTCATGCGCTTCGATAGCCCCGAGAATCTTCTCCTCGCTCTTCTTGCCGAAGCCTGGGAGTTCACCCACCAGTTCGGATTTGCAGGCGCGTTTCAATCCGCCCAGGGAGGCGATGGAGAGTTCTTCGTAGAGGGCCTTGACCTTCTTGGGGCCGAGGCCCTGTAGTTCGAGGAGTTCGAAAAGTCCTTCCGGGAATTCGTTCCTGAGATTCTGGTGGAAGGCGAGCAGGCCGCTGGAGGCCAGTTCGTGGAGTTTTTGCTGGAGGGCTTCGCCGATTCCTTTGATGCCCTTCAGATCGTTCTCCCTGGCTCGCTGAACGATATCGCCGTCAAAAGAGCGTACGATCTCGGAACCATTGCGGTAGGCCCGGATCTTGAAGGGATTCTCTCCTTTCAGTTCGAGAAGGAGGGCGATCTCTTCGAGGACTTCGGCAAGATGGTCGCGAGTGATTTCGGGCATGGGAGCGGGGGTAGCCCGGATCGCTTGGTGCCGGGCAGCAGAGGAGGTGAAGCGGGGCGAGATGTCTGATTCCGGTTGTAGCGGGCGGGACGGGATTGGCTTACTTCATGAGGAGGTCTGAAACAACCATGCGGTGATCAGATTCCTTGACGCTGACGACCCTTGAACGAACAGCATGGAAGGCCCGTGAGGCAAAGATGTGATCGAGACGGAGAATAGGGAAGGCGCGGTGATAGGTGTTCCCCCAACCGGAGCCTGCCTCACTGAAGGTGTCGATGAATTCGCCCTTCAGCATGCCGTAGACGCGGTCACCTGCGGGTGCATTGAAATCTCCGGCAATGATTACAGCGGACAGTTTGGGGCTGATGTTGGTTTTCTCAAGTTTCTGCAAGGCAACTGCGATCTCCATGCGGCGCCGCTTCCGGTTGTGATGGTGGCGTCGCCAGCAATCACGGCTCCACAGGTTCAAATCGGTGGCCGCGGCCTGTAGATGGATATTGACCAGTTCAATTCGTCGACCGTTTGGCAGTCTGACGCGGACCTGATGGTTGCGGTAGGGGAGTTCCCTTGGGTTGGGGATGTGATGCTCAATCTCACCTCGTGCCACCAATCCACAACGGGTGTGCTTGTCGTAGCGGTAGTCTCCCTTGCCCTCGAACAGTGTTTCGTTGAGCTGGCGCAGGCGATAGGGATGAGGGATCTCCTGAATGAAAACAAGGTCGGGTTGGTAGCGGATGATGGATTCCGAGAAGTTTTCGTTGGAGCCGGCCCAATTGATGGTGGCTACCCGGATGACCTCACGTCCTTCGAAGCGTTGGGGACGACCGGTGCCAAGTGATGGTGAGCCAATGCGGGCGAGGGGACGGGTTTCGTCCGCCAGAAAGAAAATGGTGAGCGCCCAGGCGGCGGTGGCAAAAAGGGAGAGCCGGGCGCGAAAAAGGAGAAAGGCACAGCTGGAGAGAAGAAGGCCGCCTGCTCCCCAGATCCAGATCGGGATGACGGTGAATGCCGCCAAACGATCAGGCTGTCGCGAGAAGATTGCGACGGTCATCAGGTGAAAGCCGAGAGAGGCCGACACCAGAGCCACTGCGAAGAACTTGCGGCCCGGACGGGACATATTTCACTCCTTCAGCTTTCCCTTGAAGATGCGGAGGGCATCGTGAACGAGTGGGTCGTCGTAGAAGGAATCCTGGGCCGGGGGTTCGGCCGCGGCAGGAGAGTCTCCGGATTGCGGGGCGGTTGCAGTAGGGGCAGCCTCCGGGGCTGTCTGGTCGGGTTGGGGAGCGGGTTCAGGTCGTTTTTCGGGGGCTTGTTCGATCAACGACTCAAGCTGGTTCTCGACGTCACGCCGTTTCTTGCGGGCACGAGAGGAGGTGCGACGGGTGTTGCCCGGGTCGGTCAGCGGTTCCGGGGCTTTCGGTCGGTCTCCAGGGGCGGGGATCGTGGCCGCAGGTTCTTCCGGGGTGGTGGGAGGACTGTCCGGGGGGGCACCTTTTTCCAGAGCCTTGACCACGTCACTGATGCGCACTTCATCGAGTGACTGGGTGGCGCGGATCAGGGCGATTTCAAAGTGGAGTTGCTTGTTGGAAGCCCGGCGCATGCGTGCATCGGCATCAGCAAGACGATCGAGAACCGTCAGGAGGCGGTCGTCACTCAGATGTTTGCCGTGTTCGCCAAGTTGTTCCCAGAAGTCGGCGGGCACCTCCACGTCGGTGGAGTCAGGACTGAGACGACCGATCAGGAGGGCGCGGAGAAAGTTGGCCAGTTCAGAGAGGAGCTGGGTGAGATCCTTGCCCTTGTTGGCCTCGGCTTGCACGAGGGAGAGGCTCTCAGCAGTGTTTCTTCTGAAGATGGACGAGGTGAGGGCTGCGATGGTTTCGGAGGAGGTGAAACCGAACACATCCTGCACGTTCCGATCGGTTATCGCTTCGCCGCAGAAGGCAACGAGTTGATCGAGCATGGACTGGGCATCCCTCATGCCTCCCTCAGCGCCCTTGGCGATGGTCCAGGCTGCCGATTGCTCCAGGGTGACGTTCTCCTCGGTGGCGATGTGCTGGAGGTGACTGGCGATGATCTCACTGGGGATGGGGCGCAGGTCAAAGCGCTGGCAGCGCGAGATGATGGTGGGAAGGATCTTGTTCGGTTCGGTGGTAGCGAAGATGAACTTCACGTGAGGTGGCGGTTCCTCCAGGGTTTTCAGGAGGGCATTGAAAGCCGCCGTGCTAAGCATGTGAACCTCGTCAATATAGTAGATCTTGAAGCGCCCGCTGGCAGGGGCGTAGTTAACGGTCTCCCGCAACTCGCGCACCTGCTCCACTCCGTTGTTGGATGCGCCATCGATCTCAAGGACATCGAGTGAGCGCCCTTCCGCAATTTCCAGGCAGATCTCCTCATCGGGGTCGAAGTCGAGGCGCGGTCCATTACTGCAGTTGAGAGCCTTGGCAAGAATGCGCGCGGTCGACGTCTTTCCAGTGCCGCGTGGTCCGACAAAGAGGTAGGCATGTGCCAGTCGATCGCCCTCAATGGCATTACGCAGGGTGGTCACCACGTGATCCTGACCCAGAACGTCCTCGAAGGTCCGGGGGCGGTATTTGCGGGCGAAGACCTGGTAACTCATCGTCTGGGAGAGAATGTAGGTCGGAATGGGGGTTTGTCAGGACTTCAGTTCGCGGAATTGCCGGGAGCGGCGGGGTAGGGCGCGATGATGCCTGGAGAGGTTTCAGGCGGAGAGCTGGATTCGGGGAATGGCAGCCAGGAGTTTCCGGGTGTAGGCGTCCTGGGGGTTGCTAAAGACCTCCCCAGCGGGTCCGTATTCCACGATCCTGCCGGCATTCATCACGGCGATGTTGTCAGCGAGGTAGCGGACTACCGAAAGGTCGTGGGAAATGAAGATCATGGTCAGGTCGAGGTCGTCGCGGAGTTTGAGGAGAAGATTGAGGATCTGGGACTGGATCGAGACGTCGAGGGCGGATACCGGTTCATCGGCCAGCACCAGTTTGGGCTCGGGTGCAAGGGCGCGAGCGACGGCGATCCTTTGACGCTGACCACCAGAGAATTCATGGGGATATTTCCGCATGAAGCGGGCGTCCAGACCTACCCGTTCCATTAGCTCTCCAACCTTGCTGGCAAGCTTGCCTCTGGATCTGCGGAGGTGGCGGTGGCGCTGGCAGAGAGCCTCGGCGAGGGTGGAGTAGACGGTCATGCGGGGATTGAGGGAGGCATAGGGGTCCTGGAAGACCATCTGGAAATCGAGACGCCGCCTCTGGATGTCCATTGAGCCAAGGGTGCTCAGATTCTGGCCCTCAAGAAAAATTTGGCCAGAATTGGCTGGTTGGAGCTGCATGATGGTGCGGGAGAGGGTGGATTTGCCGCAACCGGACTCCCCGACGAGTCCCAGGATTTCACTTTTTTCGATCCGGAGGCTGACACCGTCGACAGCGCGCACCACGTCGGTGATCCCCCCGAACGTTCCCTTCCGGATGGGAAAGTGGGTGTGAACATCGACGAGCTCGAGGAAGGACACGGAAGGAGAAAAGCATTAATTCCGGAATGAGAAATTCTAAACTTCGGCAATCTTTCCCGATCTCAGGCTGAGAGAGCCTTCAATGCTGTATTTTCTGGTGTTTTTGATGGCCGCTTTCCCATTATTCCAAATGAAAAACCCAAGGGCCGCTATGAGCGCGATCGGCATCAATATCGTGCACCTCGTCCAGGTGACTTATCTTTCGGGCGCATTCTTGTTCGCTCAGGACAGCAGGTTTGTCGATCCCCCCGGGCGGTTGGGACTCGGTCTGCAACGGGGAAGTTGATCCCAGTATGGATGGCTGGGATTATGACAACGGTTCAGATTCCAGGGATGGCACTACTATCGGCGTTGGTCGTCCGGGTGGAGCGGGGGTGTTAACGGATGGGGATGACGCCTTCCTGCGTATTCAGGATACCGGGAATCCCGGCAACGATCCGTCTAATAGGAAGATTTTTTTCGAAGGATCTCACCAATATTTTCAGCCCCGGTTATTCTCCCCTTGTCGAAGGTGTCACGATGTATTTTCGTGCGCGGGTGGCCACTCGGGAGAGCGGGTCTCTGGATATTTACTCGGATGGACGCCGCTGGCCCCCCCTTGGGGATGGTTATGCCCTGCACAACGGAGGCAAAAGCGTCATTGGAATATGGGACCAGTTTTATGGAGGAAGCGCGTCCTTTGCTCCCTCGACGAGTTACGCGAATACTTCCCTGGGTGATTTTACCGGGGGGGAAGGCCTGGTGATGAATCGCTTGAACGGTACCGTTCCTTCTGAGGAGGTGGATGGGGATGATGCTGCCGGCAGTGCGAATGTGCTGGATGTTATCCCGCAGGACTGGATGGATGTATGGGTCACGCTGGAGGCGGATAGTTCGGGTGGAGGAACGCGCCGGGCTGACATCTACCTGAATGGGGAAACCGTTCCCCAGAACTTTCACCTCGCCTCCGGGATTAATGGCGATGAAAGCTATACGTATGCGGTCATGGGATTGGGAGCCACTCCAGAGACCGGCGCGGTTGACATCGATTTTTTTCTCGTGAAGGAAGGGGTCCACCTCCCCCTCCCTGCGAAGAAGATCCAGATTGCGGAGATGCGCCGTCTGGACAGCGGTAACGAGTTGATGATCCAGTGGGAAAGCTCTCCAGGGAAACTCTACAACCTGCGCAGCGAACTGGATCCTTCCAATGGTGATTCTGCCCAGCGGCCCATTTTCAATGAGCAGCAGGGCCTGGCGGCTACCCCCCAAGGAAGACCCTCCTGGTGCCCCTGCCCGCTGAGGAAAGGCGTTTCTTTGTGATTGGAGAATTCGATGCCCCCCGGTCATTGCTCTCGCTGATGATTTTGAATCCGGGATTGGCGGGTGGACCACTGTCATAAACGATCCAGGTGGCAATACGCGCTGGGAACTTGGAACGCCCGGGGCAACGACCGGTCCGCTCTCCGGGGCGGAAGACTCGAGTAATGCCTGGTCCACGAATCTGGGTGATTATGGTGCAGACTCGAACATCTCTCTGCGATCGCCGGTATTGGACATGAGCGCCGTTACGGAGGCGGAGTTGAGTTTCATGGCCTTTCGCGATGCTGATGGGGTCGCGGACATCGCGACCGTGCGATTTCTCAGAGCGTCAGACCTGGTTCAACTGGGAACAGCGACGCCACTCGACATGACTGTTTTTGCCGTCGATTGGATCAGGATTCGGATACCAGTGGTGCCGGAGGCAAATGGGGAGAATGTTGTCATCGAATGGAATTTCGAGAGCGACGGAGGCGTTGATGCCTTCAGTGGTCTGTCAATTGATAACGTGCAGGTGAGTGACTAGCATCCGGATCGGGCAGAATCCCGCAACTTGTCCGGCCGGATCCAGGTTTCCATCCGAATCGAAATTTGGGTTCTTGACAGGAAGGGAGATCAGCGGCGCACCTTTCGGTCGAGGTGGTTGTCCCGGTTGCAGCGCAAGTCTGTGCGATCTTCGGCGGCAGGACCCAGGGCGGCACGGTCTTCCCTTAAACGATCTGCCTGCGGAAGGTTCCCGTGGGGTTCAGGAAGAATCGAGATTGCGCCTTGGCAGGAGGCCGTCCGTCATTATGGTCCCCGCGTCATGCCAAAATCACCTGTGGTTCTCATTATCCGAGATGGTTGGGGCGTGAATCCTGGAGGGGAGGAAACAGCGGAGGCGGACGGAAATGCCACCCTGCTCGCCGAAACCCCGTTTCACGATGAGATGCTGACCAGGTATCCCAGGGGATTCGTGAGTTGTTCGGGAATGGATGTGGGTCTGCCCGACGGCCAGATGGGCAATTCCGAGGTAGGGCATCTGAACCTGGGAGCGGGGCGGATCGTTTATCAGGATCTGACCCGGATCAACAAGGTGATCGAGAGCGGAGAACTGGCTGGGAATGCAGTTCTCCGGGAGGCGTTTTCGAAGGCCCGCTCCAGTCGACTGCATCTGATAGGACTGGTTTCGGATGGCGGGGTGCACAGCCACCAGAATCACCTGGTTGCTCTGGCAGGAGCCGCCAGGGCGGCAGGCGTTGAGGATATCATGGCCCATGCCATTACAGACGGACGGGACACCTCGCCCACTGGTGGAGCGGATTTTCTTGGAGAGGTGGAAGATGGGCTCGCGGAGTACGGCGCGCGTATTGCGACGGTGGTAGGTCGCTATTTTGCAATGGACCGGGATCGTCGATGGGAACGGACCAAGCTGGGATGGGACGCCATCGTCCATGGTGTTGGTGAGGCGAGTGAGATTCTGGCCAGCGAGGCGGTGGCGCAGCAATACGGGAAGAACAAGACAGACGAGTTTCTGCCTGCCATCATTTTCCACGAGGCCAACACACAACGCGTTCGCGATGGAGATGTCGTTCTTTTCTTCAATTTCCGTGCGGACCGGGCCCGCCAGCTCTCGGAAGCCTTCCTGGCCGGGGGATTCGAGGACTTCGACACGGGGGCACGTCCGGACGTCCACTACGTGACCCTGACCGAATACGACGAAACCTACGATTGCCCGGTGGTCTTTCCCTCGGAAACTCTGGTGAACGTGCTCGGACAGGTGGTGGCAGCCGCCGGGAGGAATCAACTCCGCATTGCGGAAACGGAGAAGTATCCGCATGTCACCTACTTCTTCAACGGCGGGGAGGAAGTGCCTTGTGCGGAGGAGGAGAGGATCATTATCCCGTCTCCGAAGGACGTGCCGACCTACGATCACAAGCCGGAGATGAGCGCTGCTGAAGTGACCGCCACGGTGGTTGAGAAGTTGAAGGATTATGATCTCGTCATTCTCAATTATGCGAACCCGGACATGGTGGGGCACACCGGGGTCATCGAGGCAGCCGTCAAGGCGGTGAAAACCATTGATGATGCTGTGCGGCAGGTGGTGGAGGAGACCCTGCGACTGGGGGGCAGGCTGCTCATCACGGCAGATCATGGCAACTGCGAGTTCATGCGCAATTCCGATGGTTCTCCCCACACCGCGCACACCACCAACCTCGTCCACGCGGTTTATGTAGCCGATGATGCCGAGGGCAGGATGGTTGATGACGGGATCCTGGCGGACGTGGCACCCACTCTCCTGGCAATGCTGGGACTTCAGCAACCTCCCGAAATGACCGGAAGGAACCTGGTGTGCGAACGGGGAAGCTAAGAGACTTCCTGCGGCAGGTAAGACCTGCCAGAGTGTTCCAGCGGTCTCCCCAGGCGATAAGCCCGTCTTGCAGGTGAGAAGGGGAATCAATAATCCTCCACCGGACTCTGCGGTGGTCCGTCGGCATCGGGACCGCTCTCCTCTCCGAGGACATCCTTGCGGAGTTTGGTGAGGTCTCCGGCAATTTCGGTGAGGGTTGCCTCCGAGAAACCGGGAGGAATCCGGAGGCGCTTCCTCGCCTTCTCGATACGGATATCGATGTCGTGGAGAACCGGACCTGGAAGTTCCTGCAGGGCAGCCAGGGTCTGTCGGGCATTCATGAATTCGTGGCAGAGCAGGACAAGGTCGCCCCCCGCTTCGATCGCCAGGCGGGCCGCTTCAGGGGTGCCGTATCCCTGTTGAATAGCTCCCATGTCGAGGTCGTCAGTGAGGACAAGATGCTCGTCGAACCCTAGTCGGTCTCGGAGCAGTCCCTGGATGATGTTGCGGGAGAGCGAGGCGGGAAGGCCGTCGGCGTCGATTCGAGGAAAATGGAGATGACTGATCATGATGGCGTCCAGTTCCGGCATGAGGGCGGTATAGGGAATGAGGTCGCTGCGTTGCAGTTCATCGGTGTCCATCTCGACCACCGGAAGATCATGATGAGGGTCATTGGCGGCGCGTCCCCCGGCCGGGAAGTGCTTGGCGCATCCGAGGATGCGCTGGCGTCGTTGCCAGCGGTTGAACACACCGGCATTGTTGATGACCTCCTGATCGCTCTCGCCCCAACAGCGGCCCCGGAGGGCGTTGGAGGCCCCGGGGAGGTGATCAATGTCGAGAACGGGGGCGAGATTGAAGTTGATCCCGAGGAGATCGAGGAGTCGCCCGGTGGCCCAGCCGGCCCGGGCGATCAGACCAGCGTCACCCGTCCTTCGTAACTGTTCCGGGGAGGGGGGAGCGGGAGCAAAGGGGGCGGTGCGCCAGACTCGCCCCCCTTCATTATCGATAGCGATGAAGGGAGGGGTCCGGCACAGCGCGCGAAGCTCATCAGTGAGTTGGCGGGTTTGCCTGGCATTGACCAGGTTTCGGGTGAAAAGGACAAATCCGCCGGGTTGCAGTTCGCGATAGAGAGCGCCTTCCTCGCGGGTGAGTTCCGGACCGTTGACGCCCAGGAGGAGGAGTTGATTGGGTGACATGGGGGCTCTCCGGTGACGGCGAAGCGCCGGGCACCGGGGTTCAGGCCGGCACAGCAACCTTTGCGTCCAGCGCGGCTTTCACGAATCCCGAGAAGAGGGGATGCGGCTTGTTGGGCATGGATTGAAACTCCGGATGGAACTGGGCGCCCAGATAGAAGGGGTGATCGGAGAGTTCGATGATTTCCACCAGACCCTCCCTGACGGAGGTGGAGGCGATTACCATTCCCGCGTCCTGGAATTGATCGAGATAGTCGGGGTTGAACTCGTAGCGGTGGCGGTGACGTTCACTGATAACGTTGGCGCCACCGTAGAGTTCTGCCGCCATGGTCCCGGCCAGGAGATTGGACTCGCTGGCTCCCAGGCGCATGGTGGCGCCCATGTCCTCCACTCCCTTCTGCTCCTCCTGCAGGCAGATGACCGGATGCGGAGTGTCCTTGCGGCATTCAGTGGTATCCGCGCCCTCTAACCCGCAGACGTTGCGGGCGAACTCGATGGTGGCCACCTGCATACCGAGACAGATCCCAAGGTAGGGGATGCGCATGGTGCGGGCATAGTGGGCGGCCTGGATCTTGCCTTCGATGCCGCGGTCACCAAATCCCCCCGGGATGAGGATGCCGTCGACTTCCCCGATGCTGTTCTGAGCCCCGTGTTCCTCGATCGATTCCGAGTCCACCCGCACGATGTTCACCTTGGTGTGATGGTCGGCGCCCGCGATGGCAAGTGACTCGTAGATGGACTTGTATGCGTCCTGCAGTTCGATGTACTTGCCTGCTACCGCAATGTTCACGGTGTGCTTTGGTTTGATCAGGCGGTCCACGAAATCCTCCCAGCCCTGCAGGTCGGGGGTAGGGGAATCAATTCCCAGATTGTCGACTACGAGGCGGTCGATCTTGTCGCGCCGCAGGTCAAGAGGGCACTCATAGATAGTGTGCTTCACGTCCCGGAAAGCCACCACGTTCTTCTTCTCGACGTTGCAGAACATTGCAATCTTTCGTCGGTTGTCCTCGTCGAGGTCATGCTCGGTACGGCAGATGATGATATCCGGTTGGATCCCGATTTCGCGCAACTTGGCAACCGACTGCTGGGTGGGCTTGGTCTTGATCTCCCCCGCCGCCCGGATGAGGGGCAGGAGGGTGACGTGAATGAAGCAAACGTTTTCGCGACCCACCTCGAGGGAAAACTGACGGAGGGCCTCCAGGAAGAGGTGCCCCTCAATGTCCCCCACGGTGCCTCCAATCTCGGTGATGATGACGTCGACCTCCGGGTTCATTGATGAGAGGTCATGGATGCGGGCCTTGATCTCGTCGGTTACGTGGGGGATGAACTGCACGGTCTTCCCGAGGTAGTCGCCTCTACGTTCCTTCTTGATGACGTTCTCGAAGACCTGGCCCGAGGTGAGATTGTTGAAACGGGTCAGGACGCAGTTGGTGAAGCGCTCATAGTGTCCAAGATCCAGATCGGTTTCCGCTCCGTCGTTGAGGACGTAGACCTCCCCGTGCTGGTAGGGAGACATGGTCCCGGGATCAACATTGAGGTAGGGATCGAACTTCTGAATAGTGACCTTGAGGCCACGGTGCTCAAGCAGAGTGCCGATGGATGCGGAGGCGAGTCCCTTTCCAAGGGAGGAGACCACTCCTCCGGTGACGAAGATGTATTTCACGCCAGGTGATTGGTTATTAGTGCTCAGGATATTATGGAGGGTTGCAGGAGGCAAGGAGGGCTTCCAGGTGTGGAACCTGTTCGGGGGTGTCGAGTCCGATGGAATGATCTTTGGTCAGTACAACGCGGATGCGGGCGCCGTTTTCAAGGGCGCGGAGTTGCTCGAGTTGTTCCGCCCGTTCAAGCAGGCCGGGAGGCCAACTGACGAACTGTTCAAGGAAATCGCGACGGTAGCCGTAGAGGCCCATGTGGCGCAGGGGCACGAGGGTGTCGGGCTGGGTCCTGAGGAAGGGAATGGGGCTGCGGGAGAAGTAGAGCGCGTTTCCTCCCCCGTCGACGACGACCTTCACGATATCGGGGTCATCGAGTTGAGCGCGGTCGGTCATGGGATTGGCGGCCGTGATCATGGGCAGGTCGGGTTCGGCTGTCAAAGCGGTCACGAAGGAGTCGACCAGGGCTGGATCCACAAGGGGTTCGTCACCCTGGATGTTAATGACGTGGGTGACGTCGGGATGTGGCGCCACGGCTTCCGCAATGCGGTCCGTTCCCGTGGGATGATCCGGGGAAGTCATGACAACCTCGGCACCGATGGAGCGGGCCTCTTCCTCAATGCGAACATCGTCGGTGGCGACCAGAAGGAGGTCGAGTTGTTCACACTGGTTCACACGCTCAAAGACGTGCCGGAGCAGGCTCTTGCCGGCGAGGTGATGGAGGGGCTTTCCGGGGAAGCGGGAGGATCCCCATCGGGCGGGGATGATACCAGCGACCTTGGCTGTCGTTCCCTCTGCAGGCACCTTAACGAATAAAAAGGCAGACTATCCGTTCGGAGCAGGGCGACAAGAATATTACTTTCGATTGGTTGAATTTTTTCAGCGAAGGGTCGACGGAGGGAGAAGAGGGCGGTAGGGTGGAACTGCGGATGGAGATTCACGAGTGGTTCGAGCCCCTGGACTGGATAGTGCTCTTCGGCTACCTCGGATTGACCACCTGGGTTGGGCACAAGATGCGGGGGAAACAGGCCTCCATGAGTGATTTCTTTGCGGGTGGGCGGTCGCTCCCATGGCTGGCGGTGTGCGGCTCGATCATCGCGACGGAGATCAGTGGAGTCACTTTTATCGGGGTGCCAGGCGGAGTGATGGCGGCCAATGGAGATTTCACCTACATGATATGGGCGCTCGGCTCGATTATGGGCAGGGTTGTTGTGGGGGTGTTTTTCACCAAGGTCTTTTACCAGGAAGGCATATACAGCCCCTACGACTACATGGGTTGCCGGATCAAGCCGGAGCTTCGAACCCTTGCGACCGTCTTTTTCACGATCGGATCAATCCTGGCACAAAGCGTTCGGGTGCTGGTGGCGGCCATTCCGCTCATGATCGTGACTCCGTTCTCCTTTGAGATCTGCATCCTTATCATCGGCTTATTTGCGATTGGCTGGACCTTGATGGGCGGTATGCGGACCGTTATCTGGACCGATGTCATGCAGTTTTTTCTCTTTGCAACGGGAGGGATCATCACGCTGGTTTGGGCGGGAGCGCATCTCGGAGCCGGATGGCTTGAGATTGCTGCGGAGGCCGGGAAAACGGAATGGCTGACCTTTGACACGGGAGTGTCTGACGCCTTCAAATTCACCTTCTGGGTTGCGGTTTTTGCGGTGCCTTTCCTCAACGTCGGGGCCTTCGGGGTCGATCAGTTGAACGCCCAGCGAATGTTCTGCTGCAGGAATGCCAAGGATGCAAGGAAGGCGATCATCTGGAGTTCGGCCGGACAGGGGGTGACTTTCCTCATGCTCATGGTCGGGGCAGCCCTTTTCGTCTGGTATGCCAATCATCCGCCAGAAGGGACGGTCGCAGAGGGCATGGGCTGGAAAGCGGACGAGGGAAATCCCGGAAAACCCGACAATGTATTCCCCATCTGGATCGTGAAGGAGTTGCCACCCGGATTGAGTGGCTTGATCCTGGGAGGAGTTTTCGCGGCGGCAATCTCAAGTCTCGACTCGATTCTGGCAGCCCTGAGCCAGACCACCATATCGGTGCTTTACGATCCCGCCGGCCAGGAGGATCCCCGACAACAGCGCAAACTTGTCTCCCGAAGCCGGATGTGGGTGGTTTTTTGGGGAGGGTTCCTGACGGGTTTCACCCTTTTGATGCGCTGGGTACAGGAGAATACAGGCGTTGCCATTCTTCCGCTCGCGTTCGGGATGACGACTTACACGATGGGTCCACTATTAGGAATGTTCCTGTGTGCTTTGCTGGGACGGGGCAGTTTTCTCGGACTTGTGATCGGTTCAGTTGTATCGTTCACGGGTGTCCTCTTTATCCGCAATGACGTGTGGGTGCTGCTTCACACTCTCGAATTCATCAAGATGCCGTATGAGTGGCTCGCTTCCCTTCCCATGTATTCTATTGAGGGCGAGGGTGATGCGCAGTTGCTCAGGACGAGCGTGGGCTTTTACTGGGCATGGCCCGCTACCACGATCGCGACCTTTGTCTTTGGCTACTTCTGGCCCAGGGCCGCGGAAGGGACAAACCGGAGCTCGATTTAGCCGGCCAGAGGTGCCGGGCAGGCCCGGATGGGCAGGTTGGGGATGAAGGAGTTTGCTCTCAGCGTGTTGCGCCTGTCCGGGGCCACCATTTGAGTTCATGAGGCTGAAATGGAGCCCAGTGTCAAGATAATGCAGGAACCGATTTGGTCAGGGATTCAAACTGCTTGTTTCGTTTGGTGAGCTTAACAGGCGACCTTTGAAGTCTAACACCGGCGACGCCGTGGAACGCTTGTGGAAAAGAGCCGTGAAGGGCGCGCGATTTTCTTCACTGAAAAATTTTGACGATCTCGTTACAGACAGTAATTCCATGGAAGCTGTTCCTCGCGGGTTGTCAGGTTTCAAAGTTGAGCGGGGAACGGATAAACAAAGATCAATAAAAACGCCAGGAATTGGAGAACAGTAATGAGCAGAAGGGATGAAGGTGGTGTTTCGGCACCAAGAGGGACAAGAGTGGAGGAAGTGTCCGCCCGCAGCGGGGCGCGCATCAGCACAGAAGAAGCGAGGACGCAGATCCTCAGGCTATTGGACGCCCGGTTGAGCGGAGACGCGACTGAGCGCTGGTTTAAGCACATGCAACTCGTGGTGGAGGACGCGAATCAGGTCACTGTTTTCGTGCCCACCGAGACGCATGTGCTCTGGATTCAGGAGAATTTCCTGCCTGAGCTGACCCACGCGCTGTCCCAGGTGCTGGGTTGCGGAGGGAGACCGCGGGTGCTGGCCATGAACGGAGCGGCAGGGGGACAACTCTCGCTGCTGGAAGAGCCGCAGAGGCAGTCGCGTGCCAAGGAAGTAGCGGCTGAAGCCCTGGCAAAGTCTTTGAAAAGCGCGGGACTCAATCCGCTCTACACTTTCGACCGCTTTGTCGTGGGAGGAAACAACCAGTTTGCTCATGCGGCATGCAAGGCCATCGCGGCGGGTGTTCGCACGGCTTACAACCCGCTTTTCATTCACGGTGGATCCGGACTCGGCAAGACCCATCTCATGCAGGCGATCGGACAGGATATCCTGAAGGCCCGTCCGGATTCCAAGGTCATTTATCTGACCTGCGAGAAATTCACGAATGAGTTCATCCTGGCAGTCCAGAAGGGCAATCTCGACAACTTCCGGCGCCGCTACCGCCGTGCCGATGTCCTTCTCGTTGACGACGTGCAGTTCCTGAACGGCAAGGAAAAGTCCCAGGAGGAGTTCTTCCACACATTCAACACCCTGCTCGACGGAAGGGCACAGGTGGTGCTTTCAAGTGATCGTCCTGCTTCAGAAATCCAGACCCTTGAACCACGCCTTGTGTCTCGTTTCGAATGTGGCCTTACGGTGGCCCTGCAACCACCGCAACTGGAGACCAGGATCGCCATCCTCCGACGCAAGATGGAGGAGTGGGAAGTCAAGATCCCGGAAGACTGGGTGCGGTTCATTGCCCAGCGTATTCGCAGCAATGTTCGTCGACTAGAAGGGGCCCTGGTGCGGATCGCGACCTTCAATTCTCTCGGCCAGGGAGAGCTCTCAACCGACAGGATCGAGGATCTCCTGCGCGACATTCTTCGCGAGGAAGCCGCCGCCAAGGTGACTATCGACACTATCCAGAAGATGGTGGCTGATTACTATGATATCCGCTTGGCAGACATGACGAGTCGTCGCCGCCCCGCCAATATCGCCTTTCCGCGTCAGATCGCGATGTATCTCTCCCGGAAACTCACCGGAGGCTCCCTGGTCGAGATCGGGGAGGCATTCGGTGGTCGTGATCACGGCACCGTCATCCACGCCTGCAAGAAGGTTGAGCAGATGATGCAGACCGACGATCAGGTGCGGCAGACGGTGGCCGCTCTCGGGGCCCGCCTTAACCGCTAGGGAGTGCCGGTCATTGCCGACAAAGGAGCCCTTTCAGCTCACCCGGATCCGTTTCCCCGGATCCGGGTGATTGCTTGGGTGGGGTCCGGGCTTGCTGGGCGGAGTCCTGCCCCGCTCTGAGAGTGGGGGTAAAATGTTACTTGTTTCTTAAAGAATGGCTTGCCAAGCGGGGCATTCTTCCCAAGATCTCCTTATCCCGCTCTCGGGACCCTCTCTGCCAATGAAATTCCGGATCGCAAGGGATGCCTTCCTAGACAGCCTTCAGCAGGTACAGCATGTGGTCAGCACCCGGACGACCCTTCCAATCCTGTCCAATGTCCTGATCGAAGCCAAGGGCGACGAACTGCGCCTCACTACGACCGATCTCGATGTCGGAGTGAGCGGCACGGCGGAAGCCGAGATCTCCAAGGAGGGGTCGACCACGATGCCGGTCAAGCGTCTGGTCAGTATCATTCGGGAGCTTCCGGATGCGGAGGTGGAAATTGCGGTGGATTCCAAGGATGTGGCCTCCATCACCTGCGGCCCGAGTTTTTTCAAGATCATCGGTCTGGCTCACGGGGAGTTCCCGCCCCTTCCGGATTTCAAGGAAGCGAAGGAATACAAGATTCCACAGGGACTCCTGCGCGAGAGCCTCAAGAAAACGTCCTACGCGATATCGAATGACGAGACCCGCTATGTCCTGAACGGAATCTTTACGGCCTTCAAGGAGGGCAAGCTCACCCTGGTGGCTACCGATGGTCGCCGACTCGCCATGGTGGAGAATGACCTCGAGTTTCCAGCAAGCAACGAAACGGATTTCATTATTCCGACCAAGGCGGTGCAGGAGTTGCAGCGTCTGCTTGGTGGGGAGGGTGATGCCATTGCGAGGTTGAGTGACAATCAGATCGTCTTTGAGGTGGGATCCAGCGTGATCGTCTCCAAGTTGATCGAGGGAAACTACCCCAACTACCGTCAGGTCATTCCGGGGGACGCGAAGGAGACGCTCAGTCTGAGCCGGGAGGCACTTCTGGAAACGGCCCGGCGGGTCTCTCTCCTCTCCTCCGAGAAATCGAACTCGGTGAAACTGGTGGTGGGGGACGGGAGCATTAATGTCACAGCCAATTCACCGGACATCGGGGAAGCCAAGGAATCCATGGCCGTGAGTTACAGCGGCAAGGAGATTGCCATTGCCTTTAATCCGGAGTTTCTGATGGCGCCGCTCCGCAACCTGGAGGACGAGGAAATCCAACTCGACCTCATCGATGAGATGAGCCCAGGGGTTCTGCGCGGCAGCGGTTCCTTTCTCTACGTGCTGATGCCCATGCGGGTGACGACGTAGGGCAGTCCTGGCAAAATCCCCGGAGAGCCGGGGTTCCCGGAAACTGATCAATGAGGGGAAGGCTTTTCGCCACCTTCCATGGGTTGAACCCGTCGGTTCTCATTCGAGTTCCTCGTTCGTCCTGCTTTTGTGCTCCCGGAGAAAGGCGGCAATTCTAGGGCGACTGTTCTTCACTTTCGCCGGATCAAGGTCGATTTTCAGAATTCCTGCCACAAACTGGAGGATTCCCTGGAGGTCTTCGCTCCATGGGGTGGAGATAATATCCAGGGCCGTTTCGCCCTCGTCATTCCTGGCGTCCATATTGATCCGGTTCTTGACCAGTAGTTTGACCATGTCGAGATGACCGAAGAAAGCCGCTGAGTGCAGACTGGTTGATCCGTCTTTGTTCGTGGAGTTGATTCTGGCGCCCGCGGCGAGCAGCAACTCCGCGGCCTTCAGTTGTCCCGACAGAGCCGTCCAGGCAAGGGGAGTGATTCCGTTGAGGTCCTGCCTGTTGACGTCTATTCCGTCCTCGGCAAGTTGGGCTTTGAGGCTTTCAAGATCACCGGTTTTGGCGGATTCCCAGATATTGGCACCAGCCTGCTTCGGTAGAGCCGAGCCTGGCTTGGCACCCGCTTTGCGCAGCAGGATTGCCACTTTGGGCCGATCTTCCCTTATCTGTTTCAGATCCGGTTGGATCTGCAGTAATCCTCCCACGAATTGAATGATGCCCTGGAGTTCATCGCTCCAGGGTGCGGAGGCAATGTCGAAGGGAGTGGCACCATCGTGGTTACGGAGATTGATGCCGGCTTCATGATCGATCAGGATCCGGATGACCTCCAGGCGACCAAGAAAAGCGGCACCATGGATGGCGGTCTCATTTTTCCGGTTCACGGCATTCACGTCGGCTCCCTTTTCGAGAAGGAACTCCACGGCTTTCGATTTTCCGGTCAGAGCCGCCAGAGCAAGGGGAATAGAACCAAGAGGATCCTGGGCATCGACATCCACACCCTTGGCCAGCTGCGCCTCAATTCCCGCAATGTCACCTTTCATGGCTGCATTCCAGATCGAATCCGAAGCCAGCCCGTTGGCGGCAAAAGAGGGGATGGCCGGAGGCGGCTCAGGGATTTTACTCCACGGGGGCATTCCGTCTGAAATTTCTGCAACAAGATCAGCGCGGCGTGTCCTGATGAACTTCCGGAGTTCTTCCAGTTTATCGCTAAAAGCCGATTGAGCAGGAATCACATGTGGAAGGAGCAGCTTTTCCAGGCGCTTGGTTTCTGCGATCAGAGCATTTTCGTCCCATTGCTCCCTGAGCAATTGTTGCAAGGTTCGGGCATAGCGCTCACGACCCGATTTGGATTGATACAGTTTGTGGGCGATCATCCCCTTGGTTTTGACCGAAATGGGCGCCTTGGGATCGTAGCCGAGTTCACTGTATTTGACGAAGAGGGCGTCAGCTCCCCAGGGGAGGAAGTGGAATCTGCCATTCTCCGGATTGAGGTAGGTGAAGAAATTATTGTGGTTCCCGGTGTAGCCGTCCCAGAATCCGATGAGGCCTTCAAGAGCCCAGAATCGGTAGAAGGCATCAAGGTCGACCAGTTCCCCAATGAGTTTTTCGGGGTCAGAGTCCACTCGGTCACTTTCAAGGAGGTCGATGAGCTGCTTGATCATGGCACGCCCCCGCTTGTCCTTGCCGAACTTTTTCTCGAAGCTGCCTTCCCATCCCTCCCGGAAGTCGGTCACCGTTCCTTCGTAAAGAGTTCCGTTGCTATTCCCGAATTCGCGTCTGACAAAGGGCTTGCGAATTGTTTCGACATGGGAATAGACGCCGAGGTTGACTCCGTTGACGGAGACCTTTGCAAAGGCGCATCGGGGCGCCGGGGACCCGGAACGGTTGAACATCGAGTATCCCATATACTGATCCACCAAAGCGGCGTCCTGCTTGTTGTTGTTGAGGGTGAGAGTGGTCAGTCCCTCGATCGCGCCGTTCCCGTCCCCGTGGTTCAGTTTTACCTTGAGCGATGGTCGGGAAGCGCTCTGTGAGCCAAGGAAGCCCTTCTTGCGGATTCCGATATTGGGGAACCTGTGGTCATCGATCGTGATGCTGGCATCCACATAGGTATAGGGGCTGTCGATCGGCGCTTTCTTCCGTTCTTCATTGAGGACTTCAAAAAGGTTTCGAGTTTGATTCCGGATGGTATCCCAGTCCTCCTCTTTCATCGTAATCTGAATGGCGAGGACCCGGTCAGCAGGGAAGATCTCATCGAGAGTGAGATCTTCGTCGCTTGCTGATCTGGCAGCCTGGAGCCTGCTATTTCTTTTTCCAGGCGTCGGATTCTCGAAGAACACGATCTTGGACGAATCGATGCGGTCGCCCTCGGAGGCGTGTCCGAAGGATTCTCCATTTCTCACAGAGGGAAAGTGTGGGTCGAATGCGCTGACAGCCTTCTTGTCAACCATGCGAACGGCTGCCAGATATTCACCGGAGCCATCCAACTTGAAGCTGGCATGGAGATTCCCCTGATCCGGGCGCCGATCCTTTCCGGACGCAAAGACGATGGTGTATGAACCGGATTCCAGGGAGCGTTCGGGGAATCGCCATTTCAGAGGGTCTTTTTCGTCATCGCTCAGGGTAAAATCTGCCAGGTTGATGCTTTTGGTGCCCTTATTGAAGAGTTCGATCCAATCCGGGTAATCCCCGTCTTCGTCTGCAAATTCCTGGTTTCCCCGGGCCATTACTTCGGAAATAACCAGTTCGGCATTTACTGAAGAAAAGAGAGAGCAGAGGAGAATGGCCAGGGGGAGGGCGGTTTCCGTTTTCATGAGAATGAGTGCTTCAGGAGGGCGGGAATCCTTCGAGCATTGTGAGATTGCCGCTATTATTACAACCCCCTGTCATTGTAATGCGTGATTTGAGGAGAGAGTCCGCGGCGCTGGAATCCATAAATCGAGGCAAGGCTGGAGAAAAGGCCCCTGCCGGTTCTACAAGGTTGCAGAAGTGTGCTTTCTCAAGAAGTTCCTGATGAATTTCATCCCTGCTTTCTGACTTTTCTCGGGATGAAACTGGGTAGCGATCAGGCGGCCGCGTTGAATGGCCCCGGGGAAGGTGACTCCGTATTCCGTTTCTGCCGCGATCAGGGAGGAGTCGAGGGGAGTGGGGAAATAAGAGTGTACGTAGTAGAAGTAGGGAGTCTCTCCCAGGTCTGTCCACGGGGCTCTGGAAGCATCGCTGAGAGTCACACTGTTCCATCCCATATGAGGAACCTTCAGTTCACTTCGGGGAAAACGGGTCACCTGTCCCTGGAATACGGAAAGGCCTTTGACCCCGGGCGATTCTTCGCTTCCTTCAAAGAGGAGCTGGTATCCGATGCATATCCCAAAGAAGGGTTTGTCAGCCTTGATCCAGTTGACGAGGGGTTCGACGAGTCCAAGGCTGTCGAGCTTGGCCATGCAGTCTCCAAAAGCTCCCTGACCAGGAAAAAAGATGATCTCAAGATCATCCATCTGCTCCGGTGCGGTGACGAGTCGAGGGAGGGCACCGAGGGTTTCCAGCGCCTTGATGAGGCTGCGGATGTTGCCGCCGCCGTAGTCGATGACGCCGATCTGGGATTCAGGAGGCAAGAGGCGAAAACTGGAAAGTCGATGTATGTGGGGATCTGTGATCCGGCGCTAGAGGGTTTCCTTGGTGCTGGGAACGCCTTTCACACGGGGATCGCGGTTCACCGCAACCCGCAGGGCACGAGCCAGCGACTTGAAGGTGCTTTCAGCAATGTGGTGTCCGTCGCGGCCGTAGAAGACTTCCACGTGTATGTTGGCGCGAAGGTTGGAGGCGAGAGCGCGGAAGAATTCCTCCACCAGGCTGAAGGGGAAGTTCTGTGCATCCGGGGTGTCTTCCGGGGTGTGAAATTCAAGCCAGGGCCGATTGCTGAGGTCGACTACAACCCGTGAGAGGGTTTCGTCCATGGGGACGTAGGCGTGTCCGTACCGGGCGATGCCCTGCTTGTCACCGAGGGCTTCCCGCAGGCATTCGCCGAGCACGATGCCGCTGTCCTCGACCGTGTGATGGTAGTCGACTTCAACATCACCGCTGACCTTGAGTTCGAGATCGATCAGTGAATGCCGCGAGAGGAGAGTGAGCATGTGATCGAAGAAGGGGATTCCCGTTTCGATCGTCGATTTGCCGCTGCCGTCGAGATCGAGATTCAGGCGCACATCGGTCTCGGCGGTATTCCGCGACTGGTTCGCCGAGCGGGGATTCTGCGACATGTTGTGGCTGATGGTTTGGGATCTATTTCTTTTTCCTTCCGAGCAAGGCCGCAGCAAGGGCCCCAAGAATGACCAGGACGAGTACGATAACGAGAACCACCTGCGTCTTGGAGCCACTCCCCTGTTCGGCCTCCTGAGGGGATGCCCCGGAGGGGGAAGGGGTGACCGTGTCAGGATCTCCGCTACCCTTGGGTTTGGGCTTCGGTTCGGGCTTTGGCTCGGGCTTTGGCTCGGGCTTTGGTTCGGGCTCCTCGGGAGGAGTGAGGGCTTCTTCCAGCGGATCAAGATAGTGGACTGGCAACTAGAGTGACTTGAGCTGTTGCAGGATTTCCTCGCCTGTTTCCAAATCACTGCTCCGAGCCGCATCCCAGGCGTCACGGTAGAGGGAGCCGGCGAAGGTTTCCTTCTCGGACGGCGCTTCCTTTTCAAGGGCGGTGAGCGTGTTCTTGACGGTG
>MPMF02001132.1_pt1 | contig 64018 bp, 60 predicted proteins | sample 1617271 | NCBI WGS metagenome assembly MPMF02 (sample SAMN05944812, study PRJNA350692) | marine metagenome | biome: marine; feature: ODZ; material: water; isolation source: 120 m water sample prefiltered with 30 um filter, filtered on to 0.2 um... | place: Pacific Ocean | collected 2012-04-09... | reverse complement strand
GTCGTCCGCGTCCGGAACCGCTCGACCACCGCCCCCGTCGTATCCATCACACAGCCCTCGGTCATCCGGTCACCCAGATCCAACCCGATCGTCACCGTCGCGCCACTCGTGATAGCTTGCTCTCTCATCCCATCTGCCGGGGCTGGGCGACTAGCCCTTGGCTTGCTCGGGGACGAAGTCGGGCGGCAGGGCCGAGCCGTCGCCGAAGAAGAAGTCCTCCATCTGCTTCGCCACCAGCTCCTGCGCTTCCTTCTGCCAGGGCATCAGCCGGTACTCGTTGAGAATCATCTTCATCCGCTCTTCCCACATCTTCCAGGCTTCGGCGGAGACACTCTCGTAGACGCGTTTCCCCAGCTCGCCGGGCCAGGGCGGCTCGTCGAGACCGGGCATTTCCTTCTGAAACTTCACGCACTGCACCGTGCGCGCGGGTTGGTCGCCTGTCATTGAGACTCCTTGCTCGCATTGTACCGTGCGCGCGAGGTTGCGCCAACATCCGCCCCAGCTGCTCTCGCTATAATGACCGGGTGTTTCCGGCGCGTCCTCGTCGCGCTGGTGCTGGCGTACGGTTGGTCTTTGCCCTCCACACGTCGACGTCACAGCGCCTCGAAGACGACCGGCCGCCCGTCGTGCGGGCCGAGCCGGACTAGATCGATCGATGAAGATCACGCGACGGATGGTCGCCACGGGCGGCGTGCTTGGCGGGAACTTTCTGGCGGCGATCGAACAGACGATCGTCGCCGCCGCCATGCCCACGGTCGTCTCGCAGCTCGGCGGGCTCGAGGACTACAGCTGGGTCTTCGCGGCCTACTTGCTGGCGTCGACGGTGACGGTGCCGCTGTGGGGCAAGCTGTCGGATCTGCACGGGCGCCGCGCCTTCTATCTGGGGGCCATCGCGTTTTTCGTGTTCGGATCGGTGCTGTGCGGTCTGGCGTGGTCGATGCCGGCCCTCATCGTCTTCCGGCTGATCCAGGGGATCGGGGCGGGCGGCATCCTGCCCCTGGGCCTGACCATCATCGGCGACCTGTACACGGTCCGCGAGCGGGGTCGGATGCAAGGGCTGTTCGCCGGGGTGTGGGGCGTTGCGTCGATTGCCGGACCGCTCGTCGGCGGCTACCTCACCGATTCACTGTCATGGCGATGGGTCTTCTACGTGAACGTGCCGTTCGCGTTCATCGCCGCGACGGCGGTCGGTCTCGCGCTCGGCGGCCCGCGCCGGACGTCGACGGCACGGATCGACTATCGGGGCGCCCTGTTTCTGAGCGGCGCGGTCACGCTCTTGCTGCTCGCGCTCGGGCAGACCGGAGGCGATCGCCTGGTCGGCCCGGTCGGGCTGGGACTGCTGGTGGTCGGCGCCGCGGTCCTCGGCACCGCGTTCGTGCGCGTCGAGCGCCGGGCGGCCGAGCCGCTGGTGCCCGTCGAGTTGCTGCGCGACAAGGTCGTCGGGCCCGCCATGGTCAGCGGCTTTCTCATCGGCGTGTCGATGTTCGGCGCGATCTCGTTCGTGCCGCTCTTCGTTCAGGCGGCCATGGGAGGGACGGCGACCCAGGCGGGAACGGCGCTCACGCCACTCCTGCTCGGATGGGTGTTGACGTCGATCGTCACCGGTCGGGTCCTGCTGCGGGTCGGCTATCGCCGGATGGTATCTGGTGGACTGTCGCTGGTGAGTCTCGGCTTCCTGCTGCTGTCGTGCGCCGACAGCGAGTCGTCGTTGTGGGCGGTCCGGGCCGCCCTGGCGCTCATGGGGACGGGGATGGGGATGGGGATGCTCACGCTGGTGCTCGCCATCCAGAACGCCGTGCCGCGTGCCCAACTCGGCATCGCGACCTCGCTCGGGCACTTCACGAGATCGATCGGCGGCGCGATTGGCGTTGCCGTGATGGGTGCCATCGTCGTCTCGGCCCTGCCGGTTGGCCGCGACGCCAGTCCGGCCGAGATGGCCGGGGCGCTCCAGAGGGTCTTCTTCTTTGGCGCGTGCGTGGCGGCGGTGGCCGTCGTCTCGACCGTCAGATTCCCGAAGGGGTTTCCCCAGGAACGGCCGGTGGCGGAGGCCGGGGTCGTCAATGGACCCGAGACTCCGACTCCGCGGACACCGACAGCGTGACGTCATGCCCCTCGAACGCGGCGGCGAGCACGCGTTCGGCCTGCACTCGAGCGTCGTTGAAGCAGGCCCCGTCGCCGATGTCGGTCAGGGTGTCGGGCACGAGGGCGTTCGCCGTGGACCCGTTGAACGTGCTCTTTCGCCAGAGGCCCTTGGGCAGGCTGAGCGTGCCTTCCCGGACCCGGTCGGTCACCCGAACCAGACACTGCACCTCGCCCTGAGCGTTGTAGAGGCGGACGGTGTCCCGGTCGGTGATCTGACGTGCCTCGGCATCGGCCGGGTGCATCTCCACCGCGGCCGGCCCCGCGTACAGCTCGCCCAGTGACGAACTGATCGTCCGGCTGGTGGCGGGGGAGATGAGCGCCAGCGGATAGTCGTCGCTCGCCGAGTCCTCCTGGTAGACGTAGAGACCCTCCGGGGTCTCGGCATCCAGGGCTTCGTCGAACAGGTTGATCTGGCCGTCAGGCGTTCGCGGCTCCACGTCGACGAACTGAATGGGCGTGGCGCCCATCGGCGGCGTTGCGGCGCCGTCCTCGAGCAGCGACGTGCGGATGGCGTCGGGCATGGCGGCCGAGATCCGCAACAAGGCCTCGGCTTCGGTGTCGCCCGACCAGGCGTCGTCGAAGCCCAGGCGCGCTGCGAGGTCGGCGAACACTTCGATATTGGGGCGAGACTCGCCGACCGAATCGATGACCGGCCGGACGAGCTGCAGGCTGATGAGCCCGTAGCTCTTGGCAATGTCGTACGTTTCGAGGAACGTCGTCGCGGGCAGCACCACGTCGGCGTACGCAGCTGTATCGGTTTGGACCTGGTCGAAGACGACCGTGAAGAGGTCGTCCCGGCTCAAGCCGCTGATGACCCGGTTCTGATCGGGCATCGTCGCCACCGGATTGCAGTTGTAGACGAACAGCGCCTTGATCGTCGGCGCGTCGTATTCGTTGAGCGCGCGCCCGAGGTGATTCATGTTGACGGTCCGCGTCGGCGGTTCGTCGACGCCGATCCATTGCTCGTCGTCGAGCGGCCAGACGCTCGAGTTGCTCATCGAATAGCCCCCGCCGCGCACCCCAAACTTGCCCGCGACTGCCGGCAGCGCCATGACCGCCATCGCCGCGCTGCCGCCGTTCCGGTTCCGTTCGAGCCCCCAGCCACACCGGATGACCGCGGGCGACGTGGCGCCGTAGAGTTCGGCCACCCGCTGCAGCGCGGCCGCGTCGATGCCGGCGACCTCCGCGGCGCGCGCGATCGACCAGGCCTCGGCGCGGAGACGAACGCGCTCGGCGCCCCGCGTGCGAGCGTCGAGGAAGGCGGTGTCCGCCAGGCCCTGCTCGAACAGGTAGCGATGTAGTGCGAGCGCCACTGGCAGATCGGTGCCCGGCCGCACCGGCAGGTGGATGTCGGCCTGCAGCGCCAGCTTGGTGCACCGCGGGTCGACGACGACCAGCGTCGCGCCGTTCCGCTGCGCCTCACGCACGTACGGAACGAGATGGATTCCGGATTCCGAGGGGTTCGCGCCCCAGATCACGATGAGCCGGCTATGAGGGTAGTCGGCCGGCGTCACGCCGGCCATCTTGCCGTAGAGCGCCGCGGCCGCGGTGCTGGTCGGGGCGGCGCAGACCGTGCGCGCGAGCCGCGAGGCGCCGAGTCGCCGGAAGAGCGCCGCGTCGCTCGTGTCCTGGGAGATGAGTCCGTTCGAGCCACCGTAGGAGAACGGCAGAATCGCCTCGCCGCCCCAGCGGTCGCGCACGTCCGTCAGGCGAGCGGCAATTTCCCCCAGCGCCTCGTCCCAGTCGACTTCCTTGAAGGTGGCGTCTCGGCCCTTGGGGCCCTGCCGGATCGCGGGACGCAGGAGCCGGTCGCTGCCGTAGACGCGTCGATCGAATCGACGGACCTTGCCGCAGATGTAGCCGCCGGTCTCGTCCTGGCGCGTCGATCCGTCGATCCCGATCAGCTTGCCCTGCTCGACCGTGATGGCCAGGCTGCACGAGTCCGGGCAATCGAGCGGGCAGGCGGTGTCGACTGTGGCGTGTCCCCAGCGTTCGTCGGAATCCGTTTTCGCCATCGGCGCCCAGCTTATCATCGGGCATCTTGCGCCATGCCTCGCGGCGGGCGAGGCTCCGGTCGGACTCTGGACTATGATCCGGACGCGACGTGACCGAACGTGACAGAGCCGGCCGACCAGGCGCTCGGCCGACGTGCCCACCCTGGCGCCTGATGATTCTCCTGGCGGCCCTGGTGGCCGCCGTGGTGCCGACGTCCAGCGGGTGCGTGGAGCAGATGTACTCGCGCGGAATCTACCCGACGATTCAGCGCATCCTGACGTCGCTCTCCAACCTGGCGCCTGTCGCCCTGTTCGACCTCCTGCTGCTCGGCGTGGTCCTCGGACTGGTCGTCTGGTGGGTCCTCGTCCTACGGCGCCCGTCCACGGTCCGACGGGCTCGGGTCGTCTTCGGCCTGGCCCGCGACACCGCCGTCTTACTCGCGGCCGGCTATCTCGTGTTCCTCCTCTGCTGGGGCTTCAACTACCGCCGGAAACCGCTGCGGACCAAGCTCGATTTCGACCAGGCCCGCATCACGTCGGCGTCGCTCGAGGCCCTGGCCCGAACGTCAGTCAACGCGCTCAATCGACTGCACGGTCCGGCGCAGCGTCGATCGTGGCCGGCCCTCGACGCGGCGCCCGAACGGCTCGTCGATCCGTTTCGGGAGGCGCAGGCGCGGCTGCCGGCCGGCGCCGACGCACTGCCGGCGCGACCCAAGACTTCGCTGCTCGGGTACTACTTCCGCCGCGCGGCGATCGATGGGATGACCGATCCGTTCCTGCTCGAGACGCTCGTCAATGCTGAGGTGCTGCCGTTCGAGCGGCCGTTTCTCATCGCGCACGAATGGGCACATCTCGCAGGCTATGCCGACGAGGCCGAGGCGAGCTTCGTCGCGTGGCTGACCTGCCAGTCGGGCGACGCGGCGACCCGCTACAGCGCCTGGCTGTTTCTGTATCCCCACCTAGTGCGGCAACTCGACCGCGAGACGCGACGATCGATCGTCTCGACTCTCCACGATGGGCCCGTGCGCGATCTGTCGGCGATCGACGCGCGACTTGCGCGTGCGTCGCCGGTCGTGCGACGCCAGGCGAACCGGGTGTACGATCGGTATCTGCGCGCCAATCGTGTCTCGAGCGGGATCGCGAGCTACGGTGGCGTGGTCGATCTGGTGCTCGGCGCTCGCGTTGAGCCGGCGGAGTAGGGGTTGGTATCGGCCGCCGGTCGACAGCGCCCGAGCCTGCGGGTATGATGGGGTGTTGGGCGGGCCTGCATGGCGTCAACCATGCGGGTCGGCAGTCAGCGGCGGACAGGAGCCGTGACTGGAAGACCACGGCGCGCACGGCGCGCCCCGTGTAGAGAAGGAAGGGCTGGCAGTATGTTGCGACGAGGCATCGGCGTTCTGGTGGCGAGCATGATGGTGGCGTCGTGTTCGGGCGGTTCGAGCGGGCCGGAGTTCAGTCGCGTTGACGGTGAGGCCATTCGAGTGATGGTCGACGACTACGCGGCCGCGTACAACGCCAAGGATGTCGAAGCCATCCAGGTGATGTTTTCGGGGAACATCAGCTTAATGCCGCCGAACTCGTCCACGGTTCGTGGTCCGGAATCGGCTGGCGGCTACTACAGCAACTTGTTCGCGACGGGCGAGTCCGAAGTCGAGCTGGAGACAGCCGATTTGGCGGGTGAGGGCGCGCTGGCGTTCGCGCAGGGCACATTCCGAACCGTGACGTTGACGCCCGCGCCCGCGGATGGCGACGACGACGAAGGGGAGTCCGAGGACGACGGCGGGCCCGATGAGGACGAGGGCGAGGCCGAGGTCGAAATGGTCGAGTCGCGCGATCGTGGCAAGTGGCTCATCTCGGTTCGAAAATTGGGCGGAGTGTGGCGCATCGAGAACCTCATCTGGAGCAGCGACCTCCCGGTCGCACCCTGAGCGCGCGAATGCCTGACATGTTCAAGTTGATACCCACGGTCCGGGGCGGGTCGACGAACTCACCCCGCGTGTTCCAGCGCTACGAGACCGTCGATGACGCGCGTGAGAGTTCGAAGCAGCTCATTTCCGAGAGCGGCCGCGTGACGCGGGTGATGATCGTCGCTGACGAAGACCCACCGCGTTTCATCGAGTGGATCGAGCGGAGCTGACGCCCAGCGTCCCGATTGCGGGCTAGCCTGCTCGAATTCGGATACCGCATCCAGCCCCTCCAGCCCCGCGTTTTTCAGCACTTTTCTCGTTCGGTCGATCTGGCGTGCCTGCGGAAGCGAGATGCTGGGCGCGCTGGCGACCAGGAGCCCGGCGCCGCCGAGCAGCGCCGCGCCCTTGACCGTCGCGTCGGCGAGGGTCCAGAGTCAGTCGGGGCCGCTCACCTGCAGGAATGTCAGGAACCCGGTCATTGGCTACCGTCCTTCCTTGCGCGCTTGATTGATAAACGCGGACAGGCGGGCTCGATCCGCCTTGCTCAATTGCCTGGACGGCATGTCGAGCAACGCCGCGACGGCGTCGGACGTCGAGCCGCCGAAGAACGTCTGGACAACCTGCTTCAGTGCCGAGCGGCGTGCCTTGTCCGGAGCCACCACGGGGAGGAAGACATAGCGCGGTCCCTGCTGCTCGTGGCGGACGTGGCCTTTTTCCTCGAGGATGCGCAGCAGGGCCCGGGTCGCCGAGTAGCTGGGTGGATCAGGCAGGTCCTCCATCACCTCGGCTGCGGACGCGCGGCCCCGGCGGTAGACGATGTCCATGATCTGCCGTTCACGTCGGGTCAACCCTCTCGTCTCTGCCATGCGTCGTGTCCTCGTGCCGGATGTGGTTGCTGCTAAAACACCAGCAGTGCTGGAAACATAGCACCCGCCGCCGCCGGCGCCGACGCTCGCGATGAGGACGACAGCGACGGCCTGGCGGGTTACCTTCGGGTCGTGCTCGACTTCCTCGTAGATCCGCGATCGCAGCTGCGCCGCGCCGATCATCCGTTCGGAAAAACTCGACATCTGGTGCTCTCGACGGCCACGCCAGCCTGGCGGGAATTGCCCTGGGGCCACCGCCGATCATAGCAGGCGCGAACTATACTGGTTCGGTTGGCGCCGGCCTGACGGCGCCGCATCTTTCCTCAGGAGATCGCTCGACATGTCGACAGGCGTTCGAACACGCGGCGGGTTTCACTCCATTCTCGAAGCGGACCATCCCTACGTCTTCATCGATACGTGCATGCAGATCTGGCCTGATGCCGACTTCGAGAACGCGCATCGCCACGGCGTGACCGCCTACGCGGTGACGGCGTGGGAGCCGCACGACGATGTCGCGGAGGCGGTCGAGCGCGCCATGTTCTGGCATCTGGTCGCGCGCCGTCATCCGAATCTGGTGGTCGCGACCACGGCCGACGACATCCGGCGCGCGAAGGCCGACGGCAAGGCGGCGTTGATCCTGCACGCCCAGGGCGGCGACTTCGTGGGTAACAAGCTGCATCGAGTCGAGGCGTTGCAGCGGCTCGGGCTGCGCATCATGTTGCTGGCCTACAACGCGACGAACCTGTTGTGTGACGGCGCGCTGGACAGCACCGACGGCGGGCTGACGCGATTCGGGCGCCTGGTGGTCGACGAGTGCAACCGGGTCGGCGTCGTGCTCGATTGCACGCACACCGGCAAGCGCTCGACGCTCGAGATCATCGAGCACAGCGCGAAGCCCTGCATCTTCAGTCACTCGAATGCGAGCGCGTTGGCGCCGAACCCTCGGAACATCGACGACGAACAGATCCGGGCCTGCACCGCGCGGGGCGGCGTCATCGGACTCGCCTCTTGGGGGCCGCTGGTGCTCCAGCCGGGCGCGCGGCAGCGCCCGAATGTCGAGGACTTTCTGGCGCACGTCGATCACGTGGCGCAGTTGACCGGGGACGCGGAGCATATCGGCATCTCCACGGACGCGTCGCTCGGCACCTATCCAGACCACGAACACGATCCATGGGGGGAGCCGGATTACCCGAACCCGGGGGCGGCGTACGCCGAGGCCGTGACGCCCGACGTTCGCTCGCCGCTCCGGCAGGTCGATGGCTTCTCCGACTACGCGGAGATCGGCACGCTGATCGAGGGGCTGGGTCGCCGGGGTTACGACGACGACGACATCGGCCGGATTCTCGGCGGCAACTTCCTGCGGATCTACGACCAGGTCTGGACACCCTGAGTGCGATGATCGAGCTGGATGCCCTGACGAAACGCTACGGCGATCAGGTCGTCGTCGACCGGCTCTCGCTGCGGGTCGAACGCGGTGAACTCGTCGTCTTGCTCGGGACGTCGGGGTGCGGCAAGACGACGACGCTCAAGATGATCAACCGGCTCGTCGAACCGTCCGACGGGCGCGTGCTGCTCGACGGCGCCGATGTCGGCTCGCTGCCGCAGCACGAGCTGCGGCGTCGAATCGGCTACGTCTTCCAGAAGGTCGGCCTGTTTCCTCACATGACGGTCTTCGAGAACATCAGCATCACGCCAACGCTGCTCGACTGGTCCGCGGATCGGATCCGCCGGCGGGTCGACGAACTACTGGAACTGGTGGAGTTGGACGCGGCGGAGATGCGCGATCGCCGTCCGGACGAACTGTCGGGAGGGCAGCAGCAGCGGATCGGCGTCGCACGCGCGCTCGCCGCCGAACCGACCGTGATGCTCCTCGACGAGCCGTTCGGCGCGCTGGATCCGCTGACCCGCGACCGGTTGCAGCAGTCTTTCAGCCGCATCCGGTCGCAACTCGGGGTCACGGCGGTCTTCGTCACGCACGATCTGACGGAGGCGCTGCTGCTGGGTGATCGGATCGTCGTCATGCGTGACGGCCACCTGGTGCAGGAGGGTACGCCGCACGAGTTGATGGTGAACCCGGTCGACGAGTTCGTCGAGCAGATGATCGGCACGCCAAAGCGGCAGGCGCAGCTCGTCGACGACCTGCTCGGTCGGGGGACGCCCGCATGAGCGAGCAACTGGCGCTGCTCCCGGCCTATCTGACGGGACATGTGCAGCTGACGCTCGTCGCATTGCTACTGGGCACGGCCATCAGCGTGCCGCTCGGCATCGTTGCGACCCGTGTCCGGTGGCTCGAGCAGGTGGTCCTGGGCGTTGCCGGCATCATCCAGACGATCCCGAGCCTCGCGCTGCTCGCCATCATGGTGCCGCTGCTCGCCGCGTTGCAGGTGCAGAGCATCGGCTACCTGCCGGCGATCATCGGCCTCACGCTCTACAGCACGCTGCCGATCCTGCGAAACACCGTCATCGGCATCGCGGGCGTCGATCCGGCGTACACCGAGGCGGCCCGCGGTGTCGGTATGACCGAGCGGCAGCAGCTCTGGCGCGTGGAGCTGCCGTTGGCGATGCCGGTGATCGTCGCCGGGCTGCGGACCTCGAGTGTCTGGGTCGTGGGGATGGCCACGCTCTCGACGCCGGTCGGCGCGACGAGCCTCGGCAACTACATCTTCGCCGGCTTGCAGACCCGGAACTACACTGCCGTCATGGTCGGCTGCGTCGCCGCCGCGCTGCTGGCGCAGCTGCTCGACGGGCTCGTGCGAGCCCTCGAGCAGGGTGTGCGGTTGCATCGCCGGGCGCCCGTCGCCGCCGCGTTGTCGGTGCTGGCGGCGCTGTACCTGTTTGCGGGCGTGACCCTGGTTCGTCCGCTGCTTGCCGGTGACGCGGCGCGCCAGGTCGTCGTTGGCAGCAAGGGCTTCACGGAGCAGTACATCCTGTCCGAGATCGTGTCGGGTCAAGTGACCGCCGAGACCGGGCTCGGTACGACGCTGATTCAGTCGCTGGGATCGACGGTCGCCTTCGACGCGCTGCGGTCGGGCGACCTGGATGTGTACGTCGATTACTCGGGCACGATCTGGGCGACGATTCTGCGACGCGAGGCGACGACCGAGAATCGGTCCGAGGTGCTGGGCGGCGTCGAGCGGGAGCTGGCGGCCGACTACGGGGTTCACGTCGTCGGCGCGCTGGGGTTCGAGAATACCTACGCGCTGGCGATGCGATCGGCCGACGTGCGCGCGCTCGGCCTCCGCCGGATCAGCGACCTGATTCCGCACGCCGCACGCCTCGTCTTCGGCGGCGACTACGAATTCTTCGGGCGCCCCGAATGGGTGTCGCTGCAGGAGCGCTACGGGCTTGCCTTCGCCGAACGGCGGACGATGGATCCGTCGCTCATGTATCAGGCGGTGGCGCAGGGTGACGTGGACGTGATCAGCGCATTTTCGACCGACGGCCGGATTGCTGCGCTCGACCTGACCTTGCTCGAGGACGATCGGGGCGCCGTCCCGCCCTACGACGCGGTGCTCCTGGTCAGCGACCGCCTGATGCGGGAGCAACCCGAGGTCGTGACGGCACTGCAGGTACTCGTCGGCACGATCGACGCCGACCGGATGCGCGCGATGAATCTCTCGGTCGATGCCGACGGGCTGACGCCCAGGGCGGTGGCCGAGGAGTTCCTCGCGGGACGCTGACGAGCGAGGCGGCGACGCGCGATGTCCCCTGTTCTGTCTCCCGCCGCCCTCGTCGCCCAGAACAAGCGAGGCACGTCAAGACAAGTGAACTTTGGGGTTAGGGCTGCTAATCTACGGCGATGCGAGGAATAGCTTTGGGGAAGGGCCGGTTCGGTCTCGGGGTGGTGGTGGCCAGCCTCCTGGTTGCTGGCTGCGGCGGGACCGAGTCGGGCGGGGCCGGCGAGCCTGAACGGCTGCGGATTGCCGTCGTGCCGAAGGGCACCTCGCACGATTTCTGGAAGTCGATTCACGCCGGTGCGCTCCGTGCCGAGGAGGAGCTGGGCAACGTCGAGGTGATCTACCGCGGGCCCGAGCGCGAGGACAACCGCGATCAGCAGATCTCGCTCGTCCAGAACTTGGTGAGCAGCGGCGTCGACGCCATCGTCCTGGCGCCGCTCGACGAACACGCCCTGGTGCCCTCGGTTCGACTGGCCATGCAGTCCGGCATTCCGGTCGTGGTTATCGATTCTGGGCTCGCCGCCGAAGCCGGGACCGACTACGTGAGCTATGTCGCCACCGACAACGTCGAGGGCGGACGGATCGCCGGTCGCCAGATGGGGGAGTTGCTCGAGGGTCGGGGCCGCGTCCTGCTGCTGCGCCATGCCGAGGGGTCCGAGAGCACGATGCGCCGGGAGGAAGGCTTCGTGGAGGCGCTGGCGACGTTCCCGGATATCGAACTGGTCGATCCCCAGCGCTACTCGGGTGTCACGACGGCCACGGCGCAGGTGGCCGCCGAGAGCCTCCTGACGACCCACGACGACGTCGACGGGATCTTCTGCGCGAACGAGTCGTCGACATTCGGCATGCTGCTCGCGCTGCGCAGCCGTGAGCTGGCTGGAGAGATCACATTCATCGGCTTCGACGCCAACGAGAGCCTGGTCGCCGCGCTCGCGGAGGGTGAACTGGCCGGCCTCGTCGTTCAGAACCCGATGGGCATGGGCTATGAGGGCGTCAGGACCGCCGTCGCCCATCTGCAGGGCGCCCCCGTGGATCTCCGGCAGGACACCGGCGTCAGGCTCGCGACCCGCGACAACATGAACGACCCGGAGATCGCCGAACTGCTGACCCCGGATCTCGCGCGTTATCTCGAACAATGACGACCGCGGGACAGCCGACTTCGGGTCGCCACCCGCGGCTGGAGATGTCCGGCATCGCGAAGCACTTCGGCGCGACCGTCGCGCTCGACGCCGTCGACCTGCGCGTCGAGGCGGGCCAGGTGCTCGCGCTCGTCGGCGAGAACGGTGCGGGCAAGTCGACGTTGATGAAGATCCTGTCCGGCGCGGTGCGCCCCGATGCGGGCGGCATCCAGCTCGACGGTGAGCGATTCGAGCCCGACAGCCCGCTGGCGGCGCGCGCCTCGGGCGTCGCCATGATCTACCAGGAGTCGAACGTCGCACCGGATCTGAGTGTCGAGGCGAACCTGATTCTTGGCGCCGAGCGTCATCGGTTCGGATTCATCGACCGCCCGTCCCACCGGCGCCGGATCCGCGACGTGCTGGCGCGTCTGGGCCGCGCCGACCTGCCCCTCGTGGCGCCGGTATCCGCGCTCTCCCCGGGCGATCGGCAACTGGTCGAGATCGCACGGGCGCTGCTGACCGACGCGCGGGTCGTCGTGATGGACGAGCCCACGAGCAGTCTGGGGCTCGTCGAGATTGAGAAGCTCTTCGGCGTCATCGACGGACTGCGTCGCGAGGGAGTCGCGGTGATCTACATCTCCCATTTCCTCGAGGAGGTGCAGCGGATCGCCGATCGATACGTCGTGTTGCGCGATGGACGCGTCGTCGGTGACGGCGCGACCGAGGGCGTGACGGTCGGGGCGCTCGTCGAGCTGATGATCGGACGGCGCTTGCCCGACATGTTTCCGGTGTCGGCGCGCGCGCTCGGAGCGCCGCTGCTGGCGCTCGATGGCGTGGCCACCGGCGGCGCCGCGGCGCGGATCGATCTCACGGTGCATCGGGGCGAGATCCTGGGCCTGGCCGGGCTCGTGGGCGCCGGCCGCACCGAACTGTTGCGGGGCATCTACGGGCTTGACCCGATCGTCTCCGGCGAGGTGACCCTGGCCGGGGTCACGGGAGGGAAGCGGGCCGCGAGCGGGCTCACGCCCGCTGTCGGCCTGCTGAGCGAGAATCGCCAGGCGGAGGGGCTCGCGCTCGGGTGTTCGGTCGGTCTGAACATGCTGCTGATCCGCCTGGCGCCGTTCGCTCGCTGGGGCTGGCTCGACACGCGCGCGATGGCACGCACGGTCGACGAGCTCATCGAGCGGCTGGGCATCCGCGCCCGCGCAGCGGGCCAACCGGTCGGCGAACTGTCGGGCGGCAACCAGCAGAAGGTGGCGTTCGCGCGCTTGCTCCATCACGACGTCGACCTCCTGCTTCTGGATGAGCCGACGCGCGGGATCGACGTGGCTAGCAAGGCGCAGATCTACGAATGGATAGGCGAGTTGGCCGGGCGCGGCAAGGGCGTCGTGCTCGTCTCGGACTACGTGCCGGAGTTGCTCGGCGTCTGCGATCGGATCGCGGTCATGCACCGGGGGCGGCTGGTCGCCACCCGGCTCGCGAAGGACTGGACCGAGCACGACATCATGGCCGTGGCGACCAGCGGTGAGGGGCTGGCGGCATGAGCCGCTTCGCCGGTCGACCCGCCACGGCCTGGCTGCGGACGCTGGCGCCCGCGCTGAGTCTGGCCGCCGCGGTGCTCGTCTTCTACGCGATCCCGCCGCATCCACCGCTCACGCTGTTCGACCTGCGGCTCGTGGCGGTGCACGCGATGATCGTCGGGACGGCGGCGATCGGGATGACGTTCATCATCATCAGCGCGGGCATCGACCTGTCGGTCGGCTCCGCCATCGCGCTGGTCAGCGTCGCCGCGGCGCTGGTGCTCGAGGACGGCGGCGGTGTCGGCGCCGCCGTCGTCGTGGCGCTGGCGACCGGCGCATTGTGCGGGCTCTACAACGGCCTGCTGATCACCGGACTGCGACTGCCGCCGTTTATCGCCACGCTCGGCACGCTGGGTTTCTATCGCGGCGCGGCGAAGTGGATCTCCGGCAGCATTCCGGTCACGGCGCCGACGCGCGGCCTCGAACGCTGGGTCAACCCGATTCCCGACCCGCCGTGGCTGCTCGTGGCGCCGGGCGTCTGGCTGATGGCCGCCCTGGGCATCGGGTTCGTGCTCGTCCTGCGCTACTCGGTGCTCGGGCAGCATGCCCTGGCGATCGGGTCCAACGAGGCCACGGCGCGGCTGTGCGGCATCCGCGTCGCGCGGACCAAGGTCGCCATCTACGTCGTGGCGGGGCTCCTCACCGGGCTCGCCGGGCTGATGCAGTTCGCGCGCCTGACGCAGGGCGATCCGACGGTGGCGATCGGCCTCGAACTGGACATCATCGCGGCGGTCGTCATCGGCGGGGGATCGCTCAGCGGCGGCCAGGGCTCGATCGTCGGGACGCTGGCCGGCGCCGTCCTGATGGCCTACCTTCGGAACCGGAGCACCGTGCTGGGCTGGCCGAACTTCGTCGAAGAGATGATCGTCGGCCACATCATCATCGTGGCGGTGGCGGTCGACCGCTGGCGCGCGGGTCGGTCCAGTTGACGAGGCGGCTCAGGTGTCCATCGAGCCAACCGTGAGACCCGGTTCTCATGCCGCGTCGGCCGACGGGTTGGGTGGTGGGTCGCTGTGTTCAGTCTCGCGGCAACCGCGGTCGAGCTGACGCCCGCGACGCTCGCCGCGTTCGAGCGCTACGTACGCCTCACCGAATTCCGAATCGACGCGGAGCGGTCGACCCCGGACGCATTCCTCCGGACAGATCGTGAGCCGGACGAAGCGCGCGCGGCGAGGTCGTCATCGAGCGGCTGCAGAGCCTCGATGCGGGTGAGGAAATCGAACTGCCGGATGGCATGATCCACCACTGGGTCGGGACGATCGCGCTGCCAGGCGCGACCCTGGCCGAGGCGCTGGAGCTGGTGCAGGACTACGACCGCTACGCGGAGATCTACGACTTTCATGTCCAGCGCTTCGAGCGGCTGAGCGCGGACGACGGCCGATTTGCCGTATACCTCCGCGTCTTCATGAAGAAGATCGTGACGGTCGTTCTCGACACCGAGTACGACGTGGTGTTCGAGGCGATCGGCGACCGGCGGGCGTTCGTCGCGAGCTACGCGACCCGGATCGTCGAGGTCGACACTGCCGACACGCCGGAAGAGCGGACGCTCCCCGCGGGCCGCGATCACGGGCTCCTCTGGCGCCTCAACATGTACTGTTCGTTCGACGAGCGTGGCGACCAGGCGCTCATGCAGTGCGAGTGGATAGGTCTCAGCCGGAGCATTCCGTGGCTGTTGCGCTGGGTAGTCACGCCGCTGGTGACCAGCGTGCCGAGAGACCTGCTGATGCGCACGCTCGAGGCCGCACGCGACCACCTCGCGATGTCCGGGGCAGATGGATGACGCGAGTCTACGTGGCCCGGCATCCGGCTGATGCGCATCTGTTTAAGGGCATCCTCGAGAACCAGGGCATCGAGGCGCTCGTGCGCGGCGAAGCGCTCTTCGGCGCGCGTGGAGAAGCGCCGGTGACGTTCGACACGCTGCCGTCCGTCTGGGTCATGGACGACGACGACGCCACTCGCGCGCGGACGCTGGCGGACGAGTACACGCAGGGCGATCAGGCGTCGGGGCCTCGCCCGACCTGGCGCTGCGCGGTCTGTCGAGAGGTCATTGAGGGGCAGTTCAGCGAGTGCTGGAACTGCGGCGCGACGCGGCCCTAGCGGCTCGGCGCGCTGTGCTACAGACAGCTGTTTCCGCCACCCACCTGGGTCGCGCGCTAGCTCGAGGGCTCCGGGCGCTCAATCGTCGATCGCCTGGAGCTGCTGGTCGAGCGCCTCGAGCGAGCGAGTCAACATTTCGCGATGGCCGGGATGTGTCGCACGCTCGAAATCGGCCAGAGTTCGCGTCCGTGACAGGGCGAGGTCGTGGCGCTTCGCATCCGCTGCTCGCTCGGCGTCGGTTCGCCGGTCGGGCGGTCGCCGGTCGCGAGACGCCTCTTCCTGCTGCGACTCGATCGCCTTGCTTTCCCAGCCTCGTGCCATGAACGCGTCCGCGCAGCGCCGCCTTCGAGCGTCGCCCCCGTTTCCCTACGGGATCGGCCGAAGCCGTCCGTGATACTTGACGGTTTGCCCCGCCAGGACCCGGACGTCGAGGGCCAGCGGCACGTAGCTCGGGGCCTCGATGACGATCTCGTAGACGCCGTCTTCCAGCTTCAGTCGCTGAAACGTACCGTCGAAGTCGTCCACCAGGCCGACGTAGTGCCCGCCGACGAAGACCTCTGCGTGGCGCGGGCTGACCTGCAGCCGCACGCCGCCGAGGTAGTCGCGGGCGACCGCGAACGATCCGTAGCCCACCCCGTAGGCGTATCCGGGATAGCGGTAAGGACGATAGGCATAGGCGCGGTACGGGTAGACGTAGGCGCTGGCGTATCCGTACGGGCGATACCGCCTGCTGTATCGCGGTGGACGAAATCCGCCGTAGCGTCCGGAGACGCCGAATCCGGCGCTGAACGAGGGGCCACGGCCCCAGCTTCGCCCGGGGGGCACGCGGCCAACGCGACCGCCGGACCGACCACCGACCCGACCACCGACCCGGCCGTCGACCCGGCCGCGGATCTGGCCGGGCACGCCGGGCCGTGTGCCGGAGACGCCTGGGGCGCGGGTGGCACGCGTCGGCCGCGTCGCGCGCTGTGGCGCTCGCGTCGGCGCACCGCCGGCAGGCTGAGCGGATGAACCTGAAGGGGCCCGGTAGCCGCGCCGGGTCACCTGACCGGCGTCGGCGACCGCCACCGGCACCAGGGTCGTCAGAATCCAGGCGAGGCTGACGGCGAGCGTTCGTGTGCCGTGTCTCATGACGCGCTCCTTTCGCTGAACGGTCGACACCTGGGCGGGTGCAGTCTTCGTACCAGCCTGATCGGCCCGAAAATACACCGCCATTCCGAGCACTCCCGGCCGGTTGTCATGTTCCGTGGCCAGCAGCGTCCGGTCTGGAGTACGGCCATCGGCGCCCTCAGGCGCCGCCGGTGAGCTAGCAGCCCGTGGTGAAAGTGCCGAACGGCACTTTCACCACGGGCTGCTAGTCGAGTCCGAGCGCATCCGACAGATCCCGGAGCTTCCGCTGCACGAGGCGGAGATTGCGCGGTCCCATTCGCAACGCCTGGTGCTGGACCGGGGTCAGCGCCTCGAGCGACGGATCGACGAACTCGAACACGACGCTGCGAGAGACGACGGCGATCTCGCCATCGACGATCGGCGCCTCCAGGATCTCACGGACCGCGCGCGCCAGCACCGGCCGGAATGCTCCATCGGGATGCCCGAGGTCGCGGTAGGCGTCGTCGAGCAGCGGTTCGAGCTGAACCAAGAGCTGGGTGGCGCCCGCTACGTCCAGTGAATCGAATGCGTCAGCGATGAGGTCGTAGCGCTCGTAGCTCCGCGGGTCGATGACCGAACGTTGTCGGCCACCCGCCGTGCGAAATGGCTCACGCGGCGACAGGTTTCCCAGGTGGCGGGCCGGCGTCTGGCCATCGGCCACGTTCTCGATGACGACGACGAAGGTGCGGATCAGGTCCTCGGTGGCCATCCAGGCGACGAAGGTCGGGTGGGCGGACAGCGTGGCGATCAGATCTCGAACGAGGCTGTCGCTCTCATCAAGGGGCGGCAGGTCGATCAGTTCGACCTCGTCCGTTTCGTCCAGGATCTCCTCGGTGGCGTCGACCGACTCGTCGGGCGCCGCCTCGGCTACCGGCGGAGCCTCGGCCGGCACCATTTCGGTGGGACTGCGCCGCACCAGGTAGACGGCGAGAATCGCCGCGGCCAGGAGCGCCACGCCACCCACGACGATGGCCGTGGACTGCCAGCGCGGAGGGCCGCCGGGCGTTGGCACCGGTTCGGGATCGAACTGGAAGTCGCCGAGTTCAGTCATCGTCGTCTAGGGGCTGGACTCTCTCATTGTAGACGATGTTCAGCGGCTCACGGTTGCACGCGATCGCAGGTCGTTGGTGAGGTCGATCTCGATGACGCCGAGGCCAGCCGGCGCGCGGCGCGCGAAGCGCATGTCGCGAATGGTCACCCGGTAGCCGTCTGCGTCGGGCTCGACCGTGTAGATCGGGAAGCGGAGCCAGCGCCGCGTGCCCTGAATATCGGGCGCGGCCAGTGCCGCGCGGACGATGGGGCCGACCTCGCCGATGGGGACGCTCTCGTCGCTCAGCTGGATCGGCCGATCGGACAGCCAGTCGACGAGTACGAAGTGGTAGCGGTCGCCGGTCGAGGCGATGATGTCGCGTGCGAAGGGGTTGCCGGCCACCGGGCCGGCCATCGAGGAGACGGCCTCGACGCCTCGGCTCGCCAGCCAGCGATCGGCCTGTCCAGCGGCGACGCGACTTCCCACGACCATCGCGCCGGCGTACAGCGCCACGGCCCCGAGGCACGCCACGGCGAACCGGCCGCGCGCCCGCGGCTGCCGCGACCGGGCGAGTACAGCGATGCCACCCAAGCCGCCGAGCCACGCCGCCTGGATTCCCCATGAGGCCAGTCCCGTGCCGACGACGATCCAGGTGGCGACGGCACCTCCGAGGAGCCAGGCGAGCCGGCTCGGCCAGTGGGCGCTCGAGGCCAGCACGGCCGGGGTGGCGGCGAGTAACCAGACCCACGGGTCGACGATGAACAGCGCGTCGCCGTAGAACCACCGGTCGTCGAATGGCATCAGCAGCCGGATGCCGTAGGTGTTCAGCCAGTCGAGGAGCGGATGGGTCAAGACCCCGACCCCGGACAGCACGAGCAGCGGGGTGAAGCTGGGTGCCTGCGCGCCGTCACGCGGCGCGCGGATCCGCCCGAGTAGCCAGACGAGGCCGGCGAGCGCCACGGGCAGGACGGCCATGGCCAGTACGCCGTGGGTCCATCCCCGACGCGCGCCGAGCGAGACGTCACGGCCGAGAAACATCGTGAACGCGTCGATGTCCGGAGCGTTGGCGGCCAGCAGGAGCGTCAGGGTGCCGAAGGTCGACAGCCGCTTCAGTCCGGTCTGTGCCAGGCTCGCGCCGACGAGGGTGTGAGCAATCGGATCCATGCTGTCGAGTGTGGGCGTCAGTCGAGGCCGACCGTGAGGCCGACGAGGGCGCGCCAGAAGTTCGGCGCGTCGTTCACGTGCACGAAGCGTAGATCACCTCTGAGCCAGGCGCGATCGTGCACCTGCACGAGTCCGCCGCCTCCCGCGGTCAGCGCGATCTCGACGGTGGCGCCGGTCGTGGGCGGATCGAGCCGTGCGAGCAGCCCGCCGACCGAGCCGTAGGGGACCACGGGCCCCGCGAGTGGGCCGACCAGGAACACCGCGCGCCCGCCGAAGAGCGTCGTCGCGCCGTAGGACCGACCGTCGTGCGCGAGATCCGACAACCACCCGACCTCACCCTCGAGCGCGATCCGTGACGAGACCGTCCGGCCGACGCCCAGGGCGAGCGCGCCGCTGGAGCCGTCGACATCGGAGCCGAAACTCGCGCCAGCCGATGGGGTGATCGTCCAGCGCGCGTCGCCGAGTTGCGCCTCGGCCGGTGGGGCCGTGGCGACTGTCAGCACGATCGCGGCGGCGACAGCCCACTGGAGTGTCCGGCCGCCAGGCCGGGCGCTGGGCCCGCGCGTCGTCATAGTGTCGGCGCGCGCTCCGCGAGTACGTTTGAGTCGGGCGGCCCGGGCGCCACCGCGCCCGGCCGCTGGAGTTTCGGAAGGAGTGCGGACGCGACGACGACGCCCAGCCCGACGGCGGCCAGGATCAGGAAGAGGCTCGTGAATTCACCGGTGACGTCGTTGATGTAGGCCACCAGGCGGATCGCCACCGGGGCGGCGCCGAACGCCAGGACGAACTTGATCCCGAACGCGACGCCGTGTCGCCGCTCCGGCGTTGCGGCGGCCAGGAGCATGTTCTCGGCCGGCAGCGAGCCGGTGTTGGCCATGACCAAGACGGCCGATGCGGCGACGAGCGAAAATCCAGTCGCGCTGGCGGTGACCCAGAGGACCGGCACCTGGATCAGAAACGTGGCGATGTACACCCGCTTGAGGTCGAAACGATCCGCGAGGTGTCCCGACACGACCTGCGTGAGCCCGGCGCACCCGTACACGATCGCGACGAACACGCCGACCCCGAGCGTCGAGCCGCCGACGAGGTCCGCGAGGCGCAGCGCGAAGACCTTGGGCATTGCGGTCTGCGTCGCCTGGTAGATGATCGCGCCGCCGAACATCGTCACGAGCAAGAGCACGAAGGCCCGCATCTGGCCGGCGTGCCCGTCGGCGGGCGTGGCGGCGTGAACGGTTGGCTTGTCGATGAGGCGGCCGCCAACCAGGTAGCAGAGCATGACCCCGCCCGTGACGACCGAGAGGGCGCCGGGTACGAAGAAGGCCATCCGCCACCCGTAGAGATCGATCAGCGTGCCCGCGACGAGCCCGGCGCTGGCGACGCCGGCACTGCCGAAGATGCCGTTGATGCCGAGCGCCTTACCGCGGCTCGACGTGGTGCTGCGCACGAGCCAGGCGACGCCGACCGGGTGGTAGATCGCGGCGAAGACGCCGAGCAGGCAGAGGCCGGCCCACATGGCGGACGGCGTCGTCGCCAGCCCGCAGAGGATCGCCGCGCCCCCGAGCCCCAGGAAGAAGACGACGAGCATGCCCGGCGCACTCCAGCGGTCGCCGAGCCAGCCAGCCGGGAGCGCCATGGCGCCGACGAGGAGCGAGCCGAACGTCCACAGCTCAATCAGTTCGTGATACGGCATCGCCCACTCGCCTTCGAGCGGCAGCACGACCAGGAAGAAGTAGACCGCGAAGAGGTGCATGTAGGCGTGGCCGAGGCACGAGAAGACGAGCGCATAGCGGGCGGCGGGGGGCGGCATCGCGTCGGCCATCATACCGGTCCCGGATGCCGCCGCGGTAACAACGGAGCCTGGCCGGGGAAGGCAGTCGGGCGGATCGAGTTCAGCCCGCAGTTCGCCTCGCGCCCTATCCCGATTCCAGCACCGACACACCGCCTGCCGTGTGGCAGGTGAAGACCGATCCGGTGAGCGGACCGGCCGCGTCGTAGGCGGCCGACAGATCCTCCGCGAACGCCTCGGATGCCTCCGAGGCCACGAGCGCGACGGCGCTCCCGCCGAAGCCGCCGCCTGTCATCCGCGCGCCGTAGCAGCCCGACGTCCGCCGCGCCAGGGCCGTGATCCGGTCGAGCTCCGGGCACGACACTTCGTAGAGATCCCGCAGGCTGGCATGCGAGGCGTCGACGAGGCGTCCGGCCTCGGCGTAGTCGCGGGCATCGAGCGCCGCCGCGAGCTGGGTGGGGCGAAGGTTTTCGGTGATCACGTGGGCCGCGCGGCGATAGGCGGCGTCGCGGTCGGCTGGATCAAGATCGCCGCGGACCGCCTCGAGCTGTGACGCGTCGGCATCGCGGAGCGTCCTGACGTCGGGCCACCGCCGGCGGATCGCGTCGAGCGCGCTGTCGCAGCCCGCCCGCCGCGCATCGTACTCGGTGGCGGCCAGCGACCGCCGGACGCCGGTGTCCATCACGACGATCGTGAGGTCCGAGGGCAGCGCGACCGGCTCGACGGCGAGCGATCGACAGTCGAGGAGCAGCGCGTGACCGGCGACGCCGGCGCCGACGGCCAACTGGTCCATGATGCCGCAGCCGAGGCCGACGTAGTCGTTTTCGGCGCGGCGGGCCACACGAGCCATCGACGCCGTGTCCCACGCAATCCGGCCGAGCGCGCACAGCGCCCGTGCGACGCCCATTTCGATCGCGGCCGACGACGACAGGCCGGCGCCGATCGGCAGATCGGTGCCGATCGCGATGTCGGCGCCGCCAAGTTCGTGGCCCGCCTCGGCGAGCGCCCAGGCTGTGCCGGCGACGTAGTCGTGCCAGCGGTTCCGTCCGGTCGGCGCCAAGGCGCCCAGCTCGAGTTCCACGTTCACGGGCTCGTCGGAGACGGAGGAGACGACCCGCAGTATCTGGTCGGTTCGCGGGGCGGCCGCGAGTTGCACCTCGCGGTCGATCGCGGCAGGTAGGGCGAAGCCTTCGTGATAGTCGGTGTGATCGCCGATTAGGTTGACGCGGCCAGGCGCGCGAACGACGACAGCCGGAGCGTGCCCTCCGAAGGCATTCCGGAAGCCGTCGGCGATCCGCCCGGGCGCCGCGCTCACGGGTCGGGCGCTCCGAGATCGCGGCCGGCGCCGCGCCCTGGAGTCGCGCGGAGCCGCGTCGCGGCTTCCTCCGCCGTCAGGTCACGCTGCGGCTCGGCCGTCATCTCGTAGCCGACGAGGAACTTCCGGATCGTGGCCGATCGGAGGAGCGGCGGGTAGTAGACGGCGTGGAGGCGCCAGGCCGGCTGAGTCCGGCCGTCGGCCGGTTGACCGTGCCACCCCATCGAGTAGGGGAATTCGCAGGTGAAGAGCGCGTCGTATCGCGCCGTGAGTTCGCCGACCACCTCTGCGAGTGAACGGCGGTCGTCCTCGTCGAGTTCGGCCAGGCTGGCGACCGGGCGCCGCGGGAGCACCATGACCTCGAACGGCCAGATCGCCCAGAACGGCACCAGCGCGACCCAGCGGTCGTTGGTGAAGACGATCCGCTCGCGCTCCGCGAGCTCCTCGTCGAGATAGTCACCCAGCAGGTCGCGGCCGTGGGCGTCGTGGTAGGCGCGCTGCGTCGCCAGTTTCCGGCTCGGAATCGTCGGTACGTGATCCACCGCCCAGATCTGGCAGTGGGGGTGCGGATTGCTGCACCCCATGACGTCGCCACGATTCTCGAAGACCTGGACGTACCGGATCGCCTCGCGTGCCGCCGCGCGTTCGGCTTCGGCACACCACGCCTCGACCACGGCCTGCACTTCGGGCGGCGCCATCGTGGCCAGCGTGAGGTCGTGACGAGGCGAGAAGCAGAGCACACGGCAGTGTCCCGTCACCGGGTCGGCCCGGAGCAGGCCGTCCGTCGGCCGTCGGCCGTCGACCTGCGGCCCGGCGAGCGCGGAGAAGTCGTTGTCGAAGGCGAACGTGGTGTCGTATCGTGGGTTCTCGGCGCCGCCGGCGCGTCGATTACCCGGACAGAGGTAGCACTCAGGGTCGTAGGCCGGTCGCGCGCCAGGCGTCGCGGGTTCGGTCTGGCCCTGCCACGGACGGTCGAGGCGGCCCGGTGAGGTCAGGACCCATTCGTCGAGAAGGGGGTTGTACCGTCGATGCGGGCCGTCGATTCGAAGTGGCACGGTCTCATTATTGATCGTCGGCGTACGGCTGAACTCGGCCTGGGCGCTGCTATAATCCGCGATCCATGTCGACCTTTGTTGCCGAACTGCTGGGCACGATGATTCTCGTCGTTCTGGGTGACGGCGTCGTGGCCAACGTCCTGCTGGCTCGCTCGAAGGGTGAGGGCAGCGGGTGGATGGTGATCGCGACCGGGTGGGGGCTGGCGGTGGCCGTGGCGGTCTACGCCGTCGGCAGTGTGAGCGGCGCGCACATCAACCCGGCCGTGACCGTCGGCCTGGCGGCCATCGGGCGTTTTCCCTGGACGGCGGTGCCGGTGTACGTCGCCGGGCAGGTGCTCGGCGCGATTGCAGGCGGCGTAGTCGTCTGGCTGGCCTACCGACCCCACTGGTGCGAGACGTCCGATCCCGATCTCAAGCTTGCCGTCTTCTGCACCGCTCCGGCCGTTCGCCAGTTCGGCGCGAACGTCGTGACCGAGGTCATCGGCACGTTCATGCTGGTGCTCGGCGTGCTGGCCATTCTGTCGCCCGCCAACCTCGATCCCGCGACCGGCTTCCCGACCGGCCTCGGGCCATTCCTCGTTGGGATGCTGGTCTGGTCGATCGGCCTGTCGTTGGGCGGGCCGACCGGATACGCCATCAATCCCGCGCGTGACCTTGGTCCGCGGATCGCGCACCATCTGCTGCCGATTCCCGGCAAGCGAGATTCCGACTGGGCCTACGCCTGGGTCCCGGTCGTCGGTCCGCTCGTCGGCGGCGTGCTCGGCGCGCTCTGCTACCGCCTGCTCTGGCTGGCCTGATCTCGGCCGCCCAGAGCCTGAACGCCTGCATCCGATGACGCCGACGCGCGATCGCACCCTGCTGGTCCTGCTTGCCTTCGTGACGGTCTACGTCGTCTGGGGGTCGACCTACCTGGCGATCCGGTTCGGCATCGAGACGATCCCGCCGTTCTTCATGGCCGGGGTGCGCTTCTGCATCGGTGGGACGTTGTTCGTCAGCTGGGCCGTGGCCCGGGGCGCGCCGCCGCCCGAGCGATCGCTCTGGCCACCGGCCGCGCTCGTCGGTGCCTTGATGATCGTGGGGGGCATCGGCGGCGTCACCTGGGCGGAGCAGTTCGTGCCGTCGGGGCTGACGGCGCTACTGATCGCCATGGTGCCGTTGTGGGTCGTGTTGATCGATTGGATCCGGCCGGCCGGCACCTATCCGGGCGCGGCGGTGTTCGTCGGCCTCGTCATCGGCCTGACCGGGATGGTGCTGCTCGTCAATCCCACCGGTGCCGGCGAGGTCGCGCCCATCGGGGCCATGGCCATCGTCGGCGCCACGTTGAGCTGGGCGTGCGGGTCGGTCTATTCGCGCCACGCGCGGCAGTCGGAGTCGCAGGTCGTCGCTATCGGGATGCCGATGCTGGCCGGTGGGGTGATCCTGATGGCGGTCAGCGGCGCGACGGGCGAACTGGCGACCGTCGACCTGGGTGCCATCTCGTCCAAGTCAGTCCTGGCGCTGGCGTATCTGATCGGGCCGGGGTCGCTGGCGTACGCGGCCTACCTGTTCCTGCTGCGCGCGTCGACGCCGACCAAGGCGGCGACCTACGCCTACGTCAATCCGATTATTGCGCTCGTGCTCGGCGCCGCCATCGGCGGCGAGCAGATCAGCGGCTGGACCATCAGCTGTTCGGCCGTGATCATCACGGGGGTCGTCGTGATCGTCACGGCCAAGTCGCGGAGCGGGTCTCACTGATGCGCCGCGAGATAGCGCGTGGCGCGCTCACGCTGTTCGATGTTGTGACTGCCCGCGGGAATGAGTCGATACTGCTCGGCGGCCAGGTCGCCATCGCCGGCCTCGTCATGTAACTCGGCCAGCAGTTTCCGCGATCGCATCGTGTAGGCGCGATCGTGGCGGCCCGCGCCCGCGAGGCTCGTCGTCAGGACCGACATCGCGGCCGCGTCGCGCGAGGCGTCGCGCAGGCTCACGGCGAGGTCGAAACCGAAGACCGATACGTCCGGCGCGAGCCGGACCGCCTCCCGCAACCGCTCGATCGCCCCAGCCCGATCGCCGTCACGCGCGCGTTGCCGCGCCTCGTCTCGAAGTGCCCAGACGGCCCTGACGGCCTGGCGCCACGGCCGCACGGCGGGCGATGGCTGAAACGCCCAGACGCTGGGCGCGGCCGGCAGCGTCTCGGCTGACAGCGTGGCCCAATGGCTCTCGAGGCGTCGCACGTTGCGCTGCCGGCTCAACCAGTCGTCGATCGGTCCGACCGATGCGGGGAGATCGGACAGGCTCGTGAGCCGGTAGTGCATCGGCACGGTGACGCGCGGCGCCAAGCGCTCGCGGAGCAGGTCGACCTCCGCGGCGGTCAGAATGTGATCCTGGTCGTCGACCGGAATCAGGAGCACGTCGACGTCGCCGATCGCGTCGGCCATCGCTCCGGTCAGCGGGACGTTGTCGCCGAGGTGGGCGACGCGCAGGCCGCCGGCTTCCACCACCCAGATCGTGTTCAGCTGGCCAAACTCACGGCCGTAGGGATCGGCGTGTCGGCCCGGCACGCCGAGGAGCGTGATCGCGCCGACGCGGTAGCGCCCAGGCTCCCGGAACGTTGGGTGCCCGCCAGATAGTAGCCGGCGTCGTGATCGTAGTGCGGGTGGGTGATGGCGACCGCGTCGGCCTCGACGCCTTCCGGGAACTCGTAGCCCAGCCAGCGCGCGCCGTTGTACGGATCGATCACGAGCCGCGTGCCGTCCGCCTCGATCACGAACGCGGCGTGGGCGATGTACTCGAGGGTGACTTGCGCCCGGCCCGTCCCGGCACTCGCCAGCAGGCAGGCGGCGGCGAGCGTCAGCCGCGCCGCCGCGCCTCGACGGCCGTGGGTCACTGATTCCTGCCGCGGCAGGCGATCGGCCAGACCGCCTCCACGCGGTCGTTCCGCGTCGCGTACATCTTGTCGTAGAGATTCACGACCGGATCGCAGTGCGACACGATCAGTTCCAGACGGTCGGCGGCCTGGTAGATCCGACTCGGATTCTCGTAGCGGATCGTGCCGAACTCGTCCGAGCCGCTCGTGTAGCTCATGCCGGTCTCACCGATGACGATCGACCAGGGCCGGTTGATCGTGCACGACTTCGCGCCGGCATCGGTCGTCGCGCGCCCTTCGTACTCCGCGTTGACGACCGTCGTGAGGATCGTCAACGACGGCCGGAAGTCGTTGTAGGTGTCGTCGTCGTCCTCGCCGCCAATGGACAGATACTGCGCGTCGAGGAAGACGTAGCTCCCGCCCTGGACGTCGGTGAAGCCTGGCGTCGCGTGATCGATGTTGTAGGTGCCGGTGCCGCCACCGCTGAAGATCTCGACGTTCAGCCCCGACTGCTGCATCCGCGAGAACGTCTCGGCTGCCGGCGCCAGCCCTTCGATCGCCCGCGTTCGACGCGCCTCGAAGCCGGAGACGTGCTGGGCGCCGCCGTCGTAGCAGAGCATGCCGCGCAGGCGGAGGCTCGGAAGGCTGTCGACGAGCTGCGCGAGGGCCAGAGCGGGCTCGCCTGCCGTGACGCCGGTGCGGTGGCCACCCGGGTCGACGTCGATCACGATGTCGGCGACGATGCCGGCCTCGCGTGCCGCGTCGCCGAGGTCGCGCGCATTCGCCTCCGTGTCCACCGCCTGCACGAAACCGTCGCACCGTGTGCGAAGCTGCATCGCGCGGCGAATCTTCGCCGCCGACACGTTGGGGGTCGTCAGCAGGATCTCGTCGAGGCCGTGCTCGAACATCACCTCGGCTTCCGTGAGCTTGGCGGTGCAGATGCCGACAGCGCCCCGCGCCATCTGCATATGGGCGATCGCCGGGGTCTTGTGGGTCTTGGTGTGGGGACGGACGCCGATCCCGTTCGCGGAGACGGTCGACTGCATCGTGTCGATGTTTGCCTCCAGGGCATCCAGGTCGATGCAGAGCGCCGGCGTCAGCAATTCTGACTTCGGTAGGCCCACTTCGAGATAGTCGGCGTTGGACGGGTGCGTGGCTCCGGAGAGCGCTGCCGGGGCCGCCCAGGCTGCGGCTGAGGCGACCGCACCGTCACGCAGGAACCGCCGCCGAGAGAATTCATTCCTGGTCATGATCGTTCCCTTTCTGTGAGCGACCGTTCGGGGTAGCGCGGCTCTAGTCGGAACCTGCGCGCTGTCGAATCTGCGCCGCCAGCCAGTCGAGACCCTCCGCCTGGCTCTTCATCTGTTCCGCCTGCGCCGACAGCTCCCCGAGTGCCGCGATGTTGCCGTTGAGCAGGCCGTCCTCGAGGCGTGCTAGGAGCCGGGTCGACCGCTCGAGGAGTTCGACCGACCGTTGATGGTGCTCTCGCGCCGCGGCGGGCGGCTGCACCCGCCGGAGAGCGGCGAGCGAAGATTCCTGCGCGTCCGCAAGTTGGTCGAACGCGGTGGCGTCGCCTGTCGTGGCCTGGCTCAGAATCGCCATGGCCAACTGTTCCGGATCATCGGCCGACAGGCCCCCCCCCGCCGACCGCCTCGCGCTGCGGATTCGCCGGTGCCGTCGCGGACAGCCGTTCCGCGGGCGCTGGTGACGGAGTCGAGCGCGGCGGTGACGTCGTGCGGGCCGGGGCCGGCGCCGTCTCGGTCTCGGTCTCGGGTCGAGCCGAGTCCCGGCCGACGAAGTACCCAAGGCTCAGCAAGCAGACGACGAGCGCGCCCCCGGCTCCCCAGACGAGCCATCGCGGGACGGCAATCGTCGCCGAGGGAGATGCCGGCGTCGATGGTGGCGACGGTGTCTCAGTCATTCGTCCCCTCGAAGCTTAGTCGATCGGCGGCGCCGTCGGGGGCGGGACGCGATGGCGCGTGCCCTGCTCGTAGGCGTAGGCGATGGCGATCAGCGTCGGCTCCGACCAGGTCTCGCCGAGGATCTGGAGCCCGGCGGGCAAGCCCTCGCCGACGAATCCCATCGGGACGGTGAGCGCCGGAAAGCCGGTTGGCGGTGACAGCTGGAAACTGTTGTTGCCGTGCGGCGTGTTCAGATCGCCGATGAGCCGCGGCGGATTATCCCAGGTCGGATAGATGAGCGCGTCCAGTTGATCCGCCTCGAGGGTTTCGCGCACGCGTTGCCGAACACGGTCGTCACGTGCGGCCTGTTCGGCGCAGCCGGGTTGGTCGGCGGGAACGTCCGTCGCCTCCAGGGCCGATTCCAGGCGCGCACGGACGGTGGGGTGGACGTCGCGCGACTCGACGATCGCTTCGAGTGAGGTCATCGCGGCATCGGGCCCGAGGCCGGCGAGGTACTGATCGAGATCGTACCTGAAGCGATCGCAGCGTGGCCGTGCCGCGCTGGACGCCCGCCGGCGAGCCTGGGTGTCGGCGGCGGCGTCGGCTTCCTCGTCGGCCGGCAGGGCGACCGGGTCGATGACGGTCGCGCCCAGCCGCTCGAGGTCGGCGACCGCCTCGTCGAGCCGGGCGATGATCTCGGGGTCAGCCGTCTCGTCCGACATTTCGCGGAGGACGCCGATCCGTTTTCCCTGGAGCCCATTCGGATCCAGAAACTCGAGGTAACGGTCGGCGCGGCGGGCATCGCCCTCGGTGGTCGCTGCGTCAGCGGGATCGCTGCCGGCGATGACGTCGAAGACCGCCACCGCGTCGGCCACGGTCCGGGCCATCGGCCCGCCGATGTCACGCGCCATGCTGAGCGGCACGATGCCGTCCCGGCTGGTCAACCCCATCGTCGAACGGATGCCCACCAGGCTCTGGTGCGACGACGGTCCGCGGATCGAGTTGCCGGTGTCGGTGCCGAGGCCGACGGCGCCCAGGCTCGCGGCGACAGCCGCCGCGGTGCCGCCGCTCGACCCCGCGGTGACCCGGCTCAGGGCGTAGGGGTTTCGCGTGTAGCCGGGCAACGCCGAGCCCACCGTCTCGTAGGGTGAAAAGGCGAACTCGGCCATGTTCGACTTCGCCAGGACGATCGCGCCCGCCTCGCGGATCCTTCGCACCTGGAACGCGTCGTCGGGCGGAACCGATGAGGCGAGCGACAGCGATCCCGCACTCGTGGGCAGATCGAACGTGTCGTAGTTGTCCTTGACGATGATCGGGATCCCGTGCAGCGGCCCGATCAGTCCCGACTGCTCGAACGCGGCATCGAGTTCGTCGGCGCGGCTGAGCGCGTTCGGGTTCAGCGTCACGATGGCGTTCAAGGCCGGGCCCTGTTTGTCGTAGGCCTCGATGCGCGAGAGGTAGCCTTCCACCAGGGCGCGGGCGGTCAGATCACCGGCCTCCATCGCCGCGTGAATCTCCGCGATCGACGCCTCGACGACGTCGAATGATGCATCGGGAGAGACCGATGCCGTCGGCCGGCATCCGACCAGGGAGATCACGGGGAGCATGCCGAGCGCCAGACAGGCGAGCCCGCCCGAGCGGCGCCGGATGTTTCGAGCGAGCAGTCGCATGACGATTCCCTCGCGTTGTGGATTGGTGGAACCGGTATTATAGCCCGACGTCTCCGGGCGTTGGGGCGCATGCTATATTCCGGTGGCGTCAACCCTGGAACACAAGGAGCCTCTCATGAACCGCCGCGAATTCCTCGGCACGGTCGGTGCGGGCGCCGTCGCCGGAGCCACGGCCCGGCCGGCGGCCATGCCACAGGCCTCCGGTGCACCCGCGGAGATCTACGCGCGCGCCTACGCCATCGACGCGATGTGCTTCGCGATGGCCCCGCCGCCGGCCACCTTCGTGCAGTACCTGACCCCCGACAAGGTCGAGGCGCTCCGCACGTCTGGTCTCACGGCGATGGCCATGAACATGACCTCGAACTTCGCGGAGTTGAGCCAGGTCGAGAACATGTTCGGGGCGGTGAAGGATCGGATCGCCACGTGGGACGCGATCGTGGCGGCCAATCCCGACGTGTTTCGCAAGGTGACGACGACCGCGGAGTTGGATGCAGTCAAGCAGTCGGGGCACGTCGGTTTCATCTATTGCTTCCAGATGTCCGCGCCGTTCGGGTGGGACCTGGCGAAGCTCCGGACGTTCGCCGAGCTGGGCGTCCGTCAGATCCAGCTGGCGGACGGCAGCCGCAACTATCTCGTCGACAGCTGCTGGGAGCACACGAACGCCGGCTTGAGCCGGTTCGGTCACCAGACCGTCGAAGCGTTCGCCGAGCTTGGCATCCTCGTCGATCTGTCGCACGTCGGCGAGCGGTCGTCGCTCGACGCCATCCTGGCGTCGCCGAATCCAGCGATCTACTCGCACTCGGGATGTCTGCCGCTGTGCCCGCACCCGCGTAACGTCAGCGACCGCAACGTCCGGGCGCTCGCGGAACGCGGGGGCGTGTTCTGCGTCTACAACCAGAGCGGCTGGCTCACCCAGGACCCCGAGATCTCGATCGATCACTTCATCGCCCACCTCGCGCATGTCATCGACCTGGGCGGCGAGGATGCCGTCGGCGTGGGCACCGATCAGGACGCCGTCGACATGACGGCGATGCGGCCGACCGAGGTGGCCGATCACAACGGGAGTTTCGAGCGGCGCCGACAGGAGTATCCCGAGCTGGCCTGGGAGATCCGGCACATGCGCGTGCCCGAACTGAGCCACCCGCGGCGGTTGTTGCACCTGGCCGAGGCGCTGGACGCGCGTGGCTATCGGCCGGCGACGATCGAGAAGATCCTCGGCGGCAACTACGTGCGGGTGTTCAGGGAGGTCGTCGGATGATGATGAGGCGGACGGGGTGGAGTCGGCGGGAGTGGCTGGCCGGTACCGCGGCGGCCTTCGGCGCGGGTTGCGCCCCGGCGGGCGAGGCGCCCGCGCCCTTTGCCGATGCCGATGTCGGCGACGCGGGGGAGAGCGCCGTCGCGCTCCCGGAGTTCGAACCCCGCAGCATGCTCCACGTCTCCGAAACACGGGTGGAGCAGCCTCGGTTTCCGGTCATCGACGTGCATACGCACCTGACGTGGTCCGACGTGCCGCTCGGCCCGGATCCGTTCGGCGAGCGGATCCGCAAGTTGGGCGAACCCTCGGCCGTGTTGCCGGTGATGGATCGCAAGGGCGTGCGGACGATGGTCAACTTGACTGGCGGCGTCGGTCCGGGCCTGATGGTCGCGCGGCGCCAGTTCGACGAGGCGCACCCGGGACGATTCATCACCTTCACCGAACCGTCGTGGAATCGGGCCGCCGACCCCGACTATCCGCGGTTTCAGGCCGAGCAGCTCGAGCGGGACCACGCGGCGGGCGCGCGCGGCCTCAAACTCACGAAGACGCTTGGTCTGTACCTGCGCGAGCAGATCACGAGCGGCCCGCTCGTTGCCGTCGACGATGCGCGGTTCGATCCGATGTGGGAGACCTGCGCCGCGCTGAACATGCCCGTGGCGATTCACGTCTCTGATCCGGAGGCATTCTTCCTGCCGATCGATCGGTTCAACGAGCGATACGAAGAACTGCACGCGCATCCGGACTGGTCGTTCCACGGCAGTGACTTTCCCAGCAACGCCGAACTGCTGGCCGCGCGCGATCGCGTGTTGGCGCGCCATCCCGGGACGACCTTCATCGGTCTACACGTGGGGCATTGGGCGGAGAACCTGGCGGCGGTGGGTGAGGCGCTCGACCGGTTTCCGAATTTTCATGTGGAGATCGGCGCGCGCGTCGGGGAACTGGGCCGTCAGCCGCGCGGAGCGCGACGCTTCTTCGAGGCCTACCAGGACCGGATCCTGTTCGGCACCGATGCGATTCCCTCGCCCGAGGGCGACGCGACACCGCAGCAGGTCTTCGGCGATGCGCTGTACGAGATCTACTACCGGTTCCTCGAAACGGAAGACGAGTACTTCGACTACGCGCCGGCGCCGGTTCCGCCTCAGGGGCGCTGGCGGATTCACGGCCTCGGTTTGCCGGAGCCGATTCTTCGGAAGGTTTATCATCAGAACGCCGAACGGGTACTGGGGCTCGCGGCATGACGCCTTCGGCGTCGGGAGGGACGGGCGGCTATGCGAAGTGGACTAGACAGCGTCGTGGCGGTGCTCGGCGCGGGCCTGTTCGCGACGGTGATGACTAGCGCGAGTGCGCAGGAGCCCGCGACTGAATTCCACGTCGCCTGGACCGAGGAGTCGGCGACCTCGATCATCGACGACGAGTCGCCGTGGTGGGACGCTCACCGATTTCGCTTCGGCCCGGCGCTCTACGAGACCGAGTTCCGTGCGCTGTGGAATGCCGACGGCCTGTATGTACGCTTCGACGCGACCGACACGAATCCGTGGTTCACGATGACCAATCGCGACGATCGGATCTGGCAGGAGGAGGTCGTGGAGATCTTCATCGACCTCGACCGGTCGGGCACGAACTACGCCGAGATCGAGATCAACCCGAACAACGTCGTCACTGACCTCAGGATGCTGCGGGGCGTGCCCGACATCGAGGGCGACATCGAGTGGGATCTCGAGGGGCTCGAGAGCCACGTGCGGCTGAACAAGTACCGGGACGGGTCGACCGCCGGGTGGACGGCCGTGGCGTTCCTGCCGTGGGCGGGCTTTCAGACGCTGCCGTCGGCCGAAACGATCGAGGTGCCGCCGGCGCCCGCCGACCGCTGGCGGTTCAACGTCTTCCGGATCAAGCGGCCAGGCGGCGCGCAGCGCCCGACCCAGGACGCCGTCTTCGCATCCTGGTCGCCGATCACCGGAGAGAGCTTCCACGAGCCCGCCGTCTTCCGCGACCTCATCTTCGACCCGGAGTCGGAATAGTTCGGTACCGGCGCCAGCGGGTGGCGCCGGACTCAGACCGGGGTGGCGCGGCCCTTTAGGGGCGCGAAGGGACGATCCGAAGGATCGTCCAGGGAAGCTCAAGGCGCGGCTTGGCCGCACCGTTCGCGGCCCTAAAGGGCCGCGCCACCTGAAAGAAATGAAGGGCCGCAGCCGAACGGTTCAGCTGCGGCCCCTCGCGTGTACGCCGAGACTTCCTAGTACCGATAGTGGTCCGGCTTGAACGGGCCGTCGACCGGCACGCCGATGTAGTCCGACTGCTCCTTCGTCAGGCGCGTGAGCCGCACGCCGAGATGGTCCAGATGCAGCCGCGCGACCTTCTCGTCGAGCTCCTTCGGCAGCATGTAGACCTTCTTCTCGTAGGTGCCCTGCTTCGCGTGCAGTTCGAGCTGGGCGATCACCTGGTTGGTGAACGATGCTGACATCACGAAGCTGGGGTGTCCGGTCGCGCAGCCGAGGTTGAGCAGCCGGCCTTCGGCCAGCACCATGACACTGTGGCCGTCGGGGAACCGGAACTCGTCGTACTGCGGCTTGATGTTGATCCGCTCGACGCCCGTGCGCTTCAGCCCGGCCATGTCGATCTCGTTGTCGAAGTGGCCGATGTTGCCGATGATCGCCTTGTCCTTCATCCGGCCCATCTGCTCGACGGTGATGATGTCGAGGTTGCCGGTCGCGGTGATGAAGAGGTCCGCCTTGCCGATCATCTCGTCGAGTGTGGCGACCTCGTAGCCCTCCATCGCCGCCTGCAGCGCGCAGATCGGATCGATCTCGGTGACGATCACGCGGCATCCCTGCCCGCGCAGCGCCTGGGCGCATCCCTTGCCGACTTCGCCGAAGCCGCAGATCACCGCGGTCTTGCCGCCGAGCATGACGTCGGTCGCGCGCGCGAGCCCGTCGGGTAGCGAGTGGCGGCAGCCATAGACGTTGTCGAACTTGCTCTTCGTGACCGAGTCGTTCACGTTGATCGCGGGGAAGAGCAGGGTGCCGGCTTCCATCATCTGGTAGAGGCGGTGGACGCCCGTGGTCGTCTCCTCGCTCACCCCCTGAATGGTCGAGGCGATCCCGTGCCAGTGGCGGGCGTTCTCGCCCAGCGTCTTCCGGAGCAGATCCAGAATGACCCCCCACTCTTCGGGTTCGGAGTCGGGCTTGAAGGCCGGCACGGCGCCGACGTCCTCGAACTCGACGCCCCTGTGAATGAGCAGGGTGGCGTCGCCGCCGTCGTCGACGATGAGCGTCGGCCCCGAACCGTCGAGCCAGCGCAGCGCTTCGTTCGTGCACCACCAGTACTCCTCGAGCGTCTCACCCTTCCAGGCGAAGACCGGGATCCCCTGCGGGTTGGCCGGGGTCCCGCCGGTCTCCGGCCGGCCGACGGCGATCGCCGCCGCAGCATGGTCTTGCGTCGAGAAGATGTTGCACGAGACCCAGCGCACGTCCGCGCCGAGCGCATCGAGGGTCTCGATGAGCACCGCGGTCTGCACCGTCATGTGCAGGCTGCCCATGACACGCGCACCCTCGAGCGGGCGCTGACCGGCGTGTTCGACCCTGAGGGCCATCAGACCGGGCATCTCCTGCTCGGCGAGGCGGATCTCCTTGCGGCCGAAGTCGGCCAGCGACAGATCCGCAACTTTGAAAGGTACCCGACCGGCGTCCTTGGCTTCGGTGAACGGGTGGGCTCGCTCGGTGGCGACTGGTGTCATCGTGTCCTCCCTCGCTGTGTGCAACGTTGGCGCGCGCCTAGGCGCGCACCTGTGATGTTCGACGGGCGGTGGCCGCGAACAGGGCGGGTCCCTTGACGCGCGAATCGGTCGGCAACGCCGTGACCCGCACGCAGTCGAACCCCGCATCTTCCAGATACCGCGCGATCTGAGTTTCCGAGAACCCGAGCCAGACGTGTCCCATCTGCTGTCGGTACTGCTCCCGATCGTGCGGCAGCATGTCGGTCAGCAGCACCCGGCCGCCCGGTCGCAGGACGCGGGCCAGTTCGGTGAAGACGCGCTCGGGTTCGGGGACGTGGTGCAGCACCAGCATCACGGTGACGGCGTCGAGCATGGCGTCGTCGATCGGCAGCGATTCCAACTCGCCGCGTCGCAGCTCGACGTTGTCCGTCCCGCGCAGCCGCTGCTTGGCCGCCTGCAGCATCGCCGCCGACCCGTCGACCGCGATCACGCGTTCGACGAACGGCGCGAGCGACGCGGCGACCTGGCCGGTGCCGCACCCGAGGTCACCCACGGTCCAGTCGTCGCCGGCGAGGCCCGGCAGCGCCAGCAGATGGAACCGTTCCCCGAACAGCTCGTCCCGCAGCCGGTCCCATTGCCCGGCGGAGGAGCTGAAGAACGCCTGCGACGTCGTCCGGCGCTTGGCGAGGACGCCCTCGAGGCGGCGATGGTCCTGCGCGGCGGCCGGGCTCGCCGCGGCCTGCTCGCGGACCAGACGCCAGAGGCGCTCGGCCGCCGCGTCGAGGCCGTCGCGGAACATCGTGTACCAGTTGCTCGTGCCCTCGGCACGGGCGGTGACCCAGCCGGCGTCGGCGAGCGCGCGGAGGTGCCGGCTCGTCGTCGACTGCGGCAGCTGGAGGACGGCGCACAGTTCCGTGACCGTCAGTTCGTGCCGCTCCAGGAGCAGCAGGATCCGGGTCCGCGTCGGCTCGGCGAGGGCCGACATATGGTCGAGGATGGCGACGGCGCTTTGATTCATCTATCCGTATATCCGGATTAAAGAGTAAATAGAGTGCGGGCCGATGTCAAGAGGATTGTTCCGGAGGCAGCAGGAGCCAGGGCAGGAGCGGGAGTGGAACTGCGAAATGGCCCGAAAACTTCCAGATTCGGTGCGACCGGACTCAGGCCGTGGAGGCCGGGGCCTCGGCCATGAGCTCTTTGAAGGCAGCTTCCTCGCGGACCGGGTCGAAGTCGGGGTCGATCCCGGCGCGCACCCGCGCGAGGGCCGGGAGCAGCTCGACCGCCTTCGCGAGGTGCTTGACGGCGGCGTCGGCGTCGCCACGGAGGCCGTGGAGGCTGGCGATGTAGTAGGTCGTCGAGCCGTCGTTGACGCCCATTCCGACCCGGTCCTTGAAGCCCCGGACGGCCAGCTCGCAGTGCCGATCGGCGCCGTCTTGCTCGCCGATGTCGTAGATGGTGGCGATGTTCGACGACTGCAGCGCCGAGGCGGCCTGCGCCTCGCGCAGGAACCGGGCCCACTGTTCTCGATCGGCGTTGAGTGCGGCGCGGAGCACCTTGATGGCCACGGTGCGGCCGAGGCGTTCGTCACGAGCGCGATACACATCGCCCATGGCGCCTTCCCCGAGGCGTTCGATGAATCGAGTAGTGAGAAAGGGTCGTGCCCTGCATGACAGCCTTGGCGCCCGAGCGGCGGACGCAACGGGGCCTTCTTCTCTACGACGCCCGAACCGGCGTCCGGGATGCGCCCGCGCGCGACGATGTCCGTTGCGGCGTGATCGCTCGCTGAGATCAGGCAAGGTCGAAGCGATCAAGATTCATCACCTTGTCCCACGCAGCCACAAAGTCACGCACAAACGCCTGCTGCGCATCGTCAGACGCATAGACTTCCGCGATGGCTCGGAGCTGGGAGTTCGAACCGAAGACGAGGTCGACGGCGGTGCCGGTCCACTTGAGGTCGCCCGTCTTGTGATCGTGTCCCTCGAAGACCTGCTCGGATGCGGAGGACGGGTGCCACGTCGTGTTCATGTCGAGCAGGTTCGCAAAGAAGTCGTTGGTCAACTTCTCTGGCTGCTTGGTGAAGACGCCAAGTGCGGACTGCCCGACGTTTGCATTCAAGACGCGCATGCCGCCGACGAGCACCGTCATCTCAGGAGCGGTTAGCGTCAGCTTCTGCGCCCGATCGACCAGCAGCTCTTCCGGCGATCTGCGGTGGCCATCTCCGAGGTAGTTGCGAAACCCGTCTGCGGTGGGTTCGAGCACGGCAAATGAGTCCACGTCGGTTTGCTCGGCCGATGCGTCCGTGCGCCCCGGCGAGAAGGGCACCTCGACCTGCTGCCCAGCCCCCTTCGCAGCTTCCTCGACAGCTGCACACCCGCCCAGAACGATCACGTCAGCGAGCGAGACCATCTTCCCGTTGGACTGCGAGGTGTTGAATCCCGTCTGGATCTTCTCCAGCGTCGGCAGCACCTTTCCCAGTTCGGCCGGGTTGTTCGAGGCCCAATCCTTCTGCGGCGCGAGGCGGATGCGCGCCCCATTCGCTCCACCGCGCTTGTCGGTCCCACGGAATGTTGCCGCCGACGCCCAGGCGGTCGAGACCAGTTGGGAAATGGACAGTCCCGATGCGAGGATCTTGCCCTTGAGATCCGCGGCATCTCGCTCCCCGATCAATTCATGAGCAGCGTCGGGGATCGGGTCTTGCCAGAGCTGCGGCTCCGCAGGAACCAACGGGCCAAGACACCGCGTTCGGGGTCCCATGTCGCGGTGCGTCAGCTTGTACCACGCCCTGGCGAAGGCGTCCGCGAACTCGTCCGGGTTCTCGTGGAAGCGCTTCGAGATCGGCGCGTAGATCGGGTCCATTCTCAGCGCGAGGTCCGTCGTGAACATGATCGGCGCGTGCTTTTTCGACGGGTCGTGAGCATCCGGCACGGCACTCGCGGCGGCTGGATCAGTCGGGACCCACTGCTGGGCTCCGGCGGGGCTCTTCACCAGATCCCATTCGTAGCCGAACAGGTTGTCGAAGTAGTTGTTGTCCCACTTCGCCGGTTCGGTGGTCCATGCGCCCTCCAACCCGCTGCTGATCGTGTCGCCGGCGTGGCCGCTGCCATAGCTGCTCTTCCAGCCGAGGCCTTGCTCTGCGATGCCGGCACCTTCGGGTTCCGGACCGACATGCCCGTCCGGACTGGCAGCACCATGGGCTTTGCCGAATGTATGTCCACCGGCGATGAGCGCAACCGTCTCCTCGTCGTTCATCGCCATCCGACCGAACGTCTCTCGAATATCCCTGCCTGCGGCGACCGCACTCGCAGTGCCGTTCGGCCCCTCCGGATTGACGTAGATCAGGCCCATTTGAACGGCGCCGAGAGGATTCTCGAGGTCCCGGTCGCCGGTGTAGCGCTCGTCTGCAAGCCACTCGGTCTCAGAACCCCAGTAGATGTCTTCTTCGGGCTCCCAGACGTCCTCGCGCCCACCGGCGAAACCGAGCGTCTTGAACCCCATCGACTCCAGCGCACGGTTGCCGGTGAAGATCATCAGGTCGGCCCACGAGATCTTCCGGCCGTACTTCTGCTTGATCGGCCAGAGCAGCCTGCGCGCCTTGTCGAGGTTCACGTTGTCAGGCCAACTGTTGAGGGGCGCAAAGCGTATGGTGCCGGAGGATGCGCCGCCGCGGCCGTCGCCGATGCGATACGTGCCTGCGCTGTGCCACGCCATCCGAATGAAGAGGGGGCCATAGTGGCCGTAATCGGCCGGCCACCAGTCCTGCGACGTCGTCATCAACGCGTCGATATCCTTCGCCAGAGCATCCAGGTCGAGGCTCTTGAATTCCTCGGCGTAGTCGAATGTCTCGCCCATCGGATCTGACAGGGGAGAGTTCTGGCGGAGCATCTTCAGGTTCAACTGGTTCGGCCACCAGTGTTGGTTCGATGTGGTCCCAACCGCCGTGTGACTGTGAGCTCCGCCCAACACCGGGCACTTGCTGTCGGTCTTCATTTTCTCTCCAATCGTGTTCTGCAACTCGTGCTTCAATCTGTTGACGGTCCCATCGGAGCGCGGCGCCTACGGCGATAGGCGCGGCGTCGAATCGCGCTGAATCTCGATGCAGTGCCGCTGCTGGATAGCACCGGCCTCGGCATGCTGTTCGCCACCCACGTCACAGCAGTCGGCAGGGGAGCGTGCTCGAGCTCACGCTGGTAGCCGCGCGGAACCGCGAGCTGGTCGGGATTGTCCGGCGCGACGGCTTCTTCGAAGTCTTGTTCCAAAGAGGCCGCCGTCACCAGCGATGCCCAAGCGCTCGCTAGAGGACGCCGTCCTTGAACTTGTAGCCCCCACTCTCGATCTGTTCGCGATACTCGGTGTGGCACGAGCGGCAGGTCCCGCCGAGCCGATCGCGGGCGCCCGCCAGCTGGTCGAACGCCTGGTTCTCGAGCGCCGAGACGATGTCGGAGGCCGCCTGTTTGGCCTCGCCGGCCGCGGTGATGCCGGCCTCGAGTTCACGCGCCTCGAAGAACGCTTCCACGCGCCCGAAGATCGCGACGAGATTCTCTGTTCCGCCGGTGACCGCTGCACCGTCGCGTGCCTCCATCCCCGATCGCACGGCCTCGAAATTCTTGCCGACGTCCTTCATGGCCGCGTCGAAGTCCTCCGCATTCGCGATCTCGTCCGATTGAGCGACGCCGACAACACCGGCCACGAGCATGCCGACCATTGCCAGCCACGCCTGCTTCCGCATGGATGCCTCCTCGGAACGGGTTCCGACCCGTTATTCGCGGCGGATTGCCTTGAAGCGCGCCATTATACTCTACCTGTCGGCCGCCAATCGATTCATAGGAACGAAGAATGTACATGAGCCTGTCTTGTCCCGGTCAACCAGAGCGGGCCACCGGCACGCACCGAGGCCGTGCCGTCCGGATCGTGAGACGGCTGGCGGCGGCCTGCGCCCTGGTCGCGATGGCGTCAGGGCTCGGGCCAACGTCGGCCCAGGCGCCGGCCGGTGACCGGACGCCGCTGCCGGTCGACCCCGACCGAACGCAGGTGATCCTCCTCGGAACTGGCACGCCATTCCTAGACGCCGCGAAGGTCGGCGCGTCGGTCGCGATCGTCACCGGCGGTGTCGCCTACCTCGTCGACCTCGGGCCGGGTGCCTATCTTCGAACGGTCGAAGCGGCGCAGCGTGGCGTGGAGGCCCTGGCCTGGCCGACACGGCTGTTCCTGACCCACCTGCATAGCGATCACGTGCTCGACTACGCCGATCTGCTCTGGGCCCTCTGGTGGCGCCGCGAGGATGGCGTGACGGCCTACGGGCCGCGCGGGCTCGCGGCGATGACGGCGGGGCTCCAGACGGCGTTCGCCGAGGATATCCGGATGCGCAACGAGGGCTCGCAGCCGATCGTGACGCGCGGCTACGTGCCCGAGGTTCACGAGATCGACGGCACGCTCCGGTTCGAGGACGAGCGGGTGCGAGTGGTCGGGTTCCCCGTCTGCCACGACGGCCAGGCTGCGTACGGCTACCGGTTCGAGACGGCCGATCGCGTCGTCGTCGTGTCGGGCGATACGACCTACTGCGACAGCGCCATCGAGCATGCGCAGGACGCCGATATTCTCGTCCACGAGATCTTCTCTGAACGCGGTCTCGTGCGCCGGACCGAGGATTGGCAGGCGTACCATCGCGCCGCGCATAGCTCTCCCGCGCAGGTCGCGCGGATCGCAAACGCGGTTCGACCAGGCACGCTGGTGCTCTACCATCAGTTGTACTTCGGGGTCAGCGACGAGGAGCTAGTCGAGGAGGTTCGCGAGGCTGGCTACGAAGGACCGTTGGTCAGCGGCCAGGACCTCGACGTGTTTTAGGACGATGCTGTGGCGCGGGACTTCAGTCCCGCGATCCCGTCCCGTGCCTATTCCGACCGTAGTCGGGTTCTCCCGGATGCTGATCTTGATGATGCCATGACCACGTTGCTGGCCATCGCCCTGATCGTCTACGTGGCCGTGATGTTCGCGATCGGCCTCTGGGCACGGGGGCGGATCCACGACACCGAGGACTACCTCGTCGCTGGCCGTCGGCTCGGCCTCTGGCTCGCCGCCCCAACGCTGTTTGCCACCTGGTTCGGCGCGGGCACACTGCTCACCGCGACCGACGAGATTCGCGCCGAGGGGATGGTCAAGGCCGCGCTCGACCCGTTCGGCGCCGGCCTCTGCCTGCTGCTGGCCGGCTGGTTCTATGCCAAGCCGCTCTGGCGGATGCGGCTGCTCACCTTGCCCGACTACTTCGGGCGGCGGTTCGGCCCGCGGGCCGAGATTGTCTGCAGCGCCATCATGGTGCCGGGATACTTCGGCTGGATCGCCGCGCAGTTCGTGGCGCTCGCCGGCATTCTCGAACTGTTCTTCGGGATTCCCCTCGGGACGGGTATCGCGCTCGTGGCGCTCGTCGGCATGAGCTACACGCTCGTCGGCGGGATGTGGTCGGTGACGATGACCGACTGCGTGCAGACCGGACTGCTGGTGCTCGGTCTGGTTCTGGTGGCGTGGAACGTCCTGACCACGCTCGGCGCCGGCAGTGCCGGCGCCGGCTGGAGCCGCGTCCTCGAGGAGGTGCCGCCGGAGATGCTCGACGCCGTGCCGACCGAATCGATGGCGCTGTTCGTCGGGTGGCTCGGCGTGCTGGCCGCTGGCTCGCTCGGGAACATTCCCGGCCAGGACCTCACGCAGCGCTTCTTCGCGGCGAAGTCGGCCGGCGTCGCCGCGCGCGCCTGCTGGGTGGCGGGCATCGCCTATCTCGTCATCGGCTGCCTCCCGCCGCTCATCGGACTGGCCGCGAATCTGATCGCGCCTGATGCCGGGGCGCGCGCGATCATCCCGCTCATCGCGCAACTGGTCCTCGATCCCTGGCTGACGCTCATCTTCGTGCTCGCCGTCACCTCGGCGGTGCTCTCGACGATCGACTCGGGCATCCTGGCGCCATCGAGCGTCCTGGCGCAGAACCTGCTGCCGCGCCTGCCGGGGCGGCGCTTCTCCCCGCTGGCGCTGAACCGGGCGGCGGTCGTTGGCGTCACCGCGGGAAGTCTGGTGCTGGCCTACATCGGGGGCGACGCCTACGAACTGCTCGAGAGCGCCTACGAGGTGGGGTTGGTCGCGCTCGTCGTGCCGCTCACGATGGGCCTCTACCGCCGGCGAGGAGGTGAACGCGCCGCGCTCGCGTCGATGCTGGTGGCGACCGCCGTGTGGCTGCCGCACCTCGCGCTCGGCTGGGAGAGTTTTCTCGGGCCGGCGACCGCGGCGTGGAGCGTCCCGCCGCCGACCGGGCTGGCCTGCGCCGGGGTCGGTCTCGTGGTCTATCTGACCGCCGACCGGGGCGCGGCATCGGTCGACGGTGGCGCGACCCATAAATCGGGCCACTGATCGTTGGCCGGTGAGTGGGTGAGTCGCAGTGCCGAGTCCCAGGGCTCGCCGATCTTCCAGACGAAGAGTTCGTAGTCGGCGAGGTCGCGCTCGTGTCCTTCGGCGGCCGCGCCCCAGATCAGCCACTGGCCGTCAGCGGTCACGTGCGGGAAGTATTCGTGGCTGTACTCCAACGGCAGATCGATCAGTACCTCTGGCGCGGCGTCGCCCAGCCGCCGGTGCTCGACGCGCGTGCCGCCGTGCCCCTGGCCGGCGATCCAGACGACGTGGCGCTGGCCGGGAATCCACGTGATCTGGCAGTCGCTGTCGGTCGACATCGGCGTGTAGACGCCGGCCGCGAGATCGATGACGCCGACGGTCTCGCGTGGCACCCGGCGCACGGCGACACTCATGAGCGAGTCGGTCAGCATCTCGGGTTCTTCGAGGCGTCCCTTGATTGGCGCGCCCCGTCCGCCGTGCACGAGCGTTTCCTCGCCCGTGGCGAGGTCGTACCGGACGATCCGTCCGCGGCGCTCGAAGACCCGGCCCGAGCCGTCGGGCGTCCACGTGGCGTGATACGCGCGCCGTGCCAGGCGGCGCTGCCGGCCGCCATCGGCATCCATGATGTACAGGTCCCAGCCGGTCCGTTCCCGGAACGACACGTACGGTCGTCGGCTGCGCAGGAACGAGATCTGTTGCCCGTCGGGTGAGAAGCGCGAAAAGAAGTCGACCGAAGGATGATCGGTTAGCTGGTGGGTCTCGCCTGTCGCCAGGTCCACGAGGTACAGGTCGTGATTCCCGCCGCGGTTTGACGACCAGACGATGCGTCCTTCCACCCGAGTCCCGATCTGCCGGACCGCGTCCCGCTCCGCGACGGTCAGCACCTCCTGCGCGCCGGCGGGCTCCGCTGCCAGGAGCCGGTCAGGACGGCGAGCGCGAGGACGGCGAGGGCGAGGATGGCTGGGCGCATCGGCAGAGTCGACCTCTGACCACGATAGCATCTGGCCCGAGGCATGGCGTTCAGGACCGGCCGGGCGTAGAATCGGGGCCCGAGGGTCACCCGTTTCCCAGGAGGTTTCATGCGCGCTCGATTTGCTGCGATTCCCGTCTTCGTGTTACTCGCCGGTGCGACCGGGGCCTACGCCCAGTCGCTCGACCTGCTGATCCAGGGCGGTCGCGTCATCGACCCGCGCAACGGCATCGATGCCGTCATGGACGTCGGAATCGCCGACGGCGTCATCGCGGAAGTCGCGGCCGGGATCGACCCGGCACGGGCCGAGACGGTCGTCGACGCGACCGGCCTCGTCGTGGCGCCGGGGCTGATCGATCTGCACGCGCACGTTTTCTGGGGCACGCAGCCGGATCAGGCCTACAGCGACGGCTACAGCGCGGTGCAACCCGACGGCTTCACGTTCAGGTCCGGCGTGACGACGGTCATCGACCTGGGTGATGCCGGCTGGCGCGACTTCGTCCAGTTCAAGGAGCAGGTGATCGACCGCTCCCAGACGCGGGTCCTCGCGTTCCTCAACATCGTCGGTCGCGGGATGAAGGGTGGGCCGATCGAGCAGGATGTCAGCGACATGGACCCGAAGCTGACGGCGCAGCGCGCGGCGCAGTTCTCCGACATCATCGTCGGCGTCAAGGTCGCGCACTACATCGGCAACGAGTGGGAGCCGGTGGACCGCGCGGTCGAGGCGGGCAACCTGGCCGGGATCCCCGTCGCGGTCGATTTCGGCCGCCAGGAGCCGGACCTGCCGCTCCAGGAGCTGTTCCTCGACCACCTCCGGCCGGGCGACATCTTCACGCACGCCTACGCGCAGGTGGGTGGACGCGAGGCGATCGTCGATGACGAGGGCCGTCTGAAGCCCTACCTGGCCGACGCGCGCGCGCGAGGCATCGTCTTCGACGTCGGGCACGGTGGCGGCAGCTTCAGGTTCAGTCAGGCGGTGCCGGCGATGCAGCAGGCGTTCCCGCCAGACACGATCAGCACCGACCTCCACATCGGTAGCATGAACGGCGGAATGAAGGACATGCTCAACGTGGGGTCGAAGTTCCTGAACATCGGGATGTCGCTGCCCGACGTCGTGGCCAAGTCGACCTGGGCGGCGGCACAGGCGATTCACCGCGACGACATCGGCCACCTGAGCGTCGGCGCCGAAGCCGACGTCGCGGTCATCGCCGTGCGGGAAGGCGAGTTCGGGTTCCTCGACGTCGGCGGTCAGACGATGCAGGGCAGCCGGAAGCTCGAGGCGGAGTTGACCGTGCGCGCCGGGCGGATCGTCTGGGACCTGAACGGCCGCGCCGGCACCCCCTGGACGCCCTAGAGTATGGTGGCGCGCCCCATCTCCACGGTGGTGGCGCGGGCCACCAGCCTTCACCGCGCCACCTTGCCCGGCCCTACGCCGCTGCCGCGGACAGGATCTCGGCGATGCGTGCGGCGACCACCTCGTGATCGCCCGGCTGCATCATCCAGACGCCGATGTCGAGCCGGGGCGCGTCGGCGGGACCCGGCCGTGGCTCGATCCGCGGCTCGCCGTCGCGCAGCGCCTCGGCGACGTCGCTACGCATCAGCGGGATCCGCTCCGGATCCCAGGTGATGCCGGCGTGCGGCACCATGTTGGCCAGCTCCGGGACGAACTGCTCGGCTTCGACGCTGGGGATGCCGGCGACCGCGTCGACGATCGCCTGGACGCGTGCTTCCCAGTCGGCCCACTCGGCTTCGTGATCCTTCTCGACGTACAGCTCGACGGCGCGCGTCAGGCCGACGATCTCCTCCTTGCCGACCTTGGCGATGCGCGCGATCGAATTCCCGTGGGGTGAGCCGTTCAGATATGCCGCGTCTACGAGATCGCGGCGGCCTAGCAGCAGGCCCGAGCACTGCGGCCCGCGCAGGCCCTTGCCGCCGCTGAACGCGACGAGCGAGAAGCCCATCCGCGTGAATGTGCGTAGGTTATCGACGGGCGGCACGTCGGCCGCCGCGTCGATCAGGGTCGGGACGCCGGCGGTCTGACCGACCTCGGCGAACTCCTCGCGGGAAATCTGCCCCTGATTGGTCGCTGAGTTCAGGTAGAAGAGCATCGCCGTGTCGTCGCCGATCGCGGCTTCCAGCTCGGCGCGCGTCTCCACCTCGACCAGTTCGATCCCGACGTTACGGATGGCGTGGTCGTAGCCGAATCGGTGCGACCGCTGGATCACGACCTGGTTCTTGAGACCGGTCGTGTCGGGCACCTGGCGGATCGCGTCCTGATCGGTGCCGCAGACGCAGGCCGCCGTCGCCTGGGTCAGCGCGGCCGCCGCACCCGAGGTGACGAGGGCGGCTTCCGCGCCGACCAGTCCGGCGATCCGGCCCCCGGCAGCGGCGTGCAGCTCGGCGAGCGCGACGTACTGCTGTGACGCCGCGGCCATGGCGGTGCGCACCTCGGCCGGGACCAGCGAGGCGGTCAGCGCGGTGTAGGTGCCGGCCGCGTTGATGAACGGCTGGACGCCCAGGCGGCCATAGACGTCGACGGCTTCGGCGGTCTCGGCCGGCGCCGGCGCGGGCGGCGCGCAGCCGGTGGCCAGGAGACCGGCGACCGGCGCCGTGCCGGCAGATGCCAGGAACCGGCGGCGCGACCAATTCTGGGGCGTGTACCTCGTCGAATGTTGCATGGGGCCTCCCTCCGCCGGCATGGCGGTGTCTCTGTGTCGGCTATAATTCCGCCTTCGGCCCGCGCGATCAACTCTTCCGTGCCGGCGCGACCCTCATCCAGCCGAAGAGTTCAGATGAACCCGACATCTCCCAACGTCACGCTGGTCGGCATCCCGTTCGACGAAAGCTCGTCATTTCTGCGCGGGCCGGCCGAGGCGCCGCCCAAGATCCGCGAGGCGCTGCACTCGCCGTCGGCGAATCTGGCGACTGAAGCGGGTCGCGACCTCGGTGCCGAGGACCGATTCCGGGATGCCGGCGACCTTCAGCTGCCGACCGGCGCCGCGGCGTTCGGGGCGATCGAGCGGGGGGTGGCCGAGCTGCTGGAAAGCGGTGACCGCCTGCTCATTCTCGGCGGTGACCACGCGATCACGTATCCCGTGGTTCGCGCGTTCGCCGGACGCTACGACCGGCTGACGATTCTCCACCTCGACGCGCACCCCGATCTCTACGACGAACTCGAGGGCGACAAGCTGTCCCATGCCTGTCCGTTCGCGCGGATCATGGAGGCGAATCTGGCGTCCCGGCTGGTGCAGCTGGGGATCCGGACGATGACGCCGCATCAGCGCGACCAGGCCGAGCGGTTCGGCGTCGAGGTGGTGACGGCGGCGGACTGGCCTGCCGACGTGTTGGCCTCACTCGAGGTGCCGCTCTACCTCTCGCTGGACCTCGACGTGCTCGATCCGGCCTTCGCGCCCGGTCTCTCGCATCACGAGCCGGGCGGCGTCAGCGTTCGGGACGTGCTGAAGGTGATCCAGGCGATCCAGGTGCCGATCGTCGGTGCCGACATCGTGGAGTACAACCCGGTACGGGATCTCAACGGCGTCACCGCCATGGTCGCCGCGAAGTGTATGAAGGAGGTGGCCGATCGGATGCTCAGCTGCTGACGATTCCGCGGCGCGAGGCATCCGGTGGGTCGGCGTCGTGTTCGGCTGCGTCTGCCGCGGGGCGGAGGCGCGTGGTGAAGTTGCGGATACTGATCGCGGCGAGCAGCGCGGCGATCCGAACGAGCGACACCGGGCGCGCTCGTACCTCCACGCGCCCCGCGCGGATCGCCGCGCAGATCGCGTCTGGCGTCGGTACCGCATCCACCAGCGAATAGGTGCGTCCGAGTTGGCAGAGCCGGTGCACGTCGGACGATCCGACCAGGGGCTTGTCGTGGGCGTGAGCCTACCGCCGCGCCGCGCCGTTGAAGTCGATGAGCGGCGTGTGAAAGTAGCTGACCTCCACGGCGTCGATGACGGCGGCGTGGCGATCCATCCGGTCCCGCAGACAGTGGCTGATCGGGAAGAACGGGTGCGTCGCGAGGTCGGCCAGGTCGAGCTACCGGTTGTGCAGCGTCAACGCCACGGCGTCGTACCCGAGCGCCGCGGCGCGGTCGATGAGTTCGGTCGGCCCGTACGGAATCGCGTCTTCGGGGTCGCCGGCCGCATGCGTATGGAGTTCGACCTTCAGCACGGTGGGTTGCGTTCTCGGAGAGGTTCTCGGCTCCAGCCCGGGCGTTCTGCACTACTCCCGATCGCCGACTAGGTCATGTCCGTTCCCATCCGTGTTGTCCTCGTCGTCGCGCTCTGTCTCATCTGGGGCTCGACCTGGCCGGTCATCAAGATCGGCCTCGAAACGCTGCCGCCGTTCCACGGGGCGGGGTTTCGGTTCGCTCTCGCGGCGGCCGTCCTGTTCGGTCTGAGCTGGGCACAGGGTGTCGCGATTCCGCGCCGCGCGCGGACCCATCTGGCGCTGCTGGCCCACGGACTGATCGGCATCGGCCTGTCGTACGGCGCGGTCTACTGGGGCGAGCAGTACATTCCGTCGGGTTTGAGCGCGGTGCTGTTTGCGACCAATCCGTTCTTCGTGATGCTGCTCGCGCACCTCGTTATCGCCGGCGAGCGAGTGACCGGCCGGCGTCTGGTCGGGATGGTGGTCGGATTCGCCGGCGTGGCGCTCATCTTCCGAGACGATCTCCAGATGGCGCATCCGCTCGCTGTGACGGCCGCCGGCGTGACGTTGCTGTCGCCGCTTGCGGCCGCGGTCAGCAACGTCGCCATCAAACGGTGGGGCGGGCACCTGCACCCTTACACCCTCACGGCGTTGCCGATGACCTACGCGTCGGTGGGGCTCTTCACCATGTCGTGGATGACGGAGGATCCGTCCGGGGTCGTCTGGACTCCCACCGCCGTGGGTAGCGTCGTCTACCTGGGCCTGTTCGGCTCCGTGGCCGCGTTCGTCATCTTTTACACGCTCCTGAAACAGGTCGCGGTCAGCACGTTGGCATTCGTGACCTACACCTTTCCGGTCGCGGCGTTGCTCCTGGGCTATCTCCTGCTCGGCGAAACGCTCGCCGGTCAATCGCTCGCCGGCGCGGGCGTGGTCATTGTCGGTATCGCCGTAGCGACCGCCGCGCCGCGTCGCACGTGAGCGTCAGTTACTATGATGGACGACGACGCACCGTGCTGACCAACCAGAAGCACCTCTTCTCACTGCCCGACGGCGAGCACTATCTGAACTGCGCCTACATGTCGCCGACGCCGAAGACGGTCGTCGAAGCCGGCATCGGCGGCATCATGCGGAAGGCGGCGCCGAGCGGCATCCACGCCGACGACTTCTTCCGGGACAACGAGACGGTCCGGCAGCTCTTCGCGCGGCTCATCGGCGCGTCAGCGCCCGAGCGCGTCGCCATCGTCCCGGCAGCCTCCTACGGAATCGCGACGGTGGCGCGCAACCTGGCGTTCGCGCGGGGGCAGAACATCGTCGTCGCCGACGGGCAGTTTCCGAGCAACGTCTACGCCTGGCGCGAGGCGGCGCGCCGCCACGGGGTCGATCTGCGCACGGTGACGCCGCCCGAGCACGTCCAGCGCGGGGAAGAATGGACGACGCGCGTCATCGAGGCCGTCGATTCGGAGACGGTCGTCGTGGCCTCGGCGCCAGTGCACTGGACCGACGGCACCTGTTTCGATCTCGAAGCGATCGGCGCGCGGGCGCGCGACTGCGACGCGGCCTTTGTCGTCGACGGCACGCAGGCCGTCGGGGCGATGCCGTTCGACGTGGCCCGCGTGCAACCCGACGCGCTGGTCTGCGCCGGCTACAAGTGGCTACTCGGCCCGTACTCGGTCGGGCTCGCGTATTACGGGCCCCGCTTCGACGGCGGCATCCCGCTCGAGGAAGGCTGGGCCGCCCGCCGGGGCAGCGACGACTTCCGTCGCCTCATCGACTACCAGGACGACTATCATCCGGGCGCGCTGCGCTACGACGTGGGGGAGCGGTCGAACTTCGTCCTGATGCCGATGCTGCTCGCCGCTCTGGAGCAGGTGCTCGCGTGGGATCTCCAGGACGTCCAGGCCTACTGCCACGCGATCACGACCGATCTGTTCGATGCGGTGCGCGACCTCGGATTCGGCGTCGAGAGCGACGAGTGGCGAGCCGGGCATCTCTTCGGTCTGCACGCGCCGGCGCGCGTCGACCTCGAGGCGGTCAAGCGGCAACTGCAAGCGCGGAAGGTGTCGGTCTCGCTGCGGGGCAGCGCGATCCGCGTGTCACCCCACGTCTACAACGACGCGTCGGACGTGGCCGCCCTGCTCGACGTCCTGCGGGATCACGTGGGCCACGACGCATGACTAAGACCGCCGACGCGCGCGCCGTCACCGCGTTTATCGCGAACTATCTCGACCGGTACCGCCCGCTTCACCTGGAAAGCTCGTACGCCTGGTGGGACGCCAACGTGACCGGCTCGGACGCGGCGTTCGGGCGCAAGGCGCGCGCCGAGGCGGCGATCATCGAGCTGCAGAGCGACCGTGCGGTCTTCGCCGACCTCGTGCGCTTTCGCGATGCGGGACTCGACGATCCGGTGCTGCGCCGCCAGGTGGACGTGCTCTACCGCACCTGCCTCGGCCGGCAGGCTGACCCCGCGCGCCAGAAGCGGATCGTGGAGATCGAGAACTCGATCGAGCAGACCTTCAACACGCATCGGAGCACAGTCGACGGACGGTCGCTCACCGAGAACGAGGTGCGCGAGGTGCTGAGCGAGTCTCGCGAGAGCCGCGCGGTCGAGGCGGCATGGAAGAGCTACATGGCGGTCGGCGCCCAGGTGGCCGATCGCGTGCGCGAGGTCGTCGAGCTCCGCAACACCATCGCTCGCGAACTGGGCTACGCGAACTACTTCGCCATGGCGCTCGACCTGCAGGAGATCGACGCCGATGCGCTGCTCCGGTTGTTCGACGATCTGGACGACCTGACGCGCAGCCCGTTCGCCGCACTCAAGGCCGAACTCGACACGCGCCAGGCCGAGCGGTTCGGTCTCGAGCCAGCGGCGCTTCGCCCCTGGCATTTCGGCGATCTCTTCTTTCAAGAAGCGATCGGCGAAGGCGAGTCCGGCCTCGACGCCGTTTTTCGAGATCGTGACCTGATCGAGGTCGCGCGTGGGTACTACGCCAGCCTGGGGATGCCGGTCGAGGCGGTCCTGGCACGCAGCGATCTCTACGAGCGCGACACCAAGAGCCCGCACGCGTTCTCCGTCGACCTCGACCGCGCGGGCGACGTCCGGATCCTGTGCAACCTGAAGCCGAGCACCCGCTGGATGGACACGCTGCTGCACGAGCTCGGCCACGCCGTGTACGACGTCCATCTCGACGCCGCGCTGCCGTTCGTGCTGAAGGAGGCCTCGAGCGCGATCACCACCGAGGGGATCGCGATGATGATGGGGTCGATGGCGAAGAACGAGGAGTTCCTCGTCCGAGGGCTGGGGGCGGCGGTCGGCGAAGCCACGCGGCTCGTCGAAGCAGCACGACGCAGCCTCGCGGCCGAGAAGTTGATCTTCAGCCGGTGGGCCCAGGTGGTCGTGCGCTTCGAGCATGCGATGTACGCCGGACACGACGGCGACCTGGGCGCGCTCTGGTGGGAGTTGAAGCAGCGCTACCAGCTGCTGCCGCCGCCCGATCGGATCGCGCCCGACTACGCCGCGAAGGTCCACATCGCCGTCTATCCGGCGTACTACCAGAGCTACGTGATGGGCGATCTGTTCGGGACCCAGCTGCGTCGGCGTCTGGCCGACACGCTGGGTGATGGCACCGATCCGGCGGCGACCTGTTTCTACGACCGCGCCGACGCCGGCCGCTACCTTCGCGACGAGGTGTTCGCACCCGGCAACCGCTATCCCTGGCACGAGTTGACCGAGCGCTGCACCGGGGCGCCGCTCTCGGCCGAAGCGTTTGCGAGCCTCTATGTCACGTAGCGCAGGGCTTGAGCCCTGCGATGCCACAGCCCCTAGGGGCTGCGCTTCCGCTTGTAGCGTAGTGCTGGTCGCTGTCCTGGCGCTCGTCTCTAGCGCCGCATCGGCGCAGCCAACCGAGCCGATTCCGGTCTGGATTGACGTCGATCCCTCGGCGGCCGGCGGGTACTGCCTGGTGATCAACGACGAGGGCCTCGCGCTCGCCCAGGCCTTCCACTCGCCCGAACTCGACGTCCGCGGTGTCAGCGCGACGTTCGGCAACGCCGGGATCGACGAGACACTGCGCATTGCCCGGGATGTGATGGAACGGTTCGGACCTGCCGGCATGGTCGTCCATCGCGGCGCCGAGAGCGGCGACGAACTCGGTCGAGCGACCGATGCGTCGCGCGCGCTGGCCTCGGCGCTTCGCGCCGCGCCGCTCACCATTCTGGCACTCGGTCCGGTGACGACGGTCGCCACCGTCGTACGGAACCATCCCGAGCTCGTCGACCGGATCGACCGTGTGGTCGCCGTCGCCGGGCGACGTCCGGGACAGCGGTTCGTTGCCGAGACGACGCGCAGCGAGCCGCTCATGGATCTGAACTTCGAGTTGGACGTGTCCGCATTCCAGCTCCTGCTCGACGCGGAGGTCGAGATCGTGCTTGCGCCGTTCGAGATCTCGTCGAAGGTCGTCCTGACCCAAGCCGACATGGACCGCCTCGCCCAGGGTGGTGAGGCGACCCGCTGGCTGGCCGGCCCGGCGTCGGGCTGGCTCGAATGGTGGGAGAGCCGCTTCGGCGTCGAGGGGTTCTATCCGTTCGACACGCTGGCCGTCGCCTATCTCACATCGCCGGCCTGGCTCACGTGCGACGACCTGCCCGCGGCGATCCAGACCGCGCCAGACGACGTGAAGGTGCCGTCGATGGGTGAGGCCGCGCCCGACAAGCCTGTCTCGTCGTCGCCGAAGCGCTGGCGACGGCGCGCCGAGTTCGCTACTGCCACGACGTCACCCCGGCCTTCAAGGCCGATCTGCTGGCGCGGCTGGTCCGGCCGAAGTGAAGCCGGCCGGAGCGGTATAATTCCGGCATCCGCGCCCGCACACCGCGCGCGTCACAAGACCCCATTCGACGATGCGAAACCTGAATAGCGGCGACGGCTCGAACGTCGACCCCGCGAAGGTGCTCTACACGCGCGCGATGATCGATCTCGCCGCCGAATCGATCGCGGTCGAGGAAGTGCCGTGCGCCAATTTCGAGGACGTCCTCGGCGGCTTCGGCCGATCGTTTCAGATGCTGATGGCGCGCGACGTCAGCGATGCGCTCGCGCCGGATAATCCGCTCATCATCAACACCGGGATCCTCACCGGCACCAACGTCATGACCGGCCTCCGGACGTACTTCTCGGCGTTCAGTCCGCTGAAGCACTCGGACTCCGGACTCCCGGCCGCCATCTGGTCGGCGTCCAGCGGAAAGTTCGGTTCGAAGATGAAGTGGACCGGGCTCGACGAGATCGTCGTCGAAGGCCAGGCGAGCCGGCCGTTGATGATCGTCATCCAGACGGGCGACGACGGCCCGCGGCTCACGTTGAAGCCGGCCGATGCGCTCCTCGGGCTCGACACCCACGACAAGATCATGGCGCTCCGGAAGGACTACGCCGACGCGCACTTCGCCGCCATCGGCCCGGCGGGCGAGGCATACGAGTCCTGCTTCTTCGCCGCCGTGGCGCTCAGCACCGAGAACGAGCTGAAGTCGGGCGACGACAAGTGCCGGTTCGCGGGCCGCGGCGGCATGGGCACCGTCATGGGTTCGAAGAATCTCATCGCGCTCGTGGCGCAATCGCCGGACAAGCGGACGAAGCTGGCGCCCGAGGTGAAGGAGATCAACAAGAAGATCTCGACCGGCCCGGGCTCGGTCAAGTTCCGCGAGGCCGACAAGGGCGGGCTGGGCGGCACCTGGTCGAATTTTCCGATCCTCGAGAAGTTTCACGCCGTGCCGCACGACAACTTCCGTCCGAAGGCCGACGGCTCGGTGGATCGGCTGTTCCGGGAGAATCTCGAGGACGACTTCGTCATCAAGGCCGAGTCGTGTTACCGCTGCGGCATCAGCTGCCACAAGAACATCTACGAGAAGAAGGACGACGGCTCGCGCGGCGCGTTCCGGGCCAAGTTCGACTACGAGCCGCTCAACCTGCTGGCGACGAACCTCGGCGTGCACGACGCCGAGCAGGCCTGGCAGCTCGTGCAGCTCGTCGACAACCTCGGCATGGACGCGATCTCGTGCGGCTCGACGGTCGGCTACGTCCTCGACTACAACGGCCGTCATCCCGACGCGCCGCTTCTGAACGGTGCCACGTTCGGCGACTTCGAGAAGATCCGCGAACTGATCGAGGGCGCCGGGCGCGGGACGATGCCCGAGGTGGGGCAGGGCGTCAAGCGGCTGTCGGTCAAGACCGGCGAGACCGGCTACGCGATGCACGTGAAGGGCCTCGAACTGCCGGCCTATCTGCCCGAGACGAACCCGGGCTACCCGTGGGCGATTGCCGGCGGCCATATGACGATGGGCACCTTCATGAGCCTGGTCATGGAAGGCGACACGTCGATGGACTACTGGGTGAAGGCGATCACCCAGAAGGGCCTCTACCAGGTGCGCGACGATCTGTTGGGCACCTGCAAGTTCGCCGGCATGGGGCAGAAGATGGCGATCGGGGCGGTACAGGTCGAGGGCGGCATCGACATCCCGCTCGAGGATCTCCTGGCCGCGGTGCGCCGCGCCTACCTGCGCGGCCTGGCGATCGAGCGTAAGCAGGGCTACGGGCTCGACGAGTACACGCTGCCCGCGGAGGCGGTCGACGCGCCGAATCCGAAGGTCAAGACGCCGTCCTTCATCACGCGCGACTTCCTCGCCGAGTTGCAGCAGAAGGTCTGGGAGGTCTTCGAGCCGGAGATCGCCGCGCTGTGAGCGTGACCGTTGCCTTCCCGGCGCTCTTCGCCGAGCGCATCGGCGGCGTGGAGGCGGTGGAGCTGGAACTGGAAGGGGAGACCGTCGGCGCGGCGCTCCGCGCCTTGACCGACCGGCACGGCGAGTTGGCCCCGCTGGTCTGGCGGCCCGAGCACGAGTTGAACCCGGTGATGGCGGTCTTTCTCAACGGCCGGCAGTTGCGCCCTGAGGAGTTGACGACGCCGACCCGGAGCGGCGACCAGATTCAGATTCTCTCAGCCCTGGAAGGCGGCTGATCGGTTGATACGTTGAAACCTTGATAGAGGGAGACGTCATGAACGTGAGTAAGTGGCTCGTCGCCGGCGCGGTTGTCGTCGGCTTGGCGGTCGGAACCGGCGCGTTGGCGCAGGAGGCCGGCCAGATGATTCCGGCGCCCGACCGTGGCGATCAGGGGGAGGGGCCGTTCGAGCGGCTCATCATCCGCGGTGCGATTGTGATCGACGGTGCCGGCGCGCCTCCGCAGGGTCCGATGGATCTCGTCGTCGAAGGGAACCGGATCGCCGAGGTGCGCGGCGTCGGGACGCCGGGTTCGCCGATCGACGACGAGCGCAGGCCGCAGGACGCCACGCGCGAGATCGACGCCGAGGGAATGTACGTCATGCCCGGCTTCGTCGACCTGCACACGCATATCGGCGGCGTGCCGAAGGCGCCGGAGGCGGAGTACACCTACAAGCTCTGGATGGGCCACGGCGTCACCACGGTGCGCGACGCCGGCGCCGGCGCGCGCGATTGGGTGCTTAGCGAGCGCGATCGCAGCGCGCGTAACGAGATCGTCGCGCCACGGATCGTCGCCTACGGCCGGCCGGGCACCGGTGACGGCTGGGACGGCGGGTCGATCCGCACGCCCGAGGCGGCGCGCGAATGGGTGCGTTGGGCCGCAGCCAAGGGCGTGGAAGGGCTGAAGCTCGGGAGCTACGACCCCTCGATCATGGAAGCGCTGATCGACGAAGCCGAACAGCACGGCATGGGGTCGATGGCGCATCTGGGCCAGAACGGCGTCGCCCGCATGAATGCGATCGACGCGGCGCGGCTCGGCCTGGGCACGGTCACCCACTACTACGGGCTCTTCGAGGCGCTGCTCAAGGACTACACCGTTCAGGACTGGCCGGCTGGACAGAACCAGAGCAACGAGCAGGATCGGTTCGGCCAGGTCGCGCGCCTCTGGAACCAGATCTACCCCCGCGGCAGCGACGAATGGCAGGCGCTCATCGACGAGTTCCTCGAGCTGGGCACGACGCTCGACCCGACGATGACGATCTACGAAGCCGGGCGCGACGTCATGCGGGCGAAGAACGCCGATTGGCACGCCGACTACACGCTGCCGTCGCAGTGGGAGTTCTTCGAGCCGAGCCGGGTGAACCACGGCGCCTACTGGTACTACTGGACGACGCACGACGAGGTCGCCTGGAAGAACTTCTACCAGGTCTGGATGTCGTTCCTGAACGACTTCAAGAATCAGGGCGGCCGCGTGACGACCGGGTCCGACTCGGGCTTCATCTACAAGCTGTACGGCTTCGGCTACATTCGCGAGTTCGAGTTGCTGCAGGAGGCCGGCTTCCATCCGCTCGAGGTCGTCCGCTCGGCGACGCTGAACGGCGCCGAAACGCTACACGAGCCGAAGGGGATCCCGATCGAGTACGGCATCATCCGGCCGGGGCTGCTGGCCGACCTGGTCATCGTCGACGAGAACCCGCTCGAGAACTTCCAGGTGCTCTACGGTACCGGCGCCGAACGGTTGAACGACGAGACCGGCCTGGCCGAGCGCGTCGGCGGCGTCCGCTACACGATCAAGGACGGCATCGTCTACGACGCCAAGGAACTGCTCGCCGATGTGCGCGGGATGGTCGAGCGTGCCAAGCGTCGTGAGGCGAACGAGACGACGGCGGGCGGCCGATGACGCTAGAGGCCCGGTAGCTGCCGACAACCGCCTGGGGCGCGCGCCCACGGTCCGGCGGTCGTCGAACGTGAAGTGACATGACGAAGCCTCTGGGCCCACGCTTCGTGTCAGTTGTGGCCGTCACCTCGCTCATGGCGGCCTGCGCCGGGCCGCCCAACATTCGCGACGACGACGAGACCGCGACGTTCGTCGGCCGGGCAGCGTGTGCCGCGTGCCACGAGGCGGAGCTGCGACTGTGGGAAGGGTCGCACCACGATCTAGCGATGCAGATTCCCGATTCTGGAACGGTGCTCGGTGACTTCGACGATGCGACACTAACGCATTTCGGAATAACCTCAACGTTTTTCAGGCAGGGCGACGCGTTCGTCGTGAGGACCGAAGGGCCGGACGGCGGGCTGCTGGACTACCCGGTGGCCTACACTTTCGGTGTCGATCCGCTCCAGCAGTATCTGGTCGAGTTTCCCGGTGGCCGGCTGCAAGCGTTGAGCGTGGCGTGGGATGCGCGGCCGGCCGATGCGGGCGGCCAGCGCTGGTTTCATCTGTATCCCGACGAGCGGATCGCCTCGGATGATCCGCTCCACTGGACGGGTTCGTATCAGAACTGGAACTTCATGTGCGCGGAGTGTCATTCGACCAATCTCGAGAAGAACTTCGACCTCGACACGAGGACCTACGACACCACGTTCTCGGAGATCGACGTGTCCTGCGAGGCCTGCCACGGCCCGGCGTCGCAGCACGTGGCGTTGGCCGAGGCGGTGGTCGACGGGAGCGCGGCCGCGGCGGATGGCGCGCGTGGCCTCGCCGTCTCGCTGAAGGACCGCGCGCCTGGAAACTGGATCGGCGACATTGACACGGGCTTGGCCGAGCGTACGCCGTCGCGCGAGTCGCGGGCTGAAGTCGAGACCTGCGCTCGCTGCCACGCGCGGCGTGCGGTGCTGACCGGCGACTACGTCTACGGACGGCCGTTGATGGACTCGCACCGACCGGCGCTGCTCGACGAGCAGCTGTACCACGCGGACGGACAGATCGCCGACGAGGTGTATGTCTACGGGTCGTTCCTGCAGAGCAAGATGTACGCCGAGGGTGTCACCTGCAAGGACTGTCACGATCCACACAGCCTCGAGGTTCGGGGAGAGGGGAATGCGATCTGCGCCGGTTGCCACCTGCCCGAGCGGTTCGACACGCCTGAGCACCATTCTCACAAGATCGGCTCGTCTGGCGCGGCGTGCGTCGCCTGCCACATGCCGGCCTGGACTTATATGGTCGTGGATCCGCGCCGCGATCACAGCCTGCGCGTGCCGCGGCCCGACCTGTCGCTGACGTTGGATACACCGAACGCCTGCACCGCATGCCATACCGAGCAGTCAGACCAGTGGGCGGCGGATGCCGTCGCCCAGTCGTATGGACCCGAGTTGGCGGCCGAGTCGCACTACGGCGAGGCGCTGCACGCCGGTCGGATGGGGCAGCCCGGTGCCGCTGGGGCGCTCCTCGATCTGGCCGACGACCTGTTGATGCCGGGTATCGCTCGGGCGACGGCGCTGTCGCTTGCCGGCGGCGCCTTCACCGCCGATACGGCGGCCGTCGTGCGACGGGCACTCGGGGATGACGATCCGCTGGTCAGAGCGGCGGCTATCGACGCGCTCGAGGGCCTGCCGCCCGCCGCGCGGAGCCAGTTCGCGTTTCCGATGCTCTCCGATCCGGTGCGCGGCGTCCGGCTGGCCGCGGCGCGAATCCTGGCGCCGGCGGCGGTGCAGTTACCTGGGGATCAGCGGGTCACGCTGAATCGGGCACTCGATGAGTACCGGGACGCGCAGCTGGCTAGCGCCGACCGGGCGGAGGCGCACCTGAATCTCGGTGTCCTGCACGCGCAGCTCGGCGAACTCGACGACGCCGAGCGCGCGTACCGAACGGCACTGGATCTGGATCCCGCGTTTGTCCCGAGCTACCTCAACCTTGCCGATCTGTACCGTCAACGTGGACGTGACGCGGAGGGGGAGCCGCTGCTGCGCGCGGCGCTTGAACTCGCTCCTGACCCAGCGCCGGTCGCACACGCGCTCGGCCTGCTGCTCGTGCGGGTTCGGAGGCTGCCCGAGGCGCTCACGGAACTGGAGCGTGCCGCAGGCCTCCGGTCCGATCTTCCTCGCTACGCTTATGTGTACGGCGTCGCCCTGCAATCGTCGGGGAATGTCGAAGAGGCCTTCCGGGTGCTGGAAGCGGCGCTCGGGCGCCACCCGACGGACCGCGATCTGCATATCGCGCTGATCACGATGCACCGTGATGCCGGGTCCCGGGTGCTGGCGCTCAGTCGCGCAAAGCAGTTCGCAGCGGTTGCCCCTGAGGATCCGGCCGCGCGACAACTCCTCGCCGAGCTTGGGGCGGGAACGCCGTAGACGTCTGAGATCGTCTCTACTGATCCGCCGCCAGGGTCGGAATCCGGAGCTGCTGGCCGATCCGGATCAACGTCCGCCGTCCGAGCGAATTCGTCGACTGAATGGCGCTGACGCTCGTGCCGTACCGCCGGGCGATGGCGCCGAGGTTCTCGCCGCGTGTCACCCGATGGACGAGGTAGGTCGGCCGGGGCGGCACCTCGCGGACGCGAAGCGTTGCACCGACCTGAAGGTCCTGGTTCCAGATGCCGTTGTCGCGGATGATCCGCCACGGCTGGGACTTCAAGTTCTCCGCGATCGTCTCGACCGTCTCGCCGGCGCGGACCGTATGCACCGTGTGCTTAGCCTCCCAGGCGGTGGGCAGCGTCAGGCGGAGGCCCACCGGTAGCGTCTGCAGCCGCCAGAGGTCGTTTTCGTCCCGCATGTCGTTCAGGTCGACGTCGAGGGTGAAGGCGATGTTGAAGTAGTTGTCTCCAGTCCGGGTGATGTACTCGAGGCTGCCGTCCGCGAATTCCCGGAAGAGATCGGTCCGGGGCGCCATCGGGTAGGCGATGAGTTGCCCGACACGGAGCTGACGATTGGCCAGAAATGGATTGTGCATCCGCAGTTGGACGATCGGCAGGCCGAGGCGCTGTGAGAGCTGCCACCAGTCGTCGCCCTCGGCGACGGTCGTGAGCTGAATCTGGCTGGCGTGGTGCCGGATCGAGGCCTCATGGGTCTTCAGCACGCTCCGGAAGTGGCCGACACCCAGGACGTACTGGAGCGTTTCGAGCGGCATCGGGCTCCGCCGGCCGACGCGCGTCGGACCGCCGTTGTACCCGGCGATGGCGTAGTCCTCTCGGTCGAACCGGTCGACCAACTGGCTGAGATACTTGATGCCGGCCTCGATGTTCGTCTCGACCCGAAGCGACCGGAAGGTCGCCGGCATCACCTGGAAGTAGCCGCGGGCGCCGACCCACGACGACAGGGCCGCATTGCCGCCCGATTCGTAGAGGCAGACGGCGCGCGCCAGGTCGAAATGCAGGCCGTAGCGGTCGGTGTGGCCGCGGATCTCGTCCTCGATCTCCATCACTTTCCGGTACATGCCCAGAAACGACGGAGAGAGCTGCTCGACCGGCAGCAGCGTGTCGGTCGCCGCGGTCGGCGCCTGCGCGGAGACGTGCGCAGCCGGCATCAGCAGCAGCAGGGCCAATCCCGTACAGACCCACCCAGAAGTCGTGAATCGCCTCATCAAGCACCCCCCCCCCAGAGGATTCTATCGGTCGATGTTGTGAAATATTGTAGCAAACTGTGCTGTCTGGCCCGGACAGGGCGATAATGGCCCCGTCCCGGGGTGCCGCCCGGGGTCAGTCTCGAAGATCAGAAACGGAGGCGCGATGCGGCGATCAGAGCTCTGGCCGGCCGGTCTAGCGGCGGCGATGCTCGGCGTAGCTGGTGTCGCCGGCTGCGGCACGCCGCCCATCGATGAGGCCACCAGCCTGCGCGCCGGCTTCGTCGCCAAGAATGTCTGCTCCGGGGTCTTCGTTGGCGGCCGCGACGAAGCCGGTTTCCTCGCCAACGACCTGACCTTCGTCGACCTCAGCGACCTCGCCGTCGGCGTCGACCGCGCCAGCCGGCGCGTGAGCGTCACGGTGGCCGGGGATGAAGGGGCGGCCGAATTGGTCCGGTTGGCCATCTTCCACGAAGGCCATGGCTGCACCATGCTGCCGCTCGGCCAGACCGACGTCTTGTTCGACCCGGCACCCGTGCGGTCCGCCTTGCCCGGCGGCACGCTGCTCGACTGGCCGATGGGCGACCGGCTGTCCGACGCGCCGCTGCCTTTGGATGTCGACGGGGACGCGCTCGAGGTGGCCGTTGCGTCGGCGTTTGAAGACGAGGACGAGGATTCCGCCGGGACGCCGCTCGGTACCCGCGCCGTTGCGGTCGTTCATCGGGAGCGGTTGATTGCCGAGCGCTACGCCGAGGGCTTCGACCAGGATAGTGTGATGATCTCCTGGTCGATGGGGAAGAGCATCACGGCCGCGCTCATCGGCATCCTGGTCGGGGACGGTCACTTTTCGCTCGACGATCCGGCGCCGGTGCTCGCCTGGCGGCAGCCAGGTGACCCTCGCGCCGCGATCACGATCCGGCAACTGCTGCGGATGAGCAGCGGCCTCGAGTTCAGCCGCCTCACGGGCGACGATCCCGAGTTCTATACGCATCGGAACGCCCACAACTACGTCTACAACGAGGGGATCGACGTCTTTGCTCACGCCGTTCGGCCGGTGCTCGAACATTCGCCGGGGACGGTGGGGCGCTACCGGAACGCCGATCCGCTCGCGATCGGCAAGATCATCCGCGACACGGTCGAAGCCCGTGGTGAGGACTACTTCACCTTTCCGCAGCGCGCCTTGTTCGACCGGATCGGGATGCGGGACATGGTTCTGGAGCGCGACCCGTACGGCAACATGATCTTGACAGGCTACGACCATGGCACGGCGCGCGACTGGGCGCGCTTCGGTCTCTTGCATCTAAGGGACGGCGTCTGGGACGGGGAGCGGATTCTGCCCGAGGGGTGGGTCGACGCGGTCACGACGCCCGCACCGGCCTGGCCGGATCAGAACTACGGCGGGTTGTTCTGGCTGAATCGTGGCGGCGTCTGGCCCGATGTGCCGGCCGACGCCTTCTGGGCGTTGGGTGCGCGCGGCCAGCACACGGTCGTCATTCCGTCCGCGGATCTGGTGGTCGTCCGGATGGGCTACAGCCTCGACGGCGCGGCGCTCAGCGACAACCTCAACCGGGTTCTTGCGGGGATCCTGGCCGCCGTCGGGCATCCACCGGTCGTGCCGCCGCCGACCGATTCGTAGAGGCCGATTGTTGCCAGCGCGAGCGCGGCGAAGCCGAATGCCATGAACAGCGTGCCGAACGTTCGGAAGGCCCAGGTGTCCAGCGCGTACTGCTCCTCCAGCGAGCGGACCCAGTAGAGCGGCAGATCGATGTCGATCGCGTTGACCTCGCTCTGAATTGTCGCCGTGTAGCCCAACGGATTCTGCTCGGTCCGGGCGACCAGGCTCATGAAGTTGATGACGTTCTGCTGCAGCGGGATGTAGACGCCCTCGTGCCGCGGGTTGTTCGCGCCGATGGCGCCGCCCAGGTGCATGTCGGGGACGATACCGACGATCGTCCGCCACGGCTCGTCGTCGTCACCCAGCTTGACTCGCTGGCCGACCGGATCCTCGTCCGGATAGAACAACTCGACGAAGCGCTCGCTGACGATCGCAACCTGCAGGTTGTCCGCCGTGTCGGTCGAGCTGAACGTCCGCCCACGCACGAGCGATACGTCGAACAGATCGAAGTAGTTGCCGGTGATGACGATCCGCCGCGCGGGCGGGTGATCGTCTTCGGAGGCGTACGTCTCGCCGTCGACCGTCAGCCGGGCATCTGGCCGCCGCGCGTCGGCAGGTTGTAGGTGAAGGCTGCCCCCTGGATCCCCGGCTGCACGTCGAGGCGGCGGAGGAGTGCGTCATAGAACTGCCACTGCGATTCTGGAGTCGGGTAGTCCAGCACGAACAGGCCGAGGCGCGACGTGAAGATGTTCTCCGTGGTGAACCCTCGGTCGAACTGCGCGACGTTGACGACGGTCTTGATCATCAGGCCGACGGCGACCAGCAGGCCGCACGAGAGCGCGATCTCCGCGATGACGAGCGCCTTGCTGATCCGGCCGAGGCGGAGACCCGATGCTCCGCGCGCCTCGTCGTTCAACACCTCGTTGAGGTCGGTGCTCGAGGCCCGAAACGCCGGCACCGTGCCAGCCAGGAGCTGCGAGATCGTCCGCCACCGGCTCGAGCCGAGCGCCGTCCGGATGGCGACCTCCTTCGAGCGCAATACCGTGCGCGCCAGGAGCAGGTTGGCGACGTTCGCGCAGGCGATCAGCAGGACGCCGAAGACGGCGCCGAGCATGACGAACAGGAGCGTCTGGCCTTCCGGCCCGACCGTCAGATCGACCTGCGGCATCACCTCGACGCCGGTCCCTTCGTTCGACTCCGGGTACTCGGCGGCGAGCCGGCCGGCGATCGCCGACATCTCGGCCTGGGCCTCCTCGAGCGAGACGCCGTCTCTTAACCGCGCGATCGCGTTCAGCTGCGTCTCTTCGAGTGCCGGGTCGCTGCCGCGCGCGAACTCCAACGGGTCGATCCGCAGCGGCAGCCAGGCGTCCATCTGCTGCGGGAAACCGAACTTCTCCGGCATCACGCCAACGACGGTCGTTGCCTCGGCGTTGGCTTGCAGGACCCTGCCGAGGATCTCCGGGTCGCCCTCGAAGCGGTCCTGCCAGGCGCGGTAGCTGAGGATCATCACCGGCGGTGTCGAGGGATGATCTTCTTCGGGCCGGAACGTCCGGCCGAGGATCGGCTGGACACCCAGCACGTTGAACATGTGGGCGCTGGTGTAGGCGCCGAGGTAGCGGATCGGCCGCCCCTCGGAGCCGCTGACGTTGACCGTCTAGGCGAAGAACGCGGCGATGTCGTCGAAGTTGGTCTGCTGATCGCGCCAGTCGGTGAAGTCGTGGATCGTGGTGCCAATGAACCGGGCGCCCTGGGATGGTCGCGTCCGGAAGACCTGGACCAACTCCTCACTGTTCTCGAACGGCAGGCCCTTGAGGACCGCGCCGTAGACGATGGAGAACATCGTGGTGGTCAGGCCGATACCGAGCGCGAGCGCCAGAACGGCGATGGAACTCAGGCCCGGACGCTTGGTGAGCATCTTGGCGCCGAAACGGATGTCTGAAAGTAGGGACATAGGGTTGACCTGGCAACGTCGTAAGGCTGAAGCCCTGCGCCACAAGATCCGAGGGCTAGGGAATGAACTGGCCCAATCTACCGTCAGTTACGGTTCGCCCCGGTTAAGAGTTCCGGGCGCCGCTACGTACCACTACGCGGAATCGTCGGGCCTGTGTCAGCCGGAGAGTCCGCCGGGCGTGTGCTATTCTGCGCCCGTTTTCAGGGTCGACGGGCGGCCATCGGATCTTAGGTCCTTCACGGAGCGACGGATAGATGAGGATCGGACTCTTCGGGCAGATGCCGTTCGGCGCGGCAGTCTACGAGCGATTGAAGGAGCAGGGCCACACGCTCGTCGGCGTGTACGGTCCAGCCGAGAAGTCGCGGCCGGATCCGCTGGCCGAGGCGGCGCGGCGCGACGGGGTCGCGCTGGTACAGCCCGCGCGGTGGCAGCGCAAGGGCGTGGTCGACGAGCCGGCGTTCGAGGCCTACGCGGCGACTGGACCCGAGTTGAACGTGATGGCGTTCGTCACCCAGATCATTCCGGCGCGGGTCCTCGAGCATCCGCCGCAGCAGACGATTCAATACCACCCGAGCCTGCTGCCGAAGCATCGCGGCCGGAGCGCCATCAACCACGCGTTGCTGGCCGGCGATGCCGAGACCGGCCTCACGATCTTCTGGGTCGACGAGGGGATCGACACCGGACCCGTACTGCTGCAGAAGCGGTTCCCGATCGGCGAGAACGACACAGTGAACAGCCTCTACCGCGAACACTTCTTTCCGCAGGGCGTCGATGCGCTCGCGGAAGCGGTGGGTCTGGTGGTGACCGGAGCGGCGCCGCGGGTCGTCCAGGACGAGAGCGCGGCGACCTACGACGCGCCGTGGGAGGGCGATGCGGCGCGGATCGACTGGACCCGGCCGGTTGGCGAGGTGCACAACCTGATCCGGGGCAGCGACCGACAGCCCGGGGCGTGGACGACGGCTGGTGGCGCGACGGTCAAGCTCTACGGCTCGGCCCTCGCCGACGGATCGGCGGCGCCCGGCACGGTGACCGCCGCGGGCCCGGAGGGCGTCACCATCGCCTGCGCGGGCGGCGCCGTCCGCGTCGACACCGCGACGCCCGACGGCGCCAAGCGCGGCTCGGCGCGCGACTGGGCCGCGGGCGCCGGCGTCACGGCCAGCACCGTGTTGGGTTCGTAGGGGGCCCGCCTTTCGGGCTCGCCCCGGCAGATGGGATGAGAGAGCAAGCTATCACGAGTGGCGCGACGGTGACGATCGGGTTGGATCTGGGTGACCGGATGACCGAGGGCTGTGTGATGGATACGACGGGGCGGTGGTCGAGCGGTTCCGGACGCGGACGACCCGGGCGCGGGTGGCCCCGCTGTTGGCCATCCTCGAGCATTTGACGGCGACCATCCGGCAATTTGATCGCCAACTCGCGCGGCTGGCCACGACCCGCTACCCCGTG